>Ga0207647_10001196_pt1 | contig 19992 bp, 23 predicted proteins | sample KBSCornC2_FD_184295 | JGI IMG/M metagenome (GOLD analysis project Ga0207647, IMG submission 184295) | Corn rhizosphere microbial communities from Kellogg Biological Station, Michigan, USA - C2 (SPAdes) (version 2) | ecosystem: Host-associated > Plants > Roots > Rhizosphere ... | reverse complement strand
CCACAGCGCGCGGCAGGGCTGCGTAGCCTGCGGCGAGCAGCAAGGCCAGGCCCGCCGTGGCGGCGTAATAGAAGCGCAGGTTCACAACGAATGCGCGGCTCTCATCGTGGCTCAACACCGGCGCGGTCACCGGCCATTGCAGCACTGCCGGCAACAGCAACAGGCCGGCGCCGATCAAGGCCAGGTTGCGCACCGGCCCCGCAGCTTTGGGCTGCACCCGCGCCACGGCCCAGACGGTGACCAGCAGCAGCGCGGCGACCAGCGTTCCGAACCACGGCGACACCGGCGCAAACCCACCCAGCGCCGATGGTGCCTGACGCCACCATCCGCCGACCCCGGCGGCAATCGCTTGCAGCGGGTCATCGACATCGAGCGACGCGCCGACCGTGGTGCCGCTGAGCACGCGCATCGCGAGCGCGACCAGCGGCGTCAGGACGACCGCAGCGAGCAGGCCCCACGCAAGCGCACGATCGCGCCACCATTGCACGGCGAGGCGCGCGAGCATCACCGCGGCCGCTGCGTAAGCGACTTCCTTGGACAACAACGCGCACAGCAGCCACAGTGCGGTCCATGTTGGATTTTGGCGTCGCCGCAGCGCTGCCTCGAAACTCAGCAACGCGAGCAGGGAGAAGCCAAGCGCGACGATGTCAAAACGGTCCGACATCCAGGCCGCTGTCGCTGCACCGGCCGGCAGGCTGGCAAACAATAGACCGGCCAGCGCACCGGCGCCGGCACGCCCGCTGACGCGGGCCGCGAGCATGCACACGAGCGCAGCATTGAGTGCGTGCAGCAGCACGTCGAGCGCGTTGTGCCAGACGGCTTGCGTGCCGAACACGTGCGCGCTGAGCCACCAGAGCAGCAGCGGCAGCGGCCGGTAAAAATAGACAAAATTGATGTTGTGCGCGAGCAGCGGCCACGGCGAAGTGCTCAGCCGCGCGAGGGCGAGCCAGCCGAAATCTTCCGCGTGAAAGCCGGCATGGATGACCGGCAGCATCAGCAGTACAGCCAGCGCGAAGCTCGCCGCGGCGGCGACCAGAACCCGGCGCGAACGCGGCATGCCGTGCTCGCACGCGCGACGCGATTCAGGCTCCGCGAGCGCGCGCATCAGCCAACCAGGTTGCCGCCTGAATCGCAAAATAGGTGAGGATCGCGTCGGCGCCGGCGCGTTTGATGCTGGTCAGCGCTTCGAGCACGCAGCTGCGTTCGTCGAGCCAGCCGTTGAGGCCGGCCGCGCGCAACATCGCGTATTCGCCGCTGACCTGATACGCGAACGTCGGTGCGCCAAAACGACGTTTGACCCGGCGGATCACGTCCAGATACGGCAACGCCGGTTTGACCATGATCATGTCGGCGCCTTCAGCGAGGTCGAGCTCGGCTTCGCGCAGCGCCTCGTCGGCGTTGCCGGGATCCATCTGATAAGTATATTTGTTGCTTTTTCCCAAATTGGCCGCGGAGCCGACGGCGTCGCGGAACGGTCCATAGAAGCCTGAGGCGTATTTGGCCGAATATGCGAGGATGCGCGTATGAATGTGGCCGGCTTCGTCGAGAGCACGACGGATCGCACCGACGCGGCCGTCCATCATGTCCGACGGCGCGACCACGTCGGCGCCGGCAGCCGCGTGCGACAGCGCCTGCTTGACCAGCGCGACGACGGTCTCGTCGTTGAGCACGTAGCCGGAATCGTCGATCAAACCGTCCTGGCCATGCGTGGTGAATGGATCGAGCGCGATGTCGGTGATCACGCCGAGTTCCGGCAGCGCGGATTTGAGCGCGCGCACGCTGCGTTGCGCCAGACCATCTGGATTCCACGCTTCGCTTGCATCGAGCGATTTTGCCGAATCCGGCGTGACCGGAAACAGCGCGACGGCAGGGATGCCCAGCTCGTGAGCCTGCGCGGCGAGCACGACGGCGTTGTCGACCGAGACGCGCTCCACGCCTGGCATTGACGCGACCGGCTCATGTGCGCCCGCGCCTTCACGGACAAAAATGGGCAGAATCAGGTCGGCAGACGTCAATAGCGTCTCGCGCATCAGCGCGCGGCTGAACGCATCGCGACGCATGCGCCGCATGCGCGTGGCGGGGAAAGGCATACGCACCTCGGTGTGACTGAACGCACATTTTACGTGCAGGATGGGAAAGTTCGTGCAAATCGCGCCCGGCGCGCGTTTTGCAACGCTCTGACGACCTGTCGAGCTGAACACGGGCAAATTGCCAACTGGTTCAGCGACTGTTCGGAAAATTGAGAGGATACTCCACACAAATCCTAGAAGTTTCACTGACCTGACTTGACTTCCGGGATTTGATATTAAAAATGTTGGCTAACCTCTTGAGCAAAGAGGAATTAGAAAAATGCACGCCCCGTTACCTTGGTTGATGCTGTTGTGTGCCGTTGCGGCGCTAATCGCGTTGTCGATTCGCCGCATTCCGGAAGGCCATGCCTATACCCTGCGCCGCGTCGGCGGCCAATTGCGCACCGTCGGCGCAGGGTTGCACCTGGTGATGCCACTCGTCGAGCGCGTGGCACACAAAATCCGCCTGCTCAACAACGTGGTGGATGTACAAACCTCGGTGCTGAAAGGCCGCGTGTATTTCCAGGTGCTCGACGCCGAACGTGCCGATGCGGTGATCGATGCGATGGCCGACATGCTGCGCCAGCGCATCCCGGAGCTGGCGGCGTCGACCTGCACGGAAGAAGACAGCGCCGCGCGCAACCTGCATCTGAAGACTGAACTCAATCGCGATTTCGGCGAACGCGGCGTGCTGATCACGCGCGTTCAGCTCAGCGCGGCGGCCTAAGCCGCTTCCACGCTGGATTTTACCGCCGGGCTCCCGGATACTTGCCGACCCTGCGCGCCGCGCAGGGTGAGTATCCGCATGAGTTCCTTGTCCGATCGCGCCAAACTGCATGCCCGTTTGCAGGCGGGAATTGCCGAACTGGGCCTGGCGCCCGGTGCGCAGGCCTGCGGGCGGCTGCTGGATTACCTTGAGCTGCTCGCGCGCTGGAACGCGGTCTACAACCTGACTGCCGTGCGCGATCCGGCCGAGATGGTGCAGCGCCATCTGCTCGATTCGCTCAGCGTTGCCCCGTTCGTGCGCGGCGACAGCCTCGCCGATCTCGGCAGCGGCGCCGGCCTGCCCGGCATTCCGCTGGCGATCCTCGATCCCGATCGTCAACACGTCTTGATCGACAGCAATGGCAAGAAGACGCGCTTCCTGCGCGAGGCGATACGTACGCTCGAGCTAGCCAACGTACGCGTTGAACAGACGCGCGTGGAAGAGGCGCGCGGGCATTACGATTGCATCACCGCGCGCGCATTTGCCACATTGGGGGAGATGCTGACGCTGGGCGGCCATCTGCTCGGCGAGCACGGTACCTGGCTCGCGCTCAAGGGTGTTCTCGACAAAGATGAAATCCTGGGCGTGCCCGCCGGATTCGTCGTCGCGGAAATCAGGCCATTGGCGGTGCCGGGCTTGGGCGCGACACGACATGTGGCGATAATCAAGCGTCAGCACGCGCAGGAGCACGCGGCATGACCCGTATCATCGCTATCGCCAACCAAAAGGGCGGCGTCGGCAAGACGACGACGGCGGTCAACCTCGCCGCGGCGCTGGCCGAGACGCGGCGCAAGATCCTGCTGATCGACCTCGATCCGCAGGGCAACGCCACGATGGCGTCCGGCATCGACAAGCGCACGGCGAAGCCGAGTGGTTGCGAAGTGCTGCTCGAGGAAGCCGGCATCGAAACTGCGATCCAGACGACGAAATCCGGCTTTGACCTATTGCCCGGCAACCGCGACCTGACGGCCGCGGAACTGAAATTGATGGACGCTCTGGCGCGCGAATCGCGCCTGAAAGAGCAGCTCGCCAAGCTCGGCGACCGTTATCACACGATCCTGATCGACTGCCCGCCGTCGCTGCATCTGCTGACGATCAACGCGTTCACCGCCGCGCACAGCGTGCTGATTCCGATCCAGTGCGAATACTTTGCGCTGGAAGGCCTGACCAGTTTGCTCGACACGATCAAGGCGGTGCGCGCGCGCCTGAATCCGCATCTGGAAATAGAAGGCCTGCTGCGCACGATGTACGACGTGCGCAACAATCTGGCCAACGATGTTTCCGCGCAGCTGACCAAGCATTTTGGCGACAAGCTGCTGCGTTCGGTGATCCCGCGCAACATTCGCCTCGCCGAAGCACCGAGCCACGGTCTGCCGATCAACGTCTACGACCGCGAATCGCGCGGCGCGATCGCCTATCTCGGGCTCGCCGGCGAGATGATCCGACGCGAGCGCGGCGGCGCGCCGATGCAGGTCAGCCCTGCGCACGTAAACTGAAGGAATTGGTGATGGCGGCGAAAAAGCGCAGCGGTCTGGGCCGCGATCTGGACGTATTGCTCGGCAATCCGGAAACCGATACGCCGGAAGGCGAAGGCGAATTGCGCCTGCTCAAGCTGACCAGCCTGCAAGCCGGCAAATACCAGCCGCGCAAGGCATTCGATGAAGAGCCGCTGCAGGAACTCGTCGCTTCGATCCGCGAGGTCGGCGTGCTCGATCCGATTCTCGTGCGCGCTGTCGGTCCGCAGCGCTTCGAAATCATCGCCGGCGAACGTCGCTGGCGCGCGGCGCAACAGGTCGGATTGGGCGAGATTCCGGCGCTGGTGCGCGAACTTTCCGACCAGCAGGTCGCGCTGATCGCGCTGGTCGAAAACCTGCAGCGCGAAGACTTGTCGCCGCTGGAAATCGCGCAGTCGCTCAAGCAGCTGATCGCCGAATTCAAGCTCACCCAGGAACAGGCGGCCGACAAGATCGGACGTTCGCGCGCGGCAGTAGCGAACTTCCTGCGCCTGCTCAACCTGCCCGAGCCGATCAAGGAATTGCTCAACGCGCGCAAGCTCGACATGGGCCACGCCCGCGCTTTGCTTACGCTCGATGCAAAGCTTGCGCTCGGTCTCGCCCGCCAGGCCGCCGAGCACGGCTGGACTGTCCGCCAGCTCGAAGACGCCGCGCGCAAGGCGCAAAGCGTGCCGAAGGGCAAGGCGAAATCCGCGCCACCAGCGCGCGATGCCGACATTCTCGCGCTCGAACGCGAACTCGGCGAAAAACTCGCCGCCAGGGTCAGCATCAGGCATCTCGGCGGCGGCAGCGGCAAGCTCATCATCGCCTACCATAGCCTCGATGAACTCGAGGGCATCCTCGAACGCATCCGCTGATTTTCTTCACGACACTTGAAAGACAGCCGACTTTGGTCAGGTCTTTAAGCAATGTGAGCAGCAAGCAACGACAGTTCGATGCCTTGGTGCGCAGCCTGTCCGGCGACTTGTTCCGCTACGGATATTGGCTGTGCGGCGATGAAGCCTTGGCGCACGATCTGGTCCAGGAAACGTTTCTGCGCGCGTGGCGCGCCCTGGACAATCTGCGCGAGACCGCGGCGGCGAAGTCCTGGCTGATCACGATTTTGCGACGCGAACACGCGCGTCTGTACGAACGCAAGACGCCGCAGTTCGCCGATGTCGACGAAATCGATGTGATCGACGAACGCGACGCGCACATGCCGGAATTTGCCGGCGAGGAAAATGTCATTCGCAATGCCATCCGCCAACTCGATGCCAAATACCGCGAACCGCTGCTGTTGCAGGTGCTCGGCGGATTCTCGTGCGAGGAAATCGCGCGCGAGTTGAAAATCACGCCGGCAGCGGTGATGACGCAGGTGTTCCGTGCGCGGCAGAAACTCAAAGCCATGCTCGGCGACGGTGAAATAGTGGAGGCGCGCGTCCATGAACTGCCTTGAATTCCGCCGCCAGCTGCTGATCGATCCGCGCACGACCGAAGCGGATTTCCAGCACCATGCACGCGAGTGCGGGCGTTGCGCGGAAGCACAGCTGCGGGCGTTGGCGTTCGAGTCCTCGCTGCATGCCGCATTGTCGGTGCCGGCGCCAGCGCAACTGGCCGAGTCGATTCTGCTTCACCAGGCGACCGAGCAGCAGCGCAACCGGCAACGCCTGCGTCGCGGCGGCGGTTTGCTCGCGCTCGCCGCTGGCGTCGTGCTCGCGTTTGGCGTCGGCCTGCATCTGCAGGCGCAACCGCTGCCGGAAATCGTCGTCAACCATCTGCAGCACGAGGCTTTTGTGCTGAGCATGACCAAGCCGGTCGCCGCAGAACAGGTCCGCCAGGCGTTTGCCAGTCTTGGCGTCACGGTAGGTGAGCTGCCGGCGGACATCAGCTTCGTCGGTTGCTGTCCCGTTGGCCGCTACTCGTCCGTGCATCTGCTGATGCCTGGCAGCAATGGCCCGGTAACAGTGCTGTACCTGACCGACGATCGCTTTGAAGCGCGCAAGGATTTTGTGCGCGAAGGTTGGCTTGGTCGCAGCGTGCCGCTGGCGCATGGCACGCTCGTGCTGCTGGCGCACGATGCTGGCCAATTCGATCGAATCGAAAACCAGTGGCGCCGCGCACTGCAAAACGCGACCTGACGGTGCAAACCGGCTAAAATCGCCGTTTTGCCGTTCCGCAAACGGAATCGGCCGTCTTCAGGATTCTGCGCAATGCCCGATCTTTCCGTCGTCGTGCCGGTGCACAACGAGCGCGACAACATCGTCCCGCTACTCGGCGAAATCGCCGCCGCGCTGCGCGGCCGCTGCGACTTCGAGATCGTTTATGTCGACGATTGCAGTCGCGACGATACGCTGAGCGTGATGACCGCGGCCAAGACGCAATTTCCGGAATTGCGCATTTTGCGGCATTTGTCGCAAAGTGGACAAAGCACCGCGGTACGCACGGGCGTGAAAGCCGCGCGTGGCGCCTGGATCGCCACGCTCGACGGCGATGGCCAGAACGATCCGGCCGACATCCCCAAACTCATGGCCATGCGCGATGCGTCGCCCAATTCGATCAAGCTGTTCGCCGGCTGGCGCGTCGAGCGCAAGGATTCCGGCAGCAAGCGCTGGGCTTCGAAATTCGCCAATGCAATCCGCTCGCGCCTGCTGCGCGACGCCACGCCCGACACCGGCTGCGGCATCAAGCTGTTCGAACGCGCCGCGTTTCTCGATCTGCCTTACTTCGACCACATGCACCGCTACCTGCCCGCGCTGATGCAGCGGGCGGGCTGGCAGGTCAAAAGCGTTCCGGTCAATCATCGCCCGCGCGGCACCGGACAATCCAAGTACAACAATCTCAATCGCGCGCTGGTCGGCATTGCCGACTTGCGCGGCGTAGCGTGGTTGATCCGCCGTTCCAAGCGCACCGGCGTCGAGGAAGTCTGAATCCCGCCGCGACGATTTGCAGTAAGGGCTTGATTCTGCTCTAATACGCGGCTCGCTGCGCTATCCAGCGCCGCGATCCGACTCCGGTCGGGCCGATCCCACCCTGGCTAAGGGTGTTCCCGTTCTCAATATCGAGGTAGGTACGATGGCCAAAGTCTGCCAAGTCACCGGCAAGCGCGCGCAGTCCGGCAACAATGTGTCGCATGCCAACAACAAAACCCGGCGCCGCTGGCTGCCGAACCTGCACGAGCGCCGTTTCTGGGTGCCGAGCGAAAACCGTTGGGTGAAACTGCGCGTTTCGACCAACGCCCTGCGCACGATCGACAAGAACGGCATCGAAACCGTCCTGGCCGAACTGCGCGGCCGCGGCGAAAAGGTCTGAGGAGAACACCATGGCATCCAAGCGCGACAAAATCCGTCTCGTGTCCTCGGCCGAAACCGGCCATTTCTACACGACCGACAAGAACAAGAAGACCACGACCGACAAGATAGAAATGAAGAAATACGATCCGGTCGTGCGCAAGCACGTGATCTACAAGGAAGCGAAGATCAAGTGACGACAGGATGTCGTCATCCCGTGCAGTACATGGACGTACGCTGACACGGGATCCAGCTCCTCGAAACCCGCCGCAAGGCGGGTTTTTCAATTTCGTGAACCGGAAATAAAAAAGCCCGCCAATCGGCGGGCTTTTGTTTAGGCGGCCGACGGCGGTAATCCGACCGCCCGGAAACTGTATAAGGTGCATGCACGCCGCTCAACTTCAGGAGCTCGTTATGTCGCTACGCCGCCTGCTCTCCCGGAGAAGTCTGTGTTTGGCTTTTTTAGCCGCAGCCCTGCCCGCGCATGCCGTCGAATGTCAGCGTGGCTATCTCGTGGACAGCGTGAGCCTGCCGACGTCACAAAGTCAAGCCAACACCTACGCCATCGACTTGGACGGGGACGGAGGCAATGACAACAATTTCGGATCGATGTTGGCAGCGTTTGACAGCTCGGGCTTCGCTGTGGCGGATGCGATGAACGCGGCCATCGCCAGCGGCAGCATAATCCACCTTCTCAGCCTGCACAGCACGGATCCGCTTTTTGCCAACGATCCAGCGGCGCAAACCGACTGGTACGTGGGACTTCCCGCGCCGGCGCCGCCGAAGTTCGACGGCACGGACAACCTGCCCTACGACAACAACTATGCGCCCGGAGTTTTCCTCGCGGCCTTGGCGAATGGCGGATTCACATCTGCGGACCCCGCGACTACGACAACCCCAGTCTCTCTGACATTCAAGCTACAGATTGGACCGGACCAAGTCTCACTGCTCTTGCTGGGCACACGGCTGTCATTCACAACCGACCATTCGGGCCACCTGTTCGGCCAGATCAACGGCTCGATCCAGCACGACGACTTCCCGACCAAAATCGCCCCCGCGTATGCGGACCTGTGCAACTCGGCGATCAATGCCGATCCAAATTCGGGCACCGCGACCAATTGCAAGGGCCTATTTGATCAGGGTGGTTCGGACTGCGGCGGCAATAGCAACAGCTTTGCCGGGGATGGGCTCATCGAGGTGTGCGAGATTACCAGCAGCGCGCTTATGCAGAGCTTGTGGGCGCCGGATGTGTACATCAACCCGGACGGCCATTACGTGCTCACTCCAGGGCCGACTACGATACTCGCCAATTCCCTCGGACTACGCTTCACCGCGATCGCTTCGCCGGACCGGGTTTTCGCCAACGGATTTGATCCGCCCTGAGTCTCAATGACGAGTAACAAAAAGCCCGCCGGTCGGCGGGCTTTTTTTGTTGCTGATGGCGCTGGCGCTACTGCGCGTGCACGGGCACCAGTGCGTATCCGCGCAACCGCACGGCGAACTCCTCGAGCGTGCGGATGCCGCTGGCTTCCGCCTCACGGCACCAGTCCTGCAGGTTCGCCAGCATCGTTTCGGCGTTGCTGCGTTCGAGCACAGCGGCCAGGCGTGAGCGGAATTCGCAGACCTTGGCGAGCAACGGACGCTCCTTCACGGCTTCCTGCAGACGCTCGCGCGAGCGCTCGTCGAGCCAGCGGCCGCCATTCGCCAAAGCATTGCGCATCGCGCGCGGCAGGCCTTTCAGGCTCGCCCCGGCATGCGCCGCCTCGTCGCGCAGCGTCGGCGCAATCACGCCGCGGAAGTAATCGGTCATCACCTGGAAGCGATGCGTGAGCAGCGCTTTGAGCGTTTCCGTATCCGGAATCGGCATGTTCGGACGCACGTCGAGCGAAGGCGCCACGCGCAGCACCTTGGCCAGTCCGAGTTTCTCGAAGCCACGGATCAGTGCCCAGCCAATGTCGAATTCGAACTTGCGCAGCGCAAATTTGGCCGAACTCGGGAACGCGTGATGGTTGTTGTGCAGCTCTTCGCCACCGATGAAGAAGCCCCACGGCGTCAGGTTCGTCGCCATGTCGGCCGTTTCGAAATTACGATAACCCCACCAGTGGCCAAGGCCATTGACGACGCCCGCGGCCCAGAACGGGATCCAGATCATCTGCAGCGCCGAGATCACCACGCCCCAGATGCCGAACAGGGCGATGTTGATGATGAACATCAGAGTCGGACCCCAATATTCGTGGCTGCCGTACAGGTTGCGCTCGATCCAGTCTTCCGGCGTACCCTTGCCGTACTTCTCCATCGTGGCGCTGTCGTGCGAAGCCACGCGATACAGGTCGACGCCTTGCAACAGCACGGTCTTGATGCCGAAAATCTTCGGGCTATGCGGATCTTCCTCGGTCTCGCACTTGGCGTGGTGCTTGCGGTGAATCGCAACCCACTCCTTGGTGACCATTCCGGTCGACAGCCATGACCAAAAACGGAAGAAGTGCGCGAGCAACGGGTGGAAATCCACGCCGCGATGCGACTGGCTACGATGCAGGTACAACGTCACCGAAAAAATCGTCAACTGGGTGACGACGGCGAAATAAATGAGCTTGGCGACCCAGGATGCGTGCGTGACGCCATGGATCAGGAAATTGATCAGCAATTGGAATAAGTCGGACATGAAGGTCCCCGGGGCAGAACGACAATTTTACGCGAGCAGGGTGTTAGCTGCCAGTAAAGACAGCCCTTGCCGCGACAACGGATAGCAGCAACAATCGGGCCAGATGTCCGAAAATCAAGCAGCGGCTCCCGTTCTATTGCAACTTCGCGCCGTCAGCCGTGTGCTGGCGGGCCGGCGCGTGGTCGCCGACTTGAATCTGAACCTGGACCGCGGCAGCGTGCTCGGCTTGCTCGGCGTCAACGGTGCCGGCAAATCCACGACCTTGCGCATGATCGCCGGACTGCTCACGCCCAGCAGCGGGCAAGTGCTGATCGGTGGCGTCGATTTGCGCGAAGAACGAGCCGTCGCGCGCCGGCTCGGCTTCCTGCCCGAACAAGCGCCGCTGTACCCCGAACTGCGTGTTCAAGAGTACCTCGCATTCTGCGCGCGCCTGCGTGGCTTGCGGCGCGATGCAATAGCGCCGGCGGTGAGCCGGATCATCGAACGCTGTGGCCTCGGCGATGTACGCCGGCGTCTGCTTGGCAATCTGTCCAAAGGTTTCCAGCAACGTGTCGGTCTCGCGCAGGCGATCGTGCACGCGCCCGAACTCGTTGTGCTCGACGAGCCGGCATCCGGGCTGGATCCTCTGCAGGCCGTGCAGATTCGCGCGCTGGTGCGCGAGCTGGGGCAAGAACACGCAGTGATCCTGTCCACGCATCTGTTGCCGGATGTGCAAGCCTGCTGCGAACGCGTGGCGATCCTGCATGAAGGCACGTTGCGCTACGACGGTCCACGGCAGGCGCTCGGCGACGATCTGGAAGCCATTTTCCTGCGCGTCGTCAGCGGCGGCGACGCGGCGGTGGCCGCATGAGCCTGGTCATCGCACGCAACGAATTGCGCCGTCTGTTCGCGCAGCCGCTGGCGTGGGCGTTGCTCGCCGCCGTAGTCGTCGTGCTCGCGTATTTTTTCCTGCTCACATTGCAGGGCTTCCTGGTGCTGATGCCGAAAATTGCCGGCAATGCCGCGTCGCCAGGCGTCACCGACCTCGTCGCACTGCCGCTCACGCGTGCGATCGCAAGCGTGTTGCTGCTCGTCGTGCCACTGCTCGGCATGCGCGCGTTCGCCGGCGATCGCGTCGCGCTGCCGCTGCTGTTGACGTCGGGTTTGTCCGATGCGCGCGTGGTGCTCGGCAAGTACATCGGACTGGTCGCATTTCTCGCGCTGCTGATCCTGGCGACGCTGGCGATGCCGCTGAGCCTGCAGGTCGCCACGGCGCTCGACCTGGGCCGCATTGCCGTGGCCGCGCTCGGCTTGATGTCGTTCGCGGCGACGCTCGCTGCGCTCGCCTTGTGGGCTTCCGCTCTCGCGCAGCAGCCGGCCGTCGCGGCAGGTCTTGCGCTGGTGCTGAACCTGCTGCTGTGGATGCTCGATGCCGGCGCGCGCTACGAAGGCGTGAGCAGCGATTTCATCAACTACCTCGCTCTGCCGACGCACCTGGAACCGTTCCTGCACGGCATCGTTGCCACGGTGGACATCGCTTATTTTCTTTTGCTGTCGACGGTGGCGCTGGCGTTGACCACGCGTCGGCTCGCCGCATCGCGAGTGCGCGGCTGATGCGTGCACGATTGCTCGACTGGCTGTTCGCCGCGCTCGTGCTCGCCGCGGCGCTGCTGCTGGCGTTCCTGTCGACGCGCTTTGGCTGGCAACACGATTTCAGCTATGCGCAGCGCGCGAGCCTGGATGGCCGTACGGTCGAGCTGCTCAAGCGTCTCGAAGCACCGGTTTCGATCACGTCGTACGCGCCGCGCGACAACGAGCTGCGTCGCGCGATCAGCGATTTTATTGCGCGCTACCAGCGCATCAAGCGCGACATCTCTCTTGCATTCATTGATCCCGACGCCGATCCAGCCGCCACGCGCGAAGCGGGAATTTCCGTCAACGGCGAGCTCGCGATCCGCTATCAGGGCCGCAGCGAACTGCTCAAGCTGCTGACCGAGCGCGAACTCGACAACGCACTCGTGCGCCTGGCGCGCCCGCGCGCGGGGCTCGTCGCGTTCCTGGCCGGCGACGGCGAACGCAGCGCCGACGGCAAGGGCAACGCCGATCTGAGCCAGTTCAGCGGATTCCTGCAGGCGCAAGGCGTGCGCGCACTGGCGCTGAATCTGTCCGCCGGCGAGCGCATTCCCGACAATGTCGACGTGCTGGCGATCGCCGGCCCGCGCGTGACGCTCGCGCCCGCCGTTGTCGCGCAAATCGTCGATTACGTCGAACGCGGTGGCAATCTGCTGTGGCTGACCGAGCCGGACGAAAACGCCGGCCTGGAGCCGTTGGCGAAAGCCTTGTCGCTGCGCGCGTTGGCCGGCACGGTCGTCGACGGCAACGGCGCCGCCTTCGGCATCGGCGATCCCAGTTTCATCGCGGTTTCCACGTATCCAAAGCACGTGATCACGCGCGATTTCGCGCTGACCGCATTGTTTCCGCAAGCCGTCGCGCTCGCCGCCATCACCGGCGCGCAGTGGCAACAAACGCCACTGCTGCGCAGCGGACAGAAATCCTGGACGCAGATTGGCGCGATTCCAAAAAAAGGCGACACGGCGACGATCGCGTTCGACGCCGACAAGGGCGAGATTCCGGGCCCGCTCGATCTCGGTTTCGCGCTTTCGCGGCTGTCGCCGAGCCCCGCCAAAAAAGAACAACGCGCGGTCGTGATCGGCGATGGCGATTTTTTGTCGAATGCGTTCCTCGGCAATGGCGGCAATCGCGAATTCGGACAGCGCGTCTTCGACTGGCTGCTCGGCGACGACGCGCTGATCGATCTGCCCGACAAAGGCGCGCCGGATCGCCAATTGGACCTGACGCAGACGCAGCTCGGCGTCATCGGTCTTGCGTTTCTGCTGGTGCTGCCGATCGTGTTGTCGCTTGCGGGTGCCACGATCTGGTGGCGGCGCAAGCGCGCCTGAACGCATGCGCAAGTCCACACGCAATCTCCTGCAGCTCGCACTGGCGGTGGCCGTGCTTGGCGGCGGCGTATATGCCGAAATCGTGCGCGAGCGCGCGCTCGGCGTGCAGCCGCTGACGAAGCTCGATCTGGCGACCATCCAGCACGTCGAGATTCGCTGCCGCGACTGCCAGACGCGGCGCTTCGAGCGCGTGGGGGCCGGCTGGCGCATGCTCGAACCTTACGCACAAGCGGCGAATGCCGACTCCGTCGCGCGCCTGCTGGCGGTGGCGACGGCACCGGTGCGGACGCGCGCCAGGATCGCCGAGTACGACGCGGCGAAGCTCGGGCTCGCGCCGGCTCAGTTCACGCTCAAATACGACGATCTGACGATCGAGATCGGCAACGAAGATCCGATCGAGCACGATCGCTACGTGAAACTGGATGGCGAACTGCTGCGTGTGCCCGATCGCTTCAGCGCGCGTCTGCTCGAATCGCCCGAGAGCGAACTGGCCGATCCCAAGGTAGCCCATTGATCGCGTCGAATCTGGTTCCACCGTTCGCCCTGAGCGTAGGCGCGAAGCGCGGGAGTCGAAGGGCATCCTCACGTGCGCTTCGACTCCGCTTGCTGCGCAAGCTAGGCTCAGCGCGAACGGAAAAACAACATGCCTGAGTTGCCCGAAGTCGAAACCACGCGTCGCGGCATTGCGCCGCATCTCGTCGGTCACCGCGTCGTCGAACTGGCGATCCGCCAACCGCGCCTGCGCTGGCCGATTCCGGCGATTTTGCGCCACACTTTGCCCGGTCAGCGCATTGCAGCGGTGGAACGGCGCGCCAAATATCTGCTCGCACATACGCAGGCCGGCAGCGCGCTGCTGCATTTGGGCATGTCCGGCTCGCTGCGCATACTGGATGCCGCGACTGCGCCCGGCAAGCACGACCACTTTGACTGGCGTTTGGATTCGGGGCGTGTTCTGCGCTACACCGACCCGCGCCGTTTCGGCTGCCTGCTCTGGCAAAAGCCCGGCACGACGCATCCATTGCTGGCCGATTTGGGACCTGAGCCACTCGACGCGGTTTTCACCGGTGTGCATTTGTGGAAAAAATCGCGCGGCCGCAGCGCGCGGGTCAAGACCTTCCTCATGGATCAGGCCGTTGTTGTCGGCGTCGGCAACATCTACGCAAGCGAAGCGCTGTTTGCCGCCGGCATCGATCCGCGCCGCGCCGCGGGTTCAATATCGCTGGCGCGCTATGAACGGCTGGCCGCTGAAACAAAACGCATCCTGGGCGCTGCGATCATGCGCGGCGGCACGACGCTGCGCGATTTCATCAGCCCCGACGGCGCGCCGGGCTATTTCGAGCAGGAATTGTTCGTGTACGGGCGCGCCGGCGAACCGTGCAAGGTCTGCGGCACGAAAATCCGCGCCGTCGTCATCGGACAGCGCTCGACATTTTATTGCCCGCGCTGCCAGCGCTAGTTGTTCTGCCCCAGTGGCAACGTCTGCTGCTGCAGCTCGATGTAGCCCTCGCCACGAACGATCTTCTTGTACTCGGCGCGGCTGACCGAGACATAGCGCTCGTTGCCGCCAATCTGCACCTGCGGCCCTTCGGTGACCGCGCGGCCATGCTCGTCGACGCGCACCACCATCGTCGCCTTCTTGCCGGTGTGGCAGATCGTCTTGATCTCGGCAAGTTCGTCGGCCCAAGCCAACAGGTATTGGCTGCCTTCGAACGGCTCGCCGCGAAAATCGGTGCGCAGGCCGTAGGCAAGCACCGGGATGCGCAGCCGATCGACGACATCGCTGACCTGCCAGACCTGAGCCTTGCTGAGAAACTGCGCCTCGTCGACGAGCACGCAATGCAGCGCCCCGTGCGCGGCGATGTCGGCGTTGATGCTGGCGAACAGATCGTCGTCGCGTGCGAACGTGTGTCCGTGCGCACGCAAGCCGATGCGCGAAGCGACCACGCCGGCGCCGGCGCGATCGTCGAGCTGCGGCGTCAGGATCAGCGTGCGCATGCCGCGTTCGCGGTAATTGTGCGCGCTCTGCAGCAGCGTCGTGGTCTTGCCGGCGTTCATTGCCGAGTAGTAGAAGTAGAGCTTGGCCATGTGCCGGGTTTCGCAAAATGATCTAACTAAGGTTAGTGTAAGCCACTGGCTTCCGGACGCGTTGTGGTTTGCCACAATCCTCAGCGTTAGTGATTTTGACGCAAGTCCAACGGAGAATCTCATGTTCGTGTGTACGCGCCGAAAACTGTTCGCCCTTGTTCTGTCGTGCGTCGCCGGCTCGAGCGGTGCAGCGACGGTCACCGTCACCGCGAATGCCAACTTCACTTTCACGCCGTCGGCGGTAACAATAAACGACGGCGATACTGTCAAGTTCGTCAACAGCGGCAACGGCTTTCACAATGCCGTTTCCAACGACAACGGTGCAACGTTCAACAGCGGTGCGGCGAGTTCGTCGAACTGGACTTTCACGACGCCGCCGCTGCACGCCAGCATCGGCTTTCATTGCGCGATCCACAGCAACATGACCGGTACGATTACGGTCAACGCCGCGCCGGCGGCAATCAAGCTCGGCGGCTATCTGAGCGGCAACTGGTTCATGCCGAGCCAGGGCGGCGGCCAGGGCTTCCAATTGGAATTCAACAAGCCGGCCCCGAACACGACGGCGCACATTGCGCTCGCTATCTGGTTCGCCTACACGCCGGCCGGCAGCACGGCCAACGATGGCAGCGGCCAGAACTGGATTTATTCGCAAGGCGATTACGATCCGAACACGAGCTCGGTCACTTTGCCGGCCATTTTGCTCGCCGGTGCGCGCTTCCCGCCGAATTTCGATCCGAACGCGGTGCACCGCGTGCCGGACGACGCCTCGTTGTGGGGCCACTTGACCTTCACGTTCAGCGATTGCAACAACGGCACCGTCACCTGGCACTCTGATTTGCCTGGTTACAACAACGCCAATGACACGCCGGTAGCGATTCAGCGACTGACCGCCATCGACGGCACCGCATGTCCGCAGTGATGCGCCTTGCCGTTGCCCTGAGCCTGCTGCTCGCCGCCACGGCGGGCGCAGTTGAGCCCGGCGCTCCCGCGCCGGGCTTCCGCTTGCCGACGTTCGATTCGCAGCAACCGATCAGCCTGGCCGATTATCGCGGCAAGGTCGTGCTGGTGGATTTCTGGGCATCGTGGTGCAGCCCGTGTCGACAATCGCTGCCGCTGTACGCCAAGCTGCGCGAACACTACGCGGCCGCCGATTTCGCCATTATTGCGATAGGCCTCGACGAAGACGTCGCCGACGGCAAGACCTTTCTCGCCGAACACCCGATCGCGTATACAACCGTGCAAAATCCACAAGGCGACATCGCCAAGGCGTTCGATCTCAAAGGCATGCCGTCGTCGTACCTGATCGACCGCGACGGCATCGTGCGTGCGCGCCATGTCGGCTTCACGCCGGCGGATATCGATGTGCTCAAAAAGGAAATCGATGGTCTGGTCGCCAAACATGCACCGTAGCTTGCTGCTGTTGATCGCCGTCGCGACGCTGGCGGGTTGCGCCACGTCGCCGGTGCAGCCGTGGCAACGCGGGCGCCTCGCGCGTTGGGACATGCGCTGGGATGCGGATCCGCTGCGCGCCGCCATGGACGCGCATACTTATTTCAGCAAGGAAGGCACGACCGGCGCGATTGGCGCGGCCGGCGGCGGCTGCGGTTGCAACTGATGGCCGCGCGTCCCTCTGCTTCGCTTTCGCTGCTGCTTGCCGCCTCGGCGGCGCTGCTCGGCACCAGGTCGGCACAGGCCGATGATGGCGGCGGCACGCAAGGCGTCGGCTATCGTTTCAATGTTTACGATGAAGATGCGCTGTCGGCGCCGATCGCGGAAGGCGATCCGCGCCGCTACCACGTCGATACGCAACAATTTTCCCTGAATACCGGCTTCGGCAATCGCAACACGCTCAGCGTCAACGCGGTGCACGAAGTCATGAGCGGTTCTTCCCCGTGGTATCTGATACCGGGGCCCGACAACAAGCCGCTGGAAGTGTTGAGCGGGGCGACAATCCGCGATCACCGCAGCGCGGTGACGGCAGCGCTGACACACGACAACGGCGGCAACGATACGCGCACGTTCAGCGCCTCGTATTCGCAGGAACGCGATTATCACGCCACGTCGATAGGCGCCGAGCGCACGTTGCCACTGAATTCGGCGCTCACGCTCGGCTTCGGCGGCAGCTTCTCGCACGATCTGCTAAGGCCGACCGATGCACTCTTGTATGGTCGCGTCGAACGCGCACAGAAGAACACCGCGTCGGTTTTCGGCAGCTTGAGCTGGGTGCTGAGCAAAGACGCGGTGATCGAAAGCGGCGTGCAGTTCAATTATCAAAGCGGATTCCTGTCCGATCCGTACAAGCTGGTCGTCGTCGGCGAGACGCTCGAGCCGGACACGCGCCCGGATCGACGCAGCGAAGCCGCCTGGCTCGTGCGCTATCGCTACGCGGTGAATGCGGATGCCGCGCTGCACGCGGACGCGCGCGTGGCGATGAACAGCTGGGGCCAGCATTCGCTCACGCTGGAAACCGCGTGGTATCAGCGCTTGCGTGATGGTTGGCAGCTCATTCCGGGACTTCGCTATTACACGCAGGACAGCGCGCGCTTCTACGCGCCGTTCCTGGACAGCGTCAACGATCGTTATTTCTCCAGCGACTATCGCCTCGGTGGATTCGGCGCGATCTCGGTCAATCTCGACGTGCGCAAGCGTTTCGGACATTGGCAATTGAACGCCGGCGCCGAACGTTATCACGCCGCCACGGATCTCGCCCTGGGCGGCAGCGATCCGAATCCTGGTACGGTGAGTTACACGCGGCTGTTCGCCGGACTCGATTACCAGTTTTGATTGCGCGATAAAGTATACAAATTCGATTTCTCCAGCATGGGCTGCCCATGCGCATTGCATGTGCAAACCGACGCGGAAGCGATTGCGCATTCGGCATTGGCGGCGACGCTGGCCGAATGCGAACGCCTCGACGCCAAGTATTCGCATTACCGCGATGACAGCTTGCTCGCACGCATCGCCGCAAGCCGTGCCATCGAAGTCGACGAGGAGACCGCGAACCTGCTCGACTTCGCCGCGGCGCTGCACGCGCAAAGCGATGGTCGCTTCGACATCACCGCCGGTGCGCTGACGCGCTTGTGGGACGCACAGCGCGCACGCGTGCCCGCGCCTGAAGAAATCGCCCAAGCTCTGCGCGTCACCGGCTGGCAACGTGTGCAGTGGCAACGCCCGATGCTGCAGCTGACCACGCCGGGCATGCGCCTGGACTTGGGCGGCATCGTCAAGGAATACGCGGCGGACCGCTGCGCGCAACTGTGCCGCGATGCCGGCATCGATTCCGGCGTCGTCGATCTGGGCGGTGATCTGGCGCTCGTCGGCCCGCATCGCGACGGCACGCCTTGGGTCGTCGGTATCAAGGCGCCGCGTGCGCCGGGACGCGCCGCCGCGCGCATCGAGCTGCCGCGCGGCGGCTTGGCCACCAGCGGCGACTACGAACGCGCATTGATCATCGATGGCCGACGCTATTCGCACATCGTCGATCCGCGCGACGGCGTGCCGGTGCAGAGTTTCGCCAGCGTCAGCGTCGTCGCCGACAGTTGCCTGATCGCCGGCGCGGCAGCGACTCTGGCGATGCTGTTGGGCCGCGAACGCGGCGGCGCCTACCTGCGCGAACTCGGCTTGCCGCATCTGTGCATCGAAGATGACGGCAATGTGAGCGGAGACATCACTCTCGCCGCGTGAGCTGCGGTTACAATGCGCGCCCGTCTCATTCGCGCCTCATGTCCCTGAATCCGCAACAACGCGCCGCCGTCGAATACTGCGATGGCCCGCTGCTCGTGCTCGCCGGCGCCGGTTCCGGCAAGACGCGCGTGATCACCGAAAAGATCGCGCACCTGATCTCGCGCAAGCACCTGTCGCCGCACAAGATCGCCGCGATCACGTTCACCAACAAGGCCGCGCGCGAAATGCGCGAGCGCATCGGCAAGCTGGTCAAGGGCGAAGCCGCGCAGGACCTTCTCGTGTGCACGTTCCATGCGCTCGGGCTCAAGTTTCTGCAGATCGAACACGCCAAGCTCAACTTGAAACGCGGTTTCTCCGTGCTCGATGCCGACGACAGTGCGGCAATCGTCAAGGACCTCGCGCCGGCCGCAAGCAAACCCGATCAGTTGTTCGCGCTGCGCCATCTGATCTCGACCGCGAAAGGCAACGGACTCGCGCCCGAAAGCGCAGCCGCGCAGGCGCGCGGCGCGCGCGAACGCGAAGCGGCGGATTTGTACGGGCGTTACCAGAAGCGTCTCGTCGCCTTCAATGCCGTGGATTTCGACGATCTGATCCGCTTGCCGCTGGCGCTGCTCGAAGCAGATATCGAAACGCGCGCCGCCTGGCAGGAACGCCTGCGCTATCTGCTCGTCGACGAGTACCAGGACACCAACGACGCGCAATATCGCCTGCTCAAACATCTGGCCGGCGAGCGCGGCGCGTTCACTGCAGTCGGCGACGACGATCAATCGATCTACGCCTGGCGCGGCGCCAATCCCGGCAATCTCGACGAACTCGCGCGCGATTATCCTGCGCTGAAAGTGTTCAAACTCGAACAGAACTATCGCTGCAGCGCACGCATCCTGCGCGCGGCGAACGCGCTGATCCGGCACAACCCGCACGTGCATGAGAAACGCTTGTGGAGCGAGCACCGCGAAGGCGCGCCGATCCGCGTACTCGCCTGCAAAGACGACGAACACGAAGCCGAA
>Ga0207647_10001195_pt1 | contig 19996 bp, 17 predicted proteins | sample KBSCornC2_FD_184295 | JGI IMG/M metagenome (GOLD analysis project Ga0207647, IMG submission 184295) | Corn rhizosphere microbial communities from Kellogg Biological Station, Michigan, USA - C2 (SPAdes) (version 2) | ecosystem: Host-associated > Plants > Roots > Rhizosphere ... | reverse complement strand
CCCCACGACCCCGGTTGGAAAGAAGTAGACGCTCGCGATAAACAACAGGCCGAGCCACAAGAGCCAGCGGTCGGGGTGCAAGAGTCCCGGCAACAGCGGCACACCGGCTTCGGCGGCAGCCTTTGAGGCGGCGCCCATCAAGGTCTGCAAATAGTTCTGGGCAAGGGTGAAGATCGTGGCGCCGATGATGGCGCCATAGATCGTGCCCATGCCGCCGATAACTACCATCAGCAGGATATCCACCATGATGGAGAAGCTGAGCGAGGTGTCAGGTCCGGCATAGCGCAGCCACAGCGCGTTCAGAACACCGGCACAGGCGGCGATCAGGGCGGCGAGGCAATTGGCATAGGTGAGGTGGAATACCGTGCGATAGCCGAGCGCCTCGGCCCGGAAACGATTTTCACGGATCGCCTGTAGCACGCGGCCGAAGGGCGAATTCACCACCCGCAAGAGCAGCAGGATCATGGCAACTGAAGCGGCGAACACCAGGTAATAGGTGAATACCCGTCCATTGATCTCCAGGCCAAACCAGTCTTTCGGAATCAGCACCGTTCCCGGCCGCAGCAGTTCCGGCAATTGGAAGCTCCGGCCATCCTCACCGCCCGTGAGCCAGGAAAATTGCGAGGCAAGCACCAGAAAGGCGGAGGCGACGGCAAGCGTAATCATGGCAAAGAAAATCGCTTCGACCCGGAGCGAGAACAGGCCGATGCCGAGCGCCAGCAGCATGGCGAGCGGCAGGCCGACGACGATGCCGGTCAGCACCGCCACCCAGTTCGGCCCCATTCCGTAGAGAGCGATCGCAACGGCGTAGCTGCCGATGCCGTAGAACATGGTGTGGGCGAAAGACACGGAGCCGGTATAGCCAAGGAGCAGGTCATAGGAGGCGACCAGTGCGGCAAAGATGCAGATCTTGGTGGCGACATTCATGGCCTTGGCGCCGGGAAAAACCAGCGGCACGGCGGCGAGCGCCACGATAATGAGGATCAGAAGCAGGCTGAGCACACGGCTGCGAGGTGGATCGCCCGAGAGCAACATCATCGGTAAACCCTCATCGGCTGGTCACCGCATAAAGCCCGCGCGGCCGCCACATCAGGATGGCGACCATCAGCAGGATATTGGAAACAAGCGCGAGCTTAGGCACAAGGAAGCCGCCGTAATTGGCCACCATCGCCACCAGCAGCGCGCCGATGAAGCAGCCGCCGATTGATCCCAGCCCGCCGATGATCACCACGATGAACACCAGCACGGTGAGGTCGCTGCCCATCGAGGCATGAACCTGCTCGCGATAAAGCGCCCACATGATGCCCCCGAGGCCCGCCAGCGCTGAACCCGCCATGAAGACGCCGAGGAACAGTCGCCGGATGCGGTAGCCGAGCGCTTCGACCATCTCCCGGTTTTCAACCCCGGCCCGGATCAACAGACCAAGCTTGGTGCGGTTCAGGATCAGTTGAATGGCAATAAAGATGACAAGACCGAGCAGCGCGGCGGCGACGCGATATTTGGAGATCGCTACGTCGCCGAAAATGAACGATCCGCGCAGCGACGCGGGCAGCGGCAGCGGAATGATCTGGGGTCCCCATAGCGCGTAAAGCGCCTGCTCGGTGACGATCAGGCCACCCATCGTCATCAGGATTTGCTTCAGGTGCAGCCCATAAACCGGCAGGATCAGCACGCGCTCGACCAGAAGCCCAAGCGCGGCGGAAGCGGCCATGGAGAGCAGGATCGCCGGCACGAGTGCAGCGAGGTTGAGCCACAGCGAGTCGACCTGGCCTGTGGCGGCGAGCGGCAGCAGCACCAGCGTCGCCACATAGGCGCCGACCGAGATAAACGCGCCGTGACCGAAATTGAGGACATCCATCAGGCCGAAGACCAGCGTCAGGCCGGAGGCCATGATGAAGATCATCATGCCCATGGCAAGGCTTGCAACCGTCAGCGTGATCCATGAACTCGGGGAGCCGATCAGCGGTAGCATCAATAGCGCCAGGATGACCGGCAGCAGCAGCGGCAGAATATCGCGCTTGGGTTCGGGCAAACGCTCGCTGGCGGCAAGCTCGGTCATTGATGCGCCTCCAGGCTCAATCCCAACAGACGTTCCTGTAGCGCCACATCCGCCGCCAACGCCGACATGGCGCCCCGGTGCACGATCCGGCCATTGTCCATCACCGCCACGGTATCACCGAGTTGCCGGGCGGCATGAAAGTTCTGCTCGACCAGGAGAATGGTGGCGCCACCGCGCTTGATTTCGGCCAGGCATTCGATCAGCGCCATCACGATCGCTGGCGCCAGTCCCTTGGTCGGCTCATCGATCAACAGCAGTTTGCGTGGCTCGGCGATGGCGCGGGCGATCGAGAGCATCTGTTTCTGGCCGCCGGACAGGCTGCCCGCCCGCGACAGCCAGAAACGCCGCAGTGCCGGGAAGAAGCCAAAAATCCAGTCCAGCCTCTTGTCATCCAGCGGTCCATCGCGCGCCGCCAGCACCAGATTTTCCTTCACGGAGAGATCGGAAAACACCGCCATGCTCTCCGGCACGTAGCCGATGCCGCGCCGGGCAATATCAGGCGTCGCCAGATGTTCGATGTGCTCACCGGCCAGCGAGATTTCGCCAGCGGAAGCCTGCCACAACCCCATGATGGTGCGCAGCGTCGAGGTCTTGCCGGCGCCGTTGCGCCCGAGCAGCATCGTGGTCTGTCCAGCGGGCACAACGAAGTCGACGCCGTGCAGAATGTGATAGCGGCCGATATGGGTGTGCACGCCGCTAAGGGTCAAAAGGTCGCTCATGCTGCGCTCGTGCTGGGCGCAACGCCCAGATAGGCTTCCTGGACAATGGGCGAGGCGATCACCTCCGCCGGCTTGCCGTCGGCAACCAATTGGCCGTTGTGCAGGACGATGATGCGATCGGCCAGTGAACGCACCACGTCCATCTTGTGCTCGACAAGGAGGATGATCTTGCTCGGGTCATTCTTCAGCCGCGCGATCAGGTCAAGCACCACCGGCACTTCGTCGATGCTCATGCCGGCGGTCGGTTCGTCGAACATGAAGACTTTCGGCTCCAGCGCCATCATCAGCGCTACTTCGAGCTTGCGCTGGTCGCCATGCGATAGCGCGGTCGCCGCCACGCCGCGCCGGGCACCGAGCGCAACCTGATCGAGAATTTGATCGGCGCGGGCGATCAGATCGGTACGCGTCAGCCACGGCCGCAGCATGTCGTAATGCACACCACGTTCCGACTGCACGGCGAGCCGAACGTTTTCTTCGACCGTCAGGTTAGGAAATAAATTGGTGAGCTGGAAAGCCCGGCCGAGACCGGCGCGGGTTCGTAGGGGCGCGGACCACGCAGTGATGTCCTGTCCATCGAACAGGATGCGGCCTCGGGAGGGCCGAAGCTGGCCGGAGATCAGGTTGAAATAGGTGGTCTTCCCCGCACCGTTGGGGCCGACGATGGCGGTCAACTCACCGGGCCGAAACTGACAGCTCACGCCATTGACGGCCACATGTCCGCCGAAGCGAATCGTCAGATCGCGGGTTTCGAGCGAAAGAGTCATGGCGCTTTATCGGGGAATGCGAGCCGCGTTTACTCCTCTCCCCGCGTCCGGCGGGGAGAGGAGCCGCAAGCTCTACCGCTTGTTGCGGATCGGAATGTTCATATCCTCGATCTTGAGTTCACGGACCGGGTCGAGGATCGCCCAGGCGACATTCGGATCGACCCTGACCTTGAAGTGATACATGCTTTGCAGCGCCTGATGATCTTCTTTCCGGAAAACCATCTTGCCCTTGGGCGTATCGAATTCCATGCCTTCCATGGCGCTGATCAGTTTCTCGGTGTCGGTGGACTTGGCCTTGGTCACGGCGGTCACCACGGCCATGGCGGCGGCAAAGCCTCCCGTGGTGAAGAAATCGGGCGGCGCGTTGAAACGTTTTTGATGCTCGGCGACCAGCCAGTCGTTCACCGGGTTTTTCGGAATCGAATAGAAATAATAGGCTGCGCCTTCCATGTCGGGCAGCCGCTTATAGGCGGCAAGCGCCGGCAGGATGTTGCCGCCGGTCGAGAGTTCGATGCCGTAGCGCTTGGGATCCATGTCCTGCAGCTTGCTCAAGGGATCGCCGCTGCCGGCCCAAAGCACCCAGATGATCTTGCGGCCCGGCTTGTCTTTCAGCGTGTCAAACAGGCGTTGGCCGACTGCGGTGAAATCGGTGGTGGTGGTGGGCGCATATTCCTCCGCCGCGAGCGTTGCGCCGGTTTTGGCGAGCGCTTCCTTGAAGGCGGCGACCCCGTCGCGGCCAAAGGCATAATCCTGCGCGAGCGTCGCTATCGTGACCCCCGGCTTGCCGATCGCCACCGCGTTCGAGATCGCATCCTGCGACGAGTTGCGCCCGGTGCGGAAGATATAGCGATTCCACTTTTCGCCGGTGATCTGATCGGCGACCGCGGGCTCGACAAGCAGGATCTTCTTGTTTTCTTCGGCGACCGGCAGGTCGGCGAGTGCGGCCGCCGAGGAGGTGGTGCCGATCGCGATGTCGGCCTTGTCGTCCTGATAGGCTTCGGCGAGGGCGGCCTTGGAAAGGTCCGGCTTGCCCTGGTCATCCTTGGTGATGACGACGATCTTGCGTCCGTCGACCGTCATGGTGCCCTTGGTGGCGTATTCAAATCCCATCATCAGACCGGTTTCGGTCTGCTTGGCATAGGCTTCGAGCGGTCCCGTCTTGCCATAGATCAAGGCGATCTTCAGATCCTCCGCATGGGCTGCGGCGGTCCCCAGCAAGGCGATGGCGATGCCATGAACGATCAACGATGTTCGCACAGTGTCTCTCCCACGATGCTTAGATATTGCGGATTTGGATTTTTGGATCTTGGCGATCTCTAGGCCACCAATGATTGGGCGCCGCCTCGCGAGGGTTAAGCCAGATGGCCCGCGCGCAGCACGCTTGGTGGCATTTTGGCGCGCGGCCGACCTGAAAGCGAGAGCTTCGGCCTAGGCACTAAGTTTAAGCTGATAATATCAGGGTCGAATGCCCCAGTTGCGCATCGTTTGCATCACCCAGCCCCGGTAAAGCGACAGTGGCGTGACCCCGGTCAACCCGCCACAGCCTTCGCTATTGCCGGCGCCCGTCGACCAGCTCACCACGCCGACCACGACGGCTCGCTGGTTCTGCTCCTCCAGCATCGGCGCGCCGGAATCGCCGGTGCAGGCGCCTTTGCCTGGGCTCGCATTCCGGGTCGCGGGATCGACGAGGCGAATCTGCAAATGCCCGGGCTGCCCGGTCGCCACCAGGTTGGCGCTGCGCACGATCCCGCCCGTCCGCCCGTCGCCGCGCCGGGAGACGCCGACGCCCGCCACCGTAAAGCGGCGGCCCGCAGCCAACGGCTCCGCCGGGGCGCCGATTGGCAGCGGCGTGAGGGAGAGCGGTTCAGCCAATTGCAACAGCGCGACGTCGGCGCTGGCGCGATGGGCAAGAATATCGCCGATACGAAACTGTGGATGGGAGGCCACGCGCCTGACGGCATGAAGTTGCGGCTGCCGCCGGCTGTCATAGAGGACGATCTGATATTCCGCCCCCGGCTGCGTGCAATGGGCAGCACTCATCACCAGATCGGGCGCGATCACCGCACCGCTGCAAAAGGTGCCGCGGGAGCCGACGATCGTGACAACCGAGGCAACGGCCGGATCGGCATCATCGGGGTTGCCAACCATGGCCGTGGCCGGCGCCAGGCTCGACCAGCACAGCACGGTTGCCCAAAGTCCGAAATGACGTGAGCCAAAACGACGTGAGCCGAAAAGATGAGCAGGAAAGGCAATCATGGCGCAAATATTGGACGAGAGCCTATTCCACGGGGAGGCGTTGCTCACCTAACCCGGGATGGCTTCGTTCGACAAGCCGATCAGGTGATGGTTTTGATGAGGGCGGCAGGTCAGCAGCGTCCGAGTACTGAATCAGAATCCCTGGCAAATGGATGCCTTATGTGCGGGTCTCGAATGTAAAGCTCTTGTGACGAGGTTGTCGCGAAGGACTTTCAAATTCACCGCACACGCGTGGGCGTGAGAGTGTCATGGCCGCTTGTAGCAATCGTTAAATTGATCGGTGAAAATCCGGAAGGACCGCCCGGCTCTCTCCCAGCGTTATTAACAGAGTGTCAATGTTGCTCTGACCTGGCTTCAAAAGTCCGTTCGGAAGAGGGAATTCGGCATTGCATTGTGCAGTGAACCCCGGTTCGGAGGTAGACGATCTCCGTCTTGCCGTCGAAGGGGCGGAGCGCGGATTGCAGCAGTCGCGTTCCGAATCCGCTCGGCCCGATCCCCTGGACCGGCGGCCCCTCGGTCTCGTCCCAGACGATAGACAACCGGTCCTCGCTCACCGACCAGGAAACCTGCAGAAGGCCGCGAGGGGAAGAAAAGGCGCCGTATTTGCTGGCGTTGGTGGCGAGTTCGTGGAACACCAAAGCGAGGCTGACGGCAAGCTTGGCCGGCAGGAACAACGGCTCGCCATTTAGCGTGAAGCGGACATGGCCATAAGGACCGAGTTCGGAAGTCAACAGATCCTTGATGTCGCATCCTGATCCATCCACCCTAGCGATCAGATCGTCGGTGGCCGATAGCGCCCGGATCCGGCGATCGACATTGGCCCAGGCCGCCGGTTGATCCTGCAGGACCTGGCGCAGCACGGCATGAATGGTTGAAAGCTTGTTCTTCAGCCTGTGCTGCAATTCCTGCACGATCAGCTTGCGATATTCCTCTTCTTCGGCCAGGCGCTTGGAAGCTTCTTGCTGACGTAAGACGATGGACCGGTAGTGGTCGACCACCCACATCGTCAATCCACAGACGAAGAGATAAATCACGAGCAGGATAATGCGCGATGATCCCTCAGGCCCGTCGCCAAAACGGACAAAGAGGCCTAGCGCGCCGCCGGCCAGCGTGGTTGCAATCCCAACCCGCAATCCTCCCAACACGGCAGAGAAAAACACCGCCGGAAAGTAGGTCGTGAAAGGCATGTCGGGCCGGATCAGCGTCAGGGCCGCCCGTAACAGGCTCGACGCCGCGAGGCTCGCCACGGCGAAGGTGGTGCTGAAGAGCAGGGGTGGATTGGACACGCCCTGCCAGGCTCGCCGAAACTCATTGATCCACTTCGCCATGCTTCCTATCAACCGCTGTCCTTGCACCTTGGTTTTCGAAATGGTCCTGAGTCGGTCATTCTCGTGACGGTCTTTCAAGGTCCCGGCGCGATTCCCAAAGCAAGGCATTCACCATTCTGATGGGTTATGCGATCATAGAGAGAAAATTCCCTCCTTGGGAATAGTCCGCTTGTTCTGCGGCCAGGGTCGAGGGCGGGCCAAAGGCTGAGCTCCCGAGGCTTATTTTGAACAAAGGCTCATGTTCTTCTCATTCGTCCTCGATCCGCGTATAGCCTTTTCACGAATCGATTTTCGAGGCCGAAATGAATTTGCCTGCAGCGAACCCCGGCGATTTGCCGCCGTCAGTCAGCGAGCGCAAGCGCGAGCTGCACCGGGATGCCGAACTCCACGGCGATGACCAGCAGCGCTGGCACGAGTTCAATTCCGCCTATTACGACGAAGACCGGCGCTACATGCAATTTCTGGTTCCCGCCGGAAAGCGCGTGCTCGAACTCGGTTGTGGGCATGGCGATCTCTTGGCGGCGCTCCGTCCCGCTCATGGCGTCGGGGTCGATTTCAGCGCAGCCCAGGTGGAAAAGGCGAGGGCGCGCCATCCCGATCTGCATTTCGTTCATGGCGACGCCGAGGATCCGGCGACGCTGGCCGCGATCGAGGGCCCCTTTGATTATATCGTCCTCGCGGACACGATCGGAATGTTCGATGACATCGACAGCACGCTGCGGCTCATCCATCAGCTGTGCCTGCCGTCGACACGGCTGATCATTTGTTACTATTCCCATTTGTGGGAACCGATCCTGAAGGCGGGAGAATTCCTCAAGCTGAAGAGCCCACACCAGAAGATCAACTACATCGCCAATGCGGACTTCCTTAATCTGATGGACATTGCCGACTTCGAGGCGATACGCCAGGACCGTCGGCAGTTGCTGCCGAGACGGCTGTTCGGGCTCGGTTCATTCGTCAATCGATATATCGCCCCGCTTCCGGGGCTCAGGCAGCTTTGCCTCAGGACCTATATTGTCGGACGACCGGTCCAGAGGTTCCCCGAGCGGAAACTCTCGGTAAGCGTCGTCATTCCCTGCCGCAATGAAAGAGGAAATATCGAAAGTGCGATCTTGAGAATGCCGCGCGTTGCGGCTCACCAGGAAATCATCTTCGTCGAAGGCAATTCGAGCGACGGGACATTTGCGGAGTGCGAACGCGTTCGCGATGCCTACCATGGTGTCTGGGATATCAAGGTGCTGAAGCAGGATGGCAAGGGCAAAGGCGATGCCGTTCGCAAGGGATTTGCCGCAGCGTCTGGCGACGTGCTGATGATTCTGGATGCCGACCTGACCATGCCGCCGGAGACGCTGCCGAAATATCACGCGTTGATCGAGAGCGGCAAGGCGGAGTTCGTCAACGGCACCCGCCTCATTTATCCGATGGAAAATGAGGCGATGCGACCGCTCAACCTGATCGCCAATCGCTGCTTTGCCTATCTGTTCAGCTATCTCGTCAATACTCGACTGACCGACACCCTGTGCGGCACCAAAGTTCTGCTGCGCAAGGATTATGAAGTGTTGGCGCGCGAGCGCAGCTACTTCGGCAATTTCGATCCGTTCGGTGATTTCGATCTGATTTTCGGAGCCGCCAAACAGAATTTGAAGATTGTCGAGACCGCCATCCACTACAAGGCGCGCGTCTTCGGTGAGACCCAGATCTCGCGGTTTCGAGACGGCTGGCTATTGCTGAAGATGGTGTGGTTTGCCTATAGGAAGCTCAAGGCTGTTTGATCTCTAGAGCCGTCGAGATCGGACGCTTGAAGACGTCGAGGTCATGTGTCGACTTACTTTCGAGGTAGTCGCCGCGGTCATCAAAAGCTGGCATAAGCAAGCTTCGAACATGGCGGAGACCGCACGACGAATTTCGTTTTGAGGCCGTGAACCCTTTGTAGGCCATCGAAACCATCGGTGGAAGAGGACCGAAATGCATCAGCTCGTCGCAGAAGCGGGGGTTTCCTCGCGCCGGTGGTGGGTGCTGGCTATCGTTGTCACCGCCCAATTCATGTTCGGGCTCGACATTTTTATCGTCAATGTCGCCATTCCAACCATCGCAGCCGAATTGCACGCCGGCCCGGCGGAAATCGAATCCATCGTCGCGGTCTATTTGATTGCCTATGCAACGCTGATTGTGACCGGCGGCCGGCTTGGCGACATCTATGGCGCCAAAGGCGTTTTCATTTTCGGTGTCATCGGCTTCACGCTGACGTCGATATGGTGTGGGCTCGCGCGGTCGGGAGTTGAACTGATTCTGGCCCGTCTGGTGCATGGCGCGACTGCGGCGCTGATGGTGCCGCAAGTTCTTGCCACCATTCACGTGCTGTTTCCGGATCGCTACCGCGACCGTGCCTTTGCGATCTATGGCACGGCACTCGGTCTTTCCGGCGCCGCCGGATTTTTGCTGGGCGGCTTTCTGGTTGGGATGGATATCGCTGGCGCGGGATGGCGCGCGGTGTTTTTCGTCAGTCTTCCGGTCGGCGCGCTGATTGCCGTGCTGGCGTTTCAGATCATGCCATCAGTCCCCCGTCGAAAAGGGACCCGGCTCGACATTCCCGGCGCCATCGTCCTGTTTACGGGCTTGCTTTGCCTGATCGGCCCTCTGCTGTTTGGCCATGACGTGCATTGGGCGCCCTGGGTATGGTTGGTCATGCTGACCGGCCTTGGAATCGTGGCGCTGTTTTTCCAGCTGGAGCATCGGGTTGCACGGGATGGCGGGATGCCGCTCGTCGATCTGGCGCTATTGTCGGATCGCGCCTTCATGCGAGGGTTATGCGCGGCGTTCTTTTTCTTCTGCTCCAACCTGTCGTTTTATCTGGTGGTCACGCTTTTCATGCAGAATGTGCTGCATGTGCCGCCGCAGGCGTCCGGTCTGGCATTCGTGCCGCTCGTCCTGGCGTTTGTCTTTGCCTTGCGGCAAAGCGCCGTTTGGGCCCAGCGGCGCGGCACACGCGTGCTGATCGAGGGCTGCCTGATAATGATCGCCGGCCTGGTGGCGCTCGTCGCGTTGGTCGCAGGGATAAACCCTCCGTCGCTGATATGGCTGTCGGTGGTTCTGATGATCTTCGGCTTTGGGCAGGGTCTGGTGATGGCGCCGCTGTCCAGCGCGGTGTTGTCCACCGTCCATCCCGCTAGCGCGGGATCGGGGGCCGGCATGTATGGGACCGCGACCCAGATCGCCAATGCGGTAGGCGTTGCCGTATCAGGCGCGGTGTTTTTTTCCATTCAGGCGCAATATTCCTCGATATCCGCGCTCTTTGCCTGCCTTGCCTTGTTTGCTGGATCGGCGGCGGTCAGCATCCTGTTCTTGATCTGGATGCGGAGCGCTCGCTCGGTTTGATGCAAGTCCGCCGGCCCTCACGGGCCTTTTATTTTGCATTGCAGCAACTATCTCGGATCAATGGAGTTGTTAGCACTCCAAGGAGCGTTTCTTTGTCTCTTGCCCGAAATATTGAATTCCTGCGGCATCTTCGAAAGAGGATGATCCAGCCCGAAGGCCTTGGGTTCCATACTGGCATCGCGACTGTGAGTCCGCTGCGGGAGGTGATTGGCTTTGGCAAGAATCCCGGCAATTTGCGGATGTTCTGCTACGTGCCCGATGCGCTTTCCCCCTCGCCGGCGATCGTTGTCGTCCTGCATGGCTGCGGCCAGAACGCGGCGATCTATGATCAGGGGGCCGGTTGGTCGATGTTGGCCCGCCATTATGGCTTTGCGGTCCTGATGCCTGAGCAACAACCGGCCAACAATACACATACCTGCTTCAACTGGTTCAATTCGCAAGATATCCGGCGCGGTAGCGGCGAGGCGAGTTCGATCCGCCAAATGGTTTCCTTTCTGAGCGACGAGATCGGCGCCGATCCTCGTCGGGTCTTCGTCACCGGCCTTTCAGCCGGAGGCGCGATGACCTCGGTGATGCTGGCCAATTATCCTGACGTTTTCAGTGCCGGCGCCATCATCGCCGGCATGCCGTTTGGCGTCGCCACCACGGTCAGGGAAGCGCTTCGGGCCATGTCCAATCCGCCTTCCCGCCCTGCTCGGGCGTTGGGCGATCTAGTCCGGCGAGCCACCCGTTACGGCGGGCCCTGGCCAAAAGTTTCGGTCTGGCACGGCAGCAGCGATCTGACTGTAAACCCGTCGAATGCCGAGGCGGTCGTGAACCAATGGCTCAACGTGCATCATCTGCCAGAGCCGCCGATGGCGAAAACCATGATTGATGGCTACCCACGCGAGGTTTGGTGGAATGCTGACGGCGAAACCATCGTCGAATCCTACACCATTACGGGTATGGCTCATGGGACGCCGCTCGGGCGCGGGGAGAACGATCAGGCTTATGGGAGCGAAGGACCGTTTTTGATCGAGGCGGGAATTTCCTCGTCCTACCACATTGCCAAATTCTTCGGCCTCACCGGAATGATGCGGCAAGTCACGGAGCCCGTGAACGGACACCGAGCCAAGCCGGCTCCGGAAACGGCGCGACCGCGCGCGGCGGATATCGCAGCCGCGTTCCGACGGATGTTGATTGGCGTTGGCCTGACGAAATCCTGAAAACGAAGTCGGCGGCTGAAGGATTGCGCTGCGCGATTGTCGCCGCTCAGCGATCGGTCAAAAACGGGTTGCTCACCCGCTCATGGCCAATCGTCGAACCCGGACCATGGCCGCAGATAAAGCTGACATCGTCACCAAGCGGCAGCAATTTTTCGGTAATCGAGCGAATGAGTGTTGGATGGTCGCCGCCGGGAAAATCGGTCCGGCCGATCGAGCCATTGAACAGCACGTCGCCGACATGGGCAAAGCGCATCAGCGAATTGTAGAAGACGATGCTGCCTGGCGAATGGCCTGGGCAATGCAACACGTCGAACGTCAGATTGCCGACGTTCACCTGGTCGCCCTCGGTCAGCCAGCGGTCGGGCGTGACATCGCGCAGGCCCGTGATCCCGAACCGGCCGCCACTGGCGACGACATTGTCGAGCAGGAACTTGTCTTCGATATGCGGGCCTTCAATGGGGGCCTTCAAGAGATCGCGCAGTTCCGCGGCGCCGCCAACATGATCGACATGGCCGTGCGTCAGCCAGATCTTTTCGACCGTGACATTTGATTGCCGGATGGCACCTTGAATCCGGGGCAGGTCGCCACCGGGATCGATCACGATCGCCTTGCGGGTCGCTTCGCACCAGATCAGGGTGCAATTCTGTTCGAATGGCGTGACCGGAATGATCATGGCGCCGGCGGGCGCGCTCGCCTGTTTGGAACTGGTTTGGTCGGGATGTGGCATATCCGAGAGATGGCGCATTTTTGCCGGATCGCCAAGTGAAAGATTGAATGGCGCCCCAGCCAACTGCCTTTTTTGTGACGCTATGCGCGGCCATTCCTCCGGGACCGATCGGGCGATGGCTGCCCGATGGGCGATCCCCGCCAGATTTGCTAGGCTTGTGGCATGGAATCACCCCTGCGCCAGATCAATCCCCTGCCGCCGGTCGACCGCCGCCAGTCCGAGACGGCGCTTGCCATCGCGCGCGGCACGGCGCGCCTGTTGCGTTCGCTCGGATTCTCCTGTCTCAGCGAACTGCCGCTGCCCTCCGGCCGCCGCGCCGATCTGGTGGCGCTTAACGAGCGTGGCGAGATCTGGATCGTCGAGATCAAATCCTCGATCGAGGATTTACGTGCCGATCAGAAATGGCCCGAATATCGGGCGCATTGCGACCGGCTGTTCTTTGCCTTTACCGAAGATCTGCCTTGCGAAATATTCCCCGAGCAGACGGGGCTGATCGTGGCCGATGCCTATGGCGCGCATATGCAGTGCGAAGCGCCGGAGCATCGCCTGGCAGCGGCGACGCGCAAACAAATGATGCTTCACTTCGCGATGGCGGCCGCGCAACGGATCAACCGGCTGATCGATCCGCAGGGGCACGCGGATTTTTGACGGCGGCTATTTTGGCGCGCGTTTGGCTAGAATGCGCTGCAGGGTGCGCCGATGCATGTTCAGCCGGCGAGCCGTCTCGGAGACGTTGCGATTGCACATTTCGTAGATGCGCTGGATATGCTCCCAGCGCACCCGGTCGGCCGACATCGGGTTTTGCGGCAGCTCGGATTTTCCCGATCCCGAGGCCAGCAGTGCGGCAACCACATCATCCGCATCGGCGGGCTTTGAGAGATAATCGACCGCGCCCAGTTTGACCGCGGTGACAGCGGTGGCGATATTGCCGTAGCCGGTGAGCACAATCGCTCGCGCCTCCGGCCGCTTGCGCTTTAGGGCTGAAACCACATCAAGCCCGTTGCCATCGCCGAGCCGCAAATCGACCACGGCAAAGGCCGGCGCGGCGCGGCCGATTTCGGCAAGTCCGCCGGATACCGAGTCACACGAGGTCACGGAAAAGCCGCGGGTCTCCATCGCGCGGGACAGCCGCTCCAGAAACGGTTTGTCGTCCTCCACGATCAGAAGCGATCGGTCGGCAAGGTCGGTCAGCTCGGCGGTGGCGCTCACGGTCGGATATCTCCTTCGATGCCTCAATATGGTTCTCGATGAGGGCGCTGCCAAGGCACGAGTCCGTGTGTTCACCGCGTGAAACACCGTATTTGCGCGCTTGTTTCCTCATGGCGCGGTTTCGGAAGAACCATGTGCGACGAAGCGACGCAAAGGCCAGACGATCTGGACCACGGCGCCATGATCCGGGAACGGCCGGTTGGTAAAGGAAACCTTGGCGCCGGTTCGCTCAAGCAGGGTGCGTGCGATGAACACGCCGAGACCAAGACCGCCATGCTCACTCGGTCGGTCATCGGCCTGCGGCCGGCGCGACAGATAGGGCTCGCCGATCCGGTTAAGCATATCCGGCGCAATGCCGGGACCGTCGTCCGAGATCACGATCTCGACCGTTTCGCTATTCCACCAGGCATTCACCTCCACGGCTGAACGGGCGAAATCGATGGCGTTTTCGAGGATATTGCCGATTCCATAGAGGATCGCGGGATTGCGCACGCCCACCGGTTCGGGTACGCCGGCGACCGCAATACGAACCTTGATATCGACTCCGAAATCACGGTGCGGAGCCACAGCCTCTTCGATCAGGCTTGAAAGAGGCATTTGGTCGAACGGCGCGCCGGTGGCGGAGAGCTGGGTGATCTTGGACAGGATATCTCGGCAGCGCTGCGACTGTTCGCGCAGGGTTTTGATATCGGCCGCCAGCGCCTCGTCCTTGACCGATTGTTCGAGTTCGCGCGCGATCAGGAAGATGGTCGCAAGCGGCGTCCCGAGCTCGTGCGCGGCGGCGGCGGCCAATCCATCGAGCTGAGTCAGGTGCTGCTCGCGCATCAGCACCAGTTCGCTCGCCGTCAGTGCATCGGAAAGCTTGCGGGCTTCTTCGGTGACCTGGAACGCGTAGAGACTGGTGACGCCGATCGCGAGCAGAATCGAGAGCCACACACCGAACAAATAGATCGGCGGCAGCACCAGCGGATCGTCATTGTCCCACGGCAGCGGGAGGTGCTGGAAGACCAGCACCGAGGCGCAAGCCACGACCAGGATGCCGAGCCCAATCGTCAACCGGACAGGAAGCGCTGTCGCGGAGATCAACATCGGTGCCAGAAACAGGAAGGAAAACGGATTCTGCAATCCGCCGGTCAAGAACAAGAGCCCGCTCAGTTCGAGAATGTTGAGTGCAAATAGCGCGGCGGCATAGGCCGGATCCAGCCGCTGCATCGGGTTGAAGAAAATCTGCAGCGCCAGGTTAAGCAGCGCGGAAAGACCGACAATGCCGAGACAAGGCACCACCGGCACGTCAAAGCCAAGTCCCTGCACCACAATGAAAATGGCGGCTAGCTGTCCGAGCACCGCCAGCCATCGCAGCCGCAGGATGGTATCGAGCCGGATATGACGCCGCGGGTGGCGAAAATCGGAGGCGGCGACATCGATCATGCCAGACATTCTATCCATGTCGGTGCGTGATCACAAACGGGGTGGATCATATCGCGCGGTCGGGGGTTATGCAGAAGGCGATCGGAGCTCGCGCGCCACCAGACGGATGCTTGCGCTCGGAGGCAAGATGGCTCAATGACCGAAGCATGATGGATCAAAATCCCGCAGCTACCGGCCGGCCAACCGCTCCCAGCCTGGCAGAGGCCATCGAGGTCGACCATCTGGTCAAGGTTTATAAGACCGTCCGCGCGGTCGATGACATTTCGTTCCGGATTCGCCGCGGCAGTGTCACCGGCCTGCTTGGCGGCAATGGCGCGGGAAAAACCACAACCATCGCCATGATCATGGGACTAGTGCTTCCGACGTCCGGGCGCATTCGTGTACTCGGCTGTTCGATGCCGGATCAAGGTGCCGAGGTGCTCGGCCGGATGAACTTCGAAAGCCCCTATGTCGACATGCCAATGCGGTTGACCGTGCGGCAGAACCTGACGGTGTTTGGCCGTCTCTATGCGGTGGAAGATTTGAAGGAGCGGATCGCGGAGCTCGCAGACGATCTGGATCTCGGCGATTTTCTCGATCGCGCCACGGGCAAGCTGTCTGCCGGTCAGAAAACCCGCGTCGCGCTTGCCAAGGCGCTGATCAACCGTCCGGAGCTGTTACTGCTCGATGAGCCGACCGCTTCGCTGGATCCGGACACGGCCGATTGGATTCGACGGCGGCTTGAGAGCTATTGCCAGCAGCGCGGCGCCACCATCCTGCTGGCGTCTCACAATATGTTGGAGGTCGAGCGGCTCTGTGACCGCGTCATCATCATGAAGCGTGGGCGGATCGAGGACGACGACAGCCCGGAGGGCATCATGGCGCGTTATAACCGCACTACGCTCGAACAGGTATTCCTGGACGTGGCGCGTGGTCGAACCCAGGAGAATGCGCAATGAGCGTGCTTTTTGCCCAGGGTGGGATCGCGCCGCACCGCATATCCGCGATGATCCTGCGCTATTGCTATCTCCTGCGTTCATCCTGGCCGCGTCTGTTGGAGCTGTTGTACTGGCCAGCACTGCAGATCATTACCTGGGGTTTTCTGCAAAACTATATCGCGCAGAATTCCGGATTCTTCGCGCGAGCCGGCGGCTCGCTGATCGGCGCGGTTATCCTCTGGGACATCCTGTTTCGCGGCCAGCTTGGGTTTTCGATCTCCTTTCTGGAGGAGATGTGGGCCCGTAACCTCGGCAATCTGATGATGAGCCCGCTGAAGCCGATCGAATTTCTGATCGCGCTGATGGTGATGAGCTTGATTCGACTAGCGATCGGCATCATTCCAATGACGCTGCTGGCGCTGGTGTTTTTTGGATTCAATTTCTACAGCATTGGGCTGCCGCTGATTGCCTTCTTCTGCAATCTGATCTTCACCAGCTGGTCGATCGGCGTCTTCGTGTCCGGGCTGGTATTAAGATATGGGCTTGGCGCGGAAAGCGTGGTGTGGACGTTGATGTTCGGGGTGATGCCGCTCGCCTGCGTCTATTATCCCGTCGCGGTATTGCCGGACTGGCTGCAATACGCCGCGTGGGTGCTGCCGCCGACCTATGTCTTTGAGGGCATGCGAGCCCTGTTGATCAACCAGACATTCCGGGCCGATCTGATGGTCCAGGCGCTGGGGATCAATGCGTTGCTGTTTGTTACATCCTTTATGATATTCATCGCCCTGTTGCGAAGCGCTCGCCGGACTGGAGCGCTGCTGCAAGGGGGTGAGTAGCGGCAGCGGCCGGTGGCGGCGCCAGAAAGTCCACCGGGGCAAAAAAACCGCCCCTTGAGAGGGCCTGGATACCGCCACGATCGAACTTAGGGCGGGATTTCCTCATCTCGGTATGAACGGCGCATTGACGCTTTATTGCGCATCCTGCACTGTGTTGCGATGCAAAAAGAGGCTTTCGAATCAATGCCTATTGGAGAGTTTGGCGCAGTGCCGCCGCATGCGGCGGAGGGCAGTCCTGCCCTGACGACGCCGATGTACTGGATGTACGAAATGGCGCAAGCCTCGCTCAACCCGTTTCGGGCAGTGACGGACGCCACCAAATTGCTGTTTCAGAATCCGCTCAATCCGCTGTCGCAGACTGAAATCGGCAAGTCGATCGCCGCGAGCTGCGAATTGTTCGAACGCACCACGCGCCGTTATGGCAAGCCGGAATGGGGGTTGCACGACACCGAAGTCAACGGCGTGCGCACGCCGATCGAGATTCATTCGGTGTGGGAAAAGCCGTTTTGCCGGTTGCTGTATTTCGAGCGCAAGCTGACGCGGCCGCTGCGCACTCCTCAGCCTCGGATTTTGATTGTGGCGCCCATGTCCGGCCATTACGCGACGTTGCTGCGCGGCACGGTGGAAGCCTTCCTGCCGACGCATGAGGTCTACATCACGGACTGGTCCGACGCGCGAATGGTCCCCCTGGCCGAGGGCCGTTTCGATCTCGACGATTACATCGATTATCTGATCGAGATGCTGCATGTGCTCGGCGGCAACGTGCATGTTCTTGCGGTGTGTCAGCCTTCGGTGCCGGTGCTGGCCGCGGTTTCCGTGATGGAAGCCGAGAATGACCCGTTCGTGCCGCTATCAATGACCTTGATGGGAGGCCCGATCGATACCCGGCGCAATCCGACCGCCGTGAACAATCTGGCGGGTGAGCGCGGCATCGGCTGGTTCCGCAGCCATGTCATTACCAAAGTGCCATTTCCGCATCCCGGCGTGATGCGCGATGTCTATCCGGGCTTTCTGCAGCTCAATGGCTTCATCAGCATGAATCTCGATCGCCATGTCGATGCGCATAAGAGGCTGTTTGAGAACCTCGTCAAAGGCGACGGCGATCTGGTCGACAAGCATCGCGAGTTTTACGACGAATATCTGGCGGTCATGGACCTCACCGCCGAATACTATCTGCAGACTGTCGATCTGGTGTTCATCCGACATGCTCTGCCCAAGGGCGAGATGACACATCGAGGCCATCCGGTTGATCCGTCACAAATCAAGCGTGTGGCGTTGATGACCGTCGAAGGAGAGAATGACGACATCTCTGGCCTCGGTCAGACCGAAGCCACGCATGATCTGTGTCGTTCGATTCCCGCTGATCGCAAGATTCATTACGTGCAGAAGGGCGTCGGACACTATGGCGTGTTCAATGGCTCTCGATTCAAATCGGAGATTGTGCCGCGCATCTCCGATTTCATCCGCTCGTCCGCGCCATCAGCGCAATCGTCCGCGGTTTTGCGCGGATAATTTGTCGGTTCGCCGCAATTTCACCTAAAGCCCACCCGTTAGGGCCTGCCGGAGGTGGTGTTTTCCGGCCTTGGGTGCACGGAGAACCAAGATTCAATAGTTCCCCAAAGAGTGACTATTGAATCTATATTCATATTTTACAGTGGGGGCCTTTGGCGTCCGTAATTGCGGTTCCTGCACACACTTTGTAGCGGGTAAAGGCTCCTCGGCCCCTGTATATTGGGCAAATGATTTGTTTTTGCGCCGAGCGATTTCGATGGCAGCGGATATGGCAGAATCCGCCTGCATTCCTATTGCCCGGACTGAGAGACATGGCCACTCGCGCCCTTCTTTATCGGCGGCCAGCCGAACCTTCCCGACTGCTGATCAAGCACGGCTCGCAAATCTACTCGATCCGCCTGCGACGGCACCGCCGTGCCCGGCGCTATACGCTGCGCATTCATCCCAGTGATCGTGAAGCCATCCTGACCATGCCGCCGCGCGGCACCATCGCCGATGCCAAGGATTTCGCGCAACGCCATGGCGGCTGGATTGCCGCGCGCCTTGGCCGGCTGCCGAAAGCCGCTCCCTTTGAGCCGGGCGCGATGGTCCCGCTGCGAGGCGTGCCGCATCGAATCGTGCACCGCGCCACGATGCGCGGAACGGTATGGACGGAAATCCGCGATAGCGGCGAGCGGATCCTATGCGTCGCCGGAGGCATCGAACACGTTGAGCGCCGGATTCATGACTTTCTCAAGCGCGAGGTGCGCAAGGACCTGCAGCGCGCCGCGCACGCCTATGCTGAGCTCCTCGACGTGAAGATCCGGCGGCTGTCGATCCGCGATCAATCGAGCCGCTGGGGTTCATGCACCTCGAGCGGATCCTTGTCGTTTTCCTGGCGCTTGATCTTCGCGCCGCCCGTCGTGCTGGATTATCTCGCCGCCCATGAGGTGGCGCATCTGGTCGAAATGAATCATTCGCCGCGGTTCTGGAAAGTGGTGGGGCGCGTTTGCCATCATGTCGAGCGCGCCAAGGCGTGGCTCGATGCCCATGGCGATGATCTGCATCGCTACGGGATCCGGGATTGAACGTGCGAAAGGCTGGCGTCCGGCCGGCCTGGCGTCGACGTACTTTAGCGGCCGAACAGCCGGTCCATCAGCCAGCCATCCAAACCCCTCGAGGCCTCAGGCCGTACCGCGGCCCGCGCCGGCACAGGGACGCTGTTGCTGACCGGCATCGGGGCGTTGCCGATGGTCGAACCGTTTGAGGCATTGCTGCTGATCAAGGATGAGAACAGGCCCCGCTCCTGCGATCCCGGAAGCGGAGCGGGGGTCGCGCCTTGATGCGCCGCCCGCATGAAGCGGGTCCATATTTCCACCGGCAATCCGCCGCCGGTGGTTTTCTTGGTCGGCGAATTGTCGTCGTTGCCGAGCCAGACGCCGGTCACCAGATTGGCGGTGTAGCCGATAAACCAGGCGTCGCGGAAATCCTGGCTGGTGCCGGTCTTGCCGGCCGCCACCCAGCCGGGGATTTCGGCCTTGCGCGCCGTGCCGCTCAGCAAGGTTTCCTGCATCATGGTGTTCATCATGGCGACCGCACGTGGCTCGACGACCTGGCCGAACGGGTCGGCGGCGCGCTGGTAGAGTAGCTTGCCCTGGTCGGTGCGAATCCGGGTCACGACG
>Ga0207647_10001194_pt1 | contig 19997 bp, 16 predicted proteins | sample KBSCornC2_FD_184295 | JGI IMG/M metagenome (GOLD analysis project Ga0207647, IMG submission 184295) | Corn rhizosphere microbial communities from Kellogg Biological Station, Michigan, USA - C2 (SPAdes) (version 2) | ecosystem: Host-associated > Plants > Roots > Rhizosphere ... | reverse complement strand
CGACGATTCTCCAATCGCCTTCCTCGGTTGCGGATTCGATCAAGAATGGTGCGTTTTGCTTGTATTGCGTTAGCCACTCTGGATGGTCGAGTAGCCCCGGCTCATTCCCAGACATCGTGAAGAGGTAGCAAATGCGCGCATCCCGGTCGCCGAGTTGTGCCGCCTTTAGCGCGATGGGAGTGATCGCAATTGATTGCTTTTGATCCAATCCGTCACAGGTGGCCGCATTGCGCCTGATGAACCTAAGTATGCGTTCGGAGCTCTCAAGCATTTGCTTCGCTGAAAGTTCTCCTGGGGACGGCTTTTCGTCATTGGGGTGGTCTTCTATGTAGGACGTCATCTCTGGCAGCTGTCGTTGAAGTTCGGCGACGTCTTTGCAAAGGTGTAGATCTCGAAGCAATCGCGAAGCTGCTTCCACGTCCCCTGCGTCCGCTCGCGCTTTCAGCTCATCGAAGATCTGTGCCAGCGGCGCCCCTGGCGCCGGCATTGGCGTTATTGCCTTCTTTGCCGTCGTGCGTGTGCGTGCTGGTTCTTCATCAAGCGCCGCGGGCGAGCCAATGGGCTTGCCCGACGCTGCATTAGCGTTTTGCAGCGGGGATGCCGGAACTGCTGACGAATTGGGCGCCGGTGTGCGGTGGACCAACAAATTGCCCACTGCCAACGCGAACGTCGCGAGCAGTAGAGCCGCAAGTACACGTTGCCGCATCGGCAGAATTCCTGCGAACGATGCGGCAAGTCTAACTTATGTATGCAACCGTCCGGTTGCGGGTACCCGCACTCAGGCCTCGTTTCCGTTCGGCGGCGGCATCGGCGGTGCGGGTGGCGCCGGAGGAGCCGGCGGTGCCGGTGCGGCGTGTGGCATCGGCGGAACGGGTGGTACTGGCGGGGCCGGCGGTGCGGGCGGCGCAGGCGGTGGCGGTGGCGGAACAAATATACCTTTATACTCCGGCGCCTTCACGCTCAACGTCACCGGCTTGCGCTGGCGCAGCACCTGCACCTTCACGTCGCTGCCGGTCTCCTGCTCGCGCAGCACACGCAGCGCATCCTCGGGGCGCTCGACTTTCTGGCCGGCGACTTCCTGCAGCACGTCGCCGGATTTCAGTCCCTTGAATCCTTCCTCATCGGCTGACAACACGAGCACGCCCTTGTCGGTGCCGAAGTAGCTGCCGAGATCGGGATTCAGGCTGGCCAGGTTCAAGCCCCACCACGGCGTGGAAAAATGCAGGTGGTCGAGCGCGCGACCGGCGTGCCGCATTGCCATGTCGACCTTCTCGCGAACCCTGTGGTCGAAATCCGGCGGCAGCAAATCGCCTTCGCCCGGCGGCATGCCGTCGTGATCGCCGAATGCGAAACCGAAATTGAACGGTTCGCGGCGCTCGGCGGTTACCTCGACGTCGAGCTTCTTGCCGTCGCGCAGCACGCCGAGTTTGAGCTTCTGGCCGATCTTCAGTTCGTGCAGACGCTCGTCGGCATCTTCATCGCTTGCCAGCGATTTGCCATCGACGCTGGTGACGATGTCGCCGTGCTTGATGCCGGCTTTCTCGGCCGGCCCGCCCGGCGTAACGCCGTTCACGCGCAGTCCCTGCTTGTCGCGGTCGAAGATGATGCCGACCATACCGCTGTCCGGATCGCCCAGATAGCGGTACGCGTAGGTGCGCGGGCCGACGTCGCCGAGCTTGGCCTGCATCTGCGCCATCTTGCGCGACATCTCGCGCATCTGTTCACGCATCTGTTCGAGGTCGCGACGTTGCTGCGTCAGGTCGGCAGCGGACTCGCGCGGCGTGGGTGCATCGGCGGCAGACGCGAAGCCGGGCAGCGCGAGTGCGGCAATGAGTGGAAGTTTATACAAATTCATGTATTCGATACCTCAGTCGGTCAGGCTGGCGGTCGCAACGCGGCCGCCCGCGGCAAGTTGGTAGTTCGAATAGCGCAAGGCGGACAAGTCCTCGAGCAACGCGACGCGCCGCTGCCACAAATCCGCATCCGGCATTTCGCGCGGTGCGGACAGTTCGACGTCGACGAGACCGATCAGGTTCTCGATCTCCGTCGCCGCGGCCAGATCCTGGCCTTGCAACGGTGCCGCCGTTCCGCCGGTCTTGCGCAGCCAGCTTTCCAGAGCCTGTGAACGCTGCTGCAACGCGACCAGTTGTTCCAGGTGCGATGCGGAGTTGTGCACATTGTCCACTTTTGCACTATTCGTATTGGAAGATGCGGCGGGCGCGGAAATGGTCGCAGTGCTGGAGCCGGAAATCGGGAATCGGGAATCGTGATGGCGATACGCCACGAGAAAAACACCCGCGAGGGCCGCAGCAAGGGCAGCGGGAATCACGAACCGGCGAATTCGCTCGGATCGTTTCGATTCGCGATTCTCCAACTCCGATTCACGGCTCAGCCTCGCGGCGAGCTCCGGCCAGGCGCTGCGATCCGGCGACTGCAGCGGCAGCGCGCGCAAGGCTTCGGCGAGGTTCAATTGGCGATTGCGATCAGACATGACACGGGTCCTGCGGGTGAATCGATGATTTCGCGCAGGCGTTGCGTGCCGCGCGCGACCTGCGATTTGGAAAAACTCACGCTCTTGCCGACGAGGTCGGCGATTTCCGGATGCGAATAGCCCTCGACGTGATACAGCCACAGCACGCTGCGCGTCTGCGCCGGCAGGCGCGCGAGTGCACGCTCGAGCGTCCCGGCATCCGCATGCCCCCAGGGGCCGGACCCTTCATCGACGACCGCGTCCATTTCGTCGCTGCTTTCGGCACGATCGTGCTGACGCAGCCGCATCAGCGCTTCGTTGAGCGCGATCTGGCGCAGCCAGCCCCAGAACGGCGACTCGCCGCGAAATGTATTGATGCGTTGAAATACTTTCAGCATTGCGTCATGCAGTACATCGCGCGCGCCTTCGGCATCGCCAAGCAAGCGCACCGCGAGGGTGTAGACCGGCCTCTCGAAGCGCCGGTAGATTTGTTCGAACGCGCCCAGGTCGCCCGCACACGCACGCGCGAGCAGAGCTTGAGGGATATCGATTTGGAAAGATGACGCCGTCACAACGCTTAAGATGCACCGCGCGCACGAATGGTCGCAAGCGAAAAACATCCAGTGTCCGCACGAGTGTCCGCGCCTGTGTCCGGACACTTGAAGCGTCGCGGACACGATGCGTTTTCTCCAGCCGCATCAACGGCTTGATGCGCGCAACTCGGCTGGCACAAGCGTTGCTATAACGCTGGCAACGCCATGCGACCTCGACCGCACACATGATCCGCGACACATCCGCTACTGATCGCCGCCTCGAAACCGTGCCGTCGCGCCGGCGCTGGGTTCTGCTCGGCGCCGGCGCCGCTGTCGTGCTCGCCGCATTGTTTTTCGTTGGACCGACGGTCGCGCGTTTGTTGTCGTCGGGCATGGCCGTGCGCAGCGACAGCGTGCGCATTGCGCAGGTCAAGCGCGGCACGTTGACGCGCGACGTCTCGGCGCAAGGCAAGATCGTCGCCGCGGCGAGCCCGACGTTGTACACGACCGCTGCCGGCACCGTCACGCTCGCGGTGCAGGCCGGCGACAAAGTCGACAAGGACCAGGTGCTTGCCGAAGTCGACAGTCCGGAACTCAAGAACAAGCTCGCGCAGGAACAAGCCACGCTCGAATCGTTGAGCATCGACGTCGAACGCGCCGAGATCGACAACCGCCAAAAGCAACTCGCGGCGAAGAAAGTGTTCGATCAGGCGACGATCGACCGCCAGACAGCCGCGCGCGAAGTCGAGCGCAACGAGCGCGGCTACAAAGCCGGAGCGATCCCCGAGATCAACGTGCTGCGTTCGAAAGATGCGCTGGCCAAGACCGAACTCGACGTCAGTCATGCCGAGCAAGACGTGCGCCTGCAAGGCGAGGTGCTCGCGTTCGAGCTCAAGACCAAACGACTCGCGCTGGCGCGGCAGAAACTGCTCGTCTCGGATCTGTCGCGTCAGGTCGACCTGCTCAAGGTGCGCGCGCCGTTCGCCGGGCAAGTCGGCCAGCTGCTCGTGCAGCAGAAAGCCAACGTCGCGGCGAACACGGGCTTGCTCAGCGTCGTCGACCTGTCCTCGCTCGAAGTCGAGCTGCAGGTGCCGGAAGTGTTTGCGCACGACCTCGCCATCGGCATGCCGGCCGAAATTCTCGATGGCGGTAAAACGTACGCCGGCGAGCTGTCGGCAGTGTCCCCGCAGGTGGTCGAAGGCCAGGTCGTTGCGCGCGTGCGCTTCGGCGACGACAAGCCTTCCGGCCTGCGCCAGAGCCAGCGCCTGACCACGCGCATCCTCATCGACACGCACCCGAATGTGCTGATGGTCGAGCGCGGCTCGTTCATCGATGCCGGCGCCGGCCGCGTTGCCTATCTCGTGCGCAACGGCGTCGCCGAGCGCACGCCGATCCAGGTCGGCGCAACGAGCTTGAATGCCGTGGAACTGCTCTCCGGCGTCAAGGAAGGCGATCAGATTGTCGTTTCCGGCACCGACGCTTTCAACGGTGCGCAACGAGTCGTACTGAATTGATGAATCAACGCAACCCGCAACCGCTCTTTCGCATCCAACACACGATTACTGAATCCACCGCGAGGCCGCCATGCTGAAAATGTCGCATCTTTCCAAAGTGTACCGGACCCACATGGTCGAGACGCACGCGCTGCGCGACTTCTCGATCCACGTGCGCGAGGGCGAGTTCGTTGCCGTGACCGGCCCGTCGGGTTCGGGCAAGACCACGTTTCTCAATATCGCCGGCCTGCTCGAGGAATTCAGCCACGGCGAGTTCCTGCTCGACGGCGTCGACGTGCGCGGCATGGGCGACGACGCGCGCTCGCGCCTGCGCAACGAGAAGATCGGCTTCATTTTTCAGGGCTTCAACCTGATTCCGGATTTGAATCTGTTCGACAACGTCGACGTGCCGCTGCGTTACCGCGGTTTCGCCGCGGCCGATCGCAAGAAGCGCATCGACGAAGCGCTGACGCGCGTCGGCCTCGCCTCGCGCATGAAGCATTATCCGTCGGAGCTCTCCGGTGGCCAGCAGCAGCGCGTGGCGATTGCCCGCGCGCTCGCCGGCTCCCCGCGCTTGCTGCTCGCCGACGAACCGACCGGAAATCTCGACTCGCTGATGGCGCGTGGTGTGCTCGAACTGCTCGAGGAGATCAATCGCAACGGCACCACGATCGTGATGGTGACGCACGATCCGGAACTGGCCGCGCGCGCGCAGCGCAACGTGCACGTGATGGACGGCCAGGTCACCGATTTCGAAGAGGAGCCGCGCCTGCGCACGTCCGATCGCGATGCGCGCGCCGCGCTGGCGACGGTCTGAAGACGCCATGTTCTCCTATTATTTTCAACTCGGCCTGCGCAGCCTCAAGCGCAACCCCGTGCTCACGGCGCTGATGGTGCTCGGCATTGCACTCGGCATCGCCGCGAGCATGACGTCGCTGACGCTCATGCACATCATGGGCAGCGATCCGATTCCATGGAAGAGCGATCGCCTGCATTACGTGCAGGTCGACAACTGGGATCCGAACCAGCCTTACGATCAGGAAGGCAATCCGCCGGATCAGGTCAGCTACAAGGATGCGCAGGCGTTGATGGAAGCCGGCAAGGCCGATCGTCAGGCCGCGATGTTCAAAGTCGCGTTGCCGATCCAGCCCGAGAATCCCGAGGTCAAGCCATTCCTTTCGCTCGGCCGCGCCACCTACGGTGATTTCTTCGCGATGTTCGAGCCGCCGTTCGCATACGGCGGCGGCTGGGATCATGCGCAGGACGCCCAGCACGGGCGCGTCGTGGTGTTGACCCGCGACACGAACGAGAAATTGTTCGGCGGCCAGAACAGCGTCGGCAAGAGCGTGCGCATGAACGGTGTCGACTACACCGTCGTCGGCGTGCTCGCCGAATGGAAGCCGCGCGTGAAGTTCTACGACCTGACCAATGGGGCGCTCGCCGACGCGGAAGAATTCTTCGTGCCGTACACGACGATGATCGAGCTGAAGATGCAGGCTTCAGGCAACAACAGCTGTTGGAACAATACGGCGCCGGGTTGGGATGGCTATCTCGCCTCGGAGTGCATCTGGCAGCAGTTCTGGGTGCAGCTCGACTCGCCGGCAAAGGTCGCCGATTACAAGGTTTTCCTCGACAACTATGTCAACGAGCAGAAGAAGCTCGGGCGTTTCCCGCGACCGCTCAACAATCGCCTGCTCGACGTCAACGGGTGGCTGCAGAACCAGAAAGTCGTGCCGAAGGACGTGCAGGTGCAGGTCGGTCTGTCGTTCGCGTTCCTCGCCGTGTGCCTGATCAACACGATCGGCCTGCTGCTGGCAAAGTTCACGCGCAAGTCGGGTGAGATCGGCCTGCGCCGCGCGCTCGGAGCGAGCAAACCGCAGCTGTTCGCGCAGCACATCATCGAATCCGGCGTGATCGGCATCAGCGGCGGCGCGTTCGGCCTGCTGTTGACGTTCGGCGGACTCGTGCTCGTGCGTGCCTTGTACAAGGATTACGCGAACGTCGCGCACCTGGACTGGGCAATGGTCGCGGCGACGGTCGTGCTGTCAACGCTCGCGGCGGTGCTCGCCGGCTTGTATCCGACATGGCGCGCGTGCCAGATCGCGCCGGCCACGCAACTGAAAACACAGTGAGGCCTCTCATGGAAATCCGTCCCATCATTTCCGCGCTGATGCGCAGCAAGGTCGCGCTGATCCTGATCGGCGTGCAGATCGCGTTGACGCTGGCGATCGTCTGCAACGCGCTGTTCATCATCAACCAGCGCATCGAGACGATGAACCGCCCGAGCGGCATGAACGAAGCCGACACGTTCATCGTCGGCAGCAACGGCTTTGGCGAAGGTTTCAGCACCAAAAATACCTTCGTCGAAGACCTCGCGTTGATCCGCAGCCTGCCCGGCGTGCGCGATGCAACGCCGATGAACTCATTGCCGATGTCCAACGGCGGCTGGAGCGAGGGCGCCAACCTGCAGGCCGGGCAGAAGGTGCCGACCACGGTCACGACGATGTACTTCGTGGACGACCACGGCATCGATTCGTATGGCACGAAACTGATCGCCGGCCGCAATTTCAAGCCCGAGGAAATCACCGTGCGCGACCGCGGTGCTGTCGACTGGCCGCCGGGCGTGATCGTCACCAAGGCGCTCGCCGACAAGCTGTACCCCGGTCAGGACGCAGTCGGCAAATCGTTCTACATCAATCCGGAAGGAGCGCCACAGACGATCATCGGCATCATCGATCGCCTGATCGTGCCGTGGCCGGAAGGATTCAGTTACAACGGCGACCATAGCGTCGTCGAGAACTCGGTGCTCGTGCCGCAGATGACCGCGTACGGCAACCACACCGGCTACCTGATCCGCGCCGAACCCGGCCGCCGCGACGAGATGATGAAGACGGTCGAGGCCAAGCTCATCGACAGCAATCACGGCCGCATCATACGTGGCGTCAAGAGCGTGGCGCAGATCCGCGCCGAGTGCTACGCGAACGATCGCGCAATGATGATCATCCTCGGCACCGTGATTTTCTGCCTGCTCACGATCACCGCGCTCGGCATCGTCGGCATGGCGAGCTTCTGGGTCACGCAGCGCACCAAGCAGATCGGCACGCGTCGCGCGCTCGGCGCCACGCGCGCATCGATCCTGCGCTACTTCCTGACCGAGAATTTCCTGATTACGACCGGTGGGCTGGTGCTCGGCGCCTTCCTTACTTATGCGTTCAGTCTGTGGCTCATGGCGCATGCGCAGGAAGCCAAGTTGCTGCCGTGGCATTACGTGCCGGTCGGCTTCGTCTGCCTGTGGTTGCTCGGGCAGCTCGCCGTGCTCGGCCCGGCCACGCGCGCCGCGCGCGTGCCGCCGGCGGTTGCCACGCGCAGCGTTTGAACGAAGGAGAGGATCATGATCCGCACATTCCTTTTGATCAGCTTGCTGGGCGCCATCTTCTACTGCGCCGCGGCCGCTCCCGCGCGCGCGCACGAGGCGGGCGGTTACGCCGTCGCTGCACAAGCGCATTGGCGCGCGCAGCGGCAATTTCTGCCCGGCAGCCTGGTCGCGCACAACATGTATGCGCATGCGTTGGCGGTCGCGTCCCACGCGACGACGAAGCCGGAAGCGTGACGATTGGCCCGGTGACTTTCTGCACTAGTTGAGCGCGAGCTGCGCGTGGAAACTGCGCGCAGTCTTTCTGTCGACAAGGAAATACCGATGACTCGCATGACGATCCAAGCGATGGCGCTCGCCATCGGCTGCGCCGTGGGCGCGACCGCGTTTGCGGCGCCGGCCACCGACGTGGCCGCGCGCGTGAAGGCGCTCAATGACCTGCTCGCCGAGCAGTGGCAGTGGAACCTCAAGGAATCGCCGGAATTCGCCACGATCCTCGGCGACTACCGCTACAACGACAAGTGGACCGATCCGACGATCGCGCATGTACAGCAGCAGCGCAAGGATACGGAAAAATTCCTCGCCCGCTTCAAGGCCATCGACACGAGCGGCTTCAACGAACAGGACCGGTTGAACCAGCAGTTGATGGTGCGCCAGCTCGGCGACAACATCCGCGCGACGGACCTCAAGCTGTACGAGATGCCTCTGGATCAGTTCAATGGCGTGCATTTGGCGCTCGCGCAATTCGTCTCGGCGATGCCATTCGACAGCACGAAGCACTACGAAGACTACATCGCGCGCCTGAACCAGGTGCCGGCCTTGCTCGACAAGCTTACCGACATACTCAAGCAGGGCGAGAAAGACAAACTGATGCCGCCGCGCTTCCTGCTCGAGAAAGTCGTCAAGCAGTGCGAGGCGATTGCCGAGCCAGCCGGCGAAGCGAGCGCCTTTGGCCAGCCGGTGGCGAAATTCCCGGACAGCGTGCCCGAAGCCGATCGCAAGCGGCTGCACGACGCCGTTGTCGCTGCGGTCGACGGCAAGGTGCGTCCGGCTTATCGCAAGCTCGCCGATTTCGTCGCCAGGGACTACGCGCCAAAGGGGCGCACGGAACCTGGCATGTGGGCGCTGCCGAACGGCGACGCGCTGTACCAGTTCGATGTCGAACAGCAGACGACGACGAACAAGTCGCCGGCGGAGATCCATGAGCTTGGCCTCGCCGAGGTCAAGCGCATCGAAGCCGAGCAGGCCAAGATCGCCCAGCAGCTCGGCTACAAGGATCTTGCCGCCATGCGCGCGGCGATCAGCACCGATCCGAAAGTGCATGCGACTTCGCGCCAGCAGATCGTCGATCTGTACAAGAAATACATCGCACAGATGCAGCCGAAGCTGCCGGAACTGTTCGGCTTGCTGCCGAAGACGAATGTCGAAGTGATGCCCGTCGAGGAATTCCGCGAGAAGGAAGCCAGCGGCGCGCAGTACAACCAGGGCACACCCGACGGCAAGCGCCCGGGCCGCGTCTACGTCAACACCGGCGATTTCGCCAATCGTTTGACGCTCAACATCGAAACGACTGCCTATCACGAAGGCGTACCCGGCCATCACATGCAGATCGCGATCGCGCAGACGCTGCCGGATCTGCCGCCTTTCCGTCAGCAGGCCGGCTACACCGCTTATATCGAGGGCTGGGCGCTGTATTCGGAGCGACTCGGCAAGGAAGTCGGTTTTTATCAGGATCCGCTGAGCTACTTCGGGCATCTCTCCGATGAACTGTTGCGCGCCGATCGGCTCGTGCTCGACACCGGCGTGCATTACAAGCATTGGACGCGCCAGCAGATGGTCGATTTCTTCCACGAGCATTCCTCGCAGGACGAGCCGTCGATCCAGTCGGAGACCGATCGCTACATCGCTTATCCGGGCCAGGCGCTCGCCTATAAACTTGGCCAGCTGAAGATTCTCGAGCTGCGCGAACGCGCGAAAACCGAACTCGGCGACAAATTCGACATTCGCCATTTCCACGACGAAATCCTCAATGGCGGCGCGCTGCCGCTCGATGTGCTCGATACGCGCGTGACGGGCTGGATCGCGGAGCAAAAGGCCAAGAAGGTTGCGGCGAAGTGAAATGAAGTCCGTTCGCCTTGAGCGTAGCCCCGAAGGGGCGGAGTCGAAAGGTCCGGCGCGACGGCGCTTCGGCTTCGCTCGCTGCGCGAGCTACGCTCAGCGCGAACGGTAATGGGCAGCCCGAATCCGGATTACCCAATAAAACTCACGCAACCATTCCGCACCGGTGCGCATCCAAGCTGCCGATGCGCCGCCGAATCCGTCAGAATACGTTGATGCGAACGATCCTCGTCATCGACGACAACCCCGCCGTCATCACGGCACTCGAGGTGTTGTTCAGCCTGCGTGAGATTCGCACGCTGCGTGCGGCTTCGCCCGAGGAAGGTTTGAGCATCCTCGCGCGCGAGCGCGTGGACCTCGTCGTGCAGGACATGAACTTCCGCGCCGATACCACTTCCGGCGAAGAGGGCATTGCGCTGTTTCGTGCGATCCGCGAACAGCAGGCGGATTTGCCGGTGATCCTGCTCACGGCGTGGACGCACCTTGAAACGGCCATTGAACTGGTCAAGGCCGGCGCGGCCGATTATCTCGGCAAACCGTGGGATGACCGCAAGCTGCTCGCCGCGGTGGAGAATTTGCTCGAGCTTTCCGAAACCACGCGCGAAGTGTCGCGGCTACATGGTGAGCGTCGCGCGCAACGCTCGGCATTGCAGCAGCGCTACGATCTGCGCGGTATCGTGTTCGCATCGTCCGCGATGCAGCGGCTGGTCGAACTTGCCTGCCAGGTGGCACGCGCCGATGCGTCCGTCCTGATCACCGGGCCGAATGGGGCCGGCAAGGAACGCATCGCCGAAATCGTGCATGCGAATTCGGCAGTCAAGAGCGGACCGTTCGTGATCGTCAACTGCGGCGCGCTGCCGGCCGACTTGATCGAGGCCGAATTGTTCGGCGCCGAAGCCGGGGCTTATACCGGCGCGAACAAGGCTCGCGAAGGCCGCTTTGAAACCGCCGATGGCGGCACGCTGCTGCTCGACGAAATCGGCAACCTGCCGCCGTCGGGCCAGATGAAATTGTTGCGCGTGCTCGAGACCGGACAGTTCGAGCGCCTCGGTTCGAGCAAGACGCGCCAGGTCAAAGTGCGCGTGATCAGCGCAACGAACGCCGACCTGCCGGCGATGATACGCGCCGGTACATTTCGCGAAGACCTTTATTACCGGCTCAACGTGATTGAACTCGCGCTGCCGCCGCTCTGCGCACGTGCACAGGATATCGTGCCGCTGGCCGAACATTTCCTCGGCGGCGAAGCCGTCTTGAGTGAAGATGCGCGTGCCACCTTGCTCGCGCACACCTGGCCCGGCAACGTGCGCGAGTTGAAGAACGCACTTCAGCGCGCACGCCTGCTGTGCCGCGATGGCGTCATCCAGAGTGCTGATCTGGGCTTGATCGCGCGCGCGCCGCCGCCGCGCGCAGCGGCGGATGAACCCGATCGCGCCGCCATCGAAGCGGCGCTCGCGCGAGCGCGCGGCGTGATCAGTCAGGCTGCGGCGGACCTGGGTTTGTCGCGCCAGGCTCTGTATCGGCGCATGGAGAAGCACGGCATAAGCGCCGATAACGCAGCCGAGGATCGTCCGGCAGCATCTGCCTAGGATCCGTTCGCCCTGAGCGTAGGCGCGAAGCGCCAAAGTCGAAGGGTGCTTGACGGGGCGCTTCGACTTCGCTTGCTGCGCAAGCTACGCTCAGCGCGAACGGAACGGTATCTGAGCCCATGCGCCTGACCTCACTCGAAGGCAAACTTGCGTTGCTGCTCTGCGCGGCGATGCTTGGTGCTGTCCTCGTCACGACCACGCTCGCGCACTGGCTGTGGTCGCCGTGGATTGCCGCCGGCATCGCTGCCCTGATCCTGATTCCGCTCGCGCTGTGGATCGCGCGCGGCGTGACTGCGCCAATGGCAAGCCTGTTGCGCGCACTGGCCGGCAGCGTCGTGAGTTTTCGCGATGGCGACTTTTCCGTGTCGCTGGTCGATCAACGCCGCGACGAATTCGGCGACCTCGTGCGCGCACACAACGAACTCGGGCGCGTGTTGCGTGCCGAACGCCAGAACCTGTTCCAGCGCGAACTGCTGCTCGACACGATGGTGCAGAATTCACCGACCGCGCTGGTGCTGATCGAGCCGGGTGAGCATGTCGTTTATGCGAACCTGGCGGCGCGCGCGTTGCTCAACAACGGCAAGAACATGAACGGGCTGAGCTTCGCCGAGATTGCCGTGGAGTGTCCCGAGCCGCTGCAGAGGGTGCTGGCGCAAACGCAGGACAGCTTGTTCAGCGTGACGATCGATCGTGAGGAAGAAACGTTTCATCTTTCGCAGAGGACGTTCCGCCTGCAAGGCCGCGATCACCGCTTGTTGCTGATCAAGCGACTGACGCGCGAATTGAGTCGTCAGGAAGTGCAGACCTGGAAGAAAGTGATCCGCGTCATCAGCCACGAGCTGAACAATTCGCTCGCGCCGATTTCATCGCTGGCGCATTCCGGGCGCGAGCTCGCGCGCATGGGTGAAGGTGCGCGCCTGGCGCCCGTGTTCGACACCATCGAAGAACGCGCGCGCCATCTGCACGGCTTCATTCACGGCTACGCGGAATTCGCGCGCTTGCCGCAACCGCGGCCGGAGCGCGTGGAGTGGGCGGGGTTCCTCGATCAATTGCAGCGGCATTACCGCTTCGGGCTCGCGACGCAAGCGCCGGAACTCGGCGGCTGGTTCGATCGCGGGCAACTCGAACAGGCGTTGATCAACCTGCTCAAGAACGCGCACGAATCGGGCAGTGCTGCGCAAGACGTCGAGATGGCGATTGCTGAACGCGGCGAGGAACTGCGCATCGAAGTGCGCGACCGCGGCCATGGCATGAGCGAAACCGTGCTCGCCAACGCGTTGCTGCCGTTCTATTCGACCAAACGCAGCGGCACCGGCCTCGGCCTCGCGCTCGCGCGCGAAATTGCCGAAGCGCACGGTGGGCGCATCGCCATTGGCAATCGCGAAGGCGGCGGACTGATCGTGACGATGAGCCTGCCGAAGGCTTAGGCCATTCACATCACTCCGCGGCCCGCGCGGAGTAGTGTGAATAGGCCTTGACCAAGCTGTCGCGCCGCGATGCTATGATCGTGCCGGGGTAGCACGCATGGCCAACAGTTCCATCCAGATCACCGGTTACGAAGTCCTGCGCCCGCTGGGTTCGGGCGGGATGTCGACCGTTTATCTGGCGCTGCAGCGCTCGCTCGACCGCAAAGTCGCGATCAAGGTCATGCGGCGCATGGGCGATGCGGCTTCGCCCGACGCCGCGCAGGCCGAGAAGCGGTTCCTGCTCGAAGGCCGCATGATGGCCAAGCTGCCGCACCGCAATATCGTCGCGGTGTACGACATCGTCAGCAACGAGGACATGTCGTACATCAGCATGGAATACCTCGACGGCGGCACGCTCGCCGAGCGCATGAAGAGCGGCTTGTCGCTGGCCGAGGCCGTGTCGGTGGTGGTGCAGATCGGCTCGGCGCTGGATTTCGCGCACGGCCACGGCGTGGTGCATCGCGATCTCAAGCCCGCCAACATCATGTTCCGCGACGGCGCCACGCCGGTGCTGACCGACTTCGGCATTGCGCGTTATCAGGACGGCACGGCCACGCGTCTGACCCAGACCGGCATGCTCGTCGGCACGCCGACGTACATGAGCCCGGAGCAGATCAACGGCAACCCGGTCGATGGCCGCGCCGACCTCTACAGCCTGGGTATACTTTTTTACGAATTGCTCGCCGGCGTCGCGCCGTTCCGTGGTGACACGCCGATCGCGGTGCTGATGGCGCACCTGACGCAGCCGCCGCCGCCGTTGCCCGATGAGTTCAAGGGTTTCCAGTCGGTGATGGATCGCATGATTGCGAAGAATCGCGACGATCGTTACGCCACGCTGAAGGAATTCACCGACGAATTGAAATCGCGGCTCGTGCACAGCGACACGCTGCTCACGCGTTTGCACATCGACCCGGCGCAGACATCTTCGGAGCAATTGCGCGCACTCGGTTTCGCCACGAGTTCACCGACCGGCGAACGCCTGCGCGACTCGCTGCTCAGCAACCTGTCGGCTTCCGGGCCGCGGCCGATCTCGTTCCCGCCGCATCCGGTGCCGGCGCCGCCGCGTCCGATCCCCTGGACGTGGATCACGGCCGCACTCGGCGTCGTCCTGATTGGCATCGGCGCGTTCCTTTTCATGCGCGGCCACGGCGGCTTGAGCAAGGACGAAAAGGAATTGGTCGGCTTCTGGCTCGACCGCGCACAACAGCGCATCGAGGCGAATCAACTGGTCACGCCGGCCGACGACAGCGCCTACTCCTATCTGCAGAAAGCGCTGCAGAAGGATGGCGAGAACGCGAAGGCACAGGAATTGCTCGGCGCCATCGCCAAGACGCTCGCCGAGCAGGCGCAGAAGGCGCTCGCCGAAGGCAAGCTCGATGCCGCGGCCGATCTCGGCAACCAGGCACTGCTGATGGCGCCGGACGATGCCGGCCTGCGCACGCTGGCCGCACAGATCAAGGATGCGAAAAAAGCCGAATCCCTCAAGGGCCAGCTGCACGATCTGCTCGCGCGCGCCGACGCCGCGCATGCGAGCGGGCGCGTGTTCGGCGATGGCGGTGCGTATCCGCTGCTCACTCAGGCGCAGGCGCTGGTGCCGAACGATGCGGAAGTGCGCAAGCGCCTCGATGCGCTCATCACCGAACAGCTCGATGCGCCGCGCAAGTCACTTGACGGCGGCGACGCGCTCGCCGCGCTCGAACAGCTCGTGAAACTGCAGCCGTCGCTCGGCACGCAGCCCGCGTTCACGGCGCTGCGCGGCGACGTCGAAACGGCGCTCAACAAGGAGCGCGCGGAAAAATCCATCGTCGAAACGCTTGCGCGCGGCAACGCCCAGCTCAAGGCTTCGCATCTGGCCGAACCGGGCGGCGACAATGCGTACGAGACGCTCGGCGAGCTGTCGAAACTGGCCGGCGCCGACCCGCGCGCGACGGAATTCCGCAACGCGCTGGCCAACGCTTTGCTCGCCGACGCGCGCGCGCTCGACAAAGCCGGGCAATCGCCACGCGCGCTGGAGCGTGCCGGACTCGCGCTGCAAGTGGCGCCGAGCCTGGCCGATGCGCAGGCGCTGAAGTCGCAAATCGAAGCGCGCCTCGGCGAGCGCGCCGCGAAGATCGCGCAGACCATGAGCGCCGCGCGCCAGGCCATCGCCGAGCAACGCTTCGTGCCGCCGGCGGCGAACGACGCGCATGCCGCGCTGCAGACGCTGCTCACGCTGGATCCGAACAACGCCGAAGGCAAGCAACTGCTCGCCGAACTGCCCAAGCGCGTCGCCGACGCGGCGAACGTGCGCGCGCGCAGCGACGTCGGCGCCGCGGTGGCGATGGTCCATGCCGCGCGTGCGGTTTTCGCGCAAGACGCGGCGCTGGCGAATCTGGAGACGAAACTCGATGCACAACTGGGCGCCGAGAAAGCCGCCGCGCTCGCGCAATCCGCGCGCGAACGCATCGAAAAGACCTTGGCCGGGACCGCGAGCGTCGAGCAGCTGCGCGCGGCCGTACAGGATCTGGACGCGCTGCTTGCCGACGACGCCACGAACAAGGCCACGCTCGCCTTGCGTTCGCGTTTGATCGACGCGTTCGGCGGCGCCGCGCGCGCCAGCGGCAGCGCGGCCGATTTCGACGCCCTCGCGACCGTGATCAAGGAACAGGCCAAAACACTTGGCGGCGATCCCGCCTACGCCAAGCTCGCCGCTGAATTGGCGGACGTGCGCGTCAAGGTCGCGCAAGCCGAACAGGCGCGTCTCGACGCCGAGCGCGGCGAACTCGTGCTCAACGCCTACCCGTGGGGCAAGGTCGAATCAGTGCTCGATGCAAACCGCCAGCCGGTGAAGCTGCCGGACGATGCAACCACGCCATTTACGCTGAAGGTGCCGGCCGGCAGCTACAAGATCACATTCGCCCATCCGCAGTCGCGCAAGCCGGTGCAGGTCATCGCCAAGGTCGAAGCGCAGAAACGCGCACTGGCGAACGCCGCATTCACGGCGATTTCCGCGCAGGAGTACTTCTCGCGTGCGGGCTGGTAAGTCGAAAACGCTCTCGTTGCTGGCATTCGCGCTTGGCGCGAGCACGCTGGCGCGGGCCGATTACAAGGACGACTACGCGCACGGCGTGAAGGCGTACAAGGACGGCCAGTACGCGCAAGCGCGTGAGTTGCTGCAACAAGCGCTCGACGCGCACGCGGAACCTGCCGCGAAGATCCGCTTGTACGGTCAGGTCTACGATTCGTATCTACCGCAGCACTACGCCGGCATGGCTGCGGCCAAGCTCGGCGATTGCGGTTACGCCACGTCAGTGTGGGGCTCGGCGGCGAACCAGCAAATCATCGGGCAGTTCGGCGACTTGGCCGCCGACGAACGTTCGACGTGCGCCGGCAAGACCGTCGCCAAGATCGAGCCGCCGAAACCCGCGTTGCCGGAGAAGCCTCCGGAAAAACCGCCGCTCGAAGACAAACCGCCGCCGAAAGAAGTGGCGATCAACACGCCGCCGCCGAAGCCAGTGGCGCCGCCGCCGCCGCCCCCGCCCAAGCCAGTCGAGAAGCCTGTCGTCGCTGAAAAAGCCGCGCCGCCCGAAGCGCTCGTGCAGGCGTTCGACGAATATCTGGGCGGCAAGTACGTGGAAGTGGCGCGCATAAATCCCGACGCCTACACCGACTCGCACGCACGCCTGCATGCGTATCTCGTGCGCGCAGCGGCAAAGTACACGCAGGCGCGCATGGCCGCGGACGACGCGCTGCTCGCCAGCGCAAAAGCCGACGCCGCCGCCGCGCGCGCTCTCGATGCGCACCTGACACCGGATGCCACGTTGTTCTCGCCGGCGTTCCGCGAGTTTTACGCCAGCGCAAAATAAGAACGCCTCCCGGAGGAGGCGTTCTGGTCACAACTTTGCCGTTGCTTCAGAAGTGATACACGCCTGACAGCGAGAGCGTGTCGGTCTGGTCGGAGAAGTCGGCCGCCGCATCGATCTGGAATTTGCTGAAGGCGAAACCGCCGCCGACGGCGACATGGTTTTGCGAACCCTGGCCGCCATGGAACACCACGGCCAAGGCGCTCGCGCCCAAGTCCGTGCCCGGATCGCCCTTGTATTCGATCGAATGGCGCGGGTCGTGCCAGATGCCGGCGCGCAGGCTGAACGGGTGCGCCATTTGCGTAAACGTGTATTCGCCGCCGAGGTGCAGTTCGGTGCCGTTCGGGATCGACAGTCGCGCGACGCCGGCGTCGCCGTTGCCGAACAACGATTGCACACCGTGCGTGAGCTGCGAGTACTGGATGTAATCGGCGTCGAAGTTGATGACCAACGAGTCGGTCGGATGCCAGCTCAAGCCGGCGCCGAATTCGTCGGGCACCTTGAAGCGCACGTCTTTCAGATCGACGACGACCTCGGGAGTGCCGAGCAAGATGGTATTGGTCGCTTCGTACGTGAACTTCGGTCCGCGCCGGTAGGTGAGGCCCGCGCTCCAGTGCTCGCCGAGCACGAAACGCGCGCCGAGGTTGACGCTGAGGTCGTTGTCGCTGCCGCGCTGCGCCTGGCTGTTGACCGGAGTGCCGGCGGGCACGCCATCAAAGGCGCCTTCGAAAGCCACGCGCGTCATCAAGGTACGGATATCGAACTGGTAGTACGAAATTCCGGCGCCGAGCGAAACCGCATCGCCGGCCTTGAAGCCGGCAGAAAAACCGTAGTCGATGATTTTCAGGTCCGCGTCCGCCGTGACCGGGAACGTCTGATACAGGTTGCCGACGGTGACGCCGTCGCCGCTCGTCGCGAAGTTTCCCTGATAGCGCACGAGTTCGTTGCGATAGAACGCGAACGACCAGCGATCGTGCGGATATACGTATGAAATGAACGACAGGTTCGTGCGCGAACTGTCGGCGTCTTCGCTGTGCAGGCCCGAGCCGCTGAACGGGTTCAGCGTAGCGCTGCCGCCGCTGACGTGCGGGATGCTGTAATCGGTATGACGGCCCTCGGCGGAGATTTCCGGCGTGACCAGCTGGGTCAGACCGGCCGGATTCGTGTACGCCGCCGTGGCGTCGTCGGCCAGGCCGACAAAAGCCCCGCCCATGCCCATGCTGCGCGCGCCGGGGTTGGACAAGTTGAACGGGATGCTGGCATTGGTTTCGGTGTCGGTGATCGCGAACACGGTTCCGCTGGCGGCGAACAAGGCCGCACCGATGGCAAGCATGAGCTCACGTTTCATAGGACATATTCCCCATTCAGATTGAGAGTCCCGCCCCCACCGGGGACAGTCGCCGGTCGAGTTTAACACTGCGCTAACAGTCATAGTAGCCAGCTATACTGGCAGCGCGCATTGGCTGATTGGGGAGCTTTCGATGAGTGGCGGTTTGGTCGGGTTGGTATTGCTGGTGGTGGCGGCGATCTTCATCGCCAAGACGGTACGCGTCGTTCCACAGGGTTATGAGTGGACCAAGGAAACATTCGGCCGCTACACGAGCACGATGGAACCGGGTCTGCACATCCTGATGCCGATCTATCATGCGGTCGGCCACAAGATGAACATGATGGAGCAGGTGCTCGACGTGCCCTCGCAGGACGTGATCACCAAGGACAACGCGGTCGTGCGCGTGGACGGTGTCGTGTTCTATCAGGTGCTCGATGCCGCGAAAGCGGCCTACGAGGTTTCGAACCTGAATCAAGCCATCCTCAATCTCATCATGACGAACATTCGTACCGTGCTCGGTTCGATGGATCTGGATGAATCGCTGTCCAAGCGCGACGACATCAACGCGCGGCTGCTGCGCGTGGTCGACGAAGCGACGCATCCGTGGGGCCTGAAGTGCAATCGCATCGAGATCAAGGATATCCAGCCGCCGAAAGACCTGATCGACTCGATGGCGCGGCAGATGAAAGCCGAGCGCGAGAAGCGCGCGAACATTCTCGAAGCCGAAGGTTTCCGCCAAGCCGCGATTCTGAAAGCCGAAGGCGAGAAGCAAGCGGCGATCCTGTCGGCCGAAGGCCAGCGCGAAGCCGCGTTCCGCGCCGCCGAAGCGCGCGAACGCTCGGCCCAGGCCGAAGCGAAGGCGACGGAACTTGTCTCCATGGCGATTCGCGCCGGCGACATCAATGCGATCAACTATTTCGTCGCGACGAAATACGTCGACGCGCTCAAAGCCATGGTCGGCGCACCGAATCAGAAGATCATGCTGCTACCGATGGAAGCCACCGGCATACTGGGCTCGCTGGCCGGCATCGCGGAACTGGCGAAAAACAGCCTGGCCGATCAGCAGGTGACGAAGGCGGCCAAGCAGGCGTGATGTCCCTTCTTCCGCTGGCGGGAGAAGGTGCCGAAGGCGGATGAGGGTGGCACATCCGATTGGCAACAGCCTCGACGATACGCCACCCTTACCCGGCGCGCTGCGCGCGCCGACCTCTCCCGCCAGCGGGTAGAAAAGCGGAACTGCGCATATGCTTACAAATCTGACAGTGCACTACGGTTGGTGGCTGCTCGCGCTCGTGCTGATCGGAGCGGAGCTCATGGGGCCGGGCTTTTTCATGCTGTGGATCGGCATGGCCGCCGCGGCGATGGGCGTGATTCTGATGTTTCTGCCCGAGCTGAGTTTTCTGACCCAGGCCGTGCTGTTCGTCGCGCTGGCTTTGATCAGCTGCTACATCTATTGGCGCTTTGTGCGCGCGGCAGTGCACGAGCGTTCTGATCAACCCAAGCTCAACCGTCGTGCCGAACAGTACGTGGGCCGGCGTTACGTGCTCGACACCGCGATCGTCAATGGCCGCGGCAAGGTCAAGGTCGGCGATTCGCCTTGGCTCGCGGAAGGACCGGATCTTCCCGCGGGCGTCGAAGTCGAAGTGATCGGCGTGGATGGGTCGACGCTCAAGGTGCAGAAGGCGAGCTGAGCAAATCGGCGAAGCGCGCGCGTTCTGCCGCATCCATATCGGACACGATCGCTGCCGGCTGCGCGCCGAGCGTGGTCGCGGTCAGCGTATAACCT
>Ga0207647_10001193_pt1 | contig 20000 bp, 22 predicted proteins | sample KBSCornC2_FD_184295 | JGI IMG/M metagenome (GOLD analysis project Ga0207647, IMG submission 184295) | Corn rhizosphere microbial communities from Kellogg Biological Station, Michigan, USA - C2 (SPAdes) (version 2) | ecosystem: Host-associated > Plants > Roots > Rhizosphere ... | reverse complement strand
AGCAGGCGCAAGCCACGGCTTCCGCCGTCGCCGCCTTCAGGCTCGCTGCCGCCTGATACCGCGCGTTCAGTCGAATTGCGTCGCCGCGTGCTGATTCGCGCGGCGCAACCGTTCGCGGCTGTTCGAAAGATGCATGCGCATGGCCGCGCGCGCGCTTTCGGCGTCGCGCCGCGCAATCGCGTCGAAGATGCTTTCGTGCTCGCGGTTCACGAGCGAGAGATAGGCGCTCGGGTCTTCGCGCGCGATGCTGGCGGAATCGACGCGCTCGCGTGGAATCAAGGCCGTGCCGAGCTGCACGAGAATATCGACGAAGTAGCGATTGCCGGTGGCCTGCGCCACCGCGACATGAAAGTCGAGATCCGCTTCCACACTGTCCGAGGCATTCGCGCGCTTGGCCGCGATCATATCGAGCGCGGCGCGAATGCGCGCGATGTCGGCCGACTTCGCCCGTTGCGCGGCGAGCCCCGCGCATTCCGTCTCGAGGCTGATGCGCAACTCGAGAATTGCCAGTACGTCGCGTAACGTCGTACCCGGTACCACTTCGAGGCCGATCGATTGTTTGCTCGGCTCGAGCACGAAGCTGCCGATGCCATGGCGCGTCTCGATCACTTTTGCGGCCTGCAAACGGGAAATGGCCTCGCGGATGACGGTGCGGCTGACGCTCATCGTTTCCATGAGCTGGGATTCCGTCGGCAGCTTGTCACCGGGCTTGAGGACGCTTGCCTCGATTTGCTCAGTCAAGCGGCTGACGACGAATTCCGCCAAGTTTCGAGCCCGTCTTTGTGGGACGGCAGGGGTGGGCGGCGCGGACATCGATGTACCTCGTGGGGACAGCATTTTATGAGTGCGAATGCGTATTCATTATAGCTAGTCACGCCCCCAAGTCGTCAGATGACGGACATTCGGTGGGCGAGTAAAGCGCGTGGACCGGCACCGGCGCGCCATGGGCGGTCCGGGCCGGTTTTGCCGATGCTGTCTGCGTTACTCGAACGTGACCACTTCGACCCAGTTCGGGTTCTTCCCCGTCGGTGCACCGCCGTTCGCCGTCAGTGCGCCGGTTCTGCGATCGATACGATACTCGGTCAAATGATTCGAGAGTTGTCCAACCGCGAACAGATATTGACCGGATGCGTCGATGCCGAAGCCGCGCGGCTGTTTTTCAGTCGGCCATGTCCCGATACGTTGCAGCTTGCCCGAGCGGCGATCGACGCGGTAGCCCCCGAGCGTGCTCGATGTGCGCTCGGATACGTAGAGGAACTTGCCGTCGGGCGTCAGGTGGACGTCCGCGCCCCAGGGTTTTCCGGTGAACTCGGTCGGGAGGATCGAGATCGTCTGAACGGGCCGTGCCGTATCGGCTTTCTTGTCGAAGGCCAGCACATGGAGTTTGCCGTCGAGTTCGTCGATCAGATACACGAAGCGTCCATCGCCCGAGAATACGAAGTGGCGCGGGCCCGAGCCGTGCGGCAGCGAGTAGGCCGGCTTCGGGTCGAGCGTGAGCGTGCCGGCGTCGCCGTCGAGCGCGAGCTTCAGCCAGGCGTCCGAGCCCAGCACCGAAGCGAAAGCGTACCGATTGTCGGGCGAGGTACGAATGGCGTGGGCCATCGGTCCCGTCGGGACGGTTTGAAGCGCATCTTCAGGCATGCCCTTCGCATCGATGCGGCTCATCGACAGCAGGTTGCCGCCGTACGAGGCGCCGAAGAGGAAGCGGCCCGTGGCGTCGGTGGAAATGTAAGCCATGCTCTCGGGCAACGCCGCGGTGCCGATCCGCGTGAGCGTCCCGTCGAGCGGATTCATGAACAGCGTCGCCACGCTGTACGGCTTCGAGCGCAGTCCGACATAAAGATGCGGCCGGTTCGGTGAACGTGCCATCGGCATGGCCGTGCCGCCGACAGCGAGCGTCTGGATCGATGTGAGCGCGCCCTCTCGGTCATCGAGTTTGAATGCCGAGATGTCCTGGCTGTCGGCGTTCGAGACGTAGACATAGGTGCTGCTTGCATGCGCGGTGCCGGCGAGCGCGCATGCCATCAGGCCGGCTAGCGCCACGCGCATTGAAAAACGTCTCGGCATATCCATTCTCCTCACTGTTATTGATGACGGTAATGTACGTCATCTTATGTCTGATAACTAGGCGGAGAAACGCGTGCGGCATTAGGAGGCCCGGGATCGGCACGACGATTGCTCCAGACCCGTTACCTAAAACGTCGGGCGACTCGGCTCGCAAGGGAGGATTTCCATGAAACGACTCATCGCGCTCCTGGTACTTGCCGCAACGGCGGCGCTGACAGCCTGCCATACCGTTGCGGGGGCGGGAGAAGACCTCTCGAAGGGCGGTCACGCCATCACCAACTCGGCCGAGAAGCATTCGGACTGACGTCGGTCGAAACTGCAATCGGGCGGCGTGTCGCGCGCCGCCCGCGGTTTACTCAGGTCGCGACATTCCCCAATGGGTGCTCGCGGCCCCACGTCATATCAGGCTGAAGTCCGGCCCCGTCGCCCCGGGTGGTCTCGCCGCGTTCGGCCGTCTTCAGACGCGATCTACCGACCGGCGTGCCGACGACATGCGGCCGCTATTTCGCATGAGCGGCGCTTGCTGGCGGCCGCCGAGCGATTGGGTCGTTCGTCGGCTTGGTGGGGCGCTTGACCGGCATGTTGTCGGGGTTGTGAGCGTTCACTCCGCTTGCGGGGGACTGTGGGGGCTGGACCATGGACGCGCTGGCATTGCTCGGCGCGCTTTGGCTTTGTGCGTGGGCCAGACTGCCTCCGGCCAGGCCGGCCCATGCAACCGTTGCAACCGCAAAGGCGTGCCCGAGCTCTCGATCGATCGCACTCATCATCGGCTCCTCGGCGGGAAAAGCCGCCGTGTTCATATGGAGCAGCAATCGGAGGACCCGTTTCAAGGCGAACGGCGCCGCTGGGGGCGCGGGTCATTCAATGCATCGCTGGGAAGTCGTGAGATCGGTAGTACCAAAGCACTCGCTTGCGGTTTTGGCGACCGCGGCCCCGCGAGCCGTCATGAGCGGCGCGCGAGCCGCCAGCGGTGAAACGCCAGATTCAGTACCCAGACTATCAGCGCGGCGGCAGCGAGAGACAGCACGATAATGACGAGCAATCCGACCGTCTCTATGTCATCTGCGTTGTTGACCGTATCGACTCCAAGCCTGCGCATGACCAGCGCAATCAACGCCGGCAGTGGCGGGAACTCGTAGGGAAGGCTGGCGATGAACCGCGACAGCGCAAAGCCGATGACAACGGTTGCCAACATATTGGCGCCGTAGCGGACAAGCTTCATCAACGAACCTCCAGCGTGCCGTAAGCCTTTACACTCGTACCGGGAACGGTAAGCGTTGGTCCGCCGCTTCTCAGATACGTGCTGAGCTGTTTGAATTGTGCCGGGTTGACGAGCGCGATGCATCCTTCGCTGCGACGCTGCGGCCCAATGGGATGCAATCGAAACGCACCTCGTCGTACGCCGTTGACGTAGGTCACATCGTCGATGGCACCGTCGTTTCTGTACAGCGCGAACCATTCATTGCGGTCGGTACCGTAGCCGTGAGTCCGAAGGATGTCGTAAAGCCACCCTAGGTGCCCGCCAGATTGACGATCAAGGATGTAGTATCGCCCCCGTGGAAGCGGTCTGGACTCGGCGTTGCCTTCGGCGGCAGGATTATTTCGGTCGGCCGGCATACCGGAGAAGGCTGCGAAAGTGCCAGCGCCAGAACACGAGAGCGACGTAAGCGGTTGGTTATTCAGCAAAAACGTGCAGTTGATTGGCATCACCCGGAACTCGTGGTCGATCAAGCTTGCAATGTTGACATGCTCGCCGACCGAGCCGCAACCGGCGGCTCGGTCTGTCTATCGGTGCGGACGAGCTGGGAGCGGCGCATATGTGCCTAAACCTCCATCTTTTCGGGCGCGATGCGGCACTTACCTAGGCGCTGCACCACGCGATTTTTCATTGTTTCAGCACGTCAGCGCCGTGTCGATCGCGCCGACATCGGCAGCCCCAAACTCGGGCACAGACTACCAAGCCGACAGATGAACGAATCAAATCGCAGGCAGCAGGCTACAGAGAACGACAATTACCTTGGCCGGTCGCATTGACTCAGGTTTTTTGTTACCGAGCTAGGCTCGTTGCCTCAAGTACTTTGCTACTTGTTAGACGGCTGATGGGTGCGACGTCGTCGTTCTGAGGCGCAGTTGCATTGCGGCGCGCGTCGACTGGCCGTTACGGACGGCGGGCGGATTTAGCGATGCGACGACGCTACAAGCAGGCGCCAACGGATTGGGCCCAGATTGGGCTCGTGCTGATGGTGATTCTGGGGTGGCAGAGAATGGCCATGGGCCGATACCGCCTCGATGCCACAGCCCGCGCATTTGTATATGCCGGAGAACGGCGCGGTTGCACCGGGATGATGAAGTGTGTCGAACGCGTCGTTGTTGACGTGTGACAGCTGATTCCCGTATTTGTATTGCGCCATGACGTCACCGGCTCGGTTACACCGCAAAGTTTTGATTGAGTTCAGCAACATCGGGTGTCGGCAACGCCAAAGGCGTGTCCCCTTCCGGTGAGTATAAATCGCGGTACATCAGGACGGTACGAGGCGCGTCGTCCTGTGCGCCGCGCTGTGGACGTTTCTTGCTCACCGTCGACTGACGCACTTTGTTGTGCGCGGCGGCTTTAAACCCATTGCGTTCATAGAACTGGATCGTGCGCGGATTGTTGTCCGCATCGACCGTCAGTAAGCGCACCGATACGCTGTTGCCGTAGGCAATCGCCTCGATCGCTCGGGTCAGCTCGCGTCCGATTCCGGCCGATTGCAGGTCCGATCGCACTGCGAGCTTGGTGATCTTGATTGCGGGGAAATACTTGATCGAACACTCGAACGGCAGTCCCAGCTCGAACGCCTCCGATAAATTCAACGGAAGCCCATCGGCGGACAGACTGAAAAATCCCACAGGGATCACGTCGTCCTGGGCGTAGGCGACGACCGTTTCAGTCAGGCCGTGCATGGAATAGTCGCGAGCGCTTTCTGTCAGGAACGAATCCAGGCCTTGATTGCCGCACACGAAACCCGCGAGCTGTGCGGAGGTCAGGTCACAGATGTTGCGGAGCGCAAGCTGCGCGAGAGTCGGCACCGACGAGCGTTAACCGCGACGCACACCGTGCGGCAGCGGTGCCGCGAACGCTTTTTGGAGATCCGCAGCATATCGACGCAATTGTTCGCGGCGTTCGTCCGTCAGAGTGACGGACGTGACGCTACGGACGAGCGCGCGACTATCGCGGCGCGTCAATCTGCGGGTGGACTGAATGATGGGTTTGGCTGCCATGTTGCTACTTCAGATTACATAATCACATCGCGCAACCGCCAGTTTTGCGGCACCTGCGCACATTATCGGAAGCGATACCGAGAACTTAAGAGCGATCCGCGAAAAGGTCAACCGCAAACGTACATTCTGCACAGCGGGCGTTGCGGTAAAAGATTCCGATCGAAAACCAGGCCGCGATTTTCGCACGACCTTTTGGGTCGAAGCGATTAGAACACACGAATGATACATGGTTCACTTAACGGACGCAGCAGCGCCGAATGGCCGCGGCCACCGACGTCCAACGCGTCGGCGGCGGCCTACATGGCCGGTGTCCTACCTCTGATTTGCAACGATTCTCACTTCCTCGTCCGGCCCTCCTTGAAATCGGGGCAACCCGTCCATATAATTAGCACTCGCTGCACGTGAGTGCTAACAAGTTCCGTCCGGGTCGCTGGGCGGCCTACCAAGCTAAGCGTTCTTCAGTCTCAATCAGAGAGGAGTGTTGTATGAACCTTCGTCCTTTGCACGATCGCGTCATCGTGAAGCGTCTGGATCAAGAAACCAAGACCGCCTCGGGCATCGTGATCCCCGACGCTGCGGCCGAAAAGCCGGACCAGGGTGAAGTGCTCGCGATCGGGCCGGGCAAGCGCAATGACAAGGGTGACCAGATCTCGCTCGACGTCAAGGTCGGCGATCGCGTGCTGTTCGGCAAGTACGCAGGCCAGACCGTGAAGGTCGACGGCCAGGAACTGCTCGTCATGCGCGAAGAAGACATCATGGCGGTCGTTCAGAAGTAATCACGCTTCCGATCCATATCCACTGAGATTTCAAGGAGTTAGAAGATGGCAGCTAAAGACGTCGTATTCGGCGACAGCGCACGCGCCAAGATGGTCGAAGGCGTGAACATTCTCGCCAATGCGGTGAAGGTCACGCTGGGCCCCAAGGGCCGTAACGTCGTGCTCGAGCGCAGCTTCGGCGGCCCGACGGTGACCAAGGACGGTGTCTCGGTCGCGAAGGAAATCGAGCTCGAAGACAAGCTCCAGAACATGGGCGCGCAGATGGTCAAGGAAGTCGCTTCCAAGACCAGCGACAACGCCGGTGACGGCACGACGACGGCCACGGTGCTGGCTCAGTCGATCGTCCGGGAAGGTATGAAGTATGTCGCGTCGGGCATGAACCCGATGGACCTGAAGCGCGGCATCGACAAAGCGGTGATCGCCGCCGTCGAAGAGCTGAAGAAGATCAGCAAGCCGTGCACGACGAACAAGGAAATCGCCCAGGTCGGTTCGATTTCGGCCAACAGCGACACCTCGATCGGCGAGCGCATCGCCGAGGCAATGGACAAGGTCGGTAAGGAAGGCGTCATCACCGTCGAAGACGGCAAGTCGCTCGCCGACGAACTCGAAGTCGTCGAAGGTATGCAGTTCGACCGCGGCTACCTGTCCCCGTACTTCATCAACAACCCCGACAAGCAAGTCGCCGTGCTCGAGAGCCCGTTCGTGCTGCTGCACGACAAGAAGATCTCGAACATCCGCGATCTGCTGCCGGTGCTCGAGCAAGTCGCGAAGGCTGGCCGTCCGCTGCTGATCATCGCCGAGGACGTCGAAGGCGAAGCACTCGCCACGCTGGTCGTGAACAACATTCGCGGCATCCTGAAGACCGTTGCGGTCAAGGCGCCGGGCTTCGGCGATCGTCGCAAGGCGATGCTCGAAGACATCGCGATCCTCACGGGCGGCCAGGTGATCGCCGAGGAAACGGGTCTTTCGCTCGAAAAGGCCTCGTTGCAAGAGCTCGGTCAAGCGAAGCGCATCGAAGTTGCGAAGGAAAACACGACGATCATCGACGGTGCGGGCGACGGCGCCAACATCGAAGCACGTGTGAAGCAGATCCGCACGCAAATCGAAGAAGCCACTTCGGACTACGATCGCGAAAAGCTGCAAGAGCGTGTGGCGAAGCTGGCCGGCGGCGTGGCAGTGATCAAGGTCGGCGCTGCAACCGAAGTCGAAATGAAGGAAAAGAAGGCACGTGTCGAAGACGCGCTGCACGCTACGCGCGCGGCCGTTGAAGAAGGTATCGTGCCCGGCGGCGGTGTGGCGCTGATCCGCGCTCGCGCGGCGATCGCCAGCGTCAAGGGCGAAAACGCCGACCAGGACGCAGGTATCAAGATCGTGCTGCGCGCGATGGAAGAGCCGCTGCGTCAGATCGTGTCGAACGGTGGCGAAGAAGCCAGCGTCGTCGTGGCGGCCGTTGCCAATGGCAAGGGCAACTACGGCTACAACGCAGCCACGGGCGAGTACGGCGATCTGGTCGAGGCAGGCGTGGTCGATCCGACGAAGGTGACGCGCACGGCGCTGCAAAACGCCGCTTCGGTTGCCGGCCTGCTCCTGACGACGGACGCGGCTGTTGCCGAGTTGCCGAAGAAGGACTCGCCGATGCCTGGCGGCATGCCCGGCGGTATGGGCGGCATGGGCATGGACATGTAAGTCTCGCGCAACAGCGAGCAGCATGAAGGACGCGCCTCACGGCGCGTCCGTCCAGACGAAACCCCGCAGCGATGCGGGGTTTTTTTTGTTTGTGCCGCAGCCAGATCCATTGGCCGTTTGGCGGATTTCCACGCACCGCACTTTGCGGGAGCATGAGCCTTTCCACTCACATTGGAGAAGGCCATGTTTCATTGCCGGACAAGCCCTGCGCTTGCGCTCTGCGTCCCCTTGCGCTTCGCCAAAACGGCGTCCGAATATTGTAGTTGTCAATTGACAACCTCGTCGTTTCCCCCTATCCTGGGGCTCGTATGACTCGTCCGGTGCATCCGAAGAAGGAAATCGAGGAGGCGCTGCGGTACGCGCAAGCGAACGGCTGGACCGTAAGGGTCGGTGGAGCGCACGCCTGGGGAAGGCTTTATTGCCCATACAACGATGCGGAGTGCCGCTGCGGAGACTTCTGCATCGTCGGTATTTGGAGCACCCCGAAAAACGCGGGCAACCACGCGCGAGCGTTACGGCGAGTCGTCGATCACTGCACTACGCACCAGATGAACGTGCGGCAATAAAAGGGCTGTGCCAAGGAATAAGCCAATGGAATACGTATTCACTTTGAGATATCAACTGCCGGTCGAACTGTGCGATCCGGCGGAACTGATGGAGCGGCTCGGGGCGGCGGGGTGCGACGATGCGCTGGTCGGGATGGGCTTGCCGGGCCGAGTCGCGCTGGAGTTCACGCGCGAAGCCGCATCCGCGCAAGTGGCGTTGGTGACTGCCTTGTCCGATGTACGTCGTGCCGTTCCCGGCGCAACGTTGATCGAGGCGGTGCCGGACTTCGTCGGCCTGAGCGATGTCGCGGACGTTGTCGGCGTGAGCCGGCAGAACATGCGCAAGCTCATGCTCACCCATGCGGCGAATTTCCCCGCCCCCGTGCATTGCGGCACCACCTCGATCTGGCACCTCGCCGAAGTCCTCGCATGGTTGCAGGACAAGGGCAGCTATGAACTGAAGGCGGAACTACGCGAGACTGCCGCCGCCGCAATGCAGATCAACCTGGCCAAGGCGGCGCGTCAGGCATTGCCGCGTGTTCAGCAGCAAGTGAGCGGCCTCATCGCCTGAGCGAGGCATGCGGCGAATCGGCACAGCCGCGCATCAATGCGGCGGCTGACGGTAACGGGGCACAGCGGCGGCGCCTTCCACGCGCACTTCTTCATTCTCGTCGTCATGCGCCCAAAAGAAGCGATCGAGCAGGTAGGCGCCCATACCGGGACGGAACGCATGGAGGGTTGCCTGATAGAGATACTCCTGGGCTTCGCGGGCGGCCTCGGCGGGCTCTTGCCCGTTCGCGAGCAGCGCGGCAATGGCCGCACCCAGCGTATCCGTCGTGCCCATCAGCCGGTGAGGAGGGCGGTCCCACATGTCCTGCCGCAGTTGCCCTTCTTCGCCGAACAGCGTGTTGACGAGCCGATGGGTGCCCGTCTGTATCGACAAGATGTACTCGGCCCCCTGCGAGAGCAAATGCGCAATCGCGGCATCGAGGCTTGGGGCATCGGCGTCGCCATCGGGTTGCGCCAATGCAGCGAGCGTCGTCTGGTCCGCCACGAGCAGTGTGGTTTGCGGCGCGAGCAAGTCGGCGATCGATTCGCGCAGATCGTCGGCAGCGAGGACGTGCTCGTCATCGACGGTGAAATCCGGCGCCAGAATCAACGGGATATCGTCGTAGTCGGCTACGACTTCGGCGATCGCACTCACCACCTCCGCGCGCGTTGCCGCGCCCACTTTAAATGCGGCGATCGGCATGTCTTCGAGTAGCATGCGCGCCTGGGTGGCCACCACCTCGGGGTCGAGTCCTGTAACTTCGTCGCAGTTTGCGGAGTCGCGGACCGTATAGCCGGTGAGAACGGAAACGCCGTGGCAGCCCATGCTCGCGAGCGTGAGCAGGTCGGCCTGGATGCCGAAGCCTCCGGTCGGATCGGAAAGACCGAAAGTGAGAACGATGGGAGGAGCGGCGCTGGGCATGGCGGAGGTTGGGGCAAGAACGGGTTGGGACGTCGCAAAAATGCGGTCGGCTCAATTATGCGGCTTTATTGATTCGGATGGCACGATGGGCGTGCTCAATTCAAGGGCGTAGCCAGTGCGGCATCAAAAACGGTACCATCATGGCTCTTTTAATCAACGGACCTTTCGACGCGGCATAGGAATGGAATATAAAAGCTGGATGTGCCTCATTTGCGGCTGGATCTACGACGAAGAGGCCGGCCTTCCGGAGGAAGGGATCGCTCCCGGAACGAAGTGGGAAGATGTCCCGCTGAACTGGACTTGTCCCGAATGCGGAGCCCGCAAGGAAGACTTCGAAATGGTTCAGATCTGATCCGCGACGCGAGCGGCTGTCGGCAAGCCGCTCGTCATTTTGCGAGCGCGCGCTGCCCCTATGAGTTCTCCTCTCACGTCGAACTTCGAAGCGCTGCCGAACCCCCGCGGGGCGGCAGTGCGACCGGCTGAAGACGCTCTGGCTGAAGCGCGCCGAGCCTTCGATTCTCATGCTGCGACCGGCGCGCCGCTGCGTCGCGCAGCCGAGGCGTTGGCGCATGCCGGCTGGTTGCCGGCGCAACGGTTCGCCGAAACGCTGGCGCTGGCCTCGCCGTTCGCCGAAGGCGCGTTCGAGGAGCGATTCGGTGCGGCGCTCGCCGATTTCCATGCCGCGCTCACGCGGCGCAATCTGCGCGAGCTTGCTTGCTCGACGGTCCTGTTCGAGCACTACCGCGACCTGCGCTCGCGCATCGCGATGCACGCGGGCCCGTCGGACATCGCTTACGAAGATGTCGCGCTGGCGGGCAAGCCGATCGCCCCGGCAACGATGAGATCGATTGCGACGCCGCAGCTGGCGCGTTTGCGCGCGTGCTACGAAAGCGTGCTGCTTGCGTGGCTGCGCGGGCGTGATTCGGCGCACGGGGCGCTGGGCGATCTGGACGGTTACATCGAGCAGCTCGCCGGGCCCGATCCATACGATGTTTGGCGGCTCGCGGCCGCGTGCGCGCGAGCGCTGCGGGTGACCGGGCGTGCCACCACGGGCGATGCCGATGCGAAACGCTTCTATGCGCGGTGCAACCTGCTGCTCGGGGAGCAGGCGCATGGACTCCTGCTCGCGCCGAAGTCGTTCGTTCGTATGGCGCTTGCTTTGCTGTGGCGCGACTATGCGCTTTACGGTGCTCCCGCGGAAGATGCCGATCAGGTGGCGCTGCTCAACGACTACGGGCTGACGGTCGATTGGCATGTCGCCGGCAACATGGATTCCGAGGCGCGCTGGGAGGCCGAGGCGGCGCGCGAAGCGGGGCAAACGGGCGTTCGAGACGGATCGTCCGTGCGCGAGCTCGGAGTGCTGTCGATCCATGCGAACGCTTACGAGGATTTTCTGCAGACGGCCGATATCGCGATGTCGGCACTCGCGAATCGTCCCGTGTCGACGGACGCGTCCGCAGCGCTGAAGCTCTCCGAGGCGGCTTATCGGCTGGGGAGCGCAGGCTGCGCGCTTGGCCTCGGACACATCGCCGCACTTGCCGACGCACTGGCGCTGGCCTGGCGTCTGACGGCGTGCGCCTGGCAGTCCGCCGCGCCGGAACGCCAGCCCGAGCCCCAGGCCGTGGATGCGGCCGCCCAGGCGCTGCGCGCGATGCTGCTGCGCGTGGCGGCGGGCGTGGCTCCGTCCGAACCTGGCGCATTTCATGCGTTGATGCAGTCAATCGAGCGCGCCGCGCCGGCGCGCTCGCACCCGGCCCATTTCTGATCTCTCCCCTTGCGGCCCGTGCACCGACGCGCGCGTTGCGCGGCGCGGACAGCCGGCTGCGTCGGCGCGGCTGAAAGGCCGGGCCGACGTGATAGAGTGTGCAGTAATGAGGCATGTCGCCCGTTGGCGGCACGGCGGTCGGCACCCGGTGCGCGGCCGTGCGCTGGCGCCCGAAGTCGCGGGCCGGTCCCGCACTGTCTTTGCTAGAATTCGAACCATGCCTAAGAGTAACGATCGCATCAACCTGACCAACCAGTTCCTGATCGCCATGCCGAACATGGCCGATCCCACGTTTTCAGGGACTGTGGTCTATCTTTGCGATCACAGCGATCGCGGAGCGCTCGGCCTTGTCATCAACCGGCCGACCGACATCGATCTGGAATCGCTTTTCAGTCGCATCGATCTCAAACTCGAAATCGAACCGCTGTTGCACGTGCCCGTCTATTTCGGCGGCCCGGTGCAGACCGAGCGCGGCTTCGTGCTGCATGAGCCCGTCGAGGGCAGTGCCTACACGTCGTCGATGTCGGTCACGGGTGGCCTCGAAATGACCACCTCGAAAGATGTGCTCGAGGCCGTCGCGAGCGGAAAAGGGCCGCAGCGCTTTTTGCTGACGCTCGGTCACGCCGGCTGGGGTGCGGGTCAGCTCGAAGAGGAAATCTCCAAGAACGGCTGGCTCACTGTGGAAGCCGATCCGCGCATCGTGTTCGATGTGCCGGCGGAAGAGCGTTTCGAGGCTGCGCTTGCATTGCTCGGCATCTCCGCATCGATGCTTTCCGGTGACGCAGGGCACGCATGAGCAAACCGGTCGGGCGTGAGGCGACGCTGCTTGCGTTCGACTACGGCGAAAAGCGCATCGGCGTGGCTGTCGGCAATATGTTGACGCGTCAGGCGCGCGCGCTGGTGGTCGTGCCGAACACGAACCGCGAGTATCGTTTCGAAGCGCTTGGCAAACTGATCGGCGAATGGAAACCCGATGCACTCGTCGTGGGGTTGCCGCTGCATCCCGACGGCACGCCGCACGACATGACCCGGCTCGCCAAGCGTTTCGGCAATCAATTGAACGGCCGCTTCAATCTCCCGGTGGCATGGGTCGACGAGCGCTACAGCTCGGTCCAGGCCGCCGCCGATTTGCGCGATGCTGGCGTGCGTGTCGACATGATCGATGCCGAAGCGGCCCGCATCATTCTTCAACAATATCTGGACGGGCTTTCCGATGAGCTGCATTGACGCCGAAGCGTCTTATCGCACTTTGCTCACGCAAATCCGCGATGCATACGGCCACCTTTTCGGCAGTGCCGACGCGCCGGAGCTGGCGGGTATCCATAGCGGCGGCGCGTGGCTCGCCAAGCGGCTCGCGAGCGATCTGGGCATCGAGCGGTTCGGCGTGATCAATGTCGCCTTGCATCGCGACGATTACGCCAAGAAAGGCCTGCATAGCCAGGCGAGCCCCACGTCGTTGCCGTTCGATGTCGACGGGCGGCGCATCGTGCTCGTCGATGACGTGCTGTACACCGGCCGAACCGTGCGCGCCGCGATCAACGAACTCTACGATTACGGCCGCCCGGCGGCGATCGAACTCGCCGTGCTGGCCGAGCGCGGCGGCCGGGAGTTGCCGATTGCGGCGCGTTTCGTCGGCGCCCATGTGGAGCTCGCCGAAGACGCCACGCTCGTGCTCGTGCGCGAGGCGCAGGGCGAAGGCGACGGCGAAACCGACCGCTTCACCTTCCGTACCGAGCCGCGTACCGATTGACGCGATCGACGCGATTGACGCGCGCACGCTCTTGCACGCTACCCGACCCACGTTTGCAGCAGGCAGAATATGAACACCGTCACCCCGGGGCAGGCCGACCATGCAACTTCGGCGGACCGTTTTCGCTACGGTTTCCTGAAGGGCAATCCGCAACTGACGAAAAACGGCGAGCTCAAGCATCTGCTGACGATCGAGGGATTGCCGCGCGCGATCGTCACGCACATTCTCGATACGGCCGAGCAGTTCGTGAGTGTCACCGATCGTGAGGTGAAGAAGGTGCCGCTCTTGCGCGGCAAGTCCGTCTTCAACCTGTTCTTCGAGAACTCGACGCGCACGCGGACCACGTTCGAGATTGCGGCCAAGCGCTTGTCGGCCGACGTCATCAACCTGAACATCAATGCATCGTCGACGAGCAAAGGCGAATCGTTGCTCGATACGATCAACAATCTGTCGGCGATGCATGCCGATATGTTCGTCGTTCGCCATGCATCGAGCGGGGCCCCCTATCTGATTGCGCAGCACTGCGCGCCGCACGTGCACGTCATCAATGCCGGCGACGGGCGCCATGCGCATCCGACGCAAGGCCTGCTCGACATGTACACGATTCGTCATTACAAGCGGGATTTCACGAATCTGCGCGTGGCGATCGTCGGCGACATTCTGCATTCGCGCGTTGCACGTTCGGATATCCATGCACTGACCACGCTCGGCGTGCCGGAGGTCCGTGCGATCGGCCCGCGCACGCTGTTGCCGGGCGGGCTCGAACAGATGGGTGTGCGGGTGTTCAACAATCTCGACGAGGGATTGAAGGGTGTCGACGTCATCATCATGCTGCGGCTGCAGAACGAACGGATGAGCGGGGCGCTGTTGCCTTCGGCGCAGGAGTATTTCAAGAGCTGGGGGTTGACGCCCGAACGTCTTGCGCTTGCCCAGCCCGATGCGATCGTGATGCACCCGGGACCGATGAACCGCGGCGTCGAGATCGATTCGCAAGTGGCGGACGGCCCGCAATCGGTGATTCTCGATCAGGTGACGTTCGGCATCGCCGTGCGCATGGCCGTGATGGGCATCGTGGCCGGCAACAACGATTGAGACGGTCTGCCCGATCGTGGCGCTAGCCCGCGCCGATGCACGGGCGGCAGGTACGCGCGCGGGAATGCGAAAACAAAGACGGACGGAATAAAGAAGGCAGCGCATGAAGATTCATATCGAAGGCGGCACGTTGATCGACCCCGTGGCGGGCAGCGAGGCGCGGGCCGATGTATTCATCGACGAGGGCAAGATCGCGGCGATCGGTACCGCACCGGCCGGTTTCGATGCCGCGAAGCGCGTCGATGCGAAAGGGCGCCACGTCGTACCGGGGCTCGTCGATTTGTCCGCGCGGCTGCGCGAGCCCGGCTACGAATATCGCGCCACGCTCGAGTCGGAAACCGCCGCGGCGCTGGCCGGCGGCGTGACGAGCCTCGTATGTCCGCCCGATACCGAGCCCGTACTCGACGAGCCCGGTCTCGTCGACATGTTGAAATTCCGCGCGAGCAGCCTCGAGCGCGTGCACGTGTATCCGCTCGGCGCGTTGACCGTCGGCTTGAAGGGGCAGGTCATCACCGAGATGGTCGAGCTGACCGAAGCCGGTTGTATCGGGTTTTCGCAGGCCGATGTGCCCGTCGTCGACACACAAGTGCTCCTGCGCGCGTTGCAGTATGCGAGCACGTATGACTACACCGTATGGCTGCGGCCGCTGGATGCCTATCTCGCCAAGGGCGGCGTGGCGGCGAGCGGCGCGGTTGCTTCGCGGCTCGGTTTGCCGGGCGTGCCCGTTGCGGCCGAGACGATCGCACTGCATACGATCTTCGAATTGATGCGCGTGACCGGTGCGCGCGTCCATCTGCCGCAATTGTCGTCGGCGGCCGGTATCGCGCTCGTGCGAGAAGCCAAGGCCGAAGGATTGCCCGTCACATGCGATGTCTCGGCGAACCACGTCCATCTGATCGACGTCGACATCGGTTACTTCGACGCGCAATTCCGGCTCGATCCGCCGTTGCGCGGGCAGCGCGATCGCGAGGCGATCCGTGCGGGCCTGGCGGACGGCACCATCGATGCGATCGCATCGAATCACACGCCTGTCGACGACGACGAAAAGCTGTTGCCCTTCGGCGAAGCGACCCCGGGCGCGACCGGCCTCGAGCTGCTGCTCTCGCTAACGGTGAAATGGGCCCAGGAAGCACGTATTCCGCTGGCGAAGGCATTGAGCCGGATCACCGCCGCACCGGCCGATGTGCTCAAGTTGCCCGCGGGGCGCATCGAAGTGGGTGCCGTGGCCGATCTTTGCGTTTTCGATGCGAGCGCGCACTGGCGCGTCGAGCCGCGCGTGTTGAAGAGCCAGGGTCACAACACGCCGTTTCTGGGCTACGAACTGCCGGGCCACGTGATGGCGACGATCGTCGCGGGCCGTCTCGCCTACGAGCGCGTGTGAGCGCGTCCCTGCCGATCCGAATGGACCGACTCGAATGAAACTCGCGCTTGCCAAGGCCCGGCTGGGGCTGCACCTGCTGCACGGAATGTGGATCGTCGCGACACGCTTTCCGCACGCCTCGCCCGAGCGCAAGCTCGTGCTCATCCGCGCGTGGTCGCTCAAGGTGTTGCGGCTCGCGGGCGTCAAGCTCGTCGTGCATCATGACGAGGCGCGGCTCGACCACGGTGCGCTGGTGGTCGGCAACCACGTCTCGTGGCTCGATATCTATGTCATCAATGCGTGGCGGCCGACGCCGTTCGTTTCGAAGGCCGAAGTGCGCCATTGGCCTATCGTCGGCTGGCTCGCGCATCAATTGGGCACGATCTTCGTGCACCGGGAAAAGCGCAGAGACGCCCATCGCACGATGCACGAGATGGCGGCGCGGCTGCAAGCGGGCGAGGTGATGTGCATGTTTCCCGAAGGCACGACCTCGGATGGCCTCGACTTGTTGCCGTTTCACTCGAATCTGTTTCAAGCGGCTGTTTCGGCCGGTTGCCGCGTGCAGCCCATCTGCCTTTTATACGAGGATGCCGAGGGCCGGCAATCGACGGCGCCCGCTTATATCGGCGATATGTCGCTGGGCGAATCGGTCGATGCCGTCTTGCGCGGCGGTCCGTTGACGGCGCACTTGTATGTGGGCGACGCGATCGAAGCGGTAGAGGACAGGCGCGTGCTGGCGGCGAGGGCTAGAGATGCCGTGGCGGCCGGTCTTGCTCGATTGAAGCCATCGCAACCGGCGCCGGCCATGGCGCCGAGCGCTTCAGATACGGCACCGCTGGGTGCCGAATACGATCAGCGTTAAACCGCACAGCGCATCGGCGCGATGTTCGCTTGAATGAATGCCTCGAATCGCGCGACGGAATCATCGATCGTGAGACCGGCCGTATCGATCGTCAGATCGGGCGAGACGGGGGCCTCATAGGGCGACGATATGCCCGTGAACTCGGGCAACTCGCCGCGTCGCGCACGTGAATAGAGTCCTTTCGGATCCCGCGATTCGCATACGGCAAGACTGCTGGCGATGTGCACTTCGAAGAAGCGCTCGCCGACGATCGAACGCGCAAGACTGCGATGCTCGCGCGCCGGCGAAATGAGCGCGCCGATCACGACGAATCCCGCGTTTTTGAACAGCGCGGCCACTTCGGCGGTGCGGCGGACGTTTTCCAGACGGTCGGCGTGGCTGAAGCCGAGGTTCGAATTCAGGCCGGTACGCAGGATGTCTCCATCGAGCACCACTACCATGCAGCGCCTCGCTTCGAGCCGTTCCTTGACGGCATGCGCGAGCGTCGATTTGCCGGCGCCCGAGAGGCCCGTCATCCAGAGGACGCCGCCGCGCTCGCCGGACGAAACGATGGGCTGCGGGACGCCGTTTACGCTCGCCAGGTTCTGCGGAATCTGGCGGCACGATGCGTCTGTTGATGGAAAGGGGGTGCCTTCCAAGGGGACTCCTGCTCGATTGCGAAACACTGCATTCTATGAAAATTTGCGGGCGCGCAAAGCGCGGCGCGGTTACCGATTGTTTCGGCAATCGGTGCATTCCTCTTGCGCGACGGTGCGCGCCGCCGGATCGCGCGTGAGGCGGACGGCCGTCAGGCGATTGCCCCACACGCAGCCCGAATCGAGCCCGATCAGGTTGTCGCGCATGAGGACGCCGAGCGCAGCCCAGTGTCCGAACACGATGGTGGTATCCGACGTGCGGCGATCGGGTGTGTCGAACCACGGCACAAAACCCGTCGGACCGTTTTCGAGGGTGCCGTTCGCACTGAACTCCATGTCGCCGCCAGGGGTGCAGAAGCGCACGCGCGTGAACGCGTTGAAGGCAACGCGCAACCGGTCCACGCGCGAGAGTTCGGGCGACCAGCGATTGGGCCCCTTCTCGTAGAGTGCCGCAAGCGTTTCCTGCCAGTTCGGCGCGCGCAGCGCCCGCCCCAATTCGTCGGCGAGTTCGAGCACGAGCGTCGTGTCCCACTGCGGCAGGACACCCGCATGGACCATCAGCGTGCCGTTCTCGAGATGAGCGAACGGCCGCTGCCGAAGCCAGTCGAGCAGCTCCTGCGCATCGGGCGCCGTCAGGATATCGCCGAACGTATCGTCCGCCTTCTGACGGCGTATGCCAGCCGAGACGGCCAGCACATGCATATCGTGGTTGCCGAGCACGACCTTCGCCCGCGAGCCGAACCCTGCTATTTCCCGTAGTGTGGCGAGCGAATCCGGGCCGCGGTTGATGAGGTCGCCGGCGAACCAAAGCGGTGTATCGCCGGGCGGGGAAAGCCGGGCGAGAAGGCGGCGAAAGGGTGCAAGGCATCCCTGCAGATCGCCGAAAGCAATGGGGGCGGCAAGCGTGTCCATGGTCAGATAGTCAAATGGAATGGACGGCTCTCTAAAGTCTTGCAGGCCTGCAGCCGTATAATTAGCTGATTATTTGGCCAAACTGAGCAGCGGCGCGGGCGATATGCGGATCACCGCACCGCGAGCAAAGAGCGAGCCGTCGAACGGAATTTCGGCGAGGGGGCATTGTACGCAAAGTCCCGCTGACGCGTCGCGGGCCGCGCAATTTTGAGGAACCCCATGATCCTGGTCACCGGCGGCGCCGGTTTCATCGGCGCCAATTTCGTGTTGGATTGGCTGCGCGATTCGCAAGAAGCTGTCCTGAACGTCGACAAACTGACGTACGCGGGCAACTTACGCACGCTCGCGCCGCTGGCCGACAACCCGGGCCACATCTTCGTGCGCGGCGATATCTGCGACGCCGCGTTGCTCGACGGCTTGCTCGCACAACACAAGCCCCGTGCCGTGGTGCATTTCGCGGCCGAAAGCCATGTCGACCGGTCGATCCACGGCCCCGCCGACTTCGTGCAAACGAACGTCGTCGGCACGTTCACGCTGCTCGAAGCCGTGCGCCGATACTGGTCCGCGCTCGACGATGCGGCCCGCACGGCCTTTCGCTTTTTGCACGTTTCGACGGACGAGGTGTTCGGTTCGCTTTCGCCGACGGATCCGCCCTTTTCCGAGACGACCGCCTACGCGCCGAACAGCCCGTACTCGGCGACCAAAGCAGGGTCGGACCATCTCGTGCGTTCCTATCATCACACCTATGGTCTGCCGACACTGACGACGAACTGCTCGAACAATTACGGGCCATACCAGTTCCCCGAAAAACTGATTCCGCTGATGATTGCCAACGCGCTCGCCGGGAAGCCGTTACCGGTATATGGCGACGGCCAGAACGTCCGCGATTGGCTCTACGTCGGCGATCATTGCGCGGCAGTCCGCGAGGTGCTCGCGCGAGGCGAGCCCGGCGAGACATACAACGTCGGCGGCTGGAACGAGAAAACGAACATCGACGTGGTGACGACGATTTGCGAATTGCTCGACGGCATCCGCCCGAAAGCGCACGGCTCGTACCGCGAGCAGATCGCGTTCGTGAAGGACCGGCCGGGGCATGACCGGCGTTATGCGATCGACGCCCGCAAGCTCGAGCGGACGCTGGGATGGAAGCCTGCCGAGACGTTCGAGACAGGGATGGCGAAGACAGTGCAGTGGTATCTCGACAACGCGGCCTGGGTGAGCGAAGTGGCCTCCGGCGATTACCGGAAGTGGCTCGAAACGAACTATGCAAAACGCGACTGAAGGAGCCTCCATGGCGCGCAAAGGCATCATCCTCGCGGGCGGGTCCGGCACGCGGCTCTATCCGATTACCCATGCGGTGTCGAAACAGCTGCTGCCGGTATACGACAAGCCGATGATCTACTACCCGTTGTCCACGTTGATGGTCTCCGGGATTCGCGAAGTCCTGATCATCTCGACGCCGCAGGACACGCCGCGTTTCGAGGCGATGCTGGGCGACGGCAGCCAGTGGGGGATGAACCTGCAATACGCGGTGCAGCCGAGCCCGGACGGTTTGGCGCAGGCGTTCGTCATCGGCAAGGACTTTGTCGATGGCAAGCCGTCGACGCTGATACTGGGCGACAACATCTTCTACGGCCACGATCTGGTCAGCCAGCTCGAACGCGCCGACGCGCGGACCTCGGGCGCAACGGTTTTCGCGTATCACGTGCAGGATCCGGAGCGGTATGGCGTCGTCGAATTCGATTCGGCATTCCGCGCGCTATCGATCGAAGAGAAGCCCGCGCAGCCGCGCTCGAACTACGCCGTAACGGGGCTTTA
>Ga0207647_10001192_pt1 | contig 20045 bp, 19 predicted proteins | sample KBSCornC2_FD_184295 | JGI IMG/M metagenome (GOLD analysis project Ga0207647, IMG submission 184295) | Corn rhizosphere microbial communities from Kellogg Biological Station, Michigan, USA - C2 (SPAdes) (version 2) | ecosystem: Host-associated > Plants > Roots > Rhizosphere ... | reverse complement strand
GGAAGTTCGGCAGCGATTGCCTCGGCGCGTTCGCGCTTGTTATGATAGACGATCCCGACTGCAGGCCATTCTCGCGCCAGCGCTCGCACACAGCCGGCCCCGAGACCGCCCGAACCGCCAAAAACGATCGCGCTCTTCTGATTGGCATCTGACATGTAACGCTTCTCCCTCAGGCGCGTATGGTGCTGCCTCCGTCGACAGTGAGTTCCAAGCCGGTGGTGAAAGCCGATTCATCCGACGCCAGCCATAACGCCGCTGCGGCGACCTCTTCGGGTTTGCCGATGCGGCCGAGAGGATGAATCCCGGCGAAAAGCGCATAAGCCTTATCGCGCTCCATCCCCGTGCGGCGCAACTCCTCCTCGAACATCTCCGTCTCGGTTCCACCCGGAATGACCGAGTTGACCCGGATGGGCAGCTTTTGTGCTGCGCATTCGAGCGCAAGCACGCGGGTAAGCGCGTTCAGCGCCGCTTTGCTGATGCTGTAGGCCGCGAAGCCGGGGGTGACCCGGATGCCGAACGCCGACGAGATGTTGACGATGCTGCCGGGCGCGTCTTCTCGCTTCATCAGGTCGATTGAGGCGCGGCAACCCATGAACGGGCCGCGGAGATTGACATCCATATGCTGGTTCCAGACGGCATCGTCCGTGTCCACAAGATTGGCGCCGATAGTGACACCGGCACAGTTTACAAGCACATTGAGCCGTCCCCAGCGCGCATCGACCTTAGCGATGGCATCCCGCCACTGCGCGTCGCTGGTGGTGTCGAGCACGATCGGCAGGATATCTCCATCGAGTTGCGCCGCGGCAGCGGCAGCCTGCTCCTCCCTGCGTGCAGCGAGCGCAACCGCTGCGCCCTCCTCCACGAAGCGGCGGGCGATGGCAAAGCCGATGCCCTTCGCGGCACCCGTAACCAGGGCGACCTTTCCCGAAAGTCTCTTCATTGGCTCTGTCTCCTCATAGAACTACGAAACGTTCTCTGCCGATGATTGTCTCGATGAACTTCGCCGGAATCACTCCGGTGCATGTCCGAATGCGCCTTAGGGCAAGGCCGGTACTGTCTTCGGCGCACGCCCAAAGCTATCATGTCGGTTGGCGTTACTTTGGAGCAGCAATGGATTATCAGACACTGGCGATGACAGTGGCGGACGGCGTCGCCGAGATCAGATTTACGCGCCCCGACCTGCTCAACCGATTCGACATGCCGGCGCATATCGAATTTGCGGCAGCGCTTGAGGCGGTATCCCACCGCGTTCCCGAGATCAGGGCACTCGTGCTTTCGGCAGAGGGCCGTGCCTTCTCAGCGGGCGGTGATTTCGATGAGATGCTGGAAGCGCATGCCAGCAATGTCGTTCGAGCAGACATGGTGAAATATGCCAAGGCTGTGTTCCACGGACTTGTCGACCTGCACATTCCGGTGGTTTCGGCAATCCAGGGCGCTGCCATCGGGCTCGGTGCGACCATCGCGACGCTGTCGGATATCGTCGTCGCCTGGAAGGGTGCGAAGATCGCCGACACGCATGTCAATGTGGGGCTTGCCGCCGGCGACGGCGGCATCATCAGTTGGTCGCAGTCGATCGGTATCAACCGCGCCAAACGCTATCTTCTTACGGGCGACATCATCACAGGAGAGCAGGCCTATCAATGGGGCCTCGTCACTGAACTGGTCGAAACCCCCGAAGAGGTGGCGCCGCGCGCACGCGATATGGCGGCACGCATCGCCGCGATGGCGCCCGGCGGCACCACCGGCACGAAACGCGCCTTCGCGCGCATCACCAACCTGATCGCCGCGCAGGCGCTCAGTGCCGGATTGGAGTATGAAATGGACGCGATGGCCAGCCCTGACCTGCCAGCCACAATCGAAAAGCTGCGCGCTAAATAAATCCAGCGATCGCTCCAATGAATGGGCGCGGCCGCATTGAAAACCCGAGAGGCTCCTGAATGAACTACACGCATGTCCACACGCCGCTGCAGATCGGCCGGACCGTGATCAAGAACCGCATTTTTAGACCAGCCCACGCGACGATCCTGGGCAAGGGCGCCATGAGCGACGCGTTGATCGCTTATCATGAAGCGCGTGCGCGCGGGGGCGCGGGGCTGTCGATCGTCGAGGTCGGCTCAGTCCATCCGACCAGTCCGCTCGCGATCGATCTGTGGAAGGCCGAACTTGAGCCTGGTTATCGCAAGCTCGGCGATATGGGTCGCAAATATGACATGAAGATCTTCCAGCAGCTCTGGCACGCCGGCCATCACGGCATGCCGCGCGATGGGAGCCCGCCCTGGGGCGCTAGCGCCACGCCGAGCGTCGAGGTCGGCGTGGTGCCGATCGAGATGACGAAATCGATGATCGCCGAGATCATCGAGGCCTATGCCACGGCCGCGCGCCGGATGGAGGCTTGGGGGCTGGACGGCGTCGATGTGCATTGCGCCCATGGCTATCTGCCCGCCCAGTTTCTTTCGGCCAATACCAACCTCCGCGAGGATGAGTATGGCGGCGCGACGATCACCGAGCGCGCACGCTTCGTGATCGAGCTGATGGAAGCGGTTCGCAGCGCGGTGTCGCACGACTTCGTGGTGGGCGTTCGTCTTGCTCCAGACCTGACCGTGAACGGGGTCGACGAGGACCAGAATCTCGCCATCGCCCACATTCTCGAAGAACGCGGACTGACAGACTACGTCAATGTCTCGGTAGGCAATTACAACAGCTACACCAAAATGGTTGGCGGTATGCATGAGCCGGTCGGCTATGAACTGCCAACCAGCGTTCCGATCACCCGTCACGTCAAACTTCCGACGATGGTTGTGGGTCGTTTTCGTACCCTTGAGGAGTGCGATCAGGTCATCCGCTCGGGCGATGCTGATATGGTCGGACTCGTTCGCGCCATGATTGCCGACCCTGATCTAGTCAATAAGAGCCTGGCGGGGAAGGCTGAGGAAGTGCGTCCCTGCATCGCTTGCAACCAGGCATGTGTGGCGCAAGTCGCGACCGAGCACGGTCATCTGGAATGCACGGTGAATCCTGGCAACGGCCATGAACTCTATCGGGGCGACGCGCTGCTGACGCCCGCGCCGGAGCCCAAGAGCGTGCTGGTCGTCGGCGGCGGCCCCGCCGGCCTTGAAGCCGCTCGCGTCGCCGCTCTTCGCGGCCACAAGGTTACGCTCGCGGAAGCCAGCCCGATCCTTGGCGGCACGCTCCGTGCTGCAGCCAAGGCACCGACGCGCCATGGCATGATCGACATCGCTACGTGGCTGGAGGCCGAAGTGTTCCGCCTGGGCGTGGACGTTCAGCTGTCGACTTACATGGATGCCGATGATGTCGTGGCAAATGGCGCCGAAGCGGTGATCGTGGCGACCGGCTCCTTCCCCCGCATGGACGGCGTGCAGCATTCGCATCCCGGCCAGCCGATCCGCAACTTCAACCGACGGAATGTCATCTCGGCCTTCGACCTGTTCATGCAGCCGCCGGCAGAGCTCGGCAAGACGGCGGTGGTGATCGACGATGTGGGCCATTATGAAGGCTTGGGCGCGGCGGAACAGCTGATTGCCCTGGGGCTTTCGGTCACATATGTGACACGGCTCAGAATGTTCGCGCAGCTGGCGCAGGCACCGCTGATGGTCGAGCCTTTCCTGACCCGCATGCGGGGCAAGCCGTTCGACTATCTCATTCGGCATCGCGCGGTCGAATTCACCGACAACGAGGTGCTGGTCAGCCCGACGCACTTTACCGACGACGCTGACCTGCGGAGCATTCCGGCCGACACAGTCGTGTTCGTGTCGGCAAATGAGCCGAACCGCGAACTCTACAAAGCGCTCTCCGAGCGGAACACCGATCTCCGGGTCGTCGGCGATGCCAATTCGCCGCGCTTCCTTCAGGTCGCCATCCGCGAAGGCCATTTGGCGGGCGCGTCGATCTGAGGGAGATGATCAATGGGCATTCTTGATGGAAAAGTGGCGATCGTCCTCGGCGCATCGGCATCCGGGGGATCAGGCGCGGCGATCGCCCGCCGGTTCGCCGAGGAGGGCGCCAAGCTGCTGGTCGGTGCGCGCAGCGAAGGCCCGCTGCACGATCTCGCCCGGGAGACCGGTGGGATCGCAATGCGCTGCGATGTTGCCAAAGAAGAGGACGTCGCGGCCTTCGTTGCAAAGGCCGTGGGCACCTATGGTCGGCTCGACGTCGCAGTCAATGCGGCCGGTCTGCCGATGGGCGGCACCATCGCGAAATCCCCCATCGAGGACGCCCGCGTCGCCATGGAGGTCAATTATTTCGGCTGCGTGCATTTCATCCGTCACAGCGCCGGTGCGATGAAGCAGGGCGGATCGATCATCCTGTTTTCGTCCATGGCGGCGGCGCAACCAATGGAATTCGTCTATTCCTACGGCTGCGCCAAAGCCGCCACCGACTGCCTCGTCCGCTATGCAGCTATCGAGTACGGCCCCAAGGGTATCAAGGTCAATTCGATCCAGCCTGGCCCAATCCGCAGCGACATGGCCTCCGGACTCTGGACGGTGGAGGGCATGGAAGCGGTTTACGCGCGCGAAATACCGCTCCGGCGGATCGGCGAAACCGCCGATTATGCCGATGCGGCACTCTGGCTGGCCGGTCCATCCTTCGTGAGCGGTCTCAATCTTCCCGTCAGCGGCGGCAATCAGCTGACCCGGATGCCATATCTCTCCGAACGTCCGGACATGGCCGGCCCGGATCCGACGAATGCATCCTGACCGACAGACAAGGATATAGCGAAATGACGATCGGCTCGGACGTACTCGCACTCGAGGGCAAGCGCGCGCTCGTGGTCGGCGGCTCCAGCGGCATCGGCAACGGCATCGCTCAACTTTTCCGCGCACAAGGCGCGCAGGTGCGGGTCTGGGGAACCCGTGCCTCCGCATCCGATTACACCGGCGAAAAAGGGTCGGACCTCACCGGCCTCGATTATGAGCAGGTAGACGTATCCGATCCCGCCGCGATCGATGGCGCCAGCGCCTTCACCGGCGGCCTCGACATTCTCGTCCTCGCGCAAGGCGCGGTGGTTTATCGCCGCAAAGAGTTCGAGATCGACACCTTTCGACGTGTCGTCGATATCAACCTCATCAGCGTCATGCACTGCTGCAGCCGCTTTTACCCGGCCATTCGCGAACGCAAGGGGTCGATCATCGTCATCAGTTCGATCGGCGCTTACAAGTCGGTGATCGGTAATCCGGCGTACGCAGCGTCCAAGGCCGGTGTCGTCGGGCTGACCCGCACGCTGGGCGACGCCTGGGCGCGCGAAGGCGTTCGGGTCAACGGCATCGCTCCAGGCATGATTGCTACGAAGATGACGACGGTGACGACCGAGAATCCCGACCGCCTGCAGGCAGCGCTCGACACGATCTCGCTCGGTCGACTGGGGCTTCCCGAGGATGTCGCATCGACGGCGCTGTTTCTCGTCTCGCCGCTGGCAAGTTATATCACCGGGCAGACGCTGGTCGTCGACGGCGGGCGCAGCTTGTGATGAAGGCCGCGATCTTCCGGGCCGCGGGTGAGCCGCTCGTCATCGAGGAAAGCCCCATACCGGACCCCCTCCCCGGGCATGTGCTGATTGCGGTTAGTCGCTGCGGCATCTGTGGTTCCGACCTCACGATGACGGCGAAGGGCAGCCCGGTGACGTTCGCTGCCGGCTGCGTGCCTGGCCACGAATATGCAGGCACCGTCGTCGCGCTCGGCCAAGACGTAAGCAATCTGAGGGTTGGGGATGCGGTCAGCGCCTTTCCCGTCACGGGCTGCGGTTCCTGCGACGCTTGCCGCGCACATGATCCCTATGGCTGCTCCAACTGCACCTATCTCATGGGTGGATTTGGTGAATATGCACTCGCGCGCGCCGAGCTCTGCGCTCCCCTGCCCCGCTCGCTGACGCTGGCCGATGGTGCGCTGGCCGAGCCGCTGGCCTGCGGTGCGCAAGCCGTCCGTCTGGCCAACGTCGGTCCATCCTCACGCGTCCTCGTACTCGGCGTCGGCCCCGTCGGGTTGGCCATGATCTGGTGGGCCGCTCGCGCGGGCTGCCGACAGATCGTCGCCGCCGCGCCAACAAGGCGCAGGGCAGAATTAGCGGAGACCATGGGCGCCAGTGCCTTCGTCACGATGGATGAGGGCTTTTTGGAGGGCTTTGCGGACGCTTTTAGGGGCCGGGCTCCCGACGTCGTCTTCGAAGGTGCTGGCAAGCCCGGGGCCATCGCGACCGCCCTGGAGCATGTCGGAAGTCGGGGCATTGTCGTCTCGAGCGGCATGTGCTTCTCGCCCGAGAAATTCGTTCCTGGCCATGCGGTCATGAAGCAAGTTCGGCTCGAGTTCAACATGGGGTATCTTGCTCGCGATCTTCGCAACTCCGTCGCTGCGCTCGATGCCGGCCATGTGGAACCCCGCGCCATGGTGACGCGGACGGTTACGCTGGACCAGCTGCCTGCAACAATCGAAGCACTCCGCGGACCTGGCGAGGATTGCAAGGTACTGGTGGAGTTGCCCGCGTGACGGCCAACAGCGGATATTGCAGGACGTGACCCGGAGGGGCGATCCCGCAGAGGTATCCGGCATGGCCGAGGACCGGGTCGTCCTGACGATTGGTGACCACGTGGCCGAGGTGTGCCTCAACCGCCCCGATAAGCTCAATGCGCTCGACCTGCCGATGTTCATGCGTCTTGGCGAAGTCATTGCGCAGCTCGGCGAAGCGCGGGACGTCCGCGTCGTGGTGCTCCACGGCGTCGGCCGGGCATTCTGCGCCGGGCTGGATCTGGCGGCGATGACACAGGGTGGCCTCGGCATCGATCTGACGGCCCGGACCAGCGGCGGCGCCAACGTCGTTCAGCAGGCCGCCTGGGGCTGGCGCGCCCTTCCTGTCCCGGTGATCGCCGCCGTTCAGGGCGTGGCATATGGCGGTGGGCTGCAGATCCTGTCGGGCGCGGATATCCGCATAGGCACTGCGGACGCGCGTCTCGCCATTCGCGAGATCAACTGGGGACTCGTTCCCGACATGGGAGGCATGGCGCTGTGGCGACACTGCGTCCGCGATGACATCTTGCGCGAGCTGATCCTGACCGGACGCGAATTCACAGGCGAGGAAGCGCAGCGAACGGGCTTTTTGACGTTTGTCGCGCCGAATCCGCTGGAACAGGCCCGCAGCCTCGCCGCCACGATCGCCGGGCGGAGCCCCGACGCGGTTCGCGCCGCTAAGCGACTGGCAAACCTGGCCGCATCAGGAGCCGCGGAGCACGATCTGCTGATAGCGGAAAGCAGCGCGCAGCATGCGCTGAGGGGGGCACCCAACCAGAGGGAGGCGGTGCAGGCGCTCCTCGAACGACGGCCACCCCTGTTTATCAACGAGCCCGAACAAAGATAACGGAGAGAGAGAGAGAGAGATTGGCTGATCAGAATCGCATCCTTCCAGTGCCCCGCGCCTTCACCGATGTAACGGCGGAGTGGTTGACGGCGGTGCTCTCGCCGCTTCATCCGGGCGCGGAAGTCGTTTCGGCAACCGTTGATCCCCATATGGGCCACAAGCCCAACAAGGCGCGGATCCACCTCACCTACAACGAGGCGGGTGAGAAGGCCGGTTTGCCGCCGACATTGGTGGTGAAGGGAACGTTCAACGGCACAACATCACGGGGAGCGATTATCGACTTCTCGAACATGGCCGAACTCGTCTCCTATCGCGATATCGTGCCGCACCTGGAGATCAACGCGCCGAGGCTCATCTACCAGAACTGGGAAGCGGACCCTTCCGAGAGCGTCGTCTTGCTGTTCGAAGACATGGCCGACCGCGGCATCAGCTATTTCCCGAATGGCTTTGCGACGCTCAACTATGGGCAGGCGGCGCGCATCCTGAAAGCGATGGCGCGCTTTCAGGCCCTGTCGTGGAACAGCCCGGACTTTGGAGATGGCGGGCGCTGGGGGCCGGGCACCGGCGCAGGCGAGAACGCGCGCCTGATCCGCGAACTTTACTTCGACATTCTCCCAAACTCCGAGCATTGGGCCAGTTCCGTCATGAGCCCGCGCGGTGCCGCTATGCCACGCCTGCTGCGCGATGCCGATCGCATGGAGCGAGGTTGGGAGCGTCTCGTCGAGATGCTGTCGGGCCACGGCCTGGTGATCGTTCACGGTGACGAGCATCTCGGCAATCTGGGAATGGAACCGGACGGCACGCCGATCTTCTACGATTTCCTGGCGCGAGGCGAACCGTGGCCCTTGGGACTCGCACGCTTCCTGATCCCAACTCTCGACATGCTCGATCGCCGTGCTTGGGAAAAGTCACTGCTGGCCGGTTATCTGGACGATCTGCGCCGTTTCGGAGCCGACGCGCCCTCATTTGAGGAGGCCTGGCTGACCTACCGCGCCGCCGCGATCTGCCCGCTAATGATCTGGCTGAACAATTCGAGCAGCTGGCAGCCAGAGGCAACCAATACCGCCAATGCCGCCCGATCCGCCGTTGCCGTGCTCGACCATGACTCTTTCGGCCTGCTCGGCCTTTAGAAGATAGCTACCGTGATTTCCGTACGCCCAGTCGCGAACACCGGCATCCAGCTTTCGACGCTGGGTCTGGGCGGCACCGGTCTCGCGAACATGTATGCTGTGGTCGCTGACGAGGAAGCAGCGAAGCTGGTCGAGGGTGCGCAGGCGCTCGGCGTCAGCCTCTTCGACACTGCCCCCTGTTACGGGGTCGGGCTCAGCGAGCAGCGATTGGGTGCGATATTACCCCAGTTGCGGCGTGACAGTTTCGTGTTGTCGACCAAGGTCGGATATGATCTCGTGGCCCCTGCCAATGGACAGGATGTCGGCCCTTCCCTATTCGTAGCCTCCCCCCGGCTCGTGACCCACTACGATTTTAGCTATGACGCGGCGATGCGCTCGATCGAGGGCAGCCTGAAGCGGCTAAAAATCGATCGGGTAGACATGGTCGCCATCCACGATCCCGACCAGACAGCGGGCGCCGATCCTACGGCCGACCCTTATGCCGGTTCGTTATTCGCGGAAGCAATGGCGGGGGCCTATCGCGCGCTCGACGAGTTGCGCGCCCAGAAGGTCATCCGCGCGGTCGGCGTCGGCATGAACCAGTGGCAAATGCTGGTTGATTTTGCGCGCGAGGGCGACTTTGATTATTTCCTATGCGCCGGGCGATACAGCCTGTTGCGCGCCGACGCCGGCGAAGTGCTGCTGCCGCTCTGCGCTAAAAAGGGCATCAGCGTCATCATTGGCGGTCCCTATAGCTCCGGCATCCTGGCAAGCGGCGCTGTCGAGGGCGCGATGTTCGACTATGCGCCGGCATCACCAGAGATCCTGGCGCGCGTGCGGGCTATCGAGGATCTTTGCGCGGAGTTCGGCATCTCGCTTCGGGCGGCCGCCTTGCAGTACCCGCTACGACATGCTGCAGTCGCCAGCGTCATACCCGGCGCGCGATCGCTTGACGAGTTGAGACAGAACGCCGCTGCGCTTGTGGAGCCCGTGCCGCAAGCTTTCTGGACGACCGCCACTGAATGCGGACTGATTGCCCCTGATGCTGCATCTCATCCAGTCGGTCGCTAAAGAAAGGATCTTCGCATGACACAGGATAATTGCCGCAAGGCAACCCGCACGCGTGGGGTCCACCATGTCGCGATGGCGACGACCGACCTCGATGCGATGAAGAGCTTCTATTGCGAGATGTTCGACCTGCAATTGCTGACGAGCGGCGAGTGGGACAATGTGCCCGAATATGATGAGATGGTAGGCCTGCCCCGCTCGTCAGCGCGCTTCGTCCTTCTCGGCGGCGCCAATATCGCGCTGGAGTTGTTCCAATATATCACGCCGCCGCCCGGCCCTGCGGAAAAAGACAGGCCCGTGAACAAGCCGGGCATTACCCATCTGTGCTTCGCCGTCGACGACCTCGATGCAGAATATATGCGGTTGAGCAGAGCCGGTGTTCGCTTCCACGCCCCGCCGACCGCGCCAACCGGCGAAGCACCGATCCGCGCGGTTTATGGCCGCGACCCGGAAGGCAATGTATTCGAGCTGCTCGAATTCCGGGGGGATACTCCCTTCGACTATGCGCCCTCCTGGACGGGATGGAGGAAGAAATAGGCGGGCCGGTCACCGAGCGATTCATCGCGTCCGCCAATATTGGAGATCGAGCAATGTCACGACTTGAAGGAAAGACTGCACTCGTCACCGGCGCGTCCCGCGGTATTGGCCGGGCGATCGCGAGACGATTGGCGGCGGACGGGACTCTTGTCGCCGTCCACTACGGCCAGCGCGGAGAAGACGCTGAAGAAACCGTGCGGATGATCGAAGCTGTCGGCGGTGCGGCTTTCGCCATCGGCGCCGATGTGAGGCATCCAGACGCGGTCGAGACGCTTTTTTCCGAATTGTCCACGCAACTGGCGGCCCGAGGCCATGAGGCCCTCGATGTGCTGGTCAACAATGCTGGTATCGGCGGCGGAGGCGGCATCACGGCGATGACCGAGGCCGATTTCGACCGCCTGTTCGCGACCAACGTAAAAGGCACCTTCCTCGTCACGCAGCAGGCATTGCCGCGTCTGCGGGATGGCGGCCGGGTCATCAATATCAGCTCGATGGTTTCGCTCGCCGCCTATCCGGGCTCGATTGCCTATGCCATGACCAAGGCAGCGCTGAACTCGTTCACGGTCTCGCTTGCAACAGATCTTGCCAAGCGCGGAATTACTGTAAACGCGGTCGCGCCGGGGGCGACCGCCACCGACTTCATCGCCCCGTTACTGTCGGACCCCAAGGCCACTGCCTTCTATGCCAAGGCCGCAGCCCTGGGACGGATAGGCAAGCCCGATGACATTGCCGGTGTCGTTGCCTTTCTCGCCTCAGCGGACGGCGGATGGATCACCGGCCAAATCATTGAGGCGAGCGGAGGAATGCATCTCTAACGGGTCCGGGCGAGCGGCATCGTCAACGATGCCATGCATCACCGGTTCGAAGCCGGACGCAAGCTACGGACGTCAACTCCTTGCCTGACGGCGGCGAGAGTTATGTCCGTAGCCGACCATCCTTTCTCCCGGATTGCTGATCTATCCGGACAGCGGCCACCATGTGGCTGCCTCGAAAGGGCAGGAGCAGGAGCGCACACATGGCAACGGCAGTCGAATCCGCCATCGAGGGGAACTCCACCCGGGAAGCGATCTCTTTCTGCAGGATTTGTTCCGGTGGTTGCGGCGTGGTGCTGACGATCGACTCGAACGATCGCATCATCGGTGTTCGTGGAGACAAGGACAGCCCTCTTACGCATGGCTACGCATGCTTCAAAGGACGTCAGCCCGAAAGCTCGCACCATGGCCCGCAGCGGCTGCTGCGCCCGCGCAAACGGATGCCGGACGGCTCCTATGTGGAGATCTCCTCGGAACAGGCACTCGATGAGATTGCCGAAAAGCTCAGCCCCATCATCGACCGGCACGGCAAGGACGCCATGGCGATCTTCCTCGGCAATGGCGGCATGTTCAACATCGCGGGCTTCTACATGCTGCCGAGCTTCCTCGCGGCGTTCGACTCCGACCAATATTTCTCGACACTTACCATCGATCAATCCGGCAAGATGGTCACGATGGGGCGGCTTGGCGCATGGGGAGCGGGCTACCCCCATCTCGACGACATGGACGTCGTCATTTTCTTCGGCGCCAACCCGTTGCTCAGCCACGGTTCGCTCGGCTTTGTTCAGGAAGACCCTGTACGCAGCCTCAAGCGGGCTCGTGAGCGCGGGCTCAAGCTGATCACCATCGATCCTCGTAGGTCTGAAACCGGCCACTTCGCCGACATCGCCCTTCAACCCTACCCTGGCCAGGATGCCGCAATCGCCGGCGGGCTGATCCGACTCATCCTGAAGGAGGGCTGGGAAGACAAGGAGTTCTGCGACCGGTGGGTCGGTGCGATCCACATGGCGGCACTGCGCGACGCGGTGGAGCCGCTCACGGAAGCCTATGTCGAGCAGCGCGCCGGGTTGGCGCCGGGCTCGCTTCTTCGGGTGGCGGAAATGTTCGCACGCGATGCCAAGACCGGCAGCGTCACCTCGGCCACTGGTCCATCCATGTCGCCCTACTCGAACCTCGCCTTCCATCTGATCGAGACGTTGAATGTCATCTGCGGCCGCTATCTGCGCGAAGGGCAGCGGGTACATCAGATCAACGGCATGGGGCCCAGCGGCCCACTGAAGGCGCAGGCCTTTTCCCCTTCACGCTTCTGGGAAAGATCGGGCAAAAGTCGTATCCGTGGCGCACGAAAGCTCTTTCAGGAACGTTGCACCGCTACGCTGGCGGACGAGATACTGACGCCGGGCGAAGGCCAGATCCGCGCGCTGTTCGTGGATGGCGGCGATCCCATAATATCCTGGCCTGACCAGCAGAAGACGGCGCGGGCACTGTCCGCGCTCGATCTGCTCGTCTGCATCGATCCGTGGCCGAACCCGACGACCAGCTTCGCCCATTACATCCTTCCACCGCTGATGCAGTATGAGCGGGCCGATCTGCCCATGTACCTACCCGGCTTCGCCAACTGGGCGGGCGCCTGGTCGCAATATACCCCGCCGGTGATCACGCCGCCGAAGGGGTCTGACCTGGTCGAGGACTGGTATGTCTTCTGGGCGCTCGCCAAGCGCCTCGGCCGGACGATCACCTATAACGGCGTGCGCCCGCTCGACATGGCACACAGGCCGACCACGGATGAACTGCTCGATCTCGTCCTCCACGGTGCTCCGCATGACCTTGCCAAGCTCAAGGCCAATCCCCACGGCTTCCACGCAGATATCGTTCAGCAGGCCGTGCTGCCGGCCGATCCGGAAACGCACGGCAAGTTCGAGCCGATGCCGAGTGATGTAGCCGACGAACTGCGCCGGTTCCTGGCGGAAAGCGGTGCGCCCGGCCAGTGGCGGCGCGACGGGCGCAGCTTCACGCACCTGCTTTCGACGCGTCGGATGCGGGACCTGTTCAATTCAAACGGCCGCTTCGTGGAAACCGTGCGAAAACGCACGCCCTTCAACCCCGCCTTCCTCCATCCCGACGAGTTTGCTGTTCTGGGCATCTCGCCGGGGGATAAGGTGGAAATCGAGTCTGCCCACGGTCGCGTCGTCGCCATCGTCGATGCGGACCCCGACCTGCGTCAAGGCGTGGTCGCCCTTGCGCATGGCTGGGGCGATCCGCCCGGCAGCAACGCCAACGTCGAGCAGAGCGGAACTCCCGTAAACCGCCTCATCGACACCAACCGCAACTTTGAGGCAGTCAATTCGATGCCGCATATGTCGGCGGTACCGGTCAACATCGTACCGCTGCGGTAATGGACGGCGTCGAAGCTCTCGTCGAGCGGGCGGTCGGCGATCGATCGCCGCCCGTTCCGACGGGATGGCAGGAGGGGTTGGGCCGCTTCCTGGCGGACCTCGAAAGATCGCGGACGCTGGCGCCGGGCGCCCGCGCCGGAATCGAGCGGTTCGCGGTTGGGACGCTGCGCGCCCGCTTTGCAATAGAAGGCTGGCTCGCCGAAAACCCGGAAGCGGCAGCTGCTCCGGTCGAGCGGCCGTTGTTCATTCTCGGCATGCCCCGCGCAGGAACGACCTTGTTGCTCAACCTGCTGCGCCATGACCCGCAGCGGCGCGTCTACTGGCACTGGGAGGGCAATCGCGAGATCCCGCCCGCCCGAACCAAACGGCTTCTGGATGATCCGCGGATCGCGTTGCGTGTCGCGGAGGTGGAAGCGATGCTCGATAGCGGGGCTCTGCCGCGCAACCACCATGTCGAACTCGGCGACGAGCCGACCGAGTGCAACTGGATACTGGGGCAGGACTTCAAAGCCTATCCCTGGCTCGTTCAGACCATTGTACCCGAATATTTCGAATGGCTGATGCACGATGCGGACATGATCGCGGCCTATCGCTATCACAGGCAGGTTCTGCGCGTTCTGCAAAGCTCCGCACCGGGCCGATGGACGCTCAAATTTCCGTCGCACGCCATGGCACTGTCAGCGCTGCTCGAGATATATCCAGACGCCCGGATCGTCATGACTCACCGCGATCCGATCAAGCCCGTCGCCTCAAGCTGCAGCCTCGTCCAACAAATCCTGTCACTTCAGAATGAGAGCGTGGACCGGAAGGCAGTCGGATATCAGACGTTGACAATCAACCTGCTGGGCGCGCAGCGGATGACCGCAGCGAGGGATGCCAATTCCTCTACGCAATTTCACGACATGCACTACAAGGCCTTTATCCGCGATCCCATGGCGACCATCCGGGCGCTCTATGCTTTTGAAGGCATGGCCCTCGCCGGTGACGTCGAGGCGAGAATGCAGGCGGCACTTTATCGGCAAGCGGCGGAACACCAATCGGCAGGCGTTCACCACTACCGTCTTGAGGAATACGGCCTGGATGCGAAGGGCATCGGGCGCGCCTTCGGAGATTACATCGAACGGTATCAGATCGAACAGGAAGGTGACTGAACCCTTGCAACGCTATCTCCCCGAGTATCAAGCCCGCGATATCGACATCGTCGACTATCACGAGTTCACGCTCGCCGGCTGCCCGGCGCGGTTCCGTGGTCCCAGCATGGATCCGCAGGCAGCCGCGATCGGATCATTCTTCACCTGCCTCGGGGCAGCGCAGACCTATGGCTGTTTCATCGAACGGCCCTTCCCCGAGATCCTGGCTGAACGCACGGGACTGTCCGCGCTCAACCTCGCGGTCGGTGGCGCGGGACCGGGCTTTTATCTGCAATATCCCGCGCTGATCGAAGCGATGAACCGCGGCAGCTTCGTGGTCTTGCAGTGCATGGCCGCCCGTCATGAAAGCAACAGTCGGTTCGAGGCCGATGGCTATGTGGAGTTTGTGAAGGATCGCAAACATGGCGACAGTGTCGATTCGGGTGTGGCCTGGCGGCGGATCATCGACGAGGAGATCGATAAGGCACCCACTTATATTGCGGAAACGCGGGCCAACTGGCTCCAGACGATGCAAAAGCTGATCGATGCAATCACGGTACCGGTGGTCTTCTTCTGGTTTTCGCGCCGCGAACCGGATTATGACATCGACTGGGAAGCGGTGCGCGAGCAGAAGCAGCGTCGCGACCGGGGTGAGTTCACCGGCCACTTCATCGACGGACTCTCCGGCGATTTCCCGCATTATGTGGATGGCCCGACCGCCCGGACGGCAGCAGCGATGTGCGACGCCGAGGCGATGTGCCTCAGCCGACGCGGCATGGGCGCCCCGCTGATCAACCGGCGAACCGGAAAGCCGATCAACCCCGCCGAGTATACGCTTGCCGGACCCGAGTTTCAGGCACTGCGGGAGGGCCGCAACCTCTATTATCCTTCAGCCGAAATGCACGCCGACGCCGCCGACGCGATCTTGCCCGTCGTCAGAAAATGGACCGCCCGGAGCTGAGGGTCCAAGATCTTGAAAGATTCACATCAAAAATTTGAAATTGGCGTCTTCATTCTTTGGGCGGATCATCATGCTCGAAGCGCAGAGCCGGCCATGACCAAGGGTAGAAGTGACGCTCTCATTTTTCTCAAGCCGAGCTGCCCTCTGGCGCGGTGCGGTCTGATTCAACCATGCATCATAGGAAGGACAACACCGTGCCGAACTCTGCATCTCCTCTGATCATTGAAGTTGCGGTCTCTCAGGCCAAGGCGAGAGATGAGCAAACCAACAGTCTCTACGGTCCTTCGCTGGCTTCGGCGCGTGAATCACTCGATGCCGGGGCCAGCATAATCCACTTCCATCAGGATCTTCATCTCACGCAGCAGGAGCAGATTGACCAGATTGTAAGGATGCACAAGGACATCCTCTCCACGCATCCCCATGCGATCATGTACTCTGCGCCTCTGCTCAACGAGGACACGCTGTGGGAAATCAACGCTCACTATCCGGTGCTGGCGGAAGCAGGATGCCTGAGCATGATCAGCATGGAGATGGGGCTGACCATGGTCCCAACTCTCAATCCCGAAGGCCTGCCTAATGGCGAATGGGTCAATGGACATCGATTTTCTGAATGTGACGACGTACTGACCTTCGCTAGAAAGCATCGCGCTCCGCTGTCGCTCGGCATCTACAACCCTGCCATGTGTTACTGGATCCGGGAATATGCCGAGCGCAGCCTGATCCCCACGGGTTCCATGATCAAGATTTGGATGGGCGGACGCTATCAGAATTGGAGCAATCGTAAGCCCGGTGTTGCTTTCGCTTTGAAGCAGACGATCAAGGCGCTAGATGCATATCTTGAGGCCCTGGAAGGCGTTGACCTGCCATGGACAGTTGCCGGGCTCGGCGATAATATCCTGGATTCTCCGGTTGCCCGCTACGCTTTGGAGAAGGGCGGCCACATCCGCGTTGGCCAGGAAGATGTCGCTGGCACTTCTGACTTGAGCAACAGCGAGCTCGTGCAAGCCGTGATCGAATTGGCGTATTCTGCGGGGCGCGAAGTTGTCAGCGGGGCTGCCGCCAAGGCATTTCTAGGTCTTGATCGAGAGCCGGCGATGCAAACGGCCTGAAGCGCATTGACTGGGTTGATTTTAGGAAGGCGCTTCAGGCAGATTCGGAGCCCTCGATCCGCTTGCTCTTTGTCAGTTGATAGCAAATTACTACAGGTGGCCGGCGACAGCTGCTGATCTACGCCAAAGCCAAATCATAAGGGCGTGCTGTATTTTGAAAATCTGAATAAGCGCAACAACTCAGAATCCACCACTTTCGTGTCTAAAAACGGCATGAACCGATTTGGTAGATGACCAAATGGGTTTTGAGGGGGAGTTCTTGATGGACCGAATTCACTCGATGACTTGCTTGGTGTAACGAGGTTGCTTGCCTCAGGGTGACAATGCAGCGTTATGGGCGGATTTAAGTCGAAAGCTTACATTAGGGGGCACTCAAATCAGGGCATCTGGGGGAGAGCCATTTGCGTACCCGTTTCACCGAAGCCTTCGGAGTAGAGCATCCCATTGTCCAGGGCGGGATGCAATGGGTAGGCCGGGCCGAGCTCGTTTCAGCGGTGGCGAATGCGGGCGGGCTGGGCTTTCTCACCGCCCTAACCCAGCCGACACCGGGGGCACTAGCAGAGGAAATCGCGCGCTGCCGGTCGATGACCGACCGGCCTTTTGGGGTCAACCTGACGATCCTGCCCTCAATCACGCCGCCGCCCTACGCCGAGTATCGCGAGGCGATCATTGCCGGCGGCATCGGCATTGTCGAGACCGCCGGGCATAATCCCGGGCCGCACATCGAGCATTTCAAGGCGCATGGCATCAAGGTGATCCACAAATGCACTGCCGTCCGCCACGCGTTGACGGCCGAGCGGCTGGGAGTGGATGCAGTGTCGATCGACGGCTTCGAATGTGCTGGCCATCCCGGCGAAGACGACATTCCAGGGCTGGTGCTGATCCCGGCCGCTGCCGACAAGGTGCGCATCCCAATGCTGGCCAGCGGCGGCTTCGGCGACGGCCGGGGGCTGGCGGCAGCGCTGGTGCTGGGGGCGGACGGCATCAACATGGGCAGCCGCTTCTGCGCGACGCGCGAGGCGCCAATCCACGACGGCATCAAACAGGCTATGGTAGCCAACGACGAGCGCGACACCGCGCTGTTGTTTCGCAGCTATAGGAATACCGCCCGGGTGGCGCGCAACAGCGTGGCGCGGGAAGCCCTGGCGATCGAACGCCAGGGCAAGCCGTTCGAGGCGCTTGCCCATCTCGTCCGCGGCGTGCGCGGCCGCGAAGGGCTGGAGCGCGGGAATCCCGAGCACGGCGTCTGGACTGTCGGGCTGGTGCAGGGCCTCATACACGACGTGCCGACCGTGGCGGAACTGATCGGACGCATCATGCGCGAAGCCGAGAACATCATCACTGGTCGGCTCGGCGGCATGATCCTGCACCAAGCCTGAAAACCGCGGAAGGTTCTATGCCATGTCCAATTGCGAGGAGTTCGAGCGACTCAGAGCGATCAACGCCATTGCACTCACGAAGGCGCGCTATTTCCGTGCGGTCGATACCAAGGATTGGGAACTGCTGCGCGAGGTGTTTGCTCCGGATTTCGTTGGAGATTTCCGCGGTGCGGCGACTGACCCGCTCACCGGATTCAACCCTGTGCCTGATGCGACCAACGAAGTGCTCTATGGCGCCGACGCGACGATCGCTGCCTTTGTCGAGGCGGGCCGGCACTTCCAGTCGGTTCATCACGGGCATATGCCGGAGATAAGGATCGAAGGCCCCGAGAACGCCAGCGGCGTTTGGGCATTGTTCGACATGCTGAGATTTCACGAAGGTCCGGTCTCGGAAATGATCGGCTATGGTCATTATCACGAAACCTATCGGCGGATCGATGGATCCTGGCGCATAACGAGCAGCCGCCTCACTCGACTTCGGGTGGAATGCACGATGCGCGCCAGCGCCCACAGCTGAGCAGCTTCTGGTCCCGACCTGTCAAAGTTGCAGAGCTTCTCCGCGCCAGGGGTGCTCCCGCCATAGTGTTGCGCAGAGAGAGGGTTAACCCGCGATGGCGTGAATGCCCGCGGCCCGCCCGGTGGGCGGTTTGACTGAGACTGGGGAGAGTCCTGAATGGCGGGTCGTCTGAAAGACCGTACGGTGGCGATACTGGGCGCATCCCAGCGCGGAGGATCGGGCTGGGTGATCGCTGAGACCCTCGCCGCCGAAGGTGCGACCGTCTACGTCGCGGCGCGCCGGCTCGAAAAGGTCCAGGAACTTGCAGCCGAAATCAGCGGCGTCGCGGTGCAGTGCGACGCCAGCCGTCCCGAGGAAGTAGAGGCGTTTGTGAAGGCTGCGGCGGGCCGTACCGGGACGATCGACGTCGCGGTCGCGGCGGTCGGCGTCGGCAGCTTCGGCTCCATTGATGATACCGGAGCCGACGCTCTGCTCGAAGCCCTGTCGGTCAATTTCATCGGCCCGTTCCAATTTACCCGGCAGGCGGCGCGATACATGGGCGAGGGTGGTTCGATCATATTGTTCTCGACGGTGACCTCGACCGACGTCATGCCGGGCAGCGTCGCCTATTCCTGCGCCAAGGGCGCGCTCAACACCTTCGTGCGCTATGCCGCGGTCGAGTACGCTCAGCGCGGGATCCGAGTGAACGCGCTTAAGGCTGGTATGCTCGAAGGACCACAGGCCCGGCGCTGGCGCCGCGCCGGAATGTACGACCGGTTTCTCAAGGAAATACCGCTCGGCCGAGCGGTAGAGCCGCTCGAACTGGCAAAGATGATCTTGTGGCTTTCGGCCGATGCCATATCGATCACCGGCTCGGTCATCAGCGTCGATGGCGGCAGTCACCTGCGGCGCCAGCTGTTCCCGGAGGAAATGTCGGAGCAGGGGCTCGAATCAATGGGGCGCCGACGCTCGGCCGAGAATGACGGCGCGCGCTGAAGAGTGAGGTTAGCGTAATCAGCACAACAGGATATAAAGAGGAAACGCAAGTGCGCAGATATGCTTTGCGGGGCGTTGTCGGTGCGATGCTGTTGCTGGCTGGTGGCGGCCATTTGCTACAGGCATCGCCCTCGAGCCACAGCAGCGCCGTCGCCATATTGAATGACGCAAGTTCCGGTGACAACTGGGGCGCTACCGGCCGCACCTTCGGCGAACAGCATTTCAGCCCACTGACAGAGATCAATCCGCAGAATGTTTCTCGTCTCGGCCTCGCCTGGTCTTATGATCTGCCCTTGGACAATTCAGTCTCCACACCCATTGCGGTAGACCGTATTCTCTACACGGCCACGGGTTACAGCGAAGTACGTGCCTTCGACGCGCCTACCGGTAAATTGCTGTGGACCTACGATCCCAGGGTCTCCGAGACGGAAGCTGCCCGCGTCATATCTGACAAGCAAATGTCACATAGTCAGATCACTTCTGAATATGAGCAGGCTCTTCGGTAGATACATTCACGAGATGGTCATAGGCACTTGCCGGAAAATGAGGCCGCTCCTACCAAAGCCTCGCGCTGATCCCTGTAAACAAGCAGGGCTAGCTAGCGATCAAATGGGGAAGTCCGCCAAAGGGCCCTCGAGCCGATATTTGCCCGGCTGCGTGATAGAAGTGGTATACCGAATTTGCGGCAC
>Ga0207647_10001189_pt1 | contig 20057 bp, 20 predicted proteins | sample KBSCornC2_FD_184295 | JGI IMG/M metagenome (GOLD analysis project Ga0207647, IMG submission 184295) | Corn rhizosphere microbial communities from Kellogg Biological Station, Michigan, USA - C2 (SPAdes) (version 2) | ecosystem: Host-associated > Plants > Roots > Rhizosphere ... | reverse complement strand
GATGAACCCGGTCAGGCACCCGCAGGATCCGGAAATAGGCTCTCTGCGCGGTATCACGATAAAAACAATGTACTTCAGAGGCCTACACCCACCCGCACACAGGTCTCAAGGCGGGCGTCGCAAGCACCACCATCTGGCGAGCTGGCGGTGCTCGCTGGCCTCGACCATCTCTGCGGGAGCTAGGCCACCGGTTGGGAGATCAATCGCGACCAGCCGTGCAGCCGCGCCCAAAGCTGTTCGCGGGTCGAAGCGAAATTGTGCATGTGGGCCATGGTCGGCACGATATAGACCGACACATCCGGGCTTGACGGATAGCCCGAGGGCTCGGCGTGCGGGTCAGGGCAGGTATCGCGTTCCCCGACGCCGATCAGCACGGGCACGGTGATCCGGTCCGCATCGGCGGTGAAGCAGCCGGGTGTCATCATCTGTACCGCGCAGTGCGGGATCGTCAGGCTGCCATAGATGGGTGTGGTCCGCCGGATCGGATAGCCGCCGCTCATATCCTCGTCGAGGATGTCGCGCGGCACGTCCTCCCAGTGGAAGGGATAGACATAATCGACCCCTTCGTGGCTCACCGTCTCGTGGCTGTGGCCGGTACCGGTCGTAACTCCGGTGAAGCGCTGCTTGCCCAGGTCGAACTCTTCCTGGCTGCGCTGCGGCAGCGCCGTCTGGATCGCACTGACGCCGCAGGGCGCGATTGCGTCGAACGTGGCGAAGCGCCCTTGCGCCAGGATAGATACGCCGCCTCCCATCGACTGGCCCATGCCGACCTTGAAGGGATCGGCAATCTTCGGAAAACCGTCGGCGAGCGTGCCCGCCGCCAGCTCGGCACAGATACCGCGGACAGCGGCATCGTAGGTTGCTGCGAAGGTCTGGAAGGTGATACGCGACAGGTCCGGGATCGTGCTCTCGCCGACCCCGATATGATCGATCGCCACATAGATCGTGCCGCGCGCAATGTGGTAGCGTGATTCGTCATAGCCATCGCGGCCGGCCGGCGACATGAAGAAATAGTGACGCGAATAGCCGCCGCCCGGCACCGCAAAGATCACCACCGGGCGTGCCGGCAGGTCGGCCGGATCCGGCAGGAAGACGGACGTCGCGATCTCAATCGGCTCCCCCAGCGCAGCAGCCCCAGTCACGTCGATGCGGCGATCGATCCTCATCTGATCCTCTCTTTCGCTTCTGATTATTTCTGCGCCAGCACAGCGCGTGGCGCGTCCTCGCCCGTTATACGGCGGTTCAGTCGATGCGCGACCCGCCATCCCGCGGGCGGGCGCATGATGCGCCGGCGATTCGCGCTGACCCGGGCGATGCTATGCCCCTCGCCGTCGCGCAGATAGACGCGCGAATGGCCAGTAGCCATGGCGCCATCGCCATCGATTTCCAGCCTCGGCAGGCTGATGACGTGCGCCGATCCGGTCGCGACGAAATCCCGGTGTATCGGCGATTCGAGCAGTCCGACGATCCCCTCACGCCCTGCGAGGACATGGCCGCTGGATTTATAGTTGGCGTCGTCGGTCCACAACGCGCCGAGCGTCTCGGCATCCATGGCATCGGACGGGCCGTAGGCCGCCATCAGCTGGAAGATTTCAGCGCGATCCTCCAGCAGCCGGATTCGTGCTTCGATCCGGTCGGGGCACGTCTCAGCCAGATCGATCACGCCGCGATGGCCTGCCGACAGAGATCGGGCAGACCCTTGGTGCTGATCCGGTAGAGCAGGCGGCGCTTGCCGTCCTCGTCCGAATATTCGATCTTCGTGGCGCTGTGGAGAGTCTGGAAATTGTCCCACAGGAAGATGTCGCCTGCCTCGATCTTGTAGCTGGTGGTGAACTCCGGTCGGATGATGTGCTCGCGCAGCGTGTTGATCAATGCGCGGCCCTCGTCCTTTTCCAGCCCTTCCGCTCCATAGGCGCTGCCCGAGGTGAAGATCGATTTCCGGCCAGTCACCGGATGACGCATCACCAGCGGATGTTTCTGGATGCCGTGACGAGCGGTCTCCTCCGGAATGAAGGGGATTTTCTCGCCCGGTAGTTCGGGCGATCCGCCGAGACAGTGGAGGCCGGTCAGCCCGTCGATTCGCTCCTTCATCGCCGGATCAAGCGCGTCATACGCGAGCGACGTGCTGGCCAGCAGCGTCTCGCCGCCTTCTGCGGGCGCCTCGATGCCGTAGAGCATGGTGACGCTCGCCGGCACCTCTTCATAGGTGCTGTCGCAATGCCAATGCTTGGCGCCGTCGCGATAGCGTTCGGGCGTCGCTGCCTTGTTGGTGATACGGATCATCTCGGGATGATCGTCTCGCCGGTGGCTCTCTATCGCGAAGGAGAGCGGCTTGCCCCATTTGTAGCCGAAGCGCACATAATCCGCGCTGGCGAGCGACTGGCCCTTGATCGCCAGGATCTGGTGTTCGTGCAGCAGGCCGATCAGCCGGCGGACGGTCTCGTCCGACATATCCTGGGACAGGTCGAGCTCTTCGACCGCGACACCGAACGGGCCGGGCAGGGGTGTTACGCGCAAGATAGTCTCCATTTTCCGGCCATTCTGCGCGCGGGGGCAGCGTCTGCCAATCGGTGACGCGCTTTCATCGCAGGCGCGTTGCCTCAGGCCTCGAAGGCGAGCGGTAGACCGGCCCTCGGCCATTCCGTGCGCAGCAGACGGCCGGTGCCTGCGGCGGTGATCCAGACGGTGCGGCGATCCGCGCCGCCGAAGCAGATGTTGGCGCGGGACGCCGTCGCAGTCGCAGTAGAGTGTGCGGTGGCGCCCGTCGGCGAGATCGACACCTGGATCGAGCCGCCGACATAGCGGGCCGGATCGAGACCTACATGCGCCCGGCCGTCGACCAGCTCGCACACGGCGCCACCCCCATTGTTCCAGACATAGACGATGCCGTCCGGTCCGATTGCGGCGCCGTTAGGGCCGCCGCCCAGTTCCGCCACCAAATCGACGCGGCCATCGGGCGTGACGCGGTCGAGCCTTCCGGCCGCCACCTCGACCAGCAGCACCGATCCGTCCGAGAGCGCCACCGGGCTTTGGGATGAGCAGGCCCGAGGCGACGGTCTCGAGCGGGATCTTCATCCCAGCCGGGCCAGTGCGCGGTCGCGCAGCAGGAACTTCTGAACCTTGCCCAGCGGGGTTCGCGGGAAGGCCTCCTCGACGAACAGGTGGCGCGGCACCTTGAAATTGGCGAGCCGCTCGCGTGCCCACGGCGTCAGTTCCGCCATTGTGAGCGATGCGCCGGGGCGCAGCACCACACAGGCGCCCGCCACCTCGCCCATGCGCTCGTCCGGTACCGCGATCACCGCCGCTTCGGCGATGGCGGGGTGCTGGAGGAGCGTGTGCTCCACCTCGGCCGGATAGACGTTGAAGCCGCCGACCAGAACGATGTCCTTCAGCCGATCGAGAATGCGCAGCTTACCGTCCGACGAGATCGCGGCGACATCGCCGGTGTGCAGCCAGCCGTCGGCGTCGATCGCCTTGGCGGTCGCCTCAGGGTCCTCGAAATAGCCCTGCATCACGTTGGGACCGCGCACCAGCAGTTCGCCGCTTGCGTCCGCCGGCTGATCATTACCCTCCGGATCGACGATACGCAGTTCCGTTTGAGGCAGCGCGTAGCCAACGCTATGCGCGATCGTGTCGAAATCGGCATCGGGATAGTTGACGCTGACCAGCGCGGTCGCTTCGGTGAGGCCATAGCTGGTGAGGAGCAGGTCGTAGCCCAGTTTCTCCTTCACGCGCCGGATCGTTTCCACCGACATGCCGGCCGATCCGGTGTGGCCGACGCGCAGGCTGGAAATGTCATAGTCGGCGAACTTCGGATGCTCGATCAGCGAGGTAAAGAGGGTTGGCGCTCCCATCAGCACGGTGATCCGCTCGTCCTGGATGCGCTTCAGCACGGCTTCGGTATCAAAGACAGCCACCGGGTACACCGTCATCCCCGCGATCAGGGCCGAGATCCAGCCCGACCGATAGCCGAAGCTGTGGAAGAACGGGTTGATGATCAGCGTCCGGTCACCCGCCCGCAGATCATTGGAGCCATTCCAGATCGTCGGCATCCAGAGCGCCTGCCCGTGCGCGTGCATTGCGCCCTTGGGATGTCCTGTGGTGCCCGAGGTGAACAGGATGTCGCAGGTCGTGTCCGGCGTCACCGCCGCCATGCGCGGCTCGAGCGAGCCGACATCCTTGCCCGCCTCGACCAGGCTTGCCCACGATCTCGCACCCTCCTGCGGCGCTTGTCCGTCGAGTAGCACGATGGTGTCGAGTGCGGGCAAATCAGCGATGCAGCCCCCATGGGCATGGTCCCCGCGCAGCATCGCGACATAGTCCGTACCGAGGAAATCGCCGACCGTGAACAGCACGCGTACGCCGGCCTTGCCAAGGATGTAGACCGCCTCGTCGCGCTTGAAGCGGGTATTGATCGGCACCATGATCGCGCCGATCATCTCGATGGCCAGCGCGGCGAGGATCCAGTTCGTGCCGTTGGGCGCCCAGATCGCCACCCGGTCGCCATGGCGCACGCCAAGCGCGATCAGCCCGCGCGCCACTTTCTCCGCCTCGGCCTTGGTCTGGGCAAAGTTCAGCCTTGCGCCGTCCTCGCCGACGATGAAGGGCGCATCCCTATAAGTGCCGGCCGCGTGAGCGAGCAGCTTCGGGATCGTGTGGTCGAGCGAAATGGTCCAGCTGTTCAAGGTCGCGTCCCCATGATGCGGGCCTTCTTTGCCAGAATTGGCCGGTTCCGGTTACCCTTCGCTCAACAAACCGCATCCGCGAAGAAGATGAATCGGGGCGTGATCATCAGCCACCTCCCCGCTAAGCTGGGACGGTGCAGCAAGGGAGGGCGAGGCGTGGCAGATATCCTGGTCGACAGGCCCGAAGAGGCGATCGCGGTGGTCACGCTCAATCGGCCCGAGCGGCTGAACGCGCTTACTCGCGAGATGGTGGCGGAGCTGAACGGCATTCTGGATGGGATCGCCGCCGACGTTTCCTGCCGGGCGATGATCTTGATCGGGGCGGGGCGCGGCTTCTGCTCGGGCCAGGATCTCAACGCTTCCAACGCGCGCAACCAGTCGGGCGACACCAGCGTCGTCGAGAAGCTTCACTGGCAGTGCCAGTTCGCCGGCATGGGCGGGCGACTGCGGGCGATGCCGCAGATCGTCATCGCCGCGGTCAACGGCCCGGCGGTCGGGGCGGGCATGGCGCTGGCCCTGTCGTCCGACGTGCGCTTCGTCGTGCCCAATGCGCGCTTCTTGGTGGCGGCGGTGCGCATCGGGCTGAGCGCTGGGGAGAGCGGGGTGAGCTACCTGTTGCCTCGCCTGATCGGCGCAAGCCGCGCCTTCGACATCCTGCTCACCGGTCGTGAGATCGGCGCCGAGGAGGCCGAGCGGATCGGCCTCGCCAAGGCGATCGTCGAGCCGGACGCTCTGCTGGGCGAGGTGCTGACCTATGCGCGTACCGTGCTCGCCAACAGTCCTTTCTCGATCGCCCACACCAAACGGCTGATGTGGGAAAATCTCGACCAGGGCTATGGCCAAGCGATCGAGCTCGAGAACCGCACCCAAATCCTTGCTACTACGACGCGTGACTACGGCGAAGCTGTCGCCGCGTTTATCAGCAAGCGGCCACCGCAGTTCGAGGGACGCTGACAGGGCATTTTTCGGCCTGGACTCGATATGGTTCAGATTGAGCCGATGGGCCTAGCCCATGCGACATTCGGCGGGCTCATCCCGGATCGCCTGTGCAATTCTGCCTGCAACATATTCCGGCGGATCCTGCCGCGGCTCGGCACCTTCGGGCAGCGAGGTCGGCGGATCGACATGGGTGAGCGCATTGCTGCCGAAATCGGTCAGCGTATTGTCGGGAAAGATCGACGTCACCCGGATATTGTCCCTCCGCCCTTCGACCCGCATCGTCTCCGACAGCCCGTTGAGGGCGAACTTGGTGGCGGCATAAGCGCCCATGCTCGGCCAGATCACCTTGGTGACCATGGAGCTGACGTTGACGATCAGGCCGCCACCCTGCGCTCGCATCACCGGAACGACCGCCTGCATCGCATGGAGGCTGCCAAGCACGTTCAACTCGAACATTTGCCGGAAGGGCTCGTCCGGCATCTTCTCCAGCGGACATATCGCCGCGATGCCGGCATTGTTGATCAGCACATCGATGCGGCCGAAACGCTCGCGCGTAACAGCGATCAGCGCCTTGACCTGCGCCGCGTCGGTCATATCGGTCGGCACGGCGATAGCGTTCGTGCCGGCGGCCGTCAGCTCCGCCGCGAGCGCTTCGATGCGCTGGCTTCGACGGGCCGCCAGCACAAGCTTAGCTCCTTGCCGCGCAAGCTCGTGCGCGGTGGCCTCGCCGATCCCCGCCGACGCGCCGGTGAGCACGACGACTGCGTCCCGTATCTCCATCGCCGGCGATCAGTGCTGCGGGCGGATGAAGGTCGCGGTGCCGTGATCGGCGGCGACGTAGACCGGCGCGCCCACCTTTACCAGCTCCGGTATCTCGTCGCGCGTCAGCGGCATGCCACTCTGGCGACCACGGAAGATGCGGCAGAAAGTATCGTCGTCAACGCGGAAGACATGCTGGTGGCCCGTCGCATCCTGAATGGCGATGGCGTTACGGTCGATCGCGGCTACTGTGCCTATCGTCGGCACGCCATCCGACTTGCGCATACCCCTGATATCCATCGACAGGCGAAAATATCTGTCCGAGCGGTTGGCGAGCCCGCTATGTGGTGACTCCAGGCTGAACACCAGCAGGTCGCCGGGCTGGTAGATGGCGCGGCGCCAAGCGTCGACGGGTACATCGGCCGGATTGATGCCCTCGGCGGGGCGATTGAAGTCACCGATGCGAGGCTTGTGCAGGCCCTCGGTCAGTGCCAGGCCGCCGGTTTCCTCCTCGATCGGCGCGAGCGGGATCCAGCAGATCTTGAGCGGCAGGCCCTTATTGTTGGGGCCGTCCGCATGGATGTAGTTGAAGCGGTTGCCGTCGTGGTCGGGCCGGGGCGGCACGGCGTGGAACTCGCTGTTCGGTACCCAGAAGACTTCGTCACCGAAGATCTTCTCGAAAGTCGCCTTGATCTTCGGATCGTTGACGAAGGCGTCGCGCGGGTAGCGGGCGAGCAGCGGATCCTCTTCGGGATCGCCGCCCATCACGATCGGATAGCCTTCCAGCGAGGCGCCGTTGTAGATGGCGACATCGTCGCGGCCGGGCTCGATCACGCCAAGATCGCCCAGCACGGCCAGATACTCAGCGCGCAACCGGCCGACCGCATTCATGTCGAGCACGCCGCGGAAGAACCAGTAGCCGTCGCGCTCCCATGCCGCATCCAGCGCCGCGCGATCGTCGAGCAGCGCATTCGAGACGTTGAATTCGGGCATCGTCGGCGTGTTTTCGAACCGCGATTTCACCAGCCTATTCATGTCGCGCTCTCCTCGTTGGCCGTGGCCAGTTTCGGCATCAGATGTAGTGCGCAGCCGTGCCACTACGGAAGCCGGCAGCCAGCGCGGATACGATGACTCGCGCGCGCGGATCACCGTCCGCCCGGTTTTTCCTTCCAGAACTCGGCGCCGGCCACACCGTCGATCGGTAACTCAGCTACTTCTGAAACGCGCAGGATCATCATGTAGTTAGAGATGACGAGAATCGATTCGACGATCTGGCGCGGCGTGTAAAAGGCGGCGACAGCGTTGAAGGTCGGATCGTCCACCCGCACCGTCTTCACCACCTGGCGGGTGAAGGCAAGCAGAGCGCGCTCGCGATCGGTGAACACCGGATCGCCGAACTTCTCGGCGGCGATCGCGTCCACCTTCGCCTTAGGGATGCCCATGAAATCGGCCACCTGCCTATGCTGGGCCCACTCATATTCGCCGCGATCGAGGTGCAGGACGGCGAGCACCATGATCTCGCGTTCGTGCGGTGGTATAGCAATGTCCGTCGCCATGATCTGATTGAAGTTGGTGACCGCGGGAGCCAGGGTCGGCGCCTGCTTCAGCAGGCGGCTGAGGTTTGTCCGGCTGAAGGCGTTCGCCTCGTAATCGGCGCGCTGTTGGGGAGTCATGTCCGTGGGGTCAAGTAATGGGATGCGCGAGCTTCTACCGTCCTGCATCTGAGTTTCCTTCATAGTCTTATCCTGGGCCAGGGCAGGCGCGATGAGCACACTCGCACCGGCGAACCACAATGAAGCTGCCTTGATCATCGACTCAATCGTCCCTCGAAATGATCGCCCAGCGTGATGTCGCAGGTGCGCGGCTTCCTCACGGTAGCCTTCCCCGTGCGGCGGCTCTGTTTCCGGAGAGCTTAAATCGATCAATATTGCATGCAACATGTTTCGAGAGAGCGCAAAAAAGCGCCCGTACGAACGTCCTGTGCTCAGGATTTCGTATCGTCCTCGCCCGATTGGCGGTAGCGGCTGGCGCTCATTCCGGTCCGGGCACGGAAGGCTTCGCGGAAGGATTTGAGATCGTCGTAGCCGACCAGCATCGCGATCTGCGCGATCGGGCGGCTGGTCTGACGAAGCTGGTTCTGGGCGGAACGGATACGCAGCATCTGGACGTAATCGCGCGGTGTCGTGCCAAGCTTGGCGCGGAAGCGACGGATCAGCGTCTGCTGGCTGACCGCGAGCTGGCTGGCAAGTACCGCAATCCGCGCGCCGCTGGCATAATGCCCGCCGAGCCAGACCTGCGCGGTGGCAACCAGTGGATCGTCCGATAAGCCATCGCCCTCCGATCGTTCCAGAGCCGTCGCCTCCGCTAGCGAACCCGCCATCAGTGGCGAGGTGAATCGCTCGACCAGATGCGTGATCATGCGCAGCTCGGTCGCCAGCCCGCGCGTTGTCACGATCATGCCGCGATCGATCATCGGCGCACGGCGGTCCACCCGCACGCCAGGATAGCGCCGGTGAAAGACCGATGCCAAAGCGGGGGCGAGCGCAACCGGCCCTTGCCCCAGTACACCGGCCTCGGCGAGCAGGAAGATGCCCCGCCCGCTCGCGGAGAGAACCGAGCCGGAGCGGTGTTGCATGCCCAGCCACGCGACGATTTGCGCCAGCCGGGCGGTGTCGGCCGCCGGTTGCTGGTCGCTATCGAAATCGGGTACGTGGATCAAAGCGTGAACTGCATCGTCAAGGCCACCATCGACGGGCAGGCGGCGTCCGCCCGCCAGAAAAATCGGCTCGCCGCCGGGTGCCAGCAACCGCACGCGCGTCGCCATGCCGATCGTGTCGCGTGCCTCGAACATTGCCGCCACACGCTGCCGCACCAGCTCGAACGCGTCGAGGAACAGGCCGATGCTAGTCAGCCGCGCGCCTTCGAACCCGATTACTGCGATATCGGCCGGCACATCACGCTCCCGTCAAGAACGGCCCCCTCGAACGAGAAATTCCCCCATGCCTGTTCGGCTGGCAAGCCCCCATAATAACGCGCAAGGTGCCATACGAGCACCGCTTCCTGCCTGCAGAGGATTCCCATGCCTGAACCGACCCGCTATTATGGCCGCCTTGCCCGCCGCTCCGCCATCGTCACGGGCGCCGGAACAGAGGGCAACGGCGTCGGCACAGGCCGTGCCATCGCTGTCCTGCTGGCGGGAGAAGGCGCGACGGTTTGCCTGGTCGATCGCGAGACGGACCGCGCAGAGGATACATGCAGGCGCATCGAACAAGCCGGCGGCAAGGCCTTTGTTGCCGCTGGCGACGTTACTTCCAACGAAGATTGCAAGAGATTCGTCCAGGAAATCCTGGACCGTACCGGCCGGCTCGACATCCTCGTCAACAATGTCGGAATCTCGCAGCCCGTTCGCCTCGACGACGAGGATGAAGTCGCCTGGCAGCGGGTGATCGACGTCAACCTCAAAAGCGCGATGTTGATGACGCGCCATGCTGTCCCCGCGATGAAGGCAAATGGCGGCGGATCAATCATCAACATCTCCTCGATCGCCGGCGTACGCGCGCACGGATCAGTCGCCTACGGTCCTTCAAAGGCGGCGATGGCCCAGTTCGCCCAGGAGATTGCGGTCATGCACGGGAGAGACGGCATCCGCGCCAATACCATCGCACCCGGCCACATCATGACCCCGCATGCCATGCACGTGCTGCCGTCTGAAATGCGAACCATGCGGCGCACCGTCAGCCCACTAGGGCTGGAGGGCGATGCGTGGGACGTCGCGATGGCGGTCGGCTTCCTAGCGAGCGACGAGTCGCGCTTCATCACCGGCGTCATACTGCCGGTAGACGGCGGCGTGACCGAGATTGGGCCGCTTGCGGCCCATGCGCTCATCAACGCGGGCTGACCCTTTGGACCGTGCTCTGCCGCCCATCGCGGCTGCGATCATGCGCGGGGCACCTTTGTAAGGGTGGCGGGATCGGCGAAGGTCGCCGCAAGAAGAGAGGATGCCAGCCCGTGTCGAGCGAAACCGCCATCCTTCCCCCCGCAGAGGAGGTCGTCGCGATGTGGCGGCTCCCCGAGGTCCGGGCGGCGCGCCGGCAGGCCGCCGCACTCTGGCGGATCGGCTACGGCACCGACGTCCCTGCCGAGGCTGAGCCCGGCTTCGAGCAGGCGATGGACGAATATGTCACCAACTATCTGCTGAAGGGCACCGCCTGCGATGCCGAATATCCGCGTTTCGTGCGGAACTTCCAATCGCCGGCGGAAATCGCCGCCGCCGGCTTGCCCGGCGCGCGCATGGGCGGTGACAATCCCGACAATATCTATCGGCTCGCCGCGATCGCGCACGGCACCGCCTATCGGGTGAGCGGCCGCGTCGTCGGCCGCAGCGCGCCGGACGTGTCCTTCTCGCTGATGGGCAATTGGGGCACCTCGGTTGGCATCGCGACGATCGGACTGCGCCAGCTCGAGGTGGACGGGGAGGGGCGCTTCACCCTCACCATCGACGCCCAGCCCGCCGGCGCGCGCGCCAACCACCTGACCAGCGCTCCCCACACCAAGTTCCTGTTCGTGCGCGACAGCCTGATGGACTGGGCCGTGGAGACTGCGCTGGAGCTTTCGATCGAGCGGATCGGCACACCGGCGCGTCCGCCGTTGCGGATCGGAGAGAAAGCCTCGCGCGCCTGCTTTCGGCTGATCGAGGACGTGCCGCTTTATTACTGGTTCACGCGCATGTTCAGCGGGCGCGCGGTCAACAGCATGTCGGAGCCAGTGAAGGTGTCGAGCTTTGGCGGCCTCGCCACCCAGACCAGCTCGATGGGGCGCCTTTCGCTCGAGCCCGACGAGGCGGCGATCATCCGCTTCGATCCGGCGGGGGCGACTTATGTCAGCCTCGTAGATTACGACTGGTGGTTCCGATCGATCGACGTGGATAGCCGCCAGTCCAGCCTCACCGCCGCGACGGCCACGCCCGACGCCGGCGGCTGGATCACATGCGTCGCCTGCGCGGAGGATCCTGGCATCGCCAACTGGATCGACACCGGCGGCTACGCCGAGACGCTGTCGCTGGTCCGCTGGCAGGGGCTGCCGGCCGAGCAGGTGCGTGGCGGGCCTGCCTGCGAGATACGCATCGTGCCGCGCACCTGGCTCGACGGCGAATTGCCGGATGCCCAACGCATCGATCCGGCCGAGCGCGCCCGCCGGCTTGCCGCGCGCAAGGCGGCGCTACAGCGACGCGCACCTTTCTGAGGAGATATCGGTCATGAGCAAGATAGACTTCACCGGCCGCGTGGCGATCGTGACAGGGGCTGGCGGCGCGCTCGGGCGGGCCTATTGCAAGCTGCTCGCCTCCCGCGGTTGCACGATCGTCGCCAACGATCTCGGCGGCAGTACGAGGGGTGAGGGCACCTCGCATGGATATGCCGATGCGATTGTGGAGGAGGTGAAGGCCGCCGGCGGAAAGGCGATCGCCAATTACGACACCGTCGCCACGCCGGAGGGCGGCAAGGCGATCGTCGGGGCGGCGCTCGATGCATTCGGCCGGATCGATATCGTCATCAACAATGCCGGCAACCAGCGCAACGGCCGCTTCGAGGATCTGACGGAGGCCGACATCGACGCGGTGTTCGCGGTCCATGTGAAGGGCGCCTTCTTCGTCACCCAGCCGGCATATCGGGAGATGGCGAAGCAGGGCTATGGCCGCATCGTGATGACCAGCTCGCAATCAGGCATCTTTGGCAATCCGATCCGCGGCAACTACGGATCGGCCAAGACGGCGCTGATCGGACTGATGAACGTGATCGCCCAGGAGGCGCCGTCGAACGTGCTGGTCAACGGCATCCTTCCCAACGCGGCCGGCGGCCGGCTGGGCGGCAAGCCCGGCGACGATCGCCCCGATCTCGACTTCCTGAAGGCCGCTGGCGAGAAATCGCGCCATTACGCGGCAGGCATGGATCCGAGTTTCGTGGCGCCGATGGTCGCCTATCTGGCGAGTGATCTCTGCGTCACGTCACAGAATATGTACTCCGTGCTGGGCGGCAAATATTCCCGGCTGTTCGTCGGTGCGACACGCGGCTGGTACAAGCCGGGCAGCGAGGCGCCGAGCCCCGACGATATCGTCGCACACCTCGCCCAGATTGACGATCGCGCCGCTTACGACGTTCCGCTGAGTGGGCTCGACGAGATGGATACCACGGTCGCCGCCGTTCGAAGACTGGCAAGGGCGGAGTGAGGACATGGCGGCAGCGTTACCTGCGAGCCCGATAGCGGGGTGAATCCGGCGCAATGGCGATATGGTCGGTTGAGGAGCAGCGGCTTTACCGGCTGCGCATTGGGTTACATGATTCCCATCAGCGAGCCCCGGCCTCGCGTGCCGCACCGCCGATGATGCCGAGTCGATTCCGCTTCCGTTTCCGCAATCGCCTCCTACCGCTCAGCGATCATAGAAGGCGCGGCCGCCGTCTACGTGGAAGGTGCGGCTGGTGATGTAGCTCGCGCCTTCGCTGGCGAGGAAGACGATGGTCGCACCGACGTCGGCCTCGCCATCTCCCATGCGGCGCATCGGGATCATGCTCAGCTGGTGCTCACGTTCGGCCTCGGACAGGCTTTGCCACCAGACGTCAAACAGCGGCGTCGCCACCATCGGGCACATAGTGTTGACGGTGATGCCATATCGGCCCCAGCCGGTCGCGGCGACCTTGGTGAGGCCGCGCACCGCCTCCTTGGCGATCGAATAGGCGCCCGTCTCGGGCAGGCCCATGGTCGCGCCGCCCGAGCCGAAATTGATGATCCGCCCGCCATGCTGCTTCATCGATGGAAAGCACGCCTGCATCATGTAGAGCGAGCCGTGTATCGACGAGCGCAGCACCATTTCGAGATTCGCGTCATCCACTTCCTCGATGGGTTTGTTGTCGGTGGAGACGGCGTTGTTGACGAGTAGCCAGATCGGCCCGTGCTGCTCCTGCAGCGTGGCGACGGTGCGGTCGACCTGCTCGCGCGACGTGATGTCGCACGGGAGAACCATCGCTTGGCCGTCCGCCGCTTCGATCTTGGCGGCGGTCTCCCTCAGCGTCGCTTCGGTGCGGCCGACCAGCCCGACGACGGCGCCTGCCTTCGCCACTGCCAGCGCGATACCCACGCCCATACCGGAACCGGCGCCGGTAATCAGCGCGACCTTGTCTTGAAGCTGCGTCATCGTCTCTCTCCATCGACATGTGCATGCAGATAGCGCGGCCGGTCGCTGGCGCCTATCTATGGGCCAAGCGCATATATGATATGCTGCTCGCCAACGTGGCCCATCGCGCGATCCCGACGCTAGAAGGGCCGCCGAGAGCCATCGGGGAGCCTGAAATGCGCGATATCCATGTCTTCGCTGCCGCCGACAATTGTCCGCACCCGCCTGGGCCTTCGATCAATTGGCAGGAAAGCGCGCTCTATTGCTGGCATGATCTGAAATCGGGCGTGGGCGGCTTTCTCCGGCTCGGGCAGGAGGTGAACGTCGCGGAGCTGAACTGCTGTTTCGGCATGTTCAGCAACCGGCAGCGTTTCCGCGCCAACGTCACTGGCATGCCGATGGTGCGGAGCGACCGCAGCGACACCCACATGGGCTGGGGGGAGCATATCCGCGTCGATCTGGACACGAACATGATCACCGCGGATTTCCCCGATTGCGAGACGAAGTTGCGCTTCGAGGATTTCTTCTTGGCCTATGATTATGCCGGGCTGGTCGGCGGCCCGCCACTGCCGGACGGCACCCCGCACCACCTAGAAGTAGGCGGGCGGGTGACCGGCACGGTGCGACTTGGCGACGAGGAGATCACGATCGACGGCCTCGGCTATCGCGACCGTTCCTGGGGACCGCGCAACTGGAGCATCATGCGTAGCACCCGCTGGTGGCCTTGCGTGTTCGGGCCGGACCTCACCATCCACGTGCTGGGCTGCACGATGGTTCCGGGCACGCTGCTGAAATGCGGCTTCGTGATGCGAAACGGCGAGCCGCTGGCGATCGTCGACTCGGATATCCTCGTCACCACCGGCACCGACGCGATCAGCCCAATCTCCGGTTCCTCGCGCCTGGTCCTGGAGAATGGCGAGACGCTGGAATTGTCCTGCGAGACCCGCGACGGCATCGTGATGCACGTCCGGGGCTACACCGCGGTCGAGGCGATCGGCGTCGCCAAGCTCGGAGATCGCATCGGCATGTCCAACCTGGAAGTCTGCACCAACCCCACCGGCGGCAACCAGCCGCCGATCATCACCACTCGCGCGAACAACGGCGTGGGACTGAGCCGCCGATAAGGCTCGGTTCGAGGGGAGGACAACACCGATGACCCAGTTCTTCGCGTCGCTCGACGCGCTGCCCCTGCCGCTCACCCCGGACGAGGTGACGGCGCATTGGCTGACGGCGGCGCTGCGCATGCGCCGGTCCGGCGTCACCGTCACGCGGGCCGAGGTGGTCGACATCGTCTGGGGTACCTCCACCAAGATCCGGGTGCGCGCCCGCTATGAGGGGGCGGGATCGGAGGGCCTGCCGCCCACGCTGATCGTGAAGGGCGGTTTCGAGGAACACAGTCCCAAAATGGGGCCGATGTACGCCAACGAGGTGCGCTTCTACGCCGACATCCTTCCCTATATCTCGATGTCGTCGCCCATATGCTATTTCGCGGCGAGCGATCCCAACTCGCATCAGTCGATCGTCATCATGGAGGATCTGAAGCGCGAAGGCGTGATCTTCTGCGATGCGCTGGAACCGCAGAGCTTCGACCAAGTCGCACGGCGGATGGACGCGATGGCGCGCTATCATGCCGAGACGTGGGAATCACCCGAGTTCGAATCGGGCGGGCGCTGGGCGGACATCGGCAGTCGCTTCGAAACCTGGGGACTGGAGTTCATGCGCCGCTATCTGGTGCCGGATGTGTGGGCACATTATGTGGCCAGCCCGCGCGGCGCGGCCGCCTCCGTTGCATGGCACGACCGCGATTGGATGGAGCATGCGCTGAAGACGATCGGCGAAATTCAGTTTGCGCAGCCGCGTTGCATGATTCACGGGGACACCCATCTCGGCAATCTGTTCATCTACGAGGACGGCAGCCCCGGCTTCTTCGATGCGCAGGTGGCGCGCACTGCCTGGCACCATGAGGTCTCGTACCACATTGCCTGCGCACTCGATCTAGCCGATCGCCGCCGCTGGGAGGGTGCGCTGCTCGAACGGTATCTGGTCGCGCTCAGGGCCGAGGGTATCGATGCGCCCGATTTCGAGGCGGCGTGGCTCGATTATCGGCGCTCGTTGGCCTGGGGCCTGTTCGTCTTCCTTACGAACGAGATTCGCTTCCAGACGGAATCGGTGAACACGGCCTATGCCGCGCGTTTCTCCCAGGCTGCGCTCGATCACGACTTGAAGCGGCTGATCGGCTAGGGCGATCGATCTGATTGCATCGGATCGACTGCCCTATGTCTTTGTTTTACCAAGCTTCTGAGCCGGCAGGAGATTCCATCTGCCGCAAAATCGTGCTAGATCACGCTCGCGGCGCGCAGTGCATCAAGTTCGTCTAGGCTCAGTCCGAGCTCAGTGATGAGCACCTCGTCGGTATGCTGGCCGAGCAAGGGTGGTGCCGTGTAGTCGGTGATCGGCGTCTCTGAAAAATGGAGTGGGCTGCGCATCACCTGCAGGTCGGGCGCCAGCGGATGCGGCGTCTTCACCGCCATGCCGCGATGCTGGATCTGCGGATCGGCGAACACCTGGCCGATGTCGTTGATCGGTCCGCTCGGGATGCCCGCGGCATCGAGCTTATCCAGCCAGTTTGCCACCGTATCCTGTCGGAAGATCTCGTCGAACACTTCGGTCAGCGCATCGCGGTGCTTCACGCGTTCGACATTGGTGTAGAATAGCTCGTGCTTGGCGAGATCGGGCCGGTTCACCACGTCGCACAGCCGGTCATATTGAACGTCGTTTCCGCAGGTCAGCATGATATTGCCGTCGCTGCACGGGAAAAGTGTGGACGGCATGCCGCCATTGCCTTGGGTGCCGCGCCGTACCGGCACCTCGCCGTTGGTGAGGTAGATCTGCGCATAGTGTGAGAGCGCCGCCACGCCGCAATCGAGCAACGCCACGTCGATGAACTGGCCGACCCCGCCCTGCGCATCGCGGTAATAGAGGGCGGCCAGCACCGCATTAGAGACGTTGAGGCCGGTGATCACGTCGACAATCGAGGGGCCAACCTTCATCGGCCCGCCGCCGGGCTTGTGATCCGGAAGCCCGGTGACGCTCATCAGCCCGCATTGGCCCTGGAAGACGGCGTCGTAACCCGGCTTCTTGGCATAGGGTCCGGATTGGCCGTAGCCGGTCACCGAGCAGTAGATCACCTTCGGGTTGATCGCCTTGATGCTCTCGTAATCGAGGCCGTAGCGCTTGAGATCGCCGACCTTGTAATTCTCCATTACCACATCGGCCTTTTCGGCCAGCTGACGTATGAGATCGGCGCCGCGCGCATCCGCTATATTGACCGCGATCGACCGTTTGTTGCGGTTTACCGACATGTAGAAGGCGTTCTCGCGCGTACGGTTGCCCTGCGCGTCGCGCAGATAGGGTTCGCCGAAGACGCGGGCATCGTCGCCGTTGCCCGGCCGCTCTACCTTGATCACGTCGGCACCGAGATCGGCCAGCGTCTGTGTCGCGAACGGGCCAGCTAGCACGCGCGTCAGGTCCAGTACCCGAACGCCCGAAAGGGGCAGGCCGCCTTCGCTTTTGTCCATCGTCATCTCACCGACCGTGATAATATCACCGCTTCTTAGGAGCGATGGACGGGTTTCGTCGAGAGCGTGCACCAAGCTTCGCAGGCGCGATATGCCCGCCACGCACGGCCGGCGACATCGAGCCCACGATGTCGATTTGCACCTTCCGCATGCATGTTGCATGTAACCGGCCGGGATTGTAGTCGGCTGCGCAGATTTTTGGGAAAAGCTGCTTTGGAACGCCTCGTCTTCGGTGCGAACGTGCTAGGGTGGACGGTATCCGACACGGACGCCTTCGCTCTCCTTGATCATTGCGCCGCGCTTGGCATCCGGCGTTTCGATACGGCGGACCATTATGTCACCTGGATTCCGGGCGGGCAGGGCGGGGAGAGCGAGACGATCCTCGGCAAATGGCTGAGCGCGCGCGCCATCCCTGACGCCGAGATCGTCACCAAGGTCGGCTTTCCGATGGGCGACGGCTCGAAAGGACTGGGCCGGGCGCACATCCGGCGGTCGATCGCCGGCTCGCTCGCGCGCCTGCGCCGTGACAGCGTCGAAATCTACATGGCGCATCTAGAAGATCCGGAAACGCCGATCGAGGAGACCGTCGAAGCGTTCGCCGAGTTGGTAGCGGAGGGGCGGACAAAGGCGGTCGGCGTCTCGCAGCTGAGCGAGCCGGTCATCGATCGCGCTTTTTCCTACGCGGCCCGACGGGGACTGCCCTGCTTTACCGTCTATGAGACGCTCTACAATCTTTATGAGCGCGAGCCGTTCGAAAGCCAGGGCGCGCGGATCGCGGCCCGTTACGGGATGCGGGTGCTGCCCTATCGCTCGCTGGCGGCCGGCTTCCTGACCGGCAAATACCGGTCAGCCGATGATCTGTGCGGCAAGGCGAGGGGCGCACGGGTCGGCGCCTTCCTAGACGCGCGTGGGCTGCGGGTGCTGGCTGCCCTCGACGCCGTGGCGGCAGAGACGGGGTACACGCCTGCCCGGATCGCCATCGCCTGGCTCGCCGCGCGCCCGCTGGTCTCGGCGATCCTCGCAAGCGCGACGACGGCCGAACAGATTGACGAGCAGCTTGCCGCCAGCGCCATAGTCCTCGATCCTGCGCATGTCGCGCTGCTGGATGCGGCCAGCGCCATCGGCGTGGGGGAAGGGTGATGCAGAGGCTCGGCCTGTGCTGGGGTAGCGTGCCGGGCGGAACCTTGCTCGACATCGCGCAAGCGGCGTCGGTGGCGGAGCTGTCGGTGATCGCGGTGACGCCCGGCCAGGTCGCCGACGCTCTGGTAGCGCGGTCCGCGGTGGAGTTGTGCCGCCGGCTGGATGATCTCGGCGTGCGCGTCGGAGTCATCGATCCGCTGATCAGCCCGGTGCCGGGCACGCCGCTGCCGGCCGATGTCGAGCCGCGCATGCGTGCCTTGTTCGAGGCGAGCCAGGAGGATTGCTGGCGCGCCGCCGAGGCGGTGGGGGCTAGGACGATCAATCTCACCCACTTCCTCGGCGTCCCCCAGCCGCGCGATGCGATGCGCGAAGCGCTGGCGCGGCTGGCGGAGCGCAACGGTGCACACGGCGTCGCCAGCACTTTCGAGTTCATTCCCGGCACGGGCGTGCCGGATTTGCCTTCAGCGGTGGTTGTGACACGTGATGCGCCGGGCCTCACGATCATGTTCGACATGTGGCATTTCGCGCGGTCGGGCGGGCGGATCGAGGATATCGATGCACTGCCGCCGGGCGCGATCGGCGGCGTGCAACTCAACGATTGGCTGCCGCCCGAGCCGGGCGTGCCCTATGTCCCGATGTCGGGGCGGCTGATGCCGGGCGACGGGTGTCTGCCGCTGGCCGACGTCCTCGCTCGCATCGAGGCCAACTCGCCGGGCTTGGACGTCGGCATCGAGGTGTTCAACGCCGATCTCGCGCGGATGGAGCGCGACGAGGCGGTGCGGATGCTGGTGCGCAAGAGCAGGCCTTTTCTCGCAAAGGCACCATCGTGACAGAGAGTGACACCATCGTCTGGATCAGCGGCGCTACCGAGGGCCTCGGCAGTGGCCTCGCCCGTAACGTACCTTATCCCGGCGCACGGATCATAAACCTCTCACGCCGCCCGCATCCCGAGCTGGAGACGATCAGCTTCGACCTGACCGCGCCCGAGACATGGGAAGCGGTGGGTGAGAGCTTCCGGCGCGAGCTTCGCAATTTTGAAGGCAAGCGAGCGATCTTCATCCACAACGCGGTGTGCCGCAGCCATGCCGGCTTCGTCGGCGATGTCGATCACGCAACCTATATGCGTGAATTGCTCGCCAACGGCACCGCACCGCAGATCCTGGGTGACATGTTCCTGCGCGCGGTGGGGCCGAGCTATGAAAGCGGGCTCGTCCTCATTTCCTCGGCGGCGGCACGCAGCCCGTTCGAAGGCCACGCTTCTTATTGCGCAGCCAAGGCGGGGGTGGAAATGTGGGTACGCGTGGTACGTCGCGAGCTGAAGCGGCGGAGGCGGAACACATGGGTGGTGGCGATCCGCCCCGGCTTCGTCGACAGCCCGACGACGAGATACGAGGCGACGCTTCCGATGCACGATTATCCGGTGGGCGAGCAGATGGCGCGGCAATTTGCCAGCGGCGAGGGCGTGATGTCGCCGGACCAGGCCGGCGCCGGCATCTGGGCGATGCTGCCGCCCACCCAGGATGCATCGATCCTGATGCAGGGCGAGATGGTCAAGGTCGGCCAGTAGCCGCAAGCTCGGTCCGGCTTCTCTTGGATCCCGGACGGCCTCAACCCGCACCTTCGGCCTCGACCGATGCCTGTCGAAGACAATTTCCCGGTTGGCCGCGCTCCCGGGGACTTCCTATGAGATGGGCCTACCATCGGCGGCGTAGCTGTGATCCGATGAGGCGCTGGCGCATTGCTGCCTTGCGCTCATCGGGCGTGATGCGCGGGCTGCGATCGCCGAGATGG
>Ga0207647_10001188_pt1 | contig 20058 bp, 20 predicted proteins | sample KBSCornC2_FD_184295 | JGI IMG/M metagenome (GOLD analysis project Ga0207647, IMG submission 184295) | Corn rhizosphere microbial communities from Kellogg Biological Station, Michigan, USA - C2 (SPAdes) (version 2) | ecosystem: Host-associated > Plants > Roots > Rhizosphere ... | reverse complement strand
AATGGGTATGGGCATGGGCATGGGGATGGGGATGGGGATGGGGATGGGGATGGGGATGGGCATGGGCATGGGCATGGCCTTCGGCGCCACGCCACCCGAGCTCGGCTTCCGACCCCTGACCCTGCAATACGACCTTGGGCCGAATGCCGATCCGAGTTTCCCGGACCAATTGCTGCCTAAGGAATGCTGGAAAGACAGGGTCGGACCGTGGGATCCCGACGTCCTCTGTCTGCTGTACATCACGGAGTTCATAAGAGGCACCGATTGGGACAAGATCGATGCAGAGATTGTCGCGCAGCGTCCCGAGTTGCTCCATTGGGACCCGAACAGCTATGCGAACTTCGAGAAGTTTGTCAGCGGCGAGATCATCCAGCTCCAGCAGCTTATGCAAACCGATCGCGAGCGCTACATGGTGGAAATCTTGGCGCAGCATGACAACGCGCCCGGCTATTGGGTGAGTCTAATGGCCGTCAACAATCGTGAGCACCACCATACGCTGGTGGTGATGAATCTTGCGGTACGGATCGGCCAGATCGTTGCGTCTTTCTACAAGCACTACTACAAGCGACCGCGGCCATCGTTCGTGTGTCCAGGCCTGCTGCCGGAATTCGGCCCGCCGGCGCACGCCTCGTTTCCAAGCGGACATTCTCTGCAGAGCTGGCTCATGTCGCTATTCCTCGAGGAAGTAGCGCCTGCCTACACGTATGAGCTCGAATGGCTTGCTGAAAGAGTCGCATTAAACCGCGAGCGAGCGGGGGTGCACTATCGAAGCGACACCGAGGCAGGAAAGTTCATTGCCGAAAAGTGCAAGGCAAAGATCATGGCCCTGCCTGCCGACTCCAAGATCAAAGAGCTGTTCGGAGAGGCCAAGAAAGAGTGGAGCCAACCAGTAGCAATAGCCCCTGCCATCGCTCCGGTTTAGGTGGCATTGTGAGAGGTGATGACCGTCTATCTTGAGGCAACGCCGGTCCAGATCGGCGCAAGCTCTACGAGAGGGTCCACTCCCGATAACCGAGATTGTTGTCGGCGCGGACAAGGTCCGCGACGACCACGGGACCGGTAGCGCACGGCAGGGTGGACCCCGCATCGATGTTGCTGCGGTCGCCTTCGGCCATCGCGCGGACGAGCAAAGCGTTTCTCTTTCCTGCCTGTGGAGTCCACTTAAACGGCCCAAAGATCGCGGATGGTTCACCGGGTGATACATCCGTCGTCGTATTGTTTGGGTTCACTGGCGACCACTGGCCCGATTGGGCATCCCAAGTGTCTGCATAGTTGCCGACGGCTGTGAAAACATCCACCGATGCCGCGGTTGCGATCTGGGCGCCGCGATTCCCAAGTTTGACGTAGACATAGTTCACATAGCCCGGGCGCGGCGTCTGATCGTCCGACTGGCCGTCCGCGGCGTTGCGGACCCAGAAAACAGCAGGGAGTGCGTGCCAGTGGTTGCAGTACTTGTATTGCCCGCCACGGCCGTCATCGACGTAGATGTCAATCGGCGGTGCGCTGCCCGGCGTGTTCTGGCCGGGCGAAGACGTCTGATAAAGACCTTGTTGCTCAAAAGCCCAGCGGACAACCTTGTGAAGCATTCCGCCCAGCCGCCTCGATCCGTCGTAGTCGAGATAAGGTGTGCCGACATCAGCGTCCATCAAGGCTGTGGCGAACTGGCTCGCCGCGCGGGTCGGCTGCGTCGCGACGGAACCGAGCGACGCGATCGCGCGTACGATGAGGTAAGCAATGTAGTATGCAGTCGCCGTGCGGGCGTCGACATCCGGCGCCTCGTCGGCGCGAACCGCATCGCCGCCAGCGGCGAGATAGAGCTGGAACAGGGTGGTCGACAGGATCTGCTCGGAGTTGTAGCCGGCGGGATCGCGCGGCCCGTAGGTCGGATTGGGTTTCTCGTACAGAGTGCCGTTCCAACCCCACCCTTTCTTGACGTCACGGTCGTGGCGCCGCAACGGCAGCTGGATGAAGGGGAACGTCACGCCTCGCCACGTCTTCGGGAGCTTTGATGCCGGATCACACATGATCGCGCCGAGCGCGTCACCGGCGCTGTGCGCGAAGTCGAATTCGGTCGAGCCAGTCGCAGCCAGGATCAGGACGTGGCAGAACTCATGCCAGACGAAGCGCACGTCGGCGACAAGCCCAAGAGGGTGCTTCCAAGTGTCCGCGAAATCCGCAAGCCCGAACAACATCCTGACGTCCCACTCTGTCGCCGTTTGGTCGGGGCGGAACGGGGTCACATAGGCATTGATGCCGCGGCCGTCATGGGCTCCCGGGCCCGTCAACATCTTGGCTCGATGTTCGACGGTCAACGGTAGTGCAACCTTTCCAAAATAATCCTTCAGAACAAACCCGAATCCCTGGACCAGTTGCATCATTGAATCGCAATGACAGTAGGCGCTGACCGCGGCGAACTCGTTGGTTCGAGCCGTGAAGGCGAAGGGAGGCCGCTGCACCGGCGGATCATAGTCAGCACCCAGCGCCGCCGGCGTGAGCACCCTCACGCGCGGCCCCGACAGCTTCCGACGCCCGCCACCGGCGTGATCGAGATCTAGCAATCCGACTGGATCGCGCTCGTGATCGAGCAAGTCGGCGACGCTGTCGGGGCGCAGCTTGAAGCCGCCTGTCTTGCTGGCAGGGTCACTGAGGAAGGCATATCCAGCGCAAGCCGACGCGATCGGGGCCTTGCGGATAAGCCTGGCTTCGAGAGGATCAAAGAGGACCTGGTGCGCAATGGAGTCGCCGCTCGCCATCGGCATGAAAACGGTGGCGGCAGCCGCCAAGCCAAGCCCGCCATCCTCGTACGCGATGCTGGGCCCGCTTCGATGATACGCAACGAGCTGTCCATCTGCGATTGCGTCCGGCGACACAAAGCCCAGAACAGGGCCGAGCCAGTCCGAAATCAGTTCCGCGGGAAGGCTGTCGGCCCACTCCGGATCGAAACGGCGAAACGCCCTTTCCACGAAGCCCGGTTTGATCGACAGATTGGCATGCATAAGTAACGTTGATCGGGCACTGGTGATTTGCCATCGGCCGGTCTGCCGCCCGTAGTGTGCGACGAGACGTATGCTGCCACCCCGAACATCGGGGATGAAGTCAGTACCCCCGACCTTGATCGGAATTGTTTGCTGACACCAAACGACCGTCGTCTCGATCCCGCCATTGCGCTTCAGTTCGCGCGGCTGCGACCATCGAAATCTTGATTTGCTGGATCGCCCTGGTTCGTTGGAGTCGGTCGTGTGGTCAAGGTGGTCCAAATCGTCGTCGCTGAGCGGCAGCAAAGGCGGGTCGGTGTGGGACGCCAGCCTCAGATACTCGAACGCTGCTCGCTTCGCTGACACGTCAGGGTCGGCCACCGCCGGCGTTTGCAGATGGCGCAACTCACGAATAACCCCGTCCGCATCCTTCTCAATCAGAAGATCTGGTTCTTGCGGAAGATTCATAGCTCACCTCAAGGGGTCTCGATCTCCGGCACGACGGAGCCCGAGCATGCCCTTGACCATTGCGCGAGGCAAGCGTCCTTCTCCCGCCGGAGCTGCGGAGAAGGGGCAGCGGATGCCACTGGAATCACTGTTGATTTCGTTTGCCATCTCCTCGGGCCACGTACCGGATGGCTCGTTTCGCCGCATGGCGGTCCGCATCACGCTCCGTTGCGAGGGGGGATCGAACCTGCCTCGCGGATTCCGCGGTCCCTCAGCTCAGCCGGATAGAGCGACAGTTTCCCCGCGCGGCCAAGGCCTAAGAAATCTCTTCCCGGGATTGCCATCCCGGGTCCATTGCGCTCGCGCTGGCTTGAGCGTCAGAGCATCTTGCCGACGATCTTTGTCATATCTGCCGCCGAAAACGCGCGCAGCGTTTCGGTGCGGACGTTGCCGAGCGCGCTGAGACTAAGGCTCAGCGACATCGCGGCAGCCTCATCTGGAGCCTCGAGAACGGTTACAACGTCATATCGTCCCTGCGTCCAGACGATCTCTTTCACCGTCACGCCGAACGTTTTGGCCATCTCCTTGAAGGCGTCGGCCCGCTTCGGCGAGTCCTTGACGTTGCGGACTCCCTGATCAGTGAAGTTTCCCAGCACGACATAGGTTACCATGGTCGTCCTCCCTGGTTAGAACCCAGATACAATTCTCGCTTGAGGCAACCGCACCGAGCTTGCCACGGCGGCTGAGATAGCGCTACTTGCGCGTTGGGAACGTCAGCGGATGTGACTAATTCGGTCGGGACAACGGCCGCGCGAAACTGAGCTCATGGCCGTCGGGGTCGGTGAGATGGAAGTAGCGCTCACCCCATTCTGCATCGCGCGGCGTGGTCGAAGGCTGGCATCCGGCTGCGCGTGCGCGCTCGTAGGTCCCGTCGACGTTGTCGACGTAGAAGATGATGCGGCCCCACCAAGACCAGCGCTTGTCGTCCGGCTGCGCCGTCAGGTTGAGATAGCCGGTGCCGGCGCGAAAGCTGGTGAATGCAGCGGCTTCGCCGCCATACAGGAGCTCGAACCCCAGCGAACGGTAGAAGTGCACGGCGCGCCCCATGTCATGCGTGCCGAGCGTGATGGCGCTGATGCTTTCGATCATGTGAGCTGCTCCGCCGAGAGGGACCTGGGCGCGATTGTACAGCCGCCTTGTTCAGGTTGACGATGATCCGGCCCGCCTTGCGGCTGGCGAACCGTATCCTGCTCTGGTATGAGGGGGCCGAACCCGCACCTGCGGGTTCCGCGGTCCCGTAGCTCAGCCGGATAGAGCGACGGTTTCCTAAACCGTAGGTCGGAAGTTCGAGTCTTCCCGGGATCGCCATTTTGTCATGGGCAATGGCCGCTATTTGGCGGGCTCTTCGGCGCAAAACTTGCTACAGGCAACAGACTTCCCTCCTGGCCTCGCCGACATGTCGGCCGCGCCTTACTGCCCTATCCGGAGACCATGATGCCTTTCGACTTGATCCTGCGCGGCGGCCGTGTGGTCGACCCGTCCCAGAAGCTCGACGCCGTGACCGATGTCGCCTTTGCCGGCGGCAAGGTCGCAGCGATCGGCAGCGGGCTGAAGGCCGATCCTGCTACGGAGGTGCGCGACGTCTCGCAGCTCATCGTGACCCCGGGGCTGATCGATCTGCACACCCATGTCTATTGGGGCGGCACCTCGCTCGGCATCGACGCCGAGGAATTCTGCCGCCTCTCCGGCGTCACCACGGCGGTGGACACCGGCAGCGCGGGGCCCGGCAATTTCGCTGGCTTCCGCAAGCATGTGATCGAGCCGAGCCAGGTCCGCATCCTCGCTTATCTGCACGTCTCGCATGCCGGCATCTTCGGCTTCTCGCACCGGATCATGGTCGGCGAGAGCGAGGAGTTGCGGCTGATGAATCCGATCGAGGCGGCCAAGGTCGCCGATGCCAACCGCGACCTCATCGTCGGCATCAAGGTGCGCGTCGGCTTGCATTCCTCGGGTACCTCAGGGGTCGTGCCGCTCGACATCGCGCTCGAGGTCGCGAACGAGGTCGGCATGCCCCTGATGGCGCATATCGACCATCCGCCGCCGAGCTATGAGGAGGTGCTGGCGCGCCTCCGTCCAGGCGACGTGCTGACCCATGCGTTCCGTCCCTTCCCCAACACGCCGGCGACGGCGCAAGGCACGGTGAAGAAGGCGGTGCTGGATGCACGCGAGCGCGGCGTGCTGTTCGACATCGGCCACGGCAAGGGCTCGTTCGCCTTCAAGACCGCGCGCGCAATGCTCGCCAACGGCTTCTATCCGGACACCATCTCCTCCGACATCCATCAGCTCTGCATCGATGGCCCGGCCTTCGACCAGGTGACGACCATGTCGAAGTTCTTGTGCATGGGCATGGAGCTGTCCGATGTGATCGCCGCCTCGACGGTGAACGCGGCGATGGCGCTGCGGCGCCCCGAGCTCGGCAGCCTCAAGCCGGGCTGCGTCGGCGACGCCACGCTGATCTCGATCAGGCAGGGCCAGTTCGACTATGAGGACGTCGTCGGCGAGCACCTGATCGGTAACAGCAAGATCGCGTCCGAAGGCGTGGTCATCGGCGGTCGCTGGTGGCATCCGAATTGAGCGGATCAGGCTTGCTCGCGATAGAATTGCAGTAACCGCGCGCCCGCCGGCGAGAGCCAGTCGGGTGCGCCGGTGATGTAACCCTCGACGTGATTGCTCGCGCCGACCAGATAGGTCACGGGCATGCCGACGAGCGGGAAGACCGAGGCTGAGGCTTCCGCCGCCGTGGCATACGCATCGACGTAGCAGGCGAGGTTTTGCACGGCGAGACCGCCGAGGAACGCGCGGATCTTGCGCAGGTCCTTCGTGTCGGTGCAGATCGCGACAACGTCGAGCCGGTCCGGCCGCGATCCCGCGAGGCTTGCGAGTACAGGCAGATCGAGCCGGCAGGCCGCGCACCACGTCGCCCAGAAATTGACGAGCGTGATCCGGCCCGGCCGCGCCGTCAGCACAACGTCTTTTCCCTGCACGTCCTGGAGCCTGAGCTGTGGCATCGTTGCGCGAGGCCGCACGACGGTAAACTGGCTGCGGCCGGCCTCGAACACCGGCGGCCAGGCGGGATCGCCCTGCGCGCGGCTTGCGCGCGGAGGGGCAAGGATCGCAGGCGCGGCCATCAGCAGCGCGCGCCTCGATAGTGTCGCGCCTCGCGCGCGGGGCTTCTCACGCATGGATATAGGCCCAGCCCGTCAGTTGCAGATCGACCACGCGCCCGATACCGAACGGGACAAGACTCGCGCCCGCGATCAGCGGAATCGAGACCTGCTCCTTGGCTTCCGCGATCGCCTTTGACGACGCGCACATGCTGTAGGTGAGATTGGGCACCGACTGCCGCAGCGTCGCGAGCGGCTCGACCAGCGGAGTCTTGTCGGCCCGGAAGACGTCGATGCCCTTGCCGTTGGCGACGACCTCGATCAGCAATCGCGCGCCCTTGTCGGCGAAGTGCTTTGCGAGGTTGGCCGAGTAGCTGATCGCATGTCCCATGACATAGGGCTCGTTGCTGTCGATCAGGATCACGACGCCGTCGGCGAGACGGTCCTTCCTGGCGGCGGCGCCGCCCGCGGTGAGGATCGCGGTGCCTGCGAGCAGGCCCCTCCGGGACCATCCATTGGCTGAGATCATGGCGGCGGTGTTCCTGCCGCTCAGAACTGACGCGGCGCGATCGGCGCCTTGCGGCCGCGTCCCCACAACACGAACAGGCTGAGCGCAAGCAGGACGACATTGAGCGGCGTGACATCGGCCTCGCCGCGCGAGAGGTGGAAGGCGAGCGCGAACACCTGCAACACCGTGCAGCCCAGCGCGGCCAGCACCGTCAGCCGCGGCAGGATCCGCGTCAGGGCCGGAAGCAGGATGCCGATCCCGCCGGCGAGGTCGATCAGCCCGATGATTCGGACGAAGGTTTCGGAATACTGCCCGGCCCACGGCATCATCGCGGCCAGCTGAGGGATAGGCGTGAGCAGCTTGACCAGCCCGGCCGAGGTGAACACGAAGAAGATCAGGCCCTGTGCGGCCCAGAGGCCGATACGAAGGGCGCGGCCCGGGGTGGGGGTCTCGAAGGTGGTGGCGGACATGGTGGGGTCTCCAGGATGTGAGGGTTGCCACCATTTGATGGTTTCGCATTATTTGATCATTATGCGTTCCAGGATTGATTCATTTCCTGGATGTTGATGATTTCATGGATTCGCTGGTCAGTATGAGGGTGTTCTGCCTGGTCGCGGAGCTGAAGAGCTTTGCGACCGCGGCGCAGCGCCTGCGCATTTCTCCCGCCATGGCGAGCAAGCACGTGATGCAGCTCGAGAAGCGGCTGGGCACGCGGCTGCTCAACCGCACCAGCCGGCGCGTCAGCCTGAGCGAGAGCGGCACGCTCTATTTCGAGCAGACGCGGCAGATGCTGGATTCGCTCGACGAGGTCGAGGCCGCCGTCAGCAAGGCGACGGTCGTTCCGCGCGGCACGTTGCGGCTGACCGCGCCGGTGTGGATGGCGAATGCGATCTTCGCGGGCGTGCTGGCGGATTACCAGGCCCGCTATCCGGAGGTGTGCCTCGACGTCGATCTCAGCGGGCGGCTGGTCAATCTGGTCGAGGAGGGATTCGATCTCGCTTTGCGCGCGACCGGCACGCCGGACGAGGCGCTGATCGCGCGTCCCATCACCAAGGTCCCGTTCTTGTTGGTTGCAGCCCCTGCGTTCCTCAAGCGCGCCGGACGCCCGGCGAAGTTCGCCGATCTTGCCGGCCAGGCGCTGCTGCACTACGCGCTCTATCCGGGCGAGAGCTTTTCCCTGAACAGGAACGGCACGGTCGAGACCGTCAAGCTCAACCCGGTCCTGCGCAGCGGCAACGAGACGCTGCTGCACGTGGCCGCGCTGGAAGGCATGGGCTTCGCCTTCCTGCCGAAATGGCTGGTCACCGACGACATCGCCGCCGGTCGGCTCGTGCACATCCTGCCCGACGACATCATCTTCGACGGGCGCCTGTTCGCGGTCTATCCGAGCCGCAAATACCTCTCCGCGAAGGTGAGGACCTTCATCGACTTCGTCGCCGCCGACAAGCGGATGCGGTGAGCGGCTACAGCGACCGCGGGATCAAAGGCCTGGAACGGCCAGTCAGTCGCGTCCTGCCTCCATGATCGCCCTGGCAAGGCGTGCCGGATCGGAGAAGCACAGTTCGTGGCTCCCCGGCACCTGCACGAGGCGGAACAGGCCGAGCTTCTCCGACAGCCGTGGATGCCAGGGATAGCCGTGCGGCAGCGCGGTGTCTTCGGTGCAGTTGATGTAGGATTTTGCCAGCGGCATCTCCGCCGGATTGGTCTTCAGCGCAATCTTGTCGCTGAAGGTCTTCAGCGGATGCGGATTGAGAATGTCGTAGGCGCGCTGCGCCAGTTCGAGATCGGCGTCGTTGATGAAGGCCTCGCGCCAGATCGGGAACGGGAGCACCACCGAGCCGTCGCCGCGCTCGGCCGCGATCATGTCGAACAGCCCGATATAGTGCGGCGGCACCATGTCGTTGAGCGACTCGCCATTGTTGGGCACGAAGGCGTTCCAGTAGACGAGGCGGCGGATGCGCTCCGGCACGAGGTCGGCAACGCCGGTGATGACCATGCCGCCATAGGAGTGGCCGAGCAGGATCACGTCCGTCAGGTTGTTTTCGGCGAGGTAGTCGGCAATCGACTGGATCGCCTCCTTCAGCCCCGTCGTCTTGGCATCGCCCGGGCGGTTGCCCTTGATGGTCGGGAGGTGGACCTGATGGCCGGCGGCCCGGATCGGCGCTGCGACCGGTTCGAGCTCGGCACCGGTGTGCCAGGCGCCGTGAACGAGAACGTAGGTCGACATATTGTAGCTCCCTCGGAAGGCTGGTTAGATTGGCGGGGCGATGGCCTTGCCGGCTGAACGCCGGTCTTTGTCGTTGTTGCCGCCATATTGAACCGGCCGGGATGCCGCGCGCTTGTCTGGCGCTGAACCGGATTGGTCTCGGAGCGAACTGATGGAGCAGGTCAATTCTATGAGCCGGCCGCGGCACGCGATCTGGAACACCGCGGAGACCCGGCCGGACGAGCAGTTTTCCTACTACCGCGAGGCGATCTGCCAGGCCTTCATGAACCTGACGCCGGAATCGGCGACGACGTCGCGCTTCCCGGCCAAGGTGGAGACGATCGGGCTCGGCGCCGGCGCGATCAACCGGGTGATGTTTCCCGAGCACACCGTGAATCGTTCGCGTGCCGATATCGCGGCATCGCGCGACAGCTGCTTCTATCTCAACTTCAAGCTCGCCGGACGTTGCCGCATGCTGCAGGATGGCCGCGAGGTCAGCTTGTCGCGCGGCCAGGTCGGCATCGTCGACAGCGACCGCGAGGTGACGCTGTTGCACGATCGCGGCCCGACGCTGGAGGTCGCTTCATTCTGGGTGCCTTCGCGCGCCTTGCGCGACCGGCTGCCGCCGTCGTTCGATTTCAGGGCCGAGCGCGTGTCCGACGATCCCCATGTCGGTCACCTCATCGTCGAGACCGCGCGCTCCCTGAACGCCGGCGCATTGCGGATGACGGAAGAGGACAGCGTCCGGCTGTTCGACGTGCTGCTCGATCTCGTTGCGCTCAGCCTGTCGCGCCGCTCGCGGGCGCAGACGGCGGAAGCCGCAAGTTTTGCGGACGCCACCGTGCTGGCGCTGCGCCGCGCCATTCACGAGCGGCTGCGCGAGCCGGGATTGACGGTCGCGGCGGTCGCCGGCGCGGTCGGCATCAGCGAGCGCTACGTCCACAAGCTGTTCGAGCGCTCCGGCACGACGTTCTCGGACTATGTGATGGATCGCCGCCTCGTCGGCGCGGCGGCCGACCTGAAGGATCCGGCGCTCTGCAGCCGCGCGATCGGCGCCATTGCGTTCGACTGGGGCTTCTCGGACCTCTCCCACTTCACCCGGCGCTTCAAGCAGCGCTTCGGCTGCCGGCCGCGCGACTGGCGCGCGGGCTGAGCGGCGCTACAGCGACCTCGCGATCAGCAGCTTCATGATCTCGTTGGTGCCGCCGTAGATCTTCTGGATGCGGGAATCGACGAAGATGCGCGAGATCGGGTATTCCTGCATGTAGCCGTAGCCGCCGAACAGCTGGAGGCATTCGTCGGCGGTCTGGACCTGCTTGTCCGAGCACCAATATTTCGCCATCGAGGCCGTCACCGTGTCGAGGTCTTTGGCGACCAGGCGCTCGATGCACCAGTCGACGAAGACGCGCGCGATCATCGCCTCGGTCTTGCGCTCGGCGAGCGTGAAGGCGGTGTTCTGGAAATCCATCAGCGGCTTGCCGAAGGCCTTCCGTTCCTTGGTGTACTCGGTGGTGAGCTTGACGGCGCGCTCCATCGAGGCGACGGCGCCGACCGCGAGCGCAAGGCGCTCCTGCGGCAATTGCTGCATCAGCTGGACGAAGCCCTGGCCTTCCTCCTTGCCGAGCAAATTCTCCGGCGGAACCGTGACGTTGTCGAAGAACAGCTCTGACGTATCGGAGGCATGCAGGCCGATCTTGTCGAGGTTGCGCCCGCGCTTGTAACCGTCCGCGCCTGAAGTCTCGACCACGATCAGCGAAATGCCCTTGGCCCCTTGTTCGCCGGTGCGCGCGACGACGATGACGAGATCGGCGGCCTGGCCGTTGGTGATGAAAGTCTTCTGGCCGTTGATGACGTAGGAATTGCCCTGCTTCTTCGCGGTGGTCTTGACGGCCTGGAGGTCCGAGCCGGTGCCGGGCTCGGTCATGGCGATGGCGCCGACCATCTCGCCGCTCGCCATCTTCGGCAGCCAGCGCTTCTTCTGCTCCTCCGAGCCGTAGTTGAGGATGTAGTGGGCGACGATGGCGCTGTGCACGGAGACGCCGGTCGTCAGCTCCGGCACGGTGCTCTCGAGATCATTCAGCACGGCGGCGTCATAGGCGAAGGTCGCGCCCAGGCCGCCATATTCCTCCGGCACGCTCGCCAGCAGCGCACCCATCTCGCCGAGCCCGCGCCAGGCGAAGCGGTCGACCATCTTCTGCTCGCGCCATTTTTCGGCATGCGGCGCCAGGTCCTTGGCAAGATACTTCCGGAACTGGTCGCGAAAGACGTCGAGCTCTTCGGTCATCCAGGAGGAGCGGTAGGACATGGTTACCTCGGTTGATGCGGTATTCCGGCTTGGTAGGCTGGCCGGCGGCGACAATTATTGTGTTTTCAGGCTGCGCCGGTGACGCTACCAAGGCGGCCGGAGTAGCATCTGTCGGGATGGCCGATTGTGGCGACCAAAACTCAAGAGCTCAAGCTCGACATCGAACGCATCGGCACGGTCTCGGCGATCCTGACGCAGCCGGCCAATGCCCGCGCCTGTTATGTGCTGGCACACGGCGCCGGTGCCGACATGCGGCATTCCTTCATGGAGAAGGTCGCTGAGGGCCTCGCGAACCGTGGCATCGCGACCTTCCGCTTCAATTTTCCCTACATGGAAAAGAAGCTGGGACGTCCCGACCAGCCGGCGGTCGCGCACGCCGCCATCCGCGCAGCGGTCGCGGAGGCGGCGCGGCTGTGCCCCGGCGTGACGCTCGTCGCCGGCGGAAAGTCCTTCGGCGGGCGGATGACGTCGCAGGCGCAGTCCAAGGCTCCATTGCCGGACGTCAAAGGGCTCGCCTTCCTCGGCTTTCCCCTGCACGCCGACAAAAAGCCGTCGTCCGAGCGTGCCGAGCACCTCGCCGGCATCGCCATCCCCATGCTGTTCCTGCAAGGCACGCGCGATGGGCTTGCCGATCTCGGCTATCTGAAGCCGGTGATCGCCGCCCTCGGTGCGAAGGCGACGCTGCACGAGGTCGAAGGCGGCGATCACTCCTTCGCGGTGCTGAAAAAGTCCGGCCGGACCAACGACGAGGCGCTTACCGAGGTGCTCGACGCGCTCGCAGCCTGGATCGACGGGGTCGCCTGAAGCTCAGGCGGAATAAAGCCCCTTGTCGCGCGCCTTCTGGATCGCCAACGCGGCGATCAGGTCGAGCGTCGGCGTCGACAGGCCGCCGGTGCGCGCGAAGGCGGCGGGTGCCTTCACCAGCACGTCGATCTCCATGGCGCGGCCGAGCTCGTAATCCTGGAGCAGCGATGGCTTGTGATTGGGGGCGGGGCCGCTGCGCGTCACGCGCTTCACCTCGGGAATGAAGTGCTGGGCGATGTCGTTGGCCTCGTTCAGCATGCGCGGGATGACTTCGGCGAACGCGGGGTCGTCACGCACGCCGCGCGCGGTCTGGCCGGTCAGCAGGCACAGCACCGACAGCGACATGTTGGTCAGCAGCTTTGACCAGATCGCCTCGCGGATCTCGGCCACCGGCGGCGATTCCAGTCGCGCATCGTTGAGGACGCCGCGGAGTTTCGTGATGCGCTCGCAATTGCGGTCGTCGCATTCGCCGATCAGCAGGCGGTTGCGGTCCGGTGTGAGGTTCTGCACCACGCCGGGCGCGATCACCTCGTTGGAGGAGAAGACCACGCCGCCGATGATCCGCTCCTTCGGGATGCAGGCGCGCAGACGGCCGCCCGGATCGAGGAAGGAGATGTCCGGCGGGGTGGGATGCCGCGGCGGCAGGCCGATGCCGTACCACCAGGGAATGCCGTTCTGCGCGAACACGATCGCGGTGTCGTCTTGCAGCAGCGGCTTGATGCTGGAAACCAGTCCCTGAAGCGCGGTGGCCTTCAGCGTGCTGATCACCACGTCCTGCGGGCCGAGCTGGGCGGGATCCCCTGATGCGTTCACCTTGGCGGTGACCTCGGAATCACCGACGCGCAGCTTCAGGCCGCCTGCGCGCGCCGCCTCCAGATGCGCCCCCCGCATCACGCATGACACCTCATGGCCGGCGCGTGCCAGCCTGACCGCGATGTGGCTGCCGACGGCGCCCGCGCCGAAAATGCAGATGCGCATAGATGTCCCGTCCCTGATCCCTTGGTGCCGTCAGGCGACAGCATGACACAAGCCGCCATGCGATGGACGCGGCCGCCCTACGCCGGAAACATATGGATCGGGATGCGCTGCCTCGGCCATAGTGTGCGCCAAACAAACGACCGGAGGATCGCCGATGACTGCCAGCCCCGTCCTGTGGACCCTTGATGCGCGTGGGGTTGCGACCGTCACGTTGAACCGGCCTGAGGTCAACAACGCCTATGACGGCGCGCTGATCGCCGGCGTGCTCGCGGCCATGGACGATCTCGGCAAGAAGCCCAATCTGCGGGTCGTGGTCCTCAAGGGCAACGGCAAGCATTTCCAGGCCGGCGCCGACCTCAAATGGATCAACGGCGTGCGGCCGCAATCGACCGAGGCCAACGAGGCGGCGTCCCGGGCGACGTTCGAGGCCGTGCAGCGGCTCAACACGCTGCCGATCCCGACGGTCGCGCTGGTACAGGGCGGCTGCTTTGGCGGCGGCACCGGCGTGATCGCGGCCTGCGACGTCGTGATTGCGGCGGACAATGCCCTGTTCTCGATCACGGAGGTGCGCTGGGGCCTGACGGCCGCGATCATCATCCCGCAGCTCTGCGACGCCATCGGCGTGCGGCAGGTCCGCCGCTACGCGCTGACCGGCGAACGCTTCGGCGCCGAAGACGCCCGCCGTATCGGCCTCGTGCACGAGGTGGTGCCGCTCGCCGAGCTGGAGGCCGCCGGCGCCAAGGTGGTCGAGCAATTGCTCGCCAACGGACCGGAGGCGATGGCCGAGACCAAGCGTCTCGCGCTGGAGAGCTCGTTCGGCGGGATGGGCGTGGACGATGCGGCATACGCGCGGCTCGTGCACTTGCATTCGGTCAAGCGCCAGAGCGCGGAGGCCGCGGAGGGGCTGGCGTCGTTTGCCGAGAAGCGGGCGGCGAAGTGGGGTGGCGGGACAGGCTGAGCGTTCTCCGCTCAGCAGCCGCGGCAGATGTTGTTGATGCTGCGATAGACCGCGTCGTCGTCCTGCCGCATCTGCCGCAGCGTTTCGAGCGTCTTGCTCTCGTTAACCGGCGCGGCGGGCTTGCGCTTGGATGCCAGCTCTTCCTCCTGCCGCTTGTAGCAGGCTTCGCGATCGGCCTTGGCCTGGATGAAGCGGCAGTTCTGCTCCACGGCCGAGGCGGGAGCGGTGGAGATCGCGAGAACGATCAGGGCGGGCAGGGCGAATTTCAAAAGCGTCGAATCCATTCGGGCACTTCTGTCAGGTCCGTCATTCCCGGGCAACCGTCTTTTGGCGGGCGTGTAGCCCGGATGGAGCGAAGCGTAATCCGGGGCCGGTGTCCCCGCATTCCGCTGCGCTCCATGCGGGCTACGGCCCTCTCACAATTGACGCGGCCTACAGCGACGGCGCGAGTGCCTTTTTCAGCAGTGTCAGCAATGCCTGCACCGCAGCCGCATTGCGCCGCCGCTCGGGGATCGCGGCCTTGACCCACAATTCCGGAATCGGAAAGTCGCGCAGCACCGGCTTGAGCGTGCCCTCGCGCAAGGCATCCGCGACGAGATATTGCGATATCAGCGCGATGCCGTTGCCGGCGATCGCGCTGCGCGCCAGCACATGTCCTTCGTTGGAGGAGAGCAGCGGGCTGACCTGGATGCTGATGCGGCCGCGCGGCCCGTCAAAGATCCATTCGGGGCCGGTCGGCAGAAAGCTGAGGCAGCGATGCTCGACGAGGTCGCGCGGATGCTTTGGCGTGCCGTGCTTCTTCAAATAGGCGGGCGAAGCGCAGAGCAGCCGCTTCAGCGCGCACAGCGGCTCGTCGACCACGCCGCCGAAGGAGTGCGGGAAGGCGCCGATGGCGATATCAAAGCCCTCTGTGACAGGATCGACCGGGCGATCGATCAGCACGATCTCGAGCTTCAGCCTGGGGTTCTGGGTCTGGAAGGCGCTGAAGGCGTCGGCAAGGCGCGCCACTGTCAGCGAGGTCGGGGCCTTGATGCGGAGGTGATCGACGAGATCGTGGCCCTTCTCGCCCATGCGCGAGAGCAGGTCGGTGGCATCAGTGACGACGCCGCGCGCGCGATGCACATAGCGCTGGCCGGCGTCGGTCAGCCGCAATTGCCGGGTCGAGCGGTGAAACAGCGGCGTGCCGATCCGCGCCTCCAGCTGCGTGACGCGCTTGGCCACGACCGAGGTCGAGACATCGAGCTTTCGCGCCGCGGCGGAGAAGCCGGCTGCATCGGCGGTGGCGAGGAACGCCTGAAGGTTCACCAGAATGTCCATCTCTAACCTTTCGCGATTCGAGAAAGCTGATCGCGTAATTTGGTGGATTGTAGCCCGCCTCGCGTTAATTCATAGTCGGTCCCAAGCAAGGATTTTCAGGGATAGGACGCGCCATGCGGGCCACGACGATCGAAGAACCAGCGCGCCAGGTGCCGCTCTACGGCGAATATGAAGTCGTCGTGCTTGGCGGCGGCCCGGCCGGCATTATCGCAGCGGCGTCCGCAGCGCGGGCGGGGCGGAAGACGCTGCTGATCGAGCGCTACGGCTTCCTCGGCGGCATGGGCACGGCGGCCGGCGTCACCAATTTCTGCGGCCTGCATGGCAACGTCTACGGCAAGGCCCACCGGCTGGTGCAGGGCATGGCGTCCGAGCTCCTGGCGCGGATCGACCTGCTCAACGGCCTGAACACCCCGCATCTGATCCTCGGCAAGGTCTTTGCCCAGGCCTACGACACCGCGGCCTACAAGATCGCGGCCGACGAACTCCTTGCCAGCCACAAGGTGCACATCCTCTTCCACGCGCTCGGCGCCGGCGTGGTGATGGGCGACAACAGCCGCATCGACGCGCTGATGGTCGAGACCAAGGGTGGCCGGCAGGCGGTGCGCTCAGAGATCTTCATCGACTGCTCCGGCGACGGCGATCTCGCTGTGTGGGCCGGCGCGCCGTTCGAAATCGGCGATGAACACGGCCATCCGCTGTATCCCTCGATGATGCTCCGCCTCAACGGCATCGATCCCGAGAGGGCGGGCGAGGCCTGGCGCACCATTCCGCAATTGATGGAAAAGGCGCTCGCCGCCGGCACCCACAAATTCCCGCGCAAGAGCGCCATCGTGCGGCCGCAGAAATCCGGCATCGAATGGCGGGTGAATTTCACGCAAGTTGCCCGCGAGGATGGCCACGCCATCAACGGCATCGAGCCCGACGATCTCACCCGCGGTGAGATCGAGGGCCGCAAGCAGGCGCTCGCCGCGTTCGAATTCCTGCGCACCGTGCCGGGCTTTGAAAAGTCCTACATCGTCGATTTGCCGCCGCAGCTCGGCATCCGCGAGACCCGCCGGATCAAGGGCGGCTACCAGCTCAGCGGCGAGGACGTGCTCGGCTGTGCCTCGTTCGAGGATTCCATCGGCGTCAACGGCTGGCCGATCGAGGCCCACGTTCCCGGCGACGTCGTCTTCACCTTCCCGCCGATCCCGGAATCCCGCGGCTACAACGAGCTGCCCTACCGGATGCTGGTGCCCGAAGGCGTCGACAATCTGCTGGTCGCCGGCCGTTGCGCCTCGATGACCCATGAGGGCCAGTCGGCCGCGCGCGTCTCCGGTGCCTGTTTCGTGATGGGGGAGGCTGCCGGTTCCGCCGCCGCGCTGGCGCTCTCCGGAAACCGGATCCCGCGTGACATCCCCATTGAAAAATTGCAGGAAACGTTGAAACAACAGGGCGCCTTCATCGGGCGGGACCAGCCCGTACCCGAAGGGCTTTGACGGGCTGCAAGACAACGACGGAGGAAACGGGATGATCGGGATTGCGCGGCTCGCGCTTGCGAGCCTTTTGGCGATCATGGCGATGGGCGCGGCGCAGGCTGAGGACGCGCTGAAGGCCAGGATCGGCGTGCTCCGCCTGTCCTCCTCCGCGCCGGTCTTCATCGCGCAGGACAAGGGCTATTTTCGCGAGGCGGGACTCGACGTCGAGCTGAAGTTCTTCGACGCGGCGCAGCCGATCGCGGTCGCCACCACCTCGGGCGATGTCGATTTCGGCGTCACCGCCTTCACCGCCGGTCTCTACAATCTCGCCGGCAAGGGCGTGCTGAAGGTGATCGGCGGAATGAGCCGCGAGAAGGCCGGCTATCCCCTGATCGGCTATTTCGCCAGCAACAACGCCTATGCCGCCGGCCTGAAGACGCCGAAGGACCTCGCGGGCAAGCGCGTGGCAATGACGCAGGTCGGATCATCCTTTCATTATTCACTCGGCCTGCTCGCCGACAAATACGGCTTCAAGCTCGCGGACGTGAAGATCGTGCCGCTGCAATCGCTGTCGAACGCGGCGGCGGCGCTCAAGGGCGAGACCGTCGATGCGGCGCTGCTGCCGATCTCCACCGCGCGCAAGCTGATGGACGAGGGCGGTGCGAAGTTCCTCGGCTGGGTCGGCGACGAGACGCCGTGGCAGCTGGGCGCGGTGTTCGCCGCGCCGAAGACGCTGACCAACAAGGTGCTGGTGACCAAGCTGCTCGGCGCCTTGGCAAAGGCCGACCGCGAGTATCACGACGTCATCCTCGCCGCGATGAAGGACGGCGTGGCGCCCATCAACGAGCAGACCAAGCCGCTGCTGGAGATCATCGCGAAGTACACCAATCTGCCGGTCGAGCAGGTGGTCGGCAACTGTGCTTACATCGATCCCGACGGCAAGCTCGACGTCAAGAACGTCGACAACCAGATCAAATGGCTCCAGGAGCAGGGCTTCGCCGACAAGGGCTTTGATGCCAATACGATCATCGCCAAGGACTATGTGAAGGCGGACTGACCTTTCGTCATTCCGGGGCTCGCGAAGCGAGACCCCGGAATCTCGAGGTTCCCCGGTGCGCAATTGCGCACCTGTGGTCTGATCCTTCGGATCATCCCGGAACGACGGGGCAGAGGATAGACGAGACAGAATGGACCTGATCGCCAACCACATCACCCACCGCTTCGGCGATCTCGCCGTGCTCGACGACGTCTCCTTCACCGTCGGTGCCGGCGAGGTGGTGGCGATCGTCGGGCCCTCCGGCTGCGGCAAGAGCACGCTGCTGTCGATCCTCGGCGGGCTGTTGCAGCCGACATCAGGCGCGCCCGAGCTGCGCGGGGCGCCGCCGGCGGACAGTCTCAATCCGCTGACCTTCGTATTCCAGGATTTTGCGTTGCTGCCCTGGGCGACGGTCGAGGAGAACGTCGAATTCCCGCTGCTGCACGCCCAGCTCTCGGCGGCGCAGCGCCGCGTGCTGGTCGAGGATGCGCTGCGCCGCACCGGCCTGACCGATTTTCGCAAGACCTATCCAAAGCAGCTCTCCGGCGGCATGCGCCAGCGCGTCGGCATTTCGCGCGCGCTGGCGGTCAGGCCCGCCATCCTGCTGATGGACGAGCCGCTCTCGGCGCTGGATTCGCAGACGCGCGAACTGCTGATGGAGGATTTCGTCCGCCTGCTCGCCGATGGCGGCATGGGCGCGGTCTACGTCACGCACAATCTCGAAGAGGCGGCGCGGCTCGCCGACCGCATCGTGGTGCTGTCGCGCCGGCCCGGGCGCATCCGCGAGGTCGTCACCGTGCCGATGACGCGCACTGAGCGCGGCGAAACGGCGGCGCGTGAAAAGCTGCTGGCGCTCCAGAACCAGATCTGGTCGCTGATCCGCCACGAGGCGATCGATGCCGAGCGCGAGGTCCAGCATGCTTGATCGCGCACCCTCGACGGACACACCTGTAAAGAGCGAGGCGACCCGGCGCGTTCGCTTCCGCGGCGCCGGCTTCGTGCCCGCGTCGAGCCGGTTCGGCGGCTGGATTGCGCTGGCCCTCGTCATCGCGCTCTGGCAGGCCGCCGGCAGCGTCGGTCTCGTCAATCCGCTGTTCCTTCCGGCACCGTCGGCGATCGTGCGCGCGATCTACGAGCTCGCGATGTCAGGCGCGCTCTGGCAGCACCTCTCGGCCTCGCTGCTGCGCATCGGCGTCGGCTGGCTGCTGGGCACGGCGGCCGGCATCGCCGTCGGCTTTGCCATCGGCCTGTCGCGGCTCGCGCGCAGCGTCGGCATCACCTTCATCTCGGCGCTGTTCCCGATTCCGAAGATCGCGCTGCTGCCGCTGTTGATCCTCTGGCTCGGCATCGGCGAAGAGCCGAAGATCGCGACCATTGCGCTCGGCGTGTTCTTCTCGACCGCGATCTCGGTCTATAGCGGCGTCGATGCGGTGCCGCGCAACCTCATCCGCATGGCGCAGAGCTTCAACGTCCCCTTCGCCACCATCGTGCGCAAGGTGATCTGGCCGGGCGCGCTGCCCGCAATCCTCGCCGGCTTCCGCATCACCGCCTCCGTCGCGCTGCTGCTCGTCGTCAGCGCCGAGATGATCGGCGCGCAATACGGCATCGGCGCGTTCGTGCTCCAGGCCGGCAATCTGATGCAGACGGACCAGCTGCTCGCGGGCGTGGTGATCCTGTCGGTGTTTGGATTGGCGGTGGGGAAGGTGATCAATCTGCTGGAGATCAGACTGTTGCACTGGCGGTGAGGCATCGTCGTCCCGGCGAAGGCCGGGACCCATACCGCGTGATCTATCGAGGAAGGGCGGTATTCATACCGACGAAGATTAACCGTCAGTCTTCGCCAAACTGCTCCCTGGGGTTATGGGTCCCGGCCTTCGCCGGGACGACACCGCATATGAGGCTA
>Ga0207647_10001186_pt1 | contig 20060 bp, 19 predicted proteins | sample KBSCornC2_FD_184295 | JGI IMG/M metagenome (GOLD analysis project Ga0207647, IMG submission 184295) | Corn rhizosphere microbial communities from Kellogg Biological Station, Michigan, USA - C2 (SPAdes) (version 2) | ecosystem: Host-associated > Plants > Roots > Rhizosphere ... | reverse complement strand
ACCCGAAGGTCTCGTTCGACTTGCATGTGTTAGGCATGCCGCCAGCGTTCGTTCTGAGCCAGAATCAAACTCTCAAGTTGATGTACGATCAAACCCCCGCTGGAATAAGCGAGAGCAAGACCGGCATCTCTGGGAGCCGTTCCTGCACAAAATCACAAATGGTGTGTTTGCGATAAGGACATTGGAACGGCTTAGCTTTTTCCGATCGAGCCGATACCCAGAGGTTATCGGTGACCGGGCCGCCGCCCACATGTCCCTTCATCTAAAACCGACAATGTCAAAGAGCCGACGCGCTTCCTCCCCCGGTTCGTATGGTTCCGGGCATCGGTTGTACCGACCAAGAAGAGGCACGAAACGAACGCGAGACCTCGTTGCAAGGCCGCGTCCGCTGCTGGAGGGCCATATATGGGTGGCTCCTTCAGCCGTCAACCGGGTTTTTTGCAATTTGATTGCAGTTCGCCGGACCATGCGACCCAAACCACTGTCATCGGCCCGACTTTCCCAGAGGAAGAATGGGGCGCTTTTGAAGGTGATCAAGGCTTCTAAATATTTGTCCTAAAGGGCTTTCTAGGCGCTCTGGATATAGGTGCGCATCGCATCGGCTTCGGCTTCGATCCGCTCCATGCGGTGCTTCACCAGGTCGCCGATCGACACGATTCCCACGATTCCCCGGCCCTCAGAGACCGGTAAATGGCGGATTCGCCGCTGCGTCATCACGCCCAAAGCCTCCAGGACACCGGTATCCGGCGTAACCGTCACCGCTGGCGAGCTCATCACTCGGGCGACTGGCCAGTTGAGCGATTCGGCGCCATGATCGCGCAGGCAATAGATCACGTCGCGCTCGGACATGATGCCGACCACTTCGGCGCCTTCGACGACAGGCAGCGCGCCGATCCGTTTGGCGCCAAGCCTCGAGACCGCATCGGCGACGGTGGCGTGGGCATTGATCGTCTCGACTTCGCTCCCCTTGGAACGAAGGACGGCGGCGATGGTCATGGTTCTCCTCCGTGACTCGCGGCGTTTCGCGGGTTGATAGTCCCACTTCGCGCGCCCAAAGGGAAGCCGAATGCCAACCCCCGACCCAATTCCTCCCCAGCGCGAGAACTTCAAACGCCGCTTTTGGCGGATCTTCGGCCTGCTCATTTTGCTGTCGATCGTCTTCGCCGTCATTTCGGTGGTGCTGGTTACGCAGGGCGATACCGCGCCGAGCATCCATTTCGTCATTGCAACCGCGCTCGGCACCGGGCTGACCGTTCTGCTTGGCACGGGGCTCATGACCCTCGTGTTCCTGAGCGCGCAAAGCGGGCACGACGAACCGCCGCATATCCATGAAGAGAAAGACGAAGAAGAATGACCGACTGCGAACGGGTGCCCGTGCTCCGGGTGATGCCAGGCCCCGGCGACATCAATGCCAACGGCCATATCTTCGGCGGCTGGGTGCTCAGCCAGATGGACATCGCGGCCGGCATCGTCGCGTCACGCCGAGCCAAAGGGCCGGTCGCGACCGTCGCGATCGAGGCGATGGAGTTCATCGCGCCAATTCACCTGCGCGACGTGATCTCGGTCTATGCCGACGTCGAACGCGTCGGCCGCACGTCGATGGGCGTCCGGATCGAGGTCGTCGCCCAGCGCGACCTCGGAGAAACCGAGGTGAAGGTCACCTCAGGGCTGTTCACGTTCGTCGCCCTCGACGCGAACCACCACCCGCGCCCGGTCGACCAGCCCTAAGACGTCAGCTGGTCCAGCGTAGCTTTGCTGTCCCATTGGCCGGGACCGTCGTCCGCCAAAGCAACCAGCCATCGCGCTTCACGAGCTTGCGACTGACCGGATGCCTATCGAGCGGGAGCTCGACCTCGACAGTCTGGGGATAGGCCATGTCGTTGGTCAGGACGAGGTCGTACCCGGGCGCGTAATTCTCGCTTCTTAAACGCCGATATGTGGTTTGCTTCGCGATTACCCCGGTCGCGGTGGCGATCGGGATCTCGACCTTTTCGCCGACCGCGTGATCGTCGACCTCGCCCTCGCCGATCAGAATCCTGCGCCCATGGCTCCGGCCGAACAAGGCGACCCGGCCGGCGGGAAGAGGTAGCCCAAGTCCCTCTGTCTTCCGGTTGCGGGTTATCAGCAGGCGCTCCACCGGCCTTTGAAAATCGCCGAACCCAGGGCGAAGCCTGAGGACGGTCGTGATTTTCACCGACGGCTGGGCGATCATCGCCACCTGCTTTTGTGACTTGCTGGCGACCGTCACGCGCTCCGGAATACGATAGAGCTTTACATCGCCGAGCTGCTCCTGGCTGGCCTTCATGGCGAAGCCCTCATCCCCATCGCTGCGCTCGGCTGCAGGCGGGGGTGGGGGCGGCGAGGGCGGAAGGCCGCCGGCGCGAATGCGCGATCCGGTAATGACTATCTCGGACGCCATCTCAACGATGTCGCTGGTCGTTCCTTGAGGCCAGCAGATGATCCGGATCGGCTTCCAGTTGCCTTGATCGGGCCAAACGCGGTCGCGATTGAGCTTGCCGGCGACTGCCTGGGTGTCGGCATCGGCAAGCCCGATCTCGTCGTTGTTGGCGAGGGTCAGCCAGGCAAACAGCGACACTCGATCGCCGGCCGGCGACAGCTCCGCAACGTAATTTGCCTGCCAGTCGAAGTTGTTCGTGATGTAGGACAGGATCACGTCGCGCTCGACCGGCTTCGGGCTGCGTACTCGCACCGAAAGGGTCGGCTTGGCCGAAAGACCGGTGGGCACTTGTCGCGCAAGCAGTGTCTCGGCCAGCCCGGTACAGCGCAAGGCTTCGATGCCGGCCGCGGACTGGATCACGACGCCTTCTGCAGTCGCCCGAACAATAGCGTCCTGTTCCGTCACGCGGCCCGTTGCGCGGTCGGTTCGTTGAAGGGTCAGTCGCTCTCCGAGGGACGCATCCAGCAGTGCTCCGGGTGAAAGTAGCCGGGCATCGCGATTCTTTTCGAGCACTGCTTCACCCATGCCGGTTACGATCGCGCTTTGCGGCACGATGCCGGACGTCACGCCTTCAAAGCGAAGCTCGCTCGCTCCCGCCGCAAGCCGCACGTGGCGAATCTCGCTGACCAAAGCATAACCGCCCAACCAATCCGGATTGAACGGCTCAAGCCCGCGATCGGAATCGCGATAAACCGTCACCGCAACCCGGTCGGGAGCTGATGACGTGACGACCGCCTGCGCCAATGCCGGCGCGGCGAAGGCGACTCCCCAAATAAGCGCGAGCAGACGCATGGATCAGTACGGCGTGTAAAGGTCAGCCGTGACGATGGTCTGGCCGTTGGCCGGAACCGGCACGCGCCACCTGACCTCATCGTCACTGAGCTTCTCAGATGGCAAGCTCTCGGTGACCACCCGCGTGTCCCACGAAAGGCCGCCTTGCTTCAGGTCCACCGTCACCGGCTTGGGCGAAGCGTTGGTCACAAGGTATCGCATTCTCGTCCGCCAATAGATCCAGCTGACCGGACGCTCGACCACGCCGGACGCGCTCGATCCGTCAGATCGCCAGATGCGAAATCGCTCGGTCTGGCGCCACTGTTCGTAGGTGACGTGGTCGCGCGCATCGACGATCGGCCGAACCTTGATGTCGAAGGCCTGGCCCGTGGTCAGGCTAATATCGGAGCCCATAGGCGTATGGCCGATCTGGTGCTCGCCGACGAACTGCGGATTCCCGCGGGCGTCCTTCTGATAAACGCGGACCGTGCCGGCCGGCAGTGCGTCACCCAGGCCCTGGTCGCGCGAGCTAGAGAAGCGCAGCACGCTGTTCGCGCTCTGTGGTTCATCGCTTGTCGCCATCCAGGCATTGCTGAACTCATAGCCGCGCTGAGCCGGCGTATTGTGCACGTCGATGAAGCTGACCTGCTTGGTCTGCTTGTCGGCGATCGTCGTGCGTTCGGGCAACGGATAAAGGTAGAAGTCGCCCAGCCGCTCGCGGTTGGCGGTCTGGGTTCCGGCCCGCATCATTGGTGGCGGTGCCGGTGGAGGATAGCCGCCGTAGCCATAGCGGCTTGGAGCCTGCCCAACCGACCCCGCAACCAGCAGGGTCGAGGCATTCACATAAGGCGTTCCGCTGTTGTTGGTCAGCGTGATCCAGCCCTGGACGTCCATCCGTCCGTTGGCCTCGTCGAACAAGGCGACGTAGTCCGCCGCCCAGCCGAGGCCCGTCGTCAAATAGGTAAGGCTGACGGGACGGCGGCCTCCGCCATCGCTCTGGACGGTGACCGACAGGGTCGGCCGCGCGCGCAAGCTCGGCGGGACCTGGTCGAAGATCACCCGCGCGGGAAGGCCATCGTCGCGAAGCACTTCGATGCGGTCGCCAATCTGCATCACGACGCCGCCGTTCGTGGCCAGGATGCGCGCGCGCTCGCGGGTCTCGGCGCCTGAAGCCGGGTTGACCCGGACCACAGTCACTTCCTGTCCGACCGCATTTTTCATCAGCGCGGAGGGTGACAGGAGGTCGAAGTCGAAATTCTGTTCGACGACGCCTACGCCGCGGCCGTTCAGGGTCACGGTCGCCGGTTCAATGTTGGCGGAGACGTCGCGGAATTCCTGCCGGCTCCGCCCCGACGGCAGGTCGAGCAGGCGCTTGTCTTCGATCAGCGCGCGGTCGTTATTGTAGATCGTGACGGAAACGTCACCCTGGGCAGTCTGTCCCGGAGCCGGAAGCACCGGCTGCTGGGCGAGCGACGGATTTGCTGCCGCAAGCGCGGTGCACAGCAGGAGATAAGGACGCATTACAGGTCTCCCCAAACTTCGGAGAGCATCGTGTTACATTGTAACATGCACGTCAACCCCGGCCTGGGGGAGACAATCGCGCCGGCCGTTAATTCAGAGTGAATGCCGGCCGCTCAGGCAGCCGGCGCCACCTCGTCATCGCCATTGCTTGCGCGGCGCGGAGCGCGGGTCCGCTTGCGCGGCGCCGGAGCAGGTTCGTCCTCTTCTGGAACGAAGGTCGCGACGTTGTCTGCGCCGATGGCTGGCGGAAGCACGTCGAGCGGAAGGCTGTCGTCGCGGCCATTGGCCCGCGGCGTGCGATCCTCGTCGTCCGAATCGTCCGCGTTGCGCTCGTCACGGAAGCTACGGCGCGGTCGGCCACGGTCGTTGTCGCGATTATCGCGCTCGCGGTTGTCCCGGCGGCCGTAGCGCTCGTTGCGGTCGCCACGATCACCACGATCGTTGCGGTCGCCGCGCTCCTGGCGCTCTTCCTCACCATCGCCTTCGGCGTCGGCGGTCTCGAGCTCTTCGCCCTCGTCCTCCTCGACGTCATCACCACGCTGGCGGCGCTGATCCTCGAAGCGGGCGCGGTTCTCACCGAGCACGCGGAAATAATGGTCGGCGTACTGCAGATAATATTCGGTCTGCACGCGGTCGCCGGCGAGCTGGGCGTCACGCGCCAGACTCTTGTACTTTTCGAGCAGCTGCGCCGCATTGCCGCGCTGGCGATTGTCCTGACGGTTGCCCGGCTGTCCGCCGAGGTTGCGTCCACCGCCGCCCTGCCCACCGCGGCCGCGACGGCGGCCGCCCTGTCGTTGATTGATCAAGCTTTCAAGTCCTTACTCAGTAGGTCTTGTGTCCCCTTAGGCATGAGGAACAGGGGCGGCGCGGAAAGCACCGGCTCCTGACCCTCTCGTTCCGGTCCTTGTGCGCTCATGCGCTTAAGAATTCGGCCGATTGCGTCGGGGGTGGGCGGTATCGCGCTCTACAGCTTTCGTGGTGGAGCGGGACCGGCCCTGCCCTATGATGTAGTGCGCCCGACACCGGATGCCAAGCGATTTTAGATTACATCCAGGTTAGGAGAATGGCGCGGTTGAGACCCGCGAGGTCCTGCGCCACGATCGCCTGTAGGCCGTCGCGGGCCAGCAGCGGAGTGACTGCCGCCGCCTGATCATGGCCGATTTCGACCGCAGCCAGGCCGTCCCTGCTCAGTAGATGCGGAAGCTGCGGCCCGAGGGCACGATAGGCATCGAGGCCTTCTCGCCCCGCGAATAACGCCTCGTCCGGTTCATATTCGCGAACGCCGGGGCCCAGCTCCTCGCCCTCGGCGACATAGGGCGGATTGCACAGGATCAGGTCGAACTGCTCCATCAATCCGTCGGCCCAGTTCGCCTGGACCCACTTAACCCTGCTCTCGAACTCCAGCCGACGCGAGTTGGCCGACGCATAAGACAGGGCCTGGCGCGACAGGTCGATACCGATGCCGGTCGCCTCCGGCCAAACATCGAGTGTTGCAAGGAGCAGCGTGCCCGGCCCGGTGCCGAGATCGAGGATGCGCTTCGGTCCTCCGCCTGACTGAAAATGCTCGATCGCCGACGCGATCAGCACTTCCGAATCCGGACGAGGCACGAGCACGCCGGGGCCGACGTGAAGCTCGATGTTCCAGAAGGCACGCCGGCCCGTGATGTAGGCGACCGGCTCGCCCGCTTTGCGGCGCTCGACCATCGTCCAGAAGCGTTCGGGAACGTCGCGGCTCGGCGGCGACAGGATCAATTTGTCGCGGTCGATATGCAGCGCCTCGGCCATCAGCAGCTCGGCATCGAGCCGAGCGGTATCGCTGGTCGGTTCAAGCTGGCGCGCCGCATCCGCGAGCGCGCGGGAGATCGCCTTCACGCTTCCTCCAGGCCTGCCAGCCGTTCGGCCTCGTCCTCGGCGATGAGCGCGTCAATAATCTCGGTCAGTCCGGCACCCTCTAGGATCTCGCCGAGATTGTGCCGGGTGAGATTGATGCGATGGTCGGTCACGCGTCCCTGCGGAAAGTTGTAGGTGCGGATCCGTTCCGACCGGTCACCTGAACCCACCATGGATTTGCGCGCGCCTGCGCGCTCGCTCGCCAGCCGCTCACGTTCCATCTCAAACAGCCGCGTGCGCAAAACCTTTAGCGCCTTTGCCTTGTTCTTGTGTTGCGATTTCTCGTCCTGCTGAATGACGACGAGGCCGGTCGGCAGATGGGTGATGCGGACTGCGCTGTCGGTTGTGTTCACTGACTGGCCGCCCGGACCTGACGAGCGATAGACGTCGATGCGAAGGTCCTTATCGTCAATCTGCACGTCGACGTCCTCGGCCTCGGGAAGCACCGCCACGGTTGCCGCCGAAGTATGGATGCGTCCTCCGCTCTCAGTGACCGGAACGCGCTGGACTCGATGAACGCCGCTTTCGAACTTGAGACGCGCGAACACGCCCGGTCCGTTGATCGAGGCGATCGCCTCTTTGAATCCGCCGACGTCGGACTCGCTCGACGAGATCAGCTCGAAGCGCCAGCCCTGCTCCTCGGCATAACGCTGATACATTCTGAGCAGGTCGCCGGCGAACAAGGCGGCCTCGTCGCCGCCCGTTCCGGCTCGTACTTCGAGCATTGCTGCACGGTCGTCGGCCGCGTCGCGCGGGAGCAGTTTAACGGCGAGGGCGCGCTCGGCGAGCGGTAGCTTGTGGCGGATTTCGTCAGCCTCGACCGCAGCCATATCCTTCAACTCCGGCTCGGCCGCGGGGTCAGCGACCAGGCCATTCAGCACCTCGAGCTCGGCACGCAGCCGGCGAACCTCGCGCGCCGCAGCCGCGACCGGCTCGATCTGCGCATACTCCTTCGACAGGCGGACATATTCGTCGGGCGCGACATCGCCTCGTGCCATCGCGTCGGACAACTCGTGCTTCTTCGCCTCAATCGAGGCGATCCGTGCGGACGATATGTGGGTCACCTGCTGATCGCTTCCCCGATGAGGTCGAGCGACACCGACTTCTGCTCGCCGGAAGCCAGATCCTTGAGCTGAGCCTCACCCCGGTCGAGCTCGTCGTCGCCGATGATCAAAGCATAGGTGGCGCCAGCATCATTGGCCCGGCTCAGCCGCTTCTTCATGTTGCCCCGATAGGCCATGTCGGCGACGACACCTTCGCGGCGAAGACCCGCCAGAATCTTCTGTCCCTCGGTTTGGGCGCGGTCGCCAAGCGGAATGATGACGACAGTTGGCTTATCGGCCACCGGTGCATCGATCATCATCGCGAGCCGCTCGATGCCCGCCGCCCAGCCGACCGCCGGCGCGGGCGGGCCGCCAAGAGATTCGATCAGGCCGTCATAGCGCCCGCCAGCAAGCACCGTGCCCTGCGAACCCAGGCGATCAGTGACAAACTCGAACGCCGTGTGGCGATAATAATCGAGGCCACGCACCAGCCGCGGCGCGCGTTCCCATTTGACGTTCGCGGCGTCCAATCCTGCCGTCACCTGCGCAAAGAAATCTGATGCTTCGCTCGTCAAGAACTCGTCGATCGTCGGTGCGCTATCCACGATCGGCCAATCCTGGTGCGCCTTGCTGTCCAGGATGCGCAGCGGGTTGCGCTCAAGCCGTGTCTGGCTGTCTTCACTGAGGCTCGACGCGTGTCCGCGAAAATGTTCGAGTAACGCGTCACGCCACGCCGCCCTTGTTTCGGGATCGCCGAGCGTATTGAGCTGCAGGATCGCGCCTTCGATCCCAAGCTCCTTCAACAACTGGTCGGCGAAGGCCAGGATCTCGACATCGGCCTGCGGCTCACCCGCCCCGATGATCTCCGCATCGAGCTGGTGGAATTCGCGAAAGCGGCCCTTCTGCGGGCGCTCATAGCGGAAGGCCGAACCATGCGTCGCCAACTTCAGTGGCGCGTATTGCTGCCAGCCTTCACTGAGATAGGCCCGGCAAATTCCCGCCGTGAACTCGGGCCGAAGCGTGATGCCTTCACCGCCGCGATCCTCGAACGAATACATCTCCTTGGAAACGACATCGGTCGTCTCGCCGATCGTTCGCGCGAACACCTGCGTCGGCTCGATGGTCGGCACTTCGACCCGCCTGAACCCATACAAGCGGCGTACGCGATCGAACGCGCTCACCACCGCGGCGAGGCGGTCGGCGTCTTCTCCGAGCAGGCTTTGCGTGCCCCGAACGGGCTGAACCGGCGTCATTGCGCCGCGCTTAAGCACATTTCTTCAAAATGAGGAATCAGCCGGTTGTCGTTGACCGCTGCTCTCTCTCGCGCTGCTGCCGGAAGAAGCTCGGCGGCGGGAGGAACAACTTGCGGATCGAGATCCCGATCACTCGCCCGAGCGGGTCGAGCAGGTTCGGCTGATAATTCAGAAGCGGGTCGCCGAGCGCGCTGTGCACCTTCGGCCGGGTATTGAAGATGTTGGTTACCTCGAACCGGACCTGCGTCCCGCGCAGCCACGGATGCTTGACGGCCACCTCGGGGATGTCGCCGGGGTTGGCAAAGAGCCTCAAGTCGAAGGTCGCGAGCGATCCGAAATGGAGATCGTCGCCCGACAAGGTGTCGACGTTGGTGCCGCTCCGCCACTTGGCGCCGATGCGCGCGCCTAAGCCATTGTTGAAGTAGCCGGCCTGGGCCTCGACATTGTGTCGCGAAGTACCGCCACTGGAACCCGCGGCGTCGCCGTGGAGATAGTCGAGCTCCAGCCCCGGGGCGATCACCGTCTTGTCAACGAAGGTGATGCTGTCGGTGAGCGAGAAGGTCAGGCGGCCGCGATTGCCGCCACCGAAGAACCCACCGGCGCCTCCGCGGCCTCCACCGAAGCCGCCGAAGCCGCCACCGCCGGGACCACCGCCACCGGGACCGCCGGGAGGAGGCCCAGCCTGGCCGCCCTCGGGCGGAGGTGGGGGAGGCGCAGAGTTCTGGCCGTCCTGCGCGTTTCCGGTCGCGCTGCCTTGGCCGCTCTGGGCACCGCCGCGCGCCCCGCGGAACTGGGCTCGAATCTGGTCGATGACCGACTGCGACGGTCGGCGCGACTTCAGGGGCTTGGAGAAGTCGAACCCAATCCGCAACGCATCGCGGCGGGAGCTATCGAAGTTCACGGGCCGCAGGTCGACGCTGACGAGATCGCCGGCGCCGTTGCGAACGAATCGTTCGGGGAAGGCCGCCTCGATCTGAGGCGTGACGCTGATATTTGAAATCGGCCGGTCGATGGTCTGGTGAACGTAGTCGGCGCGGAGGCGGAGATCGGTGTCCTTGAACGGTTGCCAGTTGCCGCCGACTTTGATCACGTTGCGCCGGTCGGACTGAAGGTCGGCATTCCCGCCGGTTGTTGCGGTAACCAGAACCGTTTCGCCATTGGTGAAGTCGAAAACGCGCGTATCGGGCGTGACCAGTACTGGATCGCCGAGCTGTTGGATGGTCGGCGATCCTTCTTCGCGGGTCCAGCTGGTAATGAAGCTCAACCGGTCGACGGGCGACCAATTCGCACCCGCGCCGATCGTGGTCAGCGTTCCAAAGTCGGACAGCTGATCGAGCTCGGCATTAGCATTGAGCGTGAGATTGCCGAGCGCACTGAAGTCGCGGTTGCGGCGCGAGATTGGCAGGTCGAAATTCACCGATGCCGTTCCCGTCGTTCGGCCAAGCGAGTTCGACGTCTCGACGCCCAGCTGATTGCTCTCGCCGTCGAGATGCTCGGTGCTCGCGCCGACACGAACGGTTGCGCTGGCGTTACCCGCCGGCACCTTGAACAAATTGCCGTTGGCGGTCCCGGTGAGATCGGCCGAGGTACGCGTCTCGCGAGCGCGATCGCGCGGGAAGGCAACGTTGTCGCGGTCGGTTCCGGTCGTATCCCTCGCCCAGTCTGCGTTGCTGGTAATGTTCCACTTCCACTGCGACTTGGTCGCGCCATTCAGCGTGACCCCGGCATGCGCGCTGTTGGTCGTGGTGTTGCGATCGCGGGGCTCGATGAGCGTCTCGTTGAGGCCGATCAGCGAATGGCCTTCGTCATGCTCGACTTCGGTATTCAGCGTTGCCGAGATATTGCCGAGGACCTGCCTGTTGAATGTCGCAGCACCGCGAAGCTGCCGCTTGGTCCCGATCAGCGAGCGGGCAGCAAGCTCCTGATCTTCGGTTATTCCCGATGGCGGATCCTCCGACAGGATGATGTCGCGCTCGGCCTCGGTCAGCATGCCATTGCCTTCGGCATGGACGTTCAGCGTCGTTCGGCCATTTTTCTGAACGAGGAAGCGGGTGAGGTCGGCATTGCCGGCAAGGTAACCGCCACCCGTCGGCATGTTCGTCCCGAGCTGCGCGGTCGTCGAGCGGAAGCGCTGGCGAAGAACGATGTTCACGACCTTCTGATCAGCGCGATAGCCGTACTTGAGCGCGACTTCCTCGGGCAGGATTTCGACGCGCTGGATGGCTTCCGTCGGGATGTCGCGAATCTCGCGGAAGCCCGAAATCCGCTGTCCGTTGAGCAGGAGGACCGGCTGCTCGCCGCCGCGACCGCGCGAACTGCCAATCTGCGGGGCGAGCGCGTCGAGCAATTCGGTGATGCTGGTCGCACCGGTTGCGCGCACATCGCGGGCATCGAGCGTGTTTTCCGGCGGAATGTCGCCGACCACTGACCCCGGCGCCTTGGCTCCCGTGATGACGATCGCGCTTTCGTCGTCGCCATAATCGTCAGCCGGAGCCTCGGGCGCTGCCGTCGTCGGCGCCGGTGTAGTCGCTGTCGGTTGAGCGGTCGCGTCTGGCTGGGTCGCCGGCGCAGCTGTGGTCTGCGCGAGCAGCGGCGCATCGATTGGCAAGAGGATTGCGGCGCCCAACAGCAGTCTGGCTTTGTAAAATCGTGAATTCATGCGTGCCGCCTATCCCCGCGAACTGAACGGACGATGACAACGCCCCGAACTTCGACAAAGTGCCGACAGCCACCGACAAACGACAACTCGGGCGTTGTTCCCATTGGCCAGCGATGATTAGAGCGCAATAACCCCCATAATCCTCCGCCCGATTTGAAGGAGTTAGTGTTGATGCGTCGAGCAATGCTCGCTGTCCTTTTGCTCTCGTCGGTTGCAACCCCCGCCTGGAGCCAGATCGTGCCACCGCAGAACAGCCGTCCTGCAGCGACGCCCAAGACCGACACGATCCCGCCGGCGCGCGACATTCCCTATCCCGGTACGCTGCAGCTGACCGTCGATGCATCCGACGTGACGCGCGGCATCTTCCGCATTCACGAGCGCGTGCCCGTCACCAGCGCGGGCGACCTTGTGATGCTTTATCCGAAGTGGATTCCGGGTGGGCACACGCCGCGCGGCGACATCAAGAACATCACCGGCTTCCGGCCGAGCGCGAACGGGCAGCCGCTGGCCTGGGTTCGCGACGACCTGGACGTCTGGGCGTTTCACATCAAGGTCCCGGCCGGAGTGACCGCAGTCGACCTCGACTATCAATATGTCACCGCGACCGACAAAAGCATGGGCCGGATCGTCGCCACGCCGGACATGGCCAGCATCCAGTGGCTGTCCAACTCGATGTATCCGGCCGGCTATTTCGTCCGGCAGATTCCGATCCAGGCGGCGGTCGTAGTGCCGAGCGGATGGAAGGTGGCGACGGCGCTCCGCCCTAGCGCGACCTCGGCAACTCGCGTTGACTATCCGGTGACCAGCTATGAGATCCTGATGGACTCGCCGCTGATCGCCGGCGCTCATTACCGCCGCATCGACCTCAGTCCGGATGTCGCGCTCGACGTGATCGCAGACAACGATCTGGAGCTCGCCGCCAAGCCAGACCAGATCGCCGTGCACAAGCGCCTCGTGGAGCAGGCGGTGCGGCTGTTCGGCGCGCAGCACTATGACCATTACGACTTCCTACTGACCATCTCCGACAACCTCGGCGGGAATGGCCTCGAACATCACCGCAGCTCCGAAGACGGGGTCGACCGCGGCTATTTCACCGAATGGGACAATGCGCTCGGAGACCGCAACCTGTTGCCGCACGAATATACGCACAGCTGGAATGGCAAGTATCGCCGCGGCGCGAACCTGTGGACGCCCGATTATCGCACGCCGATGCAGGATGAATTGCTGTGGGTCTACGAAGGCCAGACGCAGTTCTGGGGCTATATCCTCGGGGCGCGCTCCGGGATGCTGTCGAAGCAGGACACGCTCGATGCGATTGCTTCGACGGCTGCGACCTACGGCATGGGCACGCCGGGCCGCGCGTGGCGGCCCCTGGTCGACACCGCCAACGACCCGATCATCGCCAGCCGCGCGGCTATTCCGTGGCGGAGCTGGCAGCGGAGCGAGGATTATTACAGCGAGGGCGAGCTGATCTGGATCGACGTCGACCGGATCATCCGCGAGCAGTCAGGCGGCAAGCGCTCGATCGACGATTTCGCGCGCGCCTTCTTCGGCATGCGCGACCGCGACTATGGCGAGCTGACCTATACCTTCGAGGATGTGGTCGCGACGCTCAACAAGGTGCAGCCGTACGACTGGCAGTCGTACCTCCGCGCCAAGGTCTATGGCGTTGCGCCGCAGGCTCCGCTCGAGGGGATCGAGAAGGGCGGGTACCAGCTGATCTTCACCGACGAGGCAACCAAGTGGATCAAGTCCGGCGAGACATCCGGAAAGACCAACGATCTCAGTTATTCCGGGGGCTTCATGGTCGGGAACGACGCCAAGGTGACTCGAGTGCTGTGGGACAGCGCCGCCTTCAATGCCGGGATCAGTGTCGGAACCGAGATCGTCGCCGTGAACGGCCGCAAGTTCGATGCCGACGCGCTGAAGCAGGCGATCAAGTCAGCCGCAGGCAATGGCGCTGCGCCCGAGCTGCTAATCCATGACGGGGACCTCTACCGCACGGTGAAGCTCGATTGGCATGGCGGCTTGCGCTACCCACGGCTGCAGAAAGTCGGGAAAGGCCCGGGGACGCTGGACGCGCTGCTCGCCCCGCGCTGATTCTGTGCGAAAGGGGGCGTATGCGCAAATTGATGCTGGCAATGGCCGCTTTCTCGGTCGCGTCATGCAAAACGTCAGCAGCCCCGTCCGGTCCGAGTTCGATAGGAGCCACCAGTAATGTGTCGGGCTCGATTGAGGTTCTTGAGAATCCCGTCCTACCGGTATCGTCGTCCAAGGAGCAAGCTAGGCTGCTCGACTCAAGACTGCATTCAATCATCAGCCTGGATCCAACCGCATTCGAGCAGGCAGTTCACGCCGATCGCCAAGGTTCGGGAGGTCCGCTCGCCGGCGCGCTCATCCTGATCAAAGACAATATCGAGGTCGCCGGTATGCCGACGACGGCCGGAAGCCTCGCGCTCGTCAACAACGCCACGAACCGCGACGCGCCGTTGGTGACGCGACTGCGCACGGCCGGCCTCGTCATCCTCGGCAAGACCAACCTCAGCGAATGGGCCAATATCCGCTCCAACCATTCCATCTCCGGCTGGAGTGCGGTCGGCGGGCAGACACGCAACCCATGGGCGCTCGACCGCAACCCGTGCGGCAGTTCAAGCGGCAGCGGCGCCGCGGTCGCGGCCGGCATCGTTCGCCTCGCGATCGGCACCGAGACCGACGGGTCGATCACCTGCCCAGCCGCGATGAACGGCATCGTCGGGCTGAAGCCGACCGTCGGCCTGGTGAGCCGAACCTACATCGTCCCGATCAGCCACAGTCAGGACACTGCCGGCCCGATGACCGCGAGTGTAAAGGAAGCCGCCGAGCTGCTGTCCGTGATCGCCGGAAGCGATCCTTCCGATCCCGCGACTTCAGAGGCCGACAAGCATAAAGCCGATTACGCGACTTTGCTCGACGCCGGTTCGCTTCGCGCGAAGCGGATTGGCGTGATGCGCTTCGCCTCGGGCTTCGGTACCGACACGGCGTTCGAGACCTCGCTGGCGATCCTACGCGAGCTCGGCGCAGTCCTCGTCGACATCAAGAAGTTCGACGACAGCGCGATCGGCCGGAACGAGCTTCCGGTGCTGCTGACCGAGCTGAAGGTCGACCTCGCCAAATATCTTCAAAGCAGTCCGGCCGCGATCCCGGTCCGCTCGCTCGCCGACGTGATCGCCTTCAACAATTCGCACCAGCGCGAGGAGATGGCACTGTTCGGACAGGAGACATTTGAGCAAGCCGAGAGGACCAAGGGGCTCGACGACCCGGCCTACGTGAAAGCCCGACGCGACAGTTTCATGGCCGCCGGCCCGAACGGCATCGACAAGCTCTTGAAGGATAACAATGTCGTCGCGCTGGTCGGGCCGACCATGCCGCCGGCGTGGAAGATCGACGCTGTGAATGGCGATCAAAGTTCAGGCGGCGGCGCCGGCTCGCTGGCGGCGGTCGCGGGCTACCCGCACCTCACGGTGCCGATGGGACTGGTGAAGGGCCTGCCAGTCGGCTTGTCCTTCATCGGGCCGAGGTGGAGCGAGGCGCTGCTGCTCTCGCTCGGCTACGCCTATGAGCAGGCGCGCGGGCCGTTCCCCAAGCCGAAATTCTACCGCTCGATCGAGGAAAGCCCGGAGGTAACGCCGCTGCTCGAGCCAAAGCACTGATTTCGATCCGAAAGGGAAAGACCATGGGTCACGCTGCCAACGATTACATCGAGTTGAGGAAGAAGTTCCTGGAGCCTCTCGAGCGGCGGGAGAACCGCTTCAACGAGTGGCTGGCGATCCACATCACCAAGGTCGTGGGCACGATGTGGTGCGCCTACGCCTTTGCCATCCTGGCGTTCATCAGCCTGCCTGCGGCGATCCGGGGCGGTACCGCGACCCTTATCTCCTGGATCGCGCAGACCTTCCTGCAGCTGGTGCTGCTGTCGATTATCATGGTCGGGCAGAATATCTCGTCCAAGAAATCTGACCGGCAGCTGGAACAGACTTACAAGGATTCGGAGGAACTTCTGCGGATCAACACCGCGATCCGCGAGCTCTTAGAGAAGAACACCGAGCTGACGAGCGAGATTCACGAGGTCGTGCGCACTAAGCCGTGAGCTTCAGCGCCGCGATCGCGGCGACGATTCCGAAGATCAGGAGCACCCGGATGAGGCTCGACGGTTCCTGGAACCAAAGGATGCCGACAATGACCGTTCCGACGGCGCCGATCCCGCCCCAGACGGCATAAGCCGTTCCCATCGGGATTGATCGCGACGCGACCTCGAGCAGGCCCATGCTGATCGCAACCGAGACGAGGAAGGCGAGCGTCCAAGGCAGATTCTTAAAGCCGTCGACAAAGCGAAGCGAGGTCGTGAACCCGACCTCGAAGAACCCGCCAACAATGAGCCAGACCCAAGGCAAATGAACGTCCTTTCACTGGACGATAAAGACGCGTTCGTTACGCTTCCCCCCATGGCGAACCCACGGACCATCGGCAACAGGATCGCACCGCCGCGCTTCCTCGCATTCATCGCGGCGTTGGTCGTCGCGTCGCCGATTTTCGTGAGCCTGTTCCACCGCTGGGCCCTCGGCGCGATGGCGGCGTTCGACGTCGCCGCAATCCTGTTCCTGGGCCTATGCCTGCCGCTATTGCGAACGACCGAAGCCGCCGTCATCCGCAAGCATGCAGTGGCCAACGATGCCCACCGCCGAGTGCTGCTGGGCATCACCGGCATCGTCATCGCGACTTTGTTCGTCGCCATCGCCGCGGAAGCCATTGGCCACAATCCGCAGCCGTTCACCAAGACTCTGATCATCACGACGCTCGCGCTCGCCTGGCTGTTCAGCAACACCATTTACGCGCTGCACTACGCCCATCTCGCGTACCGACATCCGGAGCGTGGGTGCCTCGGCCTCGAATTTCCGGGAACCAAGATCCCGGTCTATTGGGACTTCGTCTATTTCGCTTTCACCTGTGGAATGGCGTTCGCAACGTCCGACGTTCAGATCACCAGCCAGCACATCCGCAAGGTGGTGACCGTGCATTGCCTCGCGGCCTTCGCCTTCAACATCGGCGTGCTCGCCTTCACCATCAACGTGCTTGGATCGAGCAGCTAGGTATAGTCCATCTCGGGCGGCTCGGTGACTTTTCCGCGGGCCCCGATCAGACAGCCGCCGACGATCAGCACCGCGCCCGAGAGGGTGTAGAGCGAGACCTGCTCGCTGAACGCGACCCAGCCGCAAATCGAGGCCCAGATGAAGCCGCTATATTCGGTCACGGCGAGGTAACTCGCTTCCCCACGGGCATAGGCCCAGGCAAACAACAATCCGCCCGTCGTCGACAGGATCGAGGCGAGCAAAACCCATCCGATTTGTCCATGCGGCCAAGCCGGAATGCCGGCGATCGGAATGACCGCGAGCCATAGAACCAGGACGACGATCGCCTGGAAGAAGTTGATCTCGAGCGGCTTTGCGGCGAGCGCCTGCCAGCGCATCATCAATATATTGCCGGAATAGCAGATCGCCGAGCCGATGATCGCCGCGATGCCGAGCAGGACGTCTGGACGAACCTCCGCGCGCGCCTGTCCGACGACGATCACCAGGACTCCCGCGAACGCCGCGATCGCGCCGCCGACCAACCGCGCGTTGAGCCGCTCTTTGAGGAACAGCGGAGCGAGCAGCATGGCGATGAGAGGAGCAATGAAGGTCAGCGCGAGGGCCTGGGCGAGGGGAACGCGGGCGATGCCCCAGAAGAAGAGGGCTGCCATGACCATCACGTCCACGCCGCGGATGACATGGATCCAGAGCGTCTTGCGGCTGGGCCATTGCCGCCGACGCGGGAGATATAGGGCCGAGCTGAAGAACAGGTTGGCGACCGCGCGCCAGAGGCTGACCGCGAACAAGCCGATCGCCAGCACGAGATGCTTCATCACAGCATCCATGATCGACAGTACCGCGACCGCAGCGAGCGCGGCGGCAAAGGCCTGAACCGGATGCTGGGCGACGCGATTCACGCGCCGGGCTTAGCGGGGATTAATGACTGGCGGGAGAGTCGATCAGCAGCGGCGGCTGGGCGTTGGCGTGGGCCAGCGAGTTGGCGATCGCGCCACCGAGGAACAGGATGATGAGCAGCTTGCCCATGGCGCCAATCTGCGCCGGCAAGGTTGAGGAATCCCTAAAGCCCTAATCGTCAGCGGACGCGGCGTCCTTGAGGGCGGTGATGCGGCCGATCTCCAGCTCATCGATGCGGAGTTTGCGGATGCGCGCGCGGGCGATGAACAGGCGGCCGATCGCGACCGCACCAATCGCCATCGCGCCCATGGCGAGCGCACCAGCGGCAGCGGCTGCGATCGATTTCGCGCCGGTCGCCGACACGCCAGTGGCAACGGCGCCGTGTGCGGACTTGGGGGCGTCATTCGGCGGCGTCGAGGGTCGGTTCAGGATGCGAGGCGCCTTCGATCTGTGCAGCCTTCGCTTCGACCAGTTTCACGATATGGTCGATCATGTCCGCGTCCTGCACATGGTGGTCGGTGACGCCCGACAGATAGACCATGTGCTTGCCCTGGCCGCCGCCTGTGATGCCGATGTCGGTCTCGCGCGCTTCGCCAGGGCCGTTGACAACGCAGCCGAGCACGCTGAGCGACATCGGGGTCTTGATGTGCTGGAGCCGAGCCTCGAGCGCCTCGACGGTGCGGATCACGTCGAAGCCCTGGCGGGCACAGCTCGGGCAGGAAACGACCCGAACCCCGCGGCTGCGGATGCCGAGACTTTTCAAAATCTCGTAACCGACACGAACTTCTTCCTCGGGCTCCGCAGAGAGTGACACGCGGATCGTATCGCCGATCCCGGCCCACAGCAGCGAACCAATGCCGAGCGCGGATTTGACCGTTCCACCGATCAGGCCGCCGGCCTCGGTAACGCCAAGATGCAATGGACAATCGACCTGGCATGCCAGCTGCTGGTAGGCAGCGACCGCGAGGAACACGTCCGACGCCTTCACCGCCACCTTATATTCGTGGAAGTCGTGATTCTCGAGAATCCGGATATGGTCGAGCGCGCTTTCGACCAGAGCCTCTGGGCAGGGCTCGCCGTACTTTTCGAGCAAGTCCTTTTCGAGGCTGCCCGCGTTGACGCCAATGCGGATCGCGCAGCCGTTGGCCCGCGCCGCAGCGATGACTTCGCGAACGCGCTCTTCCGAGCCGATATTGCCCGGATTGATGCGCAGGCACGCGGCGCCGGCCTCGGCTGCTTCGAGCGCGCGCTTATAGTGAAAGTGGATGTCGGCAACGATCGGAATGTGGGCCGCGCGAACAATTTCCTTCAGCGCCGTCGTCGCGTCCGCGGTTGGACACGAGACCCGGATGATGTCAGCGCCAGCGTCCTCGCAGCGGCGGATCTGGTCGATCGTCGCCTTGGCGTCCTCGGTCGGCGTGTTGGTCATCGTCTGCACGGAGATCGGCGCGTCTCCGCCGACAGGGACGGAGCCGATCATGATCTGCCGCGACTTGCGCCGATCGATATCGCGCCAGGGACGAATGGATGACATCGGCCTGCATATAGGCGCGGCGGGCCGCCGGGAGAAGGCGCGAAGCGCCTATCCAAAGACAATCGCGACTCATATCCCTTTGTGTTAACGGGCTTAACGGGAGGCCAAGGGGGCGGCTATGGGCAAGCTCACCCGATTGCCGGTCAGAGGGCGGTCGCGCAAAGCCGGCGCGTCCGAGGTGCGCCGCATTCGCCGCCGTCATTCCCGCTACTACGCATTCCTCAGCTACAGCCACCGCGACAAGGAACTTGCCGACTGGCTGCACAAGGAAATCGAGAAGTTCCGGGTGCCTCGGGCGCTGGTCGGGCGCCTCACGGACAACGGCGTTATTCCGAAGCGCCTCACGCCGGTCTTTCGTGACGAGCAGGAGCTCGCGGCAGCAGCCGATCTCGGCGAGGAGATCCGCGATGCACTGGAATCGTCGCAATATCTGATCGTCCTGTGCTCGCCTCACGCGGCGACGTCGCACTGGACCAACGCCGAGATCGAGGAATTTAAGCGAGCGCGGCCCGACGAGAATATCCTGGCCGCGATCGCCGACGGCGAACCATTCTCGTGCGACATTGAGGGCCGTGAGGACGAGGAATGCTTCCCGCCGGCTTTGCGGTACGAGTACGACCGGCGTGGCCGGCCGACAGCCAGGCGCGCAGAGCCGCTGGCTGCGGACCTGCGCGGGGGCGGTGAAATCCGCCGGATCGGCTTCCTCAAGCTGATCGCGGGTATGATCGGCGTCGGGCTGGACGAATTGGTTCAGCGAGAGACACGGCGTCGGCATCAGCGGCTGGCGTGGCTGGCTGCCGCGTCGATCGCCGGAATGGCCATCACCAGTGGCCTCGCCTTCGCCGCGATCCAGGCGCGCGATGCGGCGCGCGACCAGCGGCGGGAAGCCGAGGGCCTGGGTGCCTACATGG
>Ga0207647_10001182_pt1 | contig 20104 bp, 21 predicted proteins | sample KBSCornC2_FD_184295 | JGI IMG/M metagenome (GOLD analysis project Ga0207647, IMG submission 184295) | Corn rhizosphere microbial communities from Kellogg Biological Station, Michigan, USA - C2 (SPAdes) (version 2) | ecosystem: Host-associated > Plants > Roots > Rhizosphere ... | reverse complement strand
ACAAGCCATATTTGCGCTGATCGCCCAGCGTCTGGTCGCCCGCCAATGAGTTGAGGTTGAGCCGGATGTCCTTGGCATAGTCCGGCAGCTGTTCTGCAAAATCGCGCAGAGACATGTTCAAGCTCCTGAATGTGGATAAGAAAAGGGCGCGAGCGGCGGCATGCCACCCGCGCCCTTTCACTTACCGAATGGGTGTTTAGGCGGCGGGCTTCAGCACCTCTTCGCCCTGGTGCCAGTTGCACGGGCAGAGCTCGTCGGTCTGAAGCGCGTCGAGCACGCGGATCGCCTCGGCCGGGTTACGGCCCTGGTTCAGGCCATTGACCGTCACGTGCTGGATCACATTGTGCGGATCGACGATGAAGGTAGCGCGCAGCGCAACACCGGCATCCTGCTCGATGATGCCCAGTGCGTTCGCGAGCTCCTTCTTATTGTCCGCGATCCAAGGGAAATCGCAGTTGGCGAGACGTTCGTCCGACTTGCGCCATGCAAAATGGACGAAGTCAGTGTCGGTCGAAGCGCCGATCAGCACCGCATCGCGATCGGCTAGGTCATTCTTCAGCTCGCCATAGCCGATGATTTCGGTCGGGCAGATGAAGGTGAAGTCCTTCGGCCAGTAGAAGACGACCTTCCACTTGCCGCCGGTGTCGGCCAGGTCGATCGTCTCGCCAGCGGGCAGCGCCGCAACGCCCTGCTGGACGGGAACCTTGAGGGCGGGGAACTTGTCGCCGACGGTGAGCATGATCGTATCTCCGATTAGGGTGTGAGAAACTGGTGACGGCTATCTGGGCTGCTGGCAATCGCGAAGCAAATTGATTATTTAGCTGCTATTGATCGATTGGAACGATGAATGGCAGTTTACCTCCCTACGCTGAAGCAGCTGCAATATCTGGTCGCGCTCCGCGATACGGGCCATTTCGGACGGGCGGCAGACGCCTGCTTCGTCACCCAATCGACGCTGTCGGCGGGCTTGCGCGAGCTCGAATCCCTCTTAGGCGTGATGCTGGTCGAACGCACGCGCCGCGTCGTTCGCTTCACCCCGCTGGGCCTGAAGATCGCCGATAAGGCGGAGCGCGTGCTGCGCGAGGCAGAGGAGCTGGCGGCCTTGGCGCGCGCCGCGGGCAAGCCGCTGTCGGGCGAGATGCGGATGGGTGTCATCCCGACGATCGCGCCGTTTCTGCTGCCGCGGATACTGGGCAAGCTGCGCGAGGACTGGCCCGAGCTTAAACTCTATCTGCGCGAGGAGCCTTCGGCCGCGGCATGCGAGTCGCTCCATCGCGGCCATGTCGATTGCGTGCTGCTCGCGCTCCCCTTCGCGTGCGGCGACATCGAGCATGAGGATTTGTTCGACGACCGTCTTTTCGTCGCTTTTCCGCAAGCCCGCGCGAAGGATCTGCCCGACCCCCTCCCCGCCGACGCGATCGACGAGAGTGAATTGCTGCTGCTGGAGGATGGTCATTGCCTAAAAGATCATGCGCTCGCGGCATGCAATCGGCCGGAGCTGCGTGCCGGCGCGGCGATGATGGGCACATCGCTCCACACGCTCGTGCAGATGGTGGATAATGGACTCGGCGTGACGATGTTGCCTGAAATGGCGCTGGATGCAGGGATACTGGACCATACGCGCGTCATCGCACGTCCGCTGGAGGCTCAGCATCCTGCGCGCCGCATCGCATTGGTGTGGCGCAACGGAAGCCCGCGCGAGAAGGAATTCCGCTTGTTTGCCAAGGCGCTGCGGGAAGCGCACAAGGCGATCGGATGACACCTTTGCCGCAGTTGCGAAGAAAGATGTTCTTTATCGCGGAACGGGGCTAGAGGCCCGCGGTCATGCAATCCCGCACCACCGCCCTGATCGTCGCTGCCGGCTCCGGCACACGCGTCGGCGGCGATCTTCCCAAGCAATATGTGTCGATCGCCGGAAAAGCGGTGCTCGCGCATGCGATCGACGCTTTGGCGGGGCACCCGCGGATTGATGAGATCCGTGTGGTAATCGGCGCGGGACAGGAGGGACTATATGCCGCCACAGTCGGCGGTCGAGCCGTGGCAGCACCGGTGATTGGCGGGACGACTCGGCGGGAGTCGGTCGCGAACGGACTGGCGGCAACAACGAGCGATCTGGTGCTCATCCACGATGCCGCGCGCCCCTTTCTCCCTACCGAGGTGGTGGATCGGCTGTTGGCTGCACTTGAGGAAGCGCAGGGTGCGGTGCCGGTGCTGCCCGTGGCCGACACGCTGGCAGAGGCCGGCGCCGAGCTCGGGCGCACCGTCCCCCGTGCCGGGCTCGCGCGGGTGCAGACGCCGCAGGCGTTCCACACACAGGCCATCCGGGCCGCCCACGCTGCCTGGGATGCGGATCTAGAGGCGACCGATGACGCCCAGATTGCACGGGCCGCGGGCCTGACGGTGAAGACGGTGGAAGGCTCTCCCTTGCTCGACAAGCTCACTTATCCCACCGATTTTGCAACGGTCGAACGACGGTTAGAGGCGTCAATGGTGTCGCGCACCGCACTCGGCTTCGACGTTCATGGCTTCACCCAAGGCGATGGCCTCTGGATTGGCGGAATATATATCGCGCACAATCGGGCGCTGGCCGGCCATTCGGACGCGGATGTCGGCCTGCATGCGCTGACCGACGCCCTGCTCGGCACAATTGGCGATGGAGACATCGGCACGCATTTCCCGCCGAGCGATCCTCAGTGGCGCGGCGCACCGTCACATCTGTTCCTCACTCACGCACGTGACCTGATCGCTGCCCGCGGCGGACGGATCGATCACGTGGATTTAACCATTATCTGCGAGGAGCCCAAGGTCGGCCCGCATCGCACCGCGATCCGCGCGCGTGTGGCCGAATTGCTGGGGCTTTCGGAGGCGAAGATCAGCATCAAGGCCACCACCACCGAACGTCTGGGCTTTACCGGCCGCCGCGAAGGCGTCGCCGCCCAGGCAGCCGCGACGGTGCGCCTGCCGGAGACAGTATCATGAAGCGTTTTGCAATTGCTCTCATGCTCGCGGCGACACCTTCGATAGCGCTGGCACAGGCGCCCGACTGCATGCCGCAGAGCCAGGCATCCGCACTCGTCACCTTCGCGCTGCCCACCTTAGTTTCGAAACTAGGTCAGCGCTGTGGCGAGGTGCTGCCGCCCAGCGCCTATATCGTAGCCAATGCGAATGCACTGGCAGATCGCTATGCGCCTGACAGTGCCGCCGCTTGGCCGCAGGCGCGGCGCGCAATCGGTATGATTTTCCAGAAGTTCCTCGGCCAACCAATGCCGCCCGATATGAATTCGGACACGATCCGGGTCCTCGCCGAACCGGCGATCGGCAGCCTGCTCGCCAAGCAGATCAACCGCAACGACTGCTTCATCGCGAATGAGGCGATCATGGATGCGCGCGCACTATCGGGAATCGACGTAGGCCGGCTCGTGGTGCTCGCCGTCTCGATCGCCGAGCGCAAGGGCAAGGGACTGACCGAGGTGTTGAAGATCTGCAAATTGGAGCCGAACGGGCTGTGAACACACTTCTTCCCGAACAGCTGGTTGCGCTCGCGCGCCGCGTAATCGACGAGAATCGCGCGGCCGGACGGCGCATCGCGGTGGCGGAAAGCTGCACCGGCGGGCTCGTCAGTGCTGCGCTGACCGAAATCCCCGGTTCATCCGACGTGTTCGATGCAGGCTTCGTTACCTATTCGAACGAGGCGAAGACCGCTTTGCTAGGTGTCGCTACGGACGTGATCGACACGTTCGGTGCGGTCAGCCTGGCTACCGCCTGGGCCATGGCGCACGGCGCAGTGGCGCGGTCGGGCAGTGATGTCGCGGTGGCGATCACCGGCATTGCGGGCCCGGGAGGCGGCAGCGACCGCAAGCCCGTGGGCACGGTCGTGTTCGCGCTGGCAAAGGCTGGTGATGACCCCGAGGATGCGATCACCGATCAGCGCGAGTTCGGCGATCTCGGCCGCGCCGGCATTCGCCTTCAAGCGGCGTTGTGCGCGCTCGAATTGCTGCTGCCGGGCGACACGCCTGAGCCGTAAACCTTTGCAGCCCGGGCCTCAAAGGCGCCTACCATCTTGTTGAAAGCCATGCCGAACATCTGGCCGGCGATCGCTTCGAAAATGCGGCTTTGGAATTCGAAATCCACGTAGAAGCACACGTTGGTGCCGCCCTCGCCGTCGGACTCGAACGTCCAGTCGTTCTTGAGATATTTGAGCGGTCCATCGAGATAGTCGACGTGGATCTTGCGCGGCCTAACCTTCGTAACGCGGGAGGTGAAACGCTCTTTGAGCGCGCGGAAGCCGACCACGAGATCCGCGACCATCTCGGTTTCGGTATTGGACCTCACCCGTACCGCCGCCACCCATGGCAGGAATTCGCCATAGCTGCCGACATCCGCCACCAGGTCGAACATCTGTTCCGGCGTGTACGGCAGCCGGCGTGTATCTTTATGCCGGGGCACTAGATCCTCCCCCGCTTTTGCTGGGGAAGGGAACCGCGCCGTACAACGGCGCGGCGGAGGAGCCCCTCCACCACCTTCGGTGGTTCCCCTCCCCACGAAATCGTGGGGAGGATTGTCACGGCCGCTGCTTTCCGAGCTGCGCTTCGCGCGCGGCCCGCATTCGCTCGAAATCGTCGCCGGCATGATAAGAGGAGCGCGTCAGCGGGGTCGCCGCAACCTGCAGGAAGCCCTTCGCACGGGCGATCGCGCCATAAGCCGCAAAGGCCTGTGGGGTCACGAACTCGGCGACCTTGGCGTGCTTGGGGGTCGGCTGGAGATATTGACCCATCGTCAGGAAATCGATGCCCGCCGAGCGCATATCATCCATCACCTGATGGACCTCCAATCGCTCCTCGCCTAGGCCGACCATGACGCCGGATTTGGTGAAGATGGAGGGATCGAGCTTCTTGACCTGCTCGAGCAGGCGAAGCGAGGCATAATAACGCGCGCCGGGCCGGATCGTGGGATAGAGTCTCGGCACCGTTTCGAGGTTATGGTTGTAGACGTCGGGCCGCGCCGCGACGATCGCCTCAACGGCGCTGTCGGCCTTGTTACGGAAATCGGGCGTGAGGATTTCGATCGTGGTCGAGGGCGTGGTCTTGCGCAGCGCCTCGATCACCCTGACGAACTGGCTCGCGCCGCCATCCTTAAGGTCGTCGCGATCGACCGAGGTGACCACGATATGCGTCAGACCAAGTTCGGCGGCGGCATCCGCGACATGTTGCGGTTCGAGCGGATCCACCGGCCGGGGCATGCCCGTCTTGACGTTGCAGAAGGCGCAGGCGCGTGTGCAGACATCGCCCAGGATCATCACGGTCGCGTGCTTCTTGGTCCAGCATTCGCCAATATTAGGACAGGCGGCTTCCTCGCACACGGTGGCAAGATTCAAGCGGCGCATCAGCTGACGCGTTTCGTTGAAGCCATGGCTGGTCGGCGCCTTGACGCGGATCCAATCAGGCTTGCGCTCGCGCGGCGGACGGACGGGTAGCGGCTCGTTCATGGCCGCCAGATAGCGTTCGCCCGGCCGACTTGCCACCCCTGCCTGCTTGCGCTTGAGCAAGCGCGGCTTGCCAGATGATCAAGGATTGCTAACGGAGCCGGCATGACAGAGGGTTCCAAGGAATTCGACCGCCTCATCGCAGGCTATCATCGTTTCCATGAATATGATTGGGGGCGGCAGCGTGCGCGTTGGGCCGAACTGGCGGAGAGCCAGAGTCCCAAAACCCTGGTGATCGCCTGCTCCGACAGCCGGGTCGACCCCACACGCATCTTCGACGTGTCCCCGGGCGAATTGTTCGTCGTGCGCAACATCGCGAACCTCGTGCCGCCGTTCGAACTGAGCAAGGGCTATCATGGCGTGTCGGCGGCGCTGGAATTTGCCGTAACGCAGCTCAACGTGCCCGAGATTGTGGTGATGGGTCACGGTTCTTGCGGCGGTGTCGGCGCCTCCTTGAACCACGCCTTCGAAGGCGCGCCGCGCGGAGAAGGCGGGTTCATAGCGGAATGGGTGTCGCTGCTCGACGAAGCACGCGATCGTGTCATCGCCGAATTGGGCCAGGGTCCGGAGGCCGTGCGCGCGCTTGAATATGAGTGCGTCAAGGTGAGCCTCGCCAATTTGCGCACCTTCCCCGGCATCTGCGAACGCGAGGCAGCGGGGATACTCAGGCTGCGCGGCGCCTATTTTGCGATTGCCGAAGGGGTCCTTTACCTGCTCGACGAAACGACGGGGCAGTTTTCGCCGGCTGCCTGACTTCTGCCCAAGGTTCCTTCTACTAACTCCGGTCACGGCCGCGCCCGGAACGGCGCGCCGGCAGTCGCGTTCAGGCCGACAAAGCGCAACCAAGGAGAGCGATATGTCGGCCAAACCCTTGATAGGGCTGCTGCTCGCGGCGACTGCATTAGCGCCGAGCCTTGCCCAGACCACATCCGGGACCGAGAATACCGGCCGTACGCCGGCGGAGGAATATCAGCGCGGCTACGCAGCGACGCCCATGCCGCACCAGGCGGAGATTAACGCAGGTGGAGCGCCTGGCACGGCTGCGATCAACAACCAGGTGGCCGCTACGACCTCCGCCAACAATGCGGCCAATAATGCGGCGATCGAGCAATATCAGGAATCGCAGGCGCAATATGATGCCGATCGGCAGGCCTATATGGATGCGCTGGTGAAGCATGACGCCTCGGTCAATCGCACCGATGCACGCTATGTCCGTCAGCAACGCGCCTATGCCGATGCGATGCGCGTATGGCGTGCGCAGGTCTGGGCGTGCAAGCATGGCCACCCGCGCGCGTGCGATGCGCCGCCGCCTAATCCTGCCGCATATTATTGATTATAGAGTGTTCGGGAGCGGCCCCGCCGCTCCCCTTTTGCATCAGGCTGGCTCGGCCGCGCCTTCCGGCAAGGCTGCGAGGATCATCCGCTCCCACACCGCCGGGTCGCCCGCCGCGGCCATGCGTTCGTCGGGCTCGCGTAAGGTCCGTAGCACCGCCATCGCGTCATCAACATAGTCACGCCAGGACGCGTCAACCGCATCCCCCGCGGACTTGTTGTCGCCATCCCCGTTCACGCTGAGCCTTTGACCCGCGAGCACGCGCGCCACCCGCTCCACCACGCCGCCTTTCGAGACATTCATGCTCCAGCCTCCTGTTGGAGCTGTGAACAGCTGAAGCGGTCCGGAGTTTCAGGCGGCGAAAGGCATGGATGCCTTAGCCTGGGCCTGGTCGCGCAGCAGCAAGGCCTGCGCCGCGCCCTCCAGCTCGCCATGATCGAAGCTGGCAAATCCGCGCGGCACGCTCATCAACTCACGCGCATAGGGTCCGGCCAAGCAGAACTGGTCACGTACACCTGGCTGCCTGAGCACTTTGCTCAATGCGTGGGTGAGGCTGCCGGTCAGGATGATCCCGTCCCATGCCCCGTGGCTAAGCGCCATGTTGCCGGCGAACTGCCAAAGGGCGCGGGCGATTAGATCCATGGCCTTCATCGCCGCAGGATCGCGCGAACGATCCGCAAGCTCAACCACCTCTACCGAGTTGGTCGCACGCGCCCCACCGCCCAGATATTCAGCGCAGGCGAGATAGGTACGATGCAGCCCGTTGGCCGACATAACCTGCTCCGCCGACTGGCAGATCGCCGAACGCCGAATGATCTCCAGGATTGGCTGCCACTCGGGCGAACTTGGCGCGAAGGAACAGTGGCCGGCCTCGGTCGCGAGCACGCTATAATGGCCGAACTCGTCGCGCTGAATGACCGCGACGCCCAGGCCACTGCCAATACCGATGATGCAATAGGTTCCCGAGCGGGTAGCCGGACAAATGGAGCCCTGTTCAGTGCGCTCGATTCGCGCGCTGCCCTTGGGCGAGGTCAACGACCAGGCAATAGCGGCAAAATCGTTGATTAGCAGCGGGTCGGCCTGCAGCATCGAGCGAAGCCCGCTGCGCGACACGAACCAGCGGCTATTTGTAACCGAAATCGTCTCGCCGCGCGTCGCGCCCGACACGGCGAGCGCGCAACGGCGCGGCAATGTGCTGAGGCCGCATTCGCGCGCGAAGGTGGTGAGCGCGCCGGAAATGGTCGATTGGGTCGCGCTGGGATAAGCGCGGATCGTGTCGCGGCGCAGCTCGCCAGCTGTGTCCGTCAGCCCCAGCCTGATCGTCTGACGACCGACATCGCCAACGATCGCAGTCAGCCCGGTGGGCGCCTGCGGCGTGGAGAATAGATTCGGGTCTAGGTGATCCATTCCCCATTAATGAAGGAAATTTCTTTCATGATCCCTAATCAATTGAAAATTATGACTTCCGAGAGAGGCTGGCGACCAGCTCGACGTGCGTCGACCAGCGGAATTGACCGACCGGCTTGACCCAATCGATGCCCCATCCACCATCCGCAAGGATCCGGACGTCGCGCGCAAATGTGGCGGGGTTGCAGGAAACATAGGCCATACGGCTTACCCTGGATCGCGCGAGCGCCGGAGCCTGCTCCTTGGCACCAGCGCGAGGTGGGTCGAGCACGACTGCGTCGAATCGACCGAGTTCCTCTTCGGACAAAGGCCGCCGGAACAGATCGCGATGCTCGACGGCGATCTGGCGCCCGCTACGATTGGCCGCGGCGCGTAGAGCCAGCGCAGGATCACGTGAGCCTTCCACCGCGAGCACGCGCGCTTTGGAAGCGAGCGGCAGCGCGAATGTGCCAAGTCCAGCGAATAGGTCAGCCACCAACCCTGCTTCGCCTACGGCTTCCGACACCGCGGAGATCAAAGCTGCCTCCCCGTCTTCGGTAGCTTGCAGGAACGCCTTGATGGGAAGGCCCACGCGTATCCCGCCTAAAGTGACGGTTGCGGGCTCGGGCTCCCAACGCGGCTCGCTACCATAGCCCTCATCGATCGCCAGCCGCGCGAGGCTATGCGCCTGAGCGAAATCGGTCAGCGCCTCCTGCGCTGTCAGGCCCTCGACCGTGACGCCGTCGATCGCCACATCCGCGCCCTGGTCGGTCCAGGCGAGATAGATATTGGCAGCTTTGCGTGGCGCGAGAAGCGTGCTGAGCAAGGTGCGCAACGGATCCACCAACGCAAATAGTTCGGGCCGGAGGATGTGGCATTCGCGCATATCGACGATGAAGTGGCTCACCGCCTCATTGAAGCCGAGCACCACGCGTTTGCCGACCCGTTCAGCCCTCAGCGAGGCGCGGCGGCGCGTTCGCGGGGGCGACAGATGCGCGGGCAAAATCTCTGCGGACAGACGCTGCGCGGCGAGCGCGGAGCTTATCCGTTCGGTGATGTAACCAGCATAGCTTTGGTCATCGACATGCTGGAGTTGGCAGCCGCCGCAACGCGGGAAATGCCGGCATGGTGGATCGACATGATGCGGGCCGGGAATGATCTCGGCGGCATTGTCGACCATGTCGCCCGGAGCAGCGAGCGCGACATGGCGCCCATCGGCGGTGACGCCATCCCCACGCGCCGCGAGGCGAATGACTTCGGACAGGATCATAGGCAGGCCGCAACAGCTGCGGGCAGGCCCGCGATCAAATCGTCCGCGATCAGCATCGGCCCGGCAAGCCGCGCGGCCTGCGCATGGAGCCAGAGACCGGCTTGTGCCGCTTCAAAGGAATCGAGCCCCTGCGCCAACAAGGCGCCGATTATTCCCGCGAGCACGTCACCCGTTCCCGCACTGGCGAGCCAGGACGGTGCGAGCGGTGCGATAGCGGCCCGTCCGTCGGGGTGCGCGACGACGCTGTCGGCGCCCTTAAGCAAGACGATCGCACCCGAAGCAGCGGCAGCCGCACGCGTCTGGCTCAGCCTGTCCTGGCCGTTGTCACCAAACATGCGGACGAATTCGCCCCAATGGGGGGTGAGGACATGCCCGGCGAGGCGGTTGTGGCGCGACTTGCCGATCAAGGTCAGCGCATCGGCATCGATCAGGAGCGGCCGCCCGCTCGCTAATGCAGCGTCCAGCCGCGCACGCCCTATGGCGCCTCGGCCGAGGCCCGGCCCAGCCACCATCGCCCCAATCCGTTCGTCGCCAAGTGCATGGTCGCTCCAAGCGCGCCGAACGAGCGCATGCGGAGCGGCATCTCCTTCGGCGCCAAGTAACTCGACATAGCCTGCACCCGCACGCTGGCCTGCCAGCGCAGCGAGCAGGCTGGCGCCGGGCATATCACCGGCCAGCACCACCAGCTTGCCGCGGCTATATTTGTTGGCGTCGTGCCCGGGCGCCGGAGGTTTGGGACGGCCGATGCGTTGGGTTCGTGCCTCCAGCTTACCCAGGCCGATATCCGCCACCGCGATCTGTCCGCATTTCTCCGCGGATGGCAGCAGCAGGTGCGACGGTTTCAGCGCGCCGAGCGCGATGGTGAGATCGAATTGCGGAACCCGGCCGAATACCGCACCATCGTCCGTTGCAACCCCGCTCGGCAGATCGACGGCGATCCGCCGGTGAGCTGTCGCAGACAGCCGCATCAGCGCATCGGCAACGTTAGCGTCGAGCGCGCGCGTCAGGCCAGTGCCGAACAGCGCATCGACGATCACCGGTGCACGCTTTACCTCCGCAAGCGTGGCGACCGGCCCGTCCCATTTGGCAGCGGCGTTCCGTGCCGCCTCCGCTTTGGGCGGGTAAGCCGCTGCGACCCGCACCGACACACCGCGTTCGCGGAGAAGGCGCGCGGCGACATAGCCGTCACCGCCATTATTACCCGGCCCGCACAGCACCAAGATCTCGGCCGCCCCGGCAACGCGCCAAACCGCCTCGGCCACGGCAGCGCCCGCGCGCTCCATCAGCGTTTCGACCGGTGTTCCGGCGGCGATTGCCCGCTGTTCGGCATCGCGCATTTCCTCCGCGGTGAGGACCGGCTGGTTCATGCCGCTGCCAATCCATCGCGTACCGCGCGAATGATCGAAGCCAAGCGGGCAGCCCAGCACGCGACACCATCCTCATCGGCGATCAAGTCCTGGCGCACCTCAATGCCGAGATAGGCTATGCCATTGGCCTCACCATGGCGGTTCATCGTCGCGTTCAGCACCTGGCCCGAATAAGGCAGATTGTCCCCCGCGACGATCCCTTCCTGCTCCAGCAGAGGCAGCGCGAGACGTGCAGCGCGATCATCGTGATTGTAGAGAATTCCGATCTGCCACGGCCGTTCGGCCGCGTCTGTGGTTAGACGCGGCGTGAAGCTGTGCAGCGAAATCAGAAGCTTGGGGCGAAGTTCTAGGATGCGATCGGCAATGTGATCATGGTAAGGTTGCCAGTAGAGCGCCACGCGTTCCGCGCGCTCAGTACCGGTCAATGCTGCATTCCCCGGAATGGTGTATCCGTCGCTGACCGCTGGGATGAGCCCGGGGGCATCCTCCTCTCGATTGAGATCTATCAACAGCCGCGACACGCCGCCGAGCACGCCCGAACAGCCCAGATCCGCACACAGGATCCGCGACAACGACGCCACACCGATGTCGAGCGCGACATGCTCCTCCATCGCGTGTGCGGGCACGCCCAGATCCACGCCTTGCGGAAGGCGGTTGGAGGCATGATCGGCGATCAGCAGCATGCCGGCGTCGGCTGCGCCGGGAATGTCGATCCACGCGTCGTTCACCGCAGTTTCGTCCGCATGAGCCACCAGTCTGGATGCAGGGCGCTGATCTCGCGGGCGGCGTCGTCGCGCGCTTCGAGCTTCTCGAACAGCGCGAAGCAGGTTGCTCCGGAGCCCGACATGCGCGCGAGCAACGCGCCCGGCTGTAGCGCGAGCAAACTCAGTATCTCGCCGATGACAGGTAGAATGGCGATAGCTGGCGCCTCAAGATCATTGCGCCCGCGGCGCGCGGCCGCGAGGGGATCGCCACGGTCGAGCGGACCATGGTCTACGCCGTCCCACCGCGCGAATACAGGCCCGGTGGGGAGAGGGCGCATCGGATTGACCAGCAGCAATGCCAACCCGCTCAGCGGGGCGTCGACCGCCACCAACCTATCGCCCCGCCCTTCCCCGCGCACAGGTTGCGAAATCAGGCAGGCGGGTACGTCCGCTCCGAGTGCGGCGGCCAACTCATGGACGCGAGACTCTGAGGGATCGACGCCGTCGCGCGCGCAGAGCAGGCGCAGCGCGGCGGCCGCGTCGGCGGATCCGCCACCGATCCCGGCGGCGACGGGCAGCCGCTTGTCGAGATGGAAGCCCGTATCGATCGTTCGGCCGGTCAGCCGCGCCCATCCCTCAGCCGCGCGAGTGATGAGATTGTCACTCTCGTCCAAGGCAGCAGCGAACGGGCCACTCACCGCCAGACCAGGCTCGTCGCGAAGCGTAACCTCATCACCATCCTCAGCGAAAGCAAACAGCGTTTCGATCGCATGGTAGCCATCGGCTTCGCGTCGGCGGACGTGAAGCGCGAGGTTGATCTTGGCATAGGCGATTTCGGCCGAAGCCATCAGGGTGCCGCCGTCGCCTTGTCGAGCCCCGTGTCGATCTTTGCGGTCAGCCTCGCATGATCCTTGTCGTCCGCGGTGATCAAAGCCGCGCGCCAGGCATAGCGCGCCTCATATTGCCGGCCCGTGGCCCAATAAGCGTCGCCGAGATGCTCGTTGATCGTCGGCTCACGCGGGTCGCCCGCGGCAGCGCGTTCAAGCACTGGCACCGCCTCCGCCGCCTTACCCTGCAGGTAGAGCACCCATCCGAGCGAATCCGTGATCGCCGGATCTTCGGGACGGAGCTTGCTCGCCTGCGCGATCAATGCACTCGCGCGTTCGACATTCTCGCGATGCTCGATCTGCGAATAGCCCACCTGGTTGAGCACGGTCGGCTGGTCAGGCGCGATCGCGTAGGCGCGCATCAGCGCGGCCTTGGCGGCCGGCCAATCACCGGCAAGGTCGAGCGATCCGCCAAGCTGAAGCAGGATCGGCCAGAGCGTATCGGCCGGCGCTTTCGCTGCCTCGGCAAGCGAAAGCGCCCTGGCATAGGCCTTTGCCGCATCGGCGGGGCGTGAAACGACCAGGTAAAGATCACCAACGCGCCCCCAGTCGTCGGGGCCGGCATTGTCGCCCCCCGCGGCGGTGAGTGCCTCCTTCAGCGCCGCCTCATGCTTGCCGCTGTCGTTGAGCAGGGCAATGCGGAGTGCGCGGGCGTCACCCGCGAGCGCATTTGAAGGCTCGATATGATCGAGCGCCACAAGCGCAAGGTCCGACCGCTGCATCCGATTGAGCAGTTCTGCCAGAACTAGCCAGCTGGTCGCATTGTCAGGCGCCACATAGGTCGCCATCCGCGCCACAATCATCCCGACCGGGGCATATTGCTGTCGGGCAAGGTCGGTTGCGAGATGGACGAGCAGTGGCGAGAGCCCTTGCTCGGCCCCCTTCACGCTTGGCGGGAGTTGCGCCGCTGCCTGAGGCCCGAGCGAGCCCGCCGCCTCCTGATTGCGGCCGAGCGCTATCAGGACGAGCGCGCGCTGCTCCGGATAATAAGGGGAGGCGAGCGGCAGGTTGCGTGCGCCTTGAATCAGCTGAATCGCGTCGCCGCTACCCGATCCCACCGCGATCCAGGCGCGCAGATAGGGCGCCACGAAGCCGAACACGCGATCCTGGCCGAGCTTCTCCGCCTGCTCGCGCGCCTCGGCCCAATTGCGCGCCTTGATCGCGGTCAGCGCAAGTAGCAGCCGTCCATCCGACGGAATCGCCTGCTGCGTCTGAAGCGCGCGTGCGGCACGAATCGCCAGGTCCATATCGCCGCCCGATAGCGCCTGACGATAAGCGCGGTTGGCGATGACGGGATCGCCCGGCGCTTCGGCCAGCAGGGTCGCGAAACCCGCAGCTGCACCCCGCACATCGCCCGCTACTTCGGCGGCCCGAGCGTGAAGATAGAGGCTTCCGAGCGAGGGGCGCAGCGCGGCAGCGGGCGCCGAAAGCGCCATGGCGCCAAGCGCGAGGATCAGAGTCGAACGTGAATATGGCATCAGCTCGCCTTACATATTCGGATAATTGGGGCCGCCGCCACCTTCCGGAACCACCCAGTTGATATTCTGGGTCGGGTCCTTGATGTCGCAGGTCTTGCAGTGGACGCAATTCTGCGCGTTGATCTGCAGCCGTGGGCTACCGCTTTCCTCGCCGACGATCTCGTAAACCCCTGCCGGACAGTAAAGCTGCTCCGGGGCGTCATAGAGCGCTAGATTGACCCTGATCGGTACCTCCGCGTCCTTCAGCGTGAGGTGAATCGGCTGATCCTCCTCATGGTTGGTGTTGGACAGGAACACCGACGAGAGACGATCGAAGCTGATCACGCCATCGGGCTTGGGATAATCGATCCGCGGCGCCAGATCCTTGCGCACCAGCGTCTGGCTGTCGCGGTGGTGGTGGAAACTGTAAGGCAGTCCGATCCCGAGCTGGCGCATCCACATATCGATGCCGGCCCACAATGTGCCGAGGAAGGCGCCCATCTTGGCCAGAGCAGGTTCGGCGTTGCGGACCTTCTTGAGCTCGGTCGCGATCCAGCTCGCCTCGACGGCGGGCTGATAACCTTCAAGCGTGTCACTGCCCCGCCCTGCCGCCAGCGCCTCGGCCGCAGCCTCTGCCGCGAGCATCGCGGATTTCATCGCGGTGTGCGTGCCCTTGATGCGGGGTACGTTCACGAAACCCGCCGAACAGCCGATCAGCGCGCCGCCCGGGAAAGCGAGCGTGGGCACGGATTGCCAGCCGCCTTCGTTGATCGCGCGCGCACCATAGCTGACGCGCCGACCGCCTTCGAGAATTGAGCGAATTGCCGGATGCTGCTTCCAGCGCTGGAATTCGTGGAACGGCGAGAGGTGGGGATTCTTATAGCCAAGCCCGATCACGAAGCCGAGCGCGACCTGATTGTTCGCCTGATGGTAGATAAAGCCGCCACCGACTTCATCCCCGAGCGGCCAGCCTTGTGTGTGGATCACGCGGCCGGGCACGTGTTTGGCCGGATCGATATCCCAAAGTTCCTTGATTCCAAGGCCGTAGACTTGCGGCTGGCAATCGCGTTCGAGGTTGAACAGGCGCTTGGCTTCCTTGGTGAGGCTGCCGCGGGCACCTTCTGCGAAGAAGGTATAACGCGCATGTAGCTCGATTCCGGGCTGGTAATCGGGCTTATGCGTACCGTCGCGCGCGACGCCCATGTCGCCGGTCGCGACGCCCTTCACCGAACCATCGTCGTTGAACAGGATCTCGGCTGCCGCAAAGCCGGGGAAGACTTCCACCCCCAGTTCCTGCGCCTCATCGGCGAGCCAGCGGCAGAGATTGCCGAGCGAACCCGTGAAAGTGCCCTTATTGCTCATGAAGGGCGGCATCAGCCAATGCGGCATGCCCCGCTTACCCGTGCGGGTCAGGAACCAATGGTGATTTTCGGTGACGGGCACTTCCAGCGGGCAGCCCTTGTCGCGCCAGTCGGGGATGAGCTCATCGAGCGCGATCGGGTCGACCACCGCGCCGGACAGGATGTGCGCACCGACTTCCGAGCCCTTCTCGAGCACGCAAACGGCGGTATCGGGGTTGATCTGCTTCAGTCGGATCGCGGCAGACAGGCCGGCAGGGCCGGCACCGACGACCACGACGTCGTAATTCATGCTTTCGCGCGTCGACATATCTCTCTCCACGTCCGGTCGTCGTACCGCCCGAACGCCTCATCAGAAAGCCGGTGCGCGCAGATTGACCGCCTCGTCAACAGTCCGTCTAACGCAAGCGCTGCGGGAAGCGGGGGTATTTGATGACCGACGGCGCCCTGTTGAGCGCATTGGATTGGTGGGCGGAAGCGGGCGTTGACACGCTCGCCGATGACCTGCCCCGCAATTGGCTCGCAGCCGCGCCGACAGCGAGCGAAACCGCAGAAGTCATTCCCGCCGCTGCGCCGCTCGCTCCCGCGGCGGCGAACCTGCCAGACACGCTGGAGGATTTCCGCGCTTTCCTGCTGGCAGACGCCACAATCCCCGGCCCCGCTTCGATGCGGATCGATGCGACGGGCGATACCGCTTCCGGTGTCGTTATCGTCGTCGATATGCCCGAGGCGGAGGATCGCGCGTCCGGCCGCCTGCTTTCGGGCGAGGTCGGCGCATTGTTCGATCGTATGCTGGGTGCAATCAAACTAAGCCGCGAGCACGTCTATCTGATCCCCTTCTCGCCCGCACGCCCTACGACAGGGCGTCTGAGCCCGGCCGAGATCAAGCCGCTCACGCCGCTGCTGCTTCGGCATCTTGCGCTCGCCGCGCCCCAAAAGCTGCTGCTGCTGGGGGATGCGCCGGTGCAGGCGTTGTTGAACCTGCCTGCCGCTAAGGCTCGCGAGACGGTGCATAGCGTCACTGTCGGCGAAACGGCGGTCCCGGCGGTTGCCTCGATCCACCCGCGTATCGTCCATATGCGCCGCGACTATCGCGCGCTCGCTTGGGCCGATCTGCAGCAGTTCGAATCATTATGATCGCAAGGCGCTTCATTCCCGCACTGGCGTTGCTGCTTGCCCCACCTGCATTTGCGGGCGTGCCGGTTATCACGCCCATTTCGGTTGAGGGAGGCATTCCGCGGCAATTGAGCGATGCGGATCGCGAAACCTATCGGCAATTTTTTCAATCGCTTCGCGCGAAGGATTATCAGGCAGCCGCAGCACTGTTGGAGCGGCTTCCCACCGACGCGATGGCTTCGGTGGCACGCGCCGAGCTGATCCTCTCTAATCCCGGCGCGCGCGATCCCGCAGCGGTCGCAGCTTTACTCGCGGCGTCGCCCGAATTGCCGGAGGCCCCCGCCCTCGCCAGATACTCTCCCGACGGCGCGATCTTGCCCCCGCAACATGTGCTGATCCGCCCCGCCGGCCCCAGCAAACGCGCAGCAACGCGCCCGACCCGCGACAGCGCCGCGCTCTCGGCCAAGGTCCAGCCACTCCTCAAGGATGGCGATCCTGCGGGTGCCGAAGCGTGGATCGAAGCCGCGGCGGCGAATGTCTCTCCCGAAGCGTTGACCGAATGGCGACAGAAGCTCGCCTGGGCCTATTTCCAGAACGGGGATGACGCGTCGGCGCGGCGCGTTGCGGCGCTGGCGCAGACCGGCGCGGGCGACTGGTCAGTGGACGCCGCCTGGGTGAACGGGCTCGCCAGCTGGCGCGCGGGGGATTTCGCCGCCGCCGGTGCCGCGTTCGATCGCGTTGCGGGCAATGCGGGCGACGACGAGACCAGGGCAGCCGGACTCTTCTGGTCTGCACGCTGCAAGGTGGCCACGGGCGATGCCGTCGGCGCAGATCCCAAGCTGCAGGCCGCGAGCCGGCTCGGCGAGAGCTTCTACGGAATGCTCGCCGCCGCCGCGCTCGGACTACCTGATGCGCCGCTTGGGCCGCTTGATGCCGCAGACACGCAAGCGCTGCTGCGTCATCCGAATCTTCGCGCGGCAGCAGCGCTCGCCGAGATTGGCGAGACCGACCTTGCCGATCAGATGTTGCGCTATCAGGCGCGGATCGGCGACCCTGCTGAGCATAACCAGCTGATCGCGTTCGCCGCCGAGCTGAAGTTGCCGGCCACGCAGGTATGGCTCGCGCAGAATGCGCCCAAAGGCACACGGATCAGTCTCGCCGCGCGCTATCCTATGCCTGCCTGGGCACCAGCTGAGGGATGGCGGGTCGATCCGGCACTCGTCTACGCCCATGCGCTGCAAGAATCGGAGCTGCGCACCGATGCGATCAGCCGATCGGGCGCGCGGGGACTGATGCAGCTCATGCCCACGACCGCGCAACTGATCGCGCGCCACAAGGGCGACACGGTGCGCCCGCTCGACGACCCAGCGGTGAGCTTCGAATATGGCCAATCTTACCTTGAGGAACTGGCGGCTGCGGGTGGCACCGGCGGGCTGCTGCCCAAGGTGATCGCCGCCTATAATGCCGGGCCCAACAACGTGGCGCGCTGGACGGCGGGCAATCAGGATCCCCTTCTCTTCATCGAATCGATTCCCTTCCTGCAGACGCGTGCCTATGTCGCAATCGTGCTGCGCAATTACTGGATCTATCAGCGCCAGACGGGGACAGCCTCGCCCAGCCTCACGGCGATGGCGCAGGGCCGCTGGCCGCGCTTCCCCGCACGCGCGGCGGTCCAGACTGCCAGCGCGGCGCAGGCGACCTACGCCCCCAACTGATGCCGATCGACCAAAGCGCGCCCTTCCTGCCGGTACGGATTGCCGTCCTCACCGTGTCTGACAGCCGCACGATCGCCGATGACCGCTCGGGCGCGATCCTGGTCGAACGTCTGACCCAGGCCGGCCATGTGCTCGCCGATCGCGCGATCGTGCGCGATGATGCCGACCTGATCGTGTCGCGCCTCCATGCCTGGATCGACGATCCCGAGGTGGATGTGGTCATCTCGACCGGCGGCACCGGGCTCACCGGCCGCGACGTCACGGCTGAGGCATTCGCGCGCGTGCGCGACAAGGAAATCGAAGGCTTCGGCGAGCTGTTTCGCTGGCTGAGTTATGCCAAGATCGGCACCTCGACCGTACAGTCGCGCGCAACTGCGGCGGTGGCGCGCGGAACCTATCTGTTCGCGCTTCCCGGATCGACGGGTGCCGTTCAGGACGGCTGGGACGGGATCCTGGCGACGCAACTCGACAGCCGTCACCGGCCCTGCAACTTCGTCGAGCTGATGCCGCGGCTGAGGGAACGATAGATCCTGCCGCCGGGGGGAACCCGTCCAGTGCAGATTCGTTCTTGATTTGTTCCACATGGAACATAGACTAGAACGATGGATATTCCACCTGCACGCCTCCCGCCCCGACCTGGCCGTGGCGCGACGCTCAATGAGACACCGCAGCGCTTCAACCTGAAGGCGCGCGAGGCCGACGGCGACTGGTTGGATGCGCGCGAGGACCTGGATGGCGATGCGCCGCCGTTAAGGACGAGCGTGACGGTCGAACGGCCCCGGACGATCATCACGCGCAATCAGTCGCCCGACGTTGGCTTCGATCGCTCGATCAATCCTTATCGAGGATGTGAGCATGGCTGCATCTACTGCTTCGCGCGGCCGACGCACGCCTATCATGATCTGTCTCCGGGACTCGATTTTGAATCCCGCCTGTTCGCCAAGCCCGATGCACCGGAACTGCTGCGGGCGGAGCTGGCCGGACGGTCCTATGTCCCGCGTCCAATCGCTTTCGGGACCAATACCGATCCCTATCAGCCGATCGAAGGTGAATGGCGTATCACCCGGGCCTGCCTAGAAATTCTGGTCGAGACACAGCATCCCTTCACGATCACCACCAAATCCGATCGCGTGGTGCGCGATCTCGATCTGATCGGACCCATGGCAGCAAAAGGGCTGGCAGCCGTGGTGGTGTCGGTGCCGACAATCGACCCGGCCACCGCGCGCACGTTGGAGCCGCGCTGCCCCCGGCCTGCCAAAAGGCTGGCGGCGGTCAAGGCGCTGATCGATGCGGGCGTGCCGACCTTCGTCAGCCTGGCGCCGGTCGTACCACAGGTCACCGATCATGAGATGGAGCATATATTGGAAGCCGCGAAGGCGGCGGGGGCACGCGGCGCCTTCTTCCTGCCAGTGCGGCTGCCGCACGAGGTAGCGCCCCTGTTCCGCGCCTGGCTCGATGCGCACCATCCCGACCGCGCCGCGAAGGTCATGGCGACGATCCAGTCGATCCGTGGCGGCAAGGATAACGACCCTAACTTCTTCACGCGCATGCAGGGTCAGGGCCCATGGGCCGAGCTGCTGCGCACCCGCTTCAAGATTGCGTGCGCCAAGCTCGACCTGAAGGGCGAAAGATTGAAGCTGCGGACCGATCTGTTTCAGGCGCCGCAGGGGGATCAATTGCGACTGTTCTGAGGAGAAAGGTAGCGGGCTTGGGAGTGAGACTGGGGAGCCTCGGCGGTGCTCGGCAGTGTCGGTTCTTTCAGACTCATTTCGCAGCGAGGCGACCGTCTCCGGTGGATGCCGGATCAAGTCTGGCATGACGGGTGGAGGATGGGAGCGGGTGGATTATAGGCGCACGTTTCCCGTGGCTTGGAGCAAGCGAGTGTGACCGGCGCGGTTCCGCCTCCTCTTCGGCTGCGGGGAAGGCTGCGTTGGGCCTGGGCTTGGGTGAAGCCCTGGACGCTGCCCGCAAGCCTTACCCTTGCACAGCGTCCAGCCGGTGGCTGCGGTACTGATCGGGTGGCCATATA
>Ga0207647_10001179_pt1 | contig 20116 bp, 15 predicted proteins | sample KBSCornC2_FD_184295 | JGI IMG/M metagenome (GOLD analysis project Ga0207647, IMG submission 184295) | Corn rhizosphere microbial communities from Kellogg Biological Station, Michigan, USA - C2 (SPAdes) (version 2) | ecosystem: Host-associated > Plants > Roots > Rhizosphere ... | reverse complement strand
GCATCTGCGATCGTGCGACTACGACAATTACTCTGGACGAGCTCGCAAAAGTCAAAGCAATGATCCAGGAAGCAAAAGCCCGGCTCGACGAAATTCGTTAGTCGACCACCCGCACACGTGTCTCAGCGCCATTCGTGCGGATCTCAGGCACGTACATCGCATGCCCCAACACGGGCAATGCATGAAACGCGCCCGGGATTTCAGCTCTCATCTCGTAGCTGAGCTGCCAGATTCCTTCCGGCAGTTTGTCTATGAACAGTGCCACTTTCCGATCGCGCAGCTCCTGGTAAACCCATTGCTGGCGTCCCGTAAATCCACCGCCTGATTTGAGCTCACGCACGTAAAGACTCTCGCCACTGCGAAGTTGCACCGCCTCGAACCCTGCAGGCTTGAGATCTTCGAACAGCAAATACTCATAGTTGTTCTTAGCCTCAACCGTCAGCACAACCTCGATTCGATCGCCACTCTTCACGCTTTCACCATCATTCAACGGCACCCTCTCAGAAACGACCCCTTTCAACAGCGTCGGATGATTTACGATTTTGAAATACTGTCGCTTCACAAAGATCTCATTGCCGGCAGGCTTCAAGGGCTCTTCCAAACTGAAGAACTCCGCCGCGGCGGAAAAGTAAAGTGGACCATTACCACTATTCCGCACGATGCTGATCTCGTTTGCGCCATCGCGGAGCAGCTCGCGTGAGATGGCGAACTGGCTTGGAGCACTGAGCGCATCTTCCGCCGTGACCTGCTTTGTCGCCACTGGATTGCCGTTGACCAGCAATTGGTATCCGATTGCCGGCTGCACTTCTCCAGTAACACGCAGGTAGTCGTTCAATGTCAGAACCACGATTGCCGTATCACGCGTATTGCTCCACTGCGCGCCGCGTCGATTCTTCACGAGCCAGTTTGTGACGGGCTCAATCAGCTTGTTTTGCGGATCGATCGCGAGTAAGGCACGCAGCACGAACGACGTGGCCTCGACACCACCGTCGGACCAGCGCCAGTAAATTCCGTCCTCGCCCCAGTGCGCAGTTCCGATGACCGAAGGATCAGACGTCTGCGCACCACTCTGCACGATCGACGTGTCAGGCTGTGAATCGGTCTTAACACCATTTTCGAGATTCGCGACGAGTGTCTTCGCCTGATCGCGATAGCCATAGTTGTGCGCTGACAGCGCCAGCAGCGCACGCGTGTAAGCGTTCAAGCTGTCGCGATTGTTCCAGAGATTGGTGAAGGCAGTCGCCTGAAACTTACTCACCGTTGCTTGTTTCTGCATCGCGTGATAAACGGCGAGCGAATGCAGCATCCATGATTGCGAGTCGTAGTTACGTTCCTCTTCGACAAGCTCCTTATCGAGAAACGCTGCCCCACGTTCCATCACATCCGACTTCACATCGATGCCGGCCTGACTTGCGAGCGTCATGCCCCAAAGCACGTACGCGGTCATGAAGTGATCGCTGGTACCGTCTTTCCACCAGCCCCAACCGCCGTCGCTGTGTTGGAAGTCGTAGAGACGATCCAAACTCTGCTTCGTGATTCTTTCGAGCTCTTTCAGATCTCTGCTGCCTTGTGGGTGCGTCGCAGCAGCACTGGATTGCTCGATGCCGCCAAAGATCTTGTGCATCGCCGTCTCCGGTTTGAGACCAAGATCTCGCAAGGTCTTGGCAGTGATTACAGCCGGCAGGAACCGGCTCATTGTCTGCTCAGTGCATCCATACGGATAGTCAATCAGGTACGGGAGAGCGTCGAGCATCGTTGTAGCCATGCTGGGCGCGATTTGAACCGTGAGTTTCGTCGAGTCGGCGCGACGTTCTTTCGGAATGTCGAGTTTGATCGAAACGCTATCGCCGCGCATCTTGCCGGATCGCGTGATGAATTTCTCGATGCCATGCTCGAAGACAGTGAATGTCTTTTCCATCGCATCGGCGTACTTGCTGCTACGTGCTTCTACCTGCAGTTTTGCTTCACTGGCGTGCTTCACTGCCACAAGCCAATCGACTCTGGCTTCGCTGTTCGCCTTGATCTCGACAGGCGTTTGCGGACTATTGACAGGTTTCCCATCGACGAGCAGACCAGTGACTGACAGTCCTTCAGCATTCAAAGCCGGCATAACACTCATCGCTTCGTCAGTGTTGTTATTGATGACGCCCGACACCGTGACCTGGTCGCCGACGACGAAGAAGCGCGGCGCCTGGAGGCGAACGATGAGCGGCTGCTTGGTCCGTGTCGTTGAGTTGCCGATGCCAAACTGATTTCCGGCTGTCGCGACGCGCGCAGTTGCAGACCACGTCGTCAATGAATCGGGATACTTGACCTTCACCCTCGCGGTACCATCGGCATCGGTCTTCACATCAGGCAGCCAAAGCGCGGTCGAGCGAAAGTCGCTGCGGACTTGCACAGCAGGTTCCTGACCCGGAGGGACTTGAGCTGGGACAGGAGTCGCGGATGGTGGCGGAGCGGCGTTGTCGAGACCACGACGTGCTCGCGCTGATTCCGCTTTTCCTAAAGAGTCGTAAACCATTGGAGCCTTCGTCTTCACGCCGGCGTAGCCCTCTGCGGAAGCCAACTCTTTGGGACTGTTCTGTGGAATGTCGTCATACTCGTTCACTGCCTCCTCTTTGCGGTCGCGCAATTCGCCCTCAACGTCGACTAGCTGAATATAACTCCGCTGATCGAGAGTGCTCTGAGTTTGCACTTCATGCGCGCGCTTGTTGCCGTAGTAAAACTGCCGCGGATCTCCGGCGTAATCCTGCTGAATGTATTTGACTGAGTCGTCAACAAGTCCGAGCGCGATCTCAGCAGAAACCGGAAGTCCTTTCGCATCCTTTGCGGTCACGAAGAGAGTTCCCTCTTCTCGCGGCTGGTATTGTTCGCGATCGGCTCTTACGGCAACGTCGAGAAATCGCTCGACTGGAGGTATCACAACCTGCTTCTCAGTCTGGTAGACCTCTCCATCGCTTATCATCACCGCGCTGAGAAAAATGTTAGGAACATGCTTTTCCTCGATTGGCAATTCGATGAGCTTTGTGTTTCCGGTCATGTGGACCAGGCGATAACTCATCAAGTCGTCGGCTTCGACACTAAACAACACGTAGCGATCCGGCTCCGCCACTGAGATCATGACCGGCGCCGTTTGCCCGGTGCGGAAAGTGTCCTTATCGACGACCAGTTCTATGCCGTCATGGTGATAGCCAAGATTGGTGGTGGTGTTGGAGCAAACAAAGACGTAAGTCTCCGCTTTGATCGGCGGCAGCAAACGATCGCGCACCGGATCCGCACCCTGGCTACTCTGCCACGCCACGTGATAGTAGCCTTCGCGCTCGGCAGTGAAGTTCAACTGCGCCACGCCGTCTTTGTCAGTCTTGACCGTTTGCGTGCTGATCTCGTCTCGCTGGTAGCCGCGAAACTTGAGACGCCAGCGCCCCTGACCTTTTGGAGTGATAGGAGGAAACACATCCGAACGTTCGCGCAACTGCCGCAGTTCCTCACCCTTCACTTCACGCCCGCGCGGATCGACCCAGATTTCCCACCAGTAATCGCGTGTGACCTTAACCGTTCCTTCGGTTTGAACCGGTTGCTCGTTGGCGTCCAGAGCCTTGATGTCGATCGTGACTTTATCTTTTGGCCGATAGAGATTCTGTTCCGAACGCGGATAGACGTAATAACGCTGCCGAGTCACGCGCACGCTGTCGCTGGCGACGATCTCGCGTCGTGATGAATCGACCACACGGGCTTCAATGCGAAACTCGAAATCCTGGTTATAGTTTTGGCCAGGCGTGTCGAATACCAGCGTCGCCTTACCCGTCGCGTCTGTTTTGATTGTTTCACGTTTGATGACCGTACCCTGACCGCTGTAGTAGTTGCGACGAAAGTCGAAATCGTCGTAGTACCAGGCGTACGCATGATGTGGAAACCAGTAGTGATAGAACGGATTTTGATAAACGATGACTTCGACCGATGCACTCGCGACTGGGCCACCAAAGTAGTAGTCGGCCTGGATTTCTACTTCGACCTTCTCGCCCGTGCGAAACGCTTTTTTCTTGCCGTCCTGTTCCGGAGTTTTTACCTCAACTTTGAACTCCGGCAGCTTGTACTCTTCCAGTCGAAACAGTTTGGCAGAGCCGATGCTCTGTTTGCGGCCCTGGTCCCAGAACTGAATGAAGTACTCGCCGAGCGGAAGTTGCTCACCTAGCTCCAACGATCCCCACGCACTGCCGAAAGCATTTAGCGTCGCCTTGCCTTCGCTGACTTTCGTTCCTTTTGGATCGTTGATCTCATACTCGACAATTTCATTGGCCGGAGTTGAATAGACGCCGCTCTTTGATCGTCTGGCGATGAACTTCCATTGCATTGTTTCTTTGGGACGATAGGCTGGGCGATCGGTGAATGCGTAGATCCGCCAATTCTGGTCCACACTGCTGCTACTGGACGAATAACCGGATGCAAATGCCTGGCGATCGTTGCCGGCCCCAGTAGCAAAGATGTTTCCCGAATCGGAACTGTCTCGTAATGAAAAGCGCGCTAACCCATCGGCGTCGGTCATTTGCCTTAGACGGCGCCAGCGATACTTATTGTTCAGATAGTAACTTTCCCACACTGTGATGTTCGCGTTCGGGATTGGCGCCCCGGTCAACGCATCTGCAAAGAACACGAGGGCTTGTTTGCTTGACGACTTGAGAACGAGAGTCGCATTCGAGACCAGCACGAGATCACGCGCCGATAGTGAGCCGCCTTTTGCTTCGAGCAGATATGCGCCAAGGGGTAGTTTGCCTTCGATGCGAATCTGTTCGTCAAAACTCTTGTGAGTGTGGCTGTCGTTGATGTTTTTGGACCATGATTTGAATGGCGCGCGACCCGCGGTCGGAACTCTTTGAATCCAGGGCGCCGGATCTCCTTCACCGTCCTCTTCATCCTCTGTGGCGGTGAAGCGGACGTCGCGTGTCATGTCGATCTTGTAAAGTGCGAAGTCGATGCGACGGACGTTGCGGGTGTTCAGTGCAAACTGGATTTCGGAGTCCGGCAGAAAGATATTGGCGACACCGATTCCGAGTGACGGCTCGACGATGCTTTTGATCTGCTCCTGTGCCTGGTCGTAGTAGCGAGTCTGACCCTTCTGAAACTCTCTCAGCAAACGGCGGTACAGCTCAAGTGCTTTTTCATAATCAGGTTCCTGTTGCAACTCCCCGTCATCGAGCCGCCGGATCGTGCCGTAGCTGTTCATCCATTCGGCATAGTAGAAGAGCGCATCGTCGTACCAGTCGCTTTGCCGGCCGGCTTTGAGCGCGTCTTCGAATTGATCGGGAACGCGGTAGCGCGCGGTGTAATCGCCACCGCCGGAACGCATGGTCATTGCGAGCAGGAAATTGATGTGCGACGTGTCGTTTGCAGAGTTGCTGATCTTAAAGGCGTTCTCGAGAATGTCGAGTGGAATGTAGTTGCCGTAAGACGTGTAGATGTAATTCTCATCGGCACGGGGTGGATGCGCGGCTCTAAAGACGATCTTCAGATAACGATCGCGCGCACGATCGAGATCGCGCTGACCGGCCCAATAGTCGAGTGCTTGCAGGTAATGAGGCCATGCGTTGCCCCAGTTCATCTGGCCCCGTCGCGTCCAGAAGAAATCGGCGAGTGACTCGTGAGCTTCGACCCATGCGAGGTCGCGATCAGTCTCCTTTTCGACGACGCGAATCAGCTCTTCCAATTGTTTCTGCGCCTGATCGAAACGAGTGGTATCGGGCGTTTGCGTGGCCGCCTGTGCGCGCCACGTCGTGTCGGCCAGTCGAAACTCAACCCAACGCAAATCGGTCCGATTGAGCTTGCTCTTATCGACTTTGGAATAGAGCTCGTTTGCGCGTGAATACGAGCCCTGCGCGTACGCGGTCTCCGCGTCGCTCCGCAGTTGGGAGTAGTCGTTTTGCTGAGCGACGGCGTTGAACAACAGGAAGGTAAAGGCGGAGATTGAAAGGATGATTGTCTTCATAGCGGTAGAGGAACGGAGAAGGCTGAGGAGACTTGCGCCACAAAAAGGCCATCCACAGATTACACAGACTTACTTTAAGTTTATCTGCGTAATCTGGGGATGGTTTCAGTTTGACAGCAGGAAGACGGCGAAGGAGGCGAGCCAGTGTTCGCCTGCGTAGTCGCCGCTGGCGACGTGGGCGAGTGCGGCTGAGGCGTGTCGTTCGGCGGCAGAAGAGAGGATCTGGCGCGCTGAATCATTGGCCGGAAGCGCCTGCGCAATGTTGCGCATGCACCACGCCCGGCTGAGATTCAAACCGTCGAGATGGACCAGCTTGGGATCGCTGCGATCGGTGACGATTGCCGGTTGTAACAACGACGCCGGACCACCTTTCGCGACGCCCGGCAGAAACCGGTGAAACCACTGGCTAAACTCCTGCGGCTTCATGACCCGCCGCATCAAGTCGGCTTCCATCAGTGCGGCAGAAAAGAAATCTTCACCACCCGGCTCCCATGCACCCGGATAGTCAGTATCGTTTGCGAAGTATGTCCGGCTGCGTTCGTTGAGGAGTGCTTCCAATTCACGATTGCCGACTGCTTTCGCATAGTCGAGCGCAAACGCCAACCCGAACGCGGTGTTTGGATGCACACCGGTTCTGATGGGATATGTCTGCTTGGGAAGAAAATTCCGGTACGAGTTTGCCAGCACGTCGGCGAGCGGCTGGAGATTCTCGGACCATCTCTCTCCATCGGCGTCGTCCCACGAGTGAAGCTCCTCTGCCAGTTTCAACGCCCACGCCCAGCCGTATGTACGCTCAAACGACTGTCGGTTCGGCTGCTTCATATAGGCGACTTCAGCCTGAATGTTTTGGGCCGTGAGGTTTGCATTCAGCGCCTCGCGTATCTGTGCCGATTCAGGAAGATTCGGAAATGACTTCAACAACCGCACGAGCATCCAGTGACCATGCACCGAAGAATGCCAGTCGTAACAGCCATAGAAAGCAGGATGCAGAACTTTCGGACTCGTAACCTCGCCGGCGTTATTGATCACGTGCTCGGGCTTGTTTGGAAACTCCCGGCTCACGCACTTCAAAGCGAGGGCGGCAAAGTGTGATGCCTGTTTTTCTGTGAGCGACTTGCTGGTATTCATTTGGGAACTGGCAGCCACAGTTGGGAACAGCAGGATGATTGAGTAAACAACTAGAGTTCTCATAAGTTCCGATTCAGTAACGGTGAGATGGTCTACCGATGTGTATGTGTGGACCAGTGGCAGTGCCGGGAATTGCCGAACGAAAAGCTGAATACGGAATTCCGTTCTTCTGTAAAAAGTTCAAGAGGGCTTGCCCTTCGACGCCATCGGGATGAAGCTGGATATCCATCGCGTTGTGGTGGTCCAAACGCCAGCGATCGTGAATGGCGCCCTGGCCAAATACGGCGATTGGAAGTTGCTTGTTGAAAGTGTCGGAAAAGAATCGCTGAATCTTCCACGCGTCACCAAGATTCCAACCACCAGCACCTGTGAAACGCGTAAACGACGCCGTGCGAATCAGACCTTGTTTCGCAAGCTTCAAGTTTTTTGCAATCTCGGCGTCCGCTTCCTCCTCGACCAGCACACCTGCAATTTGAGCTTCGGCATTCGTCATCTGCCGGTTAGTGTCGTTGATCTTTTCCTTCGCAAGCGCCAGGGCACGTTCGTTCTCTTCGACTTGACTCCTCGCGATCAATCCTTCCGCGAGTAGTTTTTTTGCCTGCTCGAGTTTCTCCTCAGCACGCTTTACCTCGCTTTCGTAGAACGGCAGCAGCTTTTCGAGACTGGCTTTGTATTCGTTTGTGAGTCTGACGTATTCGTCGCGAAGCTTTGAGAGTTCAGTCGGAGCAGGAGGCGGTGGCGCAGATTTCTTCTTCGTCTTACGTTGCGCGGAGACGTCACCACAAAGGAGTAGAAAGAATGCACAAAAAGCACAGATGATCGTCTGCGTTACTCTTTGTGCATTTCGGGAACTCACTTCACCAACGTACCAGTTCGACTCCAACGCGTGTTCATGAAGAAATCAATCACGGGGTTATTACTCACCGGCGCGCTCTCGTCGTAGGACCAGTAAACAAACATCGCGCGGCCAATCACTAGATCACGTGGTACGAAACCCCAGTAACGACTGTCTTCGCTATTATTGCGATTGTCGCCCATCACAAAATAACTGTTCGGCGGCACCACAATCTCGCTCTTGCCCTCAAACACGTCGTACTCCTGCTCGTCGTCTTCCGGACCGGGCTTGTAATAGACGTCGTAGAGCTCACCGGGTTTCTTCGGTGGCGCGTCGATAATCTCCAAAGGATCTTTGCGGTTGTGATCTCTGGCGGTGATGCGATGCTCGGGCACGGCTTCACCGTTAACAATGACGCTGTTGCCCTTGATGCTGATCCGATCACCCGGTATTCCGATGACTCGCTTTACGTAGTTCGTCAGGATGGGCCGGTTGTCAGGACGATCGTCACGCTTGGGATCATAAGGATTGCCGGGATACTTGAAGACGATGATATCGCCGCGCTTTATTTCTCTCTGTGGTAGAAACGGAAGCGACGTGCCGGGTGCAAAAATGAATTTGTTCACGAGCAGGTGATCGCCGATCGTGATCGTGTTTTGCATCGAGCCCGTAGGAACCTTCACCGCCTGAACGATGAAGGTCATACCGAACAACGCCATGATGACCGTCACCACAGCCGATTCGAAGTATTCGCGCCAGACAGTCTTGGGCGGACCTTGCGGTTTTACAGGAGCAACCGGCTGCTTGTCATGACCGTTACGGTTGAATAACCGCGCGAATGAAAAAGGCTTCGCCGCGGTGGCGTCGGGTTCGGTGCCAGTTACCTTGTCAGTAGTACGGTTGGTAGCCATTAAAAAAACATCCTAGATACGTTGTAGGCGGCGGTCAAGTTTAGGAATCACAGATTATACGGATTGATTTACTGATCTATGTTCCATTCGTCGCTTCGTCCCAATTCATTCCCTCCAGGGCCGCTCTCGCCGCGGCGGCTTCGGCCGACTTGATCGAGTGCCCTTCCCCTTGGATGCTGCCTCCGTCCCACGAGACTTCTACGTGGAAAATACGTTGATGAGGCGGACCAAGGGTTTCGATTACGGCATAACGGGGCGCTGGGCGGCGGGCGGCCTGCAGACGCTCCTGAAGCATCGTCTTATAGTCGGCTTTCGCTGCCGTCAGCGGATCGGCGCCTTCCAGTTCATCACGCAGCGCATAACAAACAAATCTGGTCGCCGCTTCGAGACCGCCATCGAGAAAGATCGCGCCTGTAACTGCTTCAAACACGTCGGCCAGCAATGCATTCTTCTGCCGGCCACCGCTTTTTTCTTCACCACGCCCGAAGCGAAGAAACTCGCCAAGGTTGAGCTCGAGTGAAGCCTTCGCAAGCGTGGGCGCGCTCACGAGTCGATGCTTCATGCGCGACAGTTCACCCTCCGTTCCCGCAGGATACGAAGCACACAAATAATTGGACACCACTAATCCCAACACTGAATCGCCAAGAAATTCGAGCGACTCGTTATGTAGTTTACGCGCCTGTTGTTCATCGCCGGGCGCAACTTTCTCATGCGCCCACGAACGATGTGTGATCGCGCGTTCGAGCAAAACGCGATCATTGAACTTGTAGGCCAGGACGGTTTGGAGGAGGTCCAGATCGGGAATCGTTTCGGAGTTCTTCAAGACGCGCTGAATTATAAGCAAACGCCGGAAGCTTGTCTAAAATGACTTGCTTCCGGCGTTGGAATGGAGAACAGAATGCTTGTTAACGATTGCGTGGTCTGTCGGGTTTTGCGCCGGCCGGTTTCGTTGCTGGGGTCGTCGTAGTGGCGGCCCGGTTACCAACGCCCGTGCCATTGGCTGTGCCCAAACCCGTGCCATTGGCTGTACCAACGCCCTGGCCGTTAGCTGTGCCGAGGCCCGTGCCATTAGCTGTACCAACGCCCGAGCCCGCACCGTTATTCGCTGGAGTTGCAGCCGGCGTGGAAGCTGGAAGTGACGTTAACGGTGTCGGCTCCGGTGGCAGCGGCTTCGACAAGATGCCGGCAACCAGCTGATCCATTCCGGTAACTTCACCCTTATGTTGAAACTTGTACCAGGTTGTCAGACTATCCTGCCAAACTGCTTTCGGCTGCGCGAAGTTGGCATCGTTACCTGCGAGTGCAACGGCGCGAGCATAACCATCGATCATGCGATCGATGAGCTGGTTGATGTTGGCTAACATCAATTTGCTTTCCGGTGTTTCGTCCTTGCCGCCGTGCAATTGTTTGTATTCTTCCGACATCTTGGCATATGGACCGGTTTCATAAGCGCCGGCGATGTAGGCATATGTGAAAGGCGACTTCTTCAGCGGAGTCTCAAACTGGGCGGCCTTGAGCAGGAACTTGAGCGCGTTCGCCGGCTCATTTTGCAATGTAAGCGCGCCGATCGAGTAGTTGAGGTATGCAACCGCGACATCCTTGCTGGGAAGCGGCTTCCAATCCTGAACTGTCTTTCCTGAATCAAGTGCTGCCAGCGCGTTCTTCGCGTGTTGAAGAGCTTCGGCGCTCAACGCCGCATTGTTCAGCGGAAGTACGAGATATCCACTGGCGCCGAGATCAATCATCACTTTCAGATTATCGGGTTGTGCTGTCAGGATCTGTTTGCCGAGCGCGTAGGCTTCCACATACTTCTTCTGGTTATAGAGCAGATCCTGGAAGCGACCGGCCATCGTGATCTCTTCGTACTTGGCGACCCACTTCTTCAGGTAGTCAACAATCTTTTGCTGGGCTTCAGTTATTCCCGTGGTAGGACAGGCCAGGTACTTTTTGGCATCTTCGTAAGCTTTCGCCTGAGCATTCTCATCAGGCCGGTTCTTAAGAAATGATGCGTACAGGGCCTCCTTGGCTTCGTCTGCACATGCAGCATCTTGAAAGGCAGCGTCCGGTTGCGCGATGAAATTGCGCGCTGCAGCGGGCAGAGCGAGTATCGCGACTGTAGTGCAAATACCAAAAAACATAATCAGCTTTTTCATTAGTCGTTCCCAACCTCCAAAAAATCAATTCAAGCAGTCGCGTCCAGGGCCGGGCCTTGCCCTTTTCAGTAGCCGCGGGGAATTTTAGGATGCGAGTGATCCAAAAACCGGTTGCCGATCTCTGAATCCATGGGGAAGCACTTAAGGGTGCTAGGTAAACCTGGGTAAATAGAACGCCCGCAATAATCGTGCAACTATAGGAAATGTGTCAAGACATACCACGCTAAGAGAAGAAAAACATTAAAAAAATTTGCGTACTGCAGGAATTGGGTCTGGCCGCAGCGCGGCCCGATGTCTATTGATGCTAATCAAAGCGGAGTGTGCGCTCCATCGGAGCGCTATGTTTCATTGGGCAAAAACATTTGGCTCCTCTGGGGCCGAATTCTATTTGTTGGTCTCTCTATAAACATCCGGTCCCTCCGGGACCAAGTCTTTAAGCACCAACATATTCAATCCACAAAAAATTTGCGCCGGACAATATATCCGGCGCAAATTAAGAAACAGGGTAGATCAAGGGTTCTGGTCAGGGTTGAATTCGCCGCGGTCGTTGTTCACCGGGCGCACTAGTCGCGGGAGTCTGAGTCTGTTTGGTTGAAGTGGTATTAGTCTTTGGCGCCTCAACCGGTTTCTTTTCGAGCGGCATTAGCACGCGCTTCACCGTATTCTTTGGTTCAGCCGTGGCTGGTTTAGCGGCTGCGGGTGCAACAGTGTTTGGAGCGGGAGTAGTTGTTGCGGTAGCCGCGGTTGTCGTTTCTCCGTTAGTACCTTCCGTAGTCGTACCATCAGCATCCGCGTTCTCGGCGGCAGCCTCCTGGTCGGCTATTTCCTTTTCTTCGTCATCAAGAGTCGATGCAACCTGGAGGTTGATCGAGGTTCCAAACCGGTGATTCAACTGGCGGTAAATCTCACCCGCTACCTGGACCGGGAAGTGACGGCGGCCATCAGTTCCCTGCGCGATAACGACTACTGCGAGTCGCGGGTTTGCGAGCGGAGCATAAGAGGTAAACGAACCGACCCACCCGCCCTGACCGATGCAGGTCCCGGTTTTGCCGGCTACAGTTTGAGTTGGATCGTAAGACTTGCGAGCGGTGCCATAGTTAACAGCGCCCACCATACCCGGCACCATACGCTGCCAAACATCTGTCGTAATAGGTAGCTGGCGTTTCACTTTAACGCCCATCTTGTGCGCTTCTTTTTCACTATGAGCAATTTGCGGCACGAGCAGCTTGCCGCCATTGGCCATCGCTGAGACCAGAGTTCCCAGTTGCAGCGGCGTCACTTCGAAACCATCAGCATGTGAAAAGACGCGTCTCTCGAGAATGTCAGGCCTTACTTCCGGCAATCGGCCTGGAAACTCAAACGGCACGTTGATTCCGGTCTTCTCACCGAGACCGAGCTCACGTGCATAGGTCACCATCTTCTCGGTTCCAATCTTCGTTCCCACCTGCTGGAAGAATCCATTGTCAGAGTGCGCAAGTGCTGATGTGAGATCGAGACGGAATCCATCGCCGACTGTATCAATCGCTGGAATGGCATTCTCAGAAAGTCCGGCCACACCAGTAACGAGCTTGATCGTCGAGCACGGTTTGAATCCGCGACGCAGTGCCCATTCCTGGTTGACCATGGAATACACACGACCAGTCATCGGATCCATCACCACCACTGTGCCGGCGTGAAAACCAAGCGCATTCACCGCAATGCGACGCACCTCGGGATCTTCTCCGGAGAGATCGTCCTTCGCGATGTAAGTCTGCACTTCATCGCGCATGGCCTTATCCAATGCCATCTGTCGCGCGATCGCAGCACGACGAGCAGCTTCTGCACGGCGGCGAGCTTCGAGCAATGCACGGCGGCTTCGCCCGGCAACCTGGCGCATCGCGGCCGCACGCTCTCGCTTGGTCAACGGCCGGCGAAGCTTTCGTTCCATCGCCCTGATCGCCGCAGACTGATCGCGAGCAACTTGCTGTCGCGAATGGCGCAGTTCACGAGCCGTAACGCGACCACCGCGGCCGTGACGTGAACTTCTTGCAACCTGCCGCCCTCCACGTCGTGACGTGGCGCGGCCCCTGGCAGATGCTTTTCTGTTTTTTGAAGCGCGGGCGCCACGGCCCGAGGAGGACTTCTTCTTCCCGAATGCTGTACCGGAAAAAACCAGAGAAATTAGTACAAATAGAATAAAGACGAGCCGGCGTGACTTAGGGGAATAGAAATGCAGAGTCATCAGGCCTAAGTACCTTTCTTTTAGGGATGTACTCACCAGTTGGCGAGTAGAAACGAATCTTCCGACCGCGTTCCTGTAAATCTTTTAAAACTTTTTGCAGTTCCCAGCTTTTTCAAAAACGCCTCTTTTCGTGTTTCGATCAAACCTTCTGCTGCAACTTGAGGGCGGGAAGAGTTTCCCAAACGGGCGGTCTCTGGGGACATTGATTTGAGACCGCCGCAAATATAACATCAATCAACAGTTGTGGGCAATCAAAAAGTAATCGATTATACATATTTCACTGGAACAGCATGTGCTAGGGGCGTTATCCAGTTTCCAGATTTTTTGAACCACCCCGTGAATTTCGCGGACCCTAAAGTAAAGATAAACGCTCAATGCAGCAGATTTATCAAAACTGAACAACGTCTGATGCCAGCTTTTTGCTCTTAGTTTCCGAAATGAGATTTTCGACCCAGATTCGAAGCTTCCGGGCCCGGCTGCTCTTGCTGCTGGCCCTGATGCTCGGCCTCACTCTCGGAGTCCAGTATTACTTCAACCTGCGGACCGTACGCGCAAACGCACGTATGATCGTCGAACAGGAACAGGCAATCATGACCGGCATCGCACTCGGTCACGAGAGCCTGCAAAGCGACAAGTACCTGGACGAAATCATCGGCGAGCTCCGCCAGCCGTTGCTCAACGACAAACGGGTTCGCGTGAGGAACATCCTCGTCGTGGACGACGATGGAAACGTTAGAGATAGCCTGATCCCTGAGTTCACTCCTCGGGAACGCGAAGACAAGACCACGCAATACGTTCAGTTCAAAGACATTCAACTTTTGCCACTCAGAAGCGCAGTCCAGTTTACCAAAGAGCACGAACAGCTTCCTTCATGGATTCCGCCGACAACCAACGTTGACTTCAGTGAAGCGGGCGCTTTCTATTTTCCAGTGCAGACTGACAAAGGACGGCGCTTCATTATTGTCGTCCTCGACTCGGCAAACACGTTGACTAACGTTATTGAGCGTCAGTCTTCACGTTCCGCGCTCTACACACTCGGAGTATTGTTCGTGACTACCCTCGTCACCGGTTTTTTTGTCTGGCGCTTCACCCGTCCGATCAAAGAACTCTCGAACGCGGCGAGAAAGGTGGCTGGTGGAAATTTCGATGTGCAAGTGCCGGCAGACAGCCTCGACGAAGTGGGAACACTCGCCAGCGCCTTTAATGAAATGACTGCCAAGCTCGGTCGCGCGCGCGAGCTTGAAATGCAACTTCATCAGGCTGAGAAAGGCGCCGTAGTCGGGAGACTGGCGGCAGCTATCGCGCATGAGATTCGTAATCCGCTCAACTACATCAACCTGACGCTGGATCATTTGCGATCGTCGTTTGCACCCGCCGATGAAAACAAGCGAGCTACTTTTATAAAGCTTACTGAACAACTGAAGACCGAAGTCGCGCGAATCAATCGTCACATCAGCGATTTCCTGAAATACTCGCGACCATCGAAACTGGAACTGCAAAGTGTCGACATACGTGCGGAAGCGGAAGACGCTTTACGTCTAGTTGAAGGCAGGGCGGAAGAGTGTGGTATCAAAACGAATATCATTCAGGACGGTGAGCTTCCTCCAGTGCTGGCTGACCGCGAGTCGCTACGTTCGGTCTTCACTAACCTGGTGATCAACGCGGTCGAAGCGATCAACGGCGAAGGCGGCGGCAATGTCTCGATCAGACTTTCGAACACTGCCGCAAACTCTGTTAAGGTGGAGATCTCCGACAGTGGATGCGGCATCGCGGCTGACGACATATCAAAAGTCTTCGAGCCCTACTTTTCAACCAAGGAGACCGGCACTGGTCTAGGTCTGGCAATTGTGAAGAAGGCCGTAGACGATCACGGCGGCACGATCAACGTGGCGTCTAAAAAGGGTGACGGTACAACTTTCACGATAATTCTACCGGCTAAAGAGAACACACATGCCACGAAAGAACATTCTGGTAGTTGACGACGAGAAGTCGCAGAGAGAAATCCTTGAGATGATCCTCGCGGAGGAAGGTTACGACGTCACCACCGCCGCCTCGGGCGAAGCCGCACTCAAATTCGCGAAAGACCGGCGCTTCGATCTCGCGTTGACGGATCTGAAGATGACGGGCATGGACGGCATCGAACTACTTCAGCAACTGCTGGCTTACGATTCTTCGATCATCGTCATTCTGCTCACGGCACACGGCTCGATCGAGTCAGCGAAAGAAGCGCTGCGACGTGGCGCATTCGACTATCTCGAAAAGCCTTACGACAAATCGGCGCTATTGGAAACAATCAATCGTGCTCTCGATCGCCTCGACGCGATCGACATCGAGATCATTTCTGCGTCTCCGAAGATGGAAGCAGTGAAGAAGATGATCTTGAAAGTGGCGCGGTCAAACTCGACTGTCCTGATTAGAGGCGAGTCGGGAACGGGCAAGGAGTTGATTGCACGCGCGGTTCACAATCAATCACCTCGCTCCACGGAGATGTTTCAGGCGGTGAACTGTGCTGCAATTAACGAGAACCTGCTCGAGTCGGAATTGTTTGGACATGAAAAGGGATCGTTCACTGGCGCACATGCCGAGAAGAAAGGTCTATTTGAAGTTGCCGATCGAGGGACATTGTTCCTCGACGAGATCGGAGAGTTGGACGTTGGCATGCAGGCGAAGTTGTTGCGTGCACTTCAGGAGCGAAAGATCCGGCGTGTCGGCGGCACGCATGAGCTCAGTGTCGACGTGCGCGTGATTGCGGCGACGAATCGTGACCTGCGTGCGATGGTTGCCGATGGTCGCTTCCGGGACGATCTCTATTACCGCATCAACGTCCTATCGATCGATGTGCCGCCACTTCGCGAGCGACGCGAAGACATTCCGGTCCTGATCGAGTACTTCCTCAAGAAGCACACAAGGAACACGTCGCGCCTAGTGACTGGTCTGACACCGGAAACAAAGAAGCTGATGAATGACTACAGTTGGCCCGGAAATGTCAGACAGTTGGAATCGGCGATTGAGCGCGCGATTCTTCTTAGTGAAGGTGATCTGATCGTTCCCGAAGATTTGCCGACCGAAGTTCGACAGGATGTCGGTCCAACGGCGGAGGGGGCATTCAAGTTGCCGGCTGAAGGGATCAACTTCGAAGACGTTGAACGGAACTTGATCACGCAGGCGATGGAACAGACGGATTACAACATCACCAAGGCCGCCAAGCTCCTGGGCCTCACCTTCCGCACGCTGCAATATCGTCTGGAAAAGTTTGGCATCAAGAAGCCTGACGGTAAGGATCCGGACGACGGCGAGTAAGAATCACTCAGGTTGCAGTAGTTCCTATTCTCTCGAGGAGGCTGCATGTCAAAGACCTTTTGGAGCTGTCTCAACTGCAACGAAGAAGTTGAAAGCCAGTTCGAGGTCTGCTGGAACTGTCAGCGCGATCGAACAGGTCTTGTGCCTCCAAACTTCTCTGATCTGGAAATCGAAGATCGCGCCGAAAAAACATTTCTAAACACTAAGACGAGCGATAAGTATTGTTTGGCCTGCCAAGCCATCCTCACCTACGCCGGCACAACGAGAATTCAACAGGGCCCAACCGGAGAATTGGTCAGCGACATAGTCGAGTTGCTTTTGGGTCTGCCAACACCGGTAGAGATGTACTGCTGCCCCGCCTGCGGTCGCGTCGAACTCTTCATGCAGGGGACCAATTAATACGCACATGGCTAAGAAAAGTACAGAGTCTGCGCTTAAATTAACGAATTCTGCACCTAAGCTAAAGACCGATATCACATGGGCAATAAGTCGAGCGCACGAACGTCAACCTAGTTTGAGGGTGAAAAATGAGGGCCTTAGTTGTCGTATTTATCACATCATCGTTGATAGCAAACACTTCGTTCGTAACTACTGCGCCGTCTCCGAGCAGCCCGTTCGACCAGTACGGCGCAATACGGCGGCGACCTCGATACGACCCTTCTGGTTGTGCCTACGGGAGCACAATTGCCTTACCCCTACCGTGAACCAATTTCGGGTAAAGATGGACCATTGACAAAAAAATGTCAGACTCGACTACGACAAATTGCGAGAAGTCGATGGTAGTTTTTGAACGATTGCTATGGTGCTCCGTGTTTAGCTTGCCTATGCTATATTCTGTATATGAGCACTGCTAAGGAAGAAGTTCACCAACTCTTAAGTAAATTACCTGACGATTGCTCGCTTGAGGATATTCAGTATCACCTTTACGTGATTGAGAAGGTGCGTAATGGTCTCGACATAGCTCATAGTCAGGGAACGGTCTCTCAGGAAGATGTCGAGCAGCGATTAGGCAAATGGCTTACCGAATAGAGTGGTCGCCACGAGCCATTGAAGACCTCGAGGAAATCGCCAGGTACGTTTCTCACGACTCAAGCGCCTATTCCAAGGCTGTTGTAAGACGCGGTCATAATCGCGGCCATCGTTCACGGCAAGCGTTTATTGAATATTCAGTAACCTTCATCACCTCGGTAGAAAACCCACATAGAACAAGGGAACCCCTATGCAAGTCTTGACGGGCCCGCGCGTTCAAGGGCTGTAATCCCTAGACTGCATGGAGGCCGATCATGAAATCTCCCATCATTCTATTGCTCGCTTTGTTGAGTTTTTCACTTTCGTGTGGCGGAAGCAGTCCTTCTGAAAGAGCACAGAACGTATCTTCAAAGACTGATACAGCAAGGAATGTCGCCGAGCACGTCGAAGCGCCGGCCAAAGAATCTGAAAAAAACCTACTCTACGACAGCGTCCAGCAACAAAGAGTTTCACTCAACGATGTCGATAAAGTTGGTGCAACGGCCGAGGCGGTTGAACGCAAAATCATCCGTAACGCCGAAATCACAATGGAGGTCCCCTCAACCACCGACACGCAACACAAGGTCACTTCAATAGCCGAGGCGAACGGCGGCTTTGTCGTTACTTCAGAAGCAAAACAACGCGAAAACGTCGATCCGGCGCAACGAACTCTCGACATCAAGTTGGTGGTCCGAGTTCCCTCCACCCAGTTCGGCGTCACATTCGACGAAATCAAGAAACTGGCCAGCAACATGCCTCAGGAAAACGTGAGCGGCCAGGACGTCACCGAGGAATTCATCGATCTTGAAGCACGAATCAAGACTCAGAAAGCGCTTGAACTCCAGTTTCTCGAGATCATGCGCCAGGCAAACAAAGTAGCCGACGCACTCGAAGTGCAACGCCAGATCGCTGACGTTCGAACCGACATCGAGAAGCTCGAGGGCCGCAAACGTTTCCTCGAAAATCGCGCCAGCCTTTCAACTATCACCGTCAACATTCAAACACCTAAACCGGCTATCGCGGTCACAGTGCCCGGCTTTGGTCAGAACCTGCGCGACGCAGTTTCCGACAGCGTTGGGATCGCATCAGAGCTGGTGCTCTTCTTTACTCGGCTCGTAATCCTGATGATTCCCATCCTGATATTTGTGGTGCTGCCTTCAGGATTGATCGCACGTTATCTGGTGCGACGCGCGAAGAGAGTTCGCCTGGCCCAGGCACTAGCGACACCCGCCGCGGATTAGGCAACTCTTGCGGCCCTTCTGCGTATCTCTGCGCTCTTGCGTTAAACTGAGGCGCGTAACGTAGAACGCAGAGATATCGCAAAGGGCCGCGGAGAAAATGAAAACATGCTTAGCGTTGCTGCTCCTTAGTCTAATCTTGATTGGTTGTAGCAAGGCTCCAACAAACAACAGCGCTACCACAACTTCAAACGATCCACCGGCGATCAATTCAGTTGACGTGGTGAAAGCACAACCACAGGAAGCCACACTCACTCCTGGCGGCTCGGGCGAGACGGTAGTGCTGATTCAGATCTCAAACGGCTATCACGTAAATGCGAATCCCCCCAGCCAGCCGTATCTGAAACCTACTCAACTCGAACTAACACCAGCCGAAGGAATTTCAGTCGGTTTCATCGTTTATCCCGATCCGCTTGTTAAGAACTTCTCCTTCTCGGAAACGCCGCTAAAAGTTTACGAAGGAAATACTCAACTGAAGGTCAATCTGAAGGCTGACAAGAAAGCCGCGCCGGGTAAACACAACCTTTCCGCTAAATTGCGCGTACAGGCGTGTGACGACAAAGTTTGTTACGCGCCCGGCGCTCTCGATTTAGTCGTGCCGGTGAATATTAAGTGAAGGCAGTCTGGATAACTCTGGCCGCGATCGGCGGCGTACTCGCGGCGGTGTTTGTCTTTCGTGAGGATTACGAGAATGCGTTTGTAGCGGCTGCCGGCGGCGCCATTTGTTGGTTTCTGAACTATCGGGTGCAACTAAAAGAGCGACTCGCCAGTCGAAATGACGAGAACGACGAGAACGAGGAGTCTGATGAAGAAAGTTCTTAGTGTTGCGGTTTTGGTTTTAGCGACATCGTATTTCTCGGCGGTGGTACAGGCGTCCGATCAGTCGGACGTACGCGCCACGGTTCAGAGCGTCTTCGATCAATTGAAGTCTCACGATTACAGCAGTCTCTACGATCTGTTACCGGGCTCGGCTCGCAGTCGCATGTCACGCGAACGTTTTGTGAGCGCACTACAACGCGCGCAGGATTTTTATCAGCTCGATCGCATGGAAATCGGAGCGACAAAAGTGATGGGTAATCTCGCCGTCGTTGACACAGTGCTTTACGGGCGTGTCGTCACTCCGGTTCAAGCGGAAGGAAAGATCGTGGTCCAGCAGTACCTGCTGCGCGAAGACGGAAAGTGGCGCATGGCTACCGGCGATCAGTCAACTGTGAGAAAGGTTCTGGCGGCAAATCCGGGTTTCAGTAAGGGTTTTAAGATCAGGCAGCCACAGGTCTATATCAAGCAGAACAATCAGTGGGTGGAGTTTAATCCCGGGCGCAGATAAGACGGATCGTAGAAA
>Ga0207647_10001175_pt1 | contig 20168 bp, 7 predicted proteins | sample KBSCornC2_FD_184295 | JGI IMG/M metagenome (GOLD analysis project Ga0207647, IMG submission 184295) | Corn rhizosphere microbial communities from Kellogg Biological Station, Michigan, USA - C2 (SPAdes) (version 2) | ecosystem: Host-associated > Plants > Roots > Rhizosphere ... | reverse complement strand
CCCTTCTCGTTTCCAACGTCATTCCCGCGAAGCCAGGAATCGAACGCCCTGCTAGCATTGGTTCCTCGGTGGATTCCTGCCTCCGCGGGAATGACGGAGAGGTGGATGACAATGTCATCCCCTTCCCCACCCGTACGCAGACAAACCAGGATGTCCTAACCCGCACGCTTGCCGCCTTGCGCGCCGTCGCCCCCGATCGCGTCTGGCTCGGCGTGGCGATGCGGCGTTCGGGCGCGGATCAGCGGCGCCTTGCCGGGCTCGCCAGGCTCGCACGCGCGGCGCAAGTGCCCCTGCTCGCGATCAACGACGCGCTCTACGCCGCGCCCGAGGATCGCCCGCTGCAGGACGTGCTCACCGCGATCCGGCTCGGCATCACCGTCCAGGAGGGCGGCAGGCGGTTCGAGGCCAATGCCGAACGTCATCTCAAGGCGCCTGAGGAGATGACACGCCTGTTCCGCGATTGTCCGGAAGCGATCGAAGAGGCGCTGCGCTTCCACCAGCGCATCCGCTTCGACCTCGCGGACCTACGCTACGAATATCCGCACGAGCCGGTGCCCGACGGTTGGGAACCGCTCGCCTGGCTCAAGCATCTCGTCGCCGAGGCCGCTGCCGAGAAATGGCCTGATGGCATACCTGCCAACGTCCCCAAGCTGCTCGATGAGGAATTCACGCTGATCGGTAGCCGCCAGGATCTGCCTTATTACTTCCTGACAGTGCACGATCTGGTCCGCTTCGCGCGCTCCCAGGGCATCCTCTGTCAGGGTCGGGGGTCGGCAGCCAATTCGATGGTCTGCTATCTACTCGGCATCACCTCGGTCGATCCGGCCAAGCATGATTTGCTCTTCTCGCGCTTCATGTCGGCCGATCGTGACGAGCCTCCCGATATCGACGTCGATTTCGAGCACGAGCGACGCGAAGAGGTGATGCAATATGTCTACGAACGCTACGGCCGTCATCGTGCCGGAATCGTGGCGACCGTCATCCATTACCGCTCGCGTTCGACGGTACGCGAGGTCGGCAAGGCGCTCGGATTGACCGAGGACGTCACCACCCGGCTCGTGAGTACGGTATGGGGAAGCTACGCCACGCAAATGGAGGAGCAGAGGTTCAAGGAGACCGGCTTCGATCTCGACAATCCCGAGATCGAGCGGCTCAACCATTTCGTCGCCCGATTGCTCGAAGCGCCCTTCCCCCGGCATTTGTCGCAGCATGTCGGCGGCTATGTGCTGACCCAGTATCGGCTCGACGAAACCGTGCCGATCCATCACGCCGCGATGGAAAAGCGCACCTTCATCGAATGGGACAAGGACGATATCGACGCGCTCGGCCTGATGAAGGTGGATGTGCTCGCGCTCGGTATGCTCACCTGCATCCGCAAGGCGTTCGACCTGATCCGCGATTTCGACGGCCAGGGCCAGGGACAAAGCTACACGCTGGATAATCTCCCGAAGGAGCAGCCCGACGTCTACGACATGCTGTGCGAGGGCGACAGCATCGGCGTCTTCCAGGTGGAGAGCCGTGCGCAGATCAACATGCTGCCGCGCTTACGCCCACGCGAGTTGTACGATCTCGTTATCCAGGTCGCGATCGTCCGGCCGGGGCCGATCCAGGGCAATATGGTCCACCCCTATCTGCGGCGACGGCAGGGGAAGGAAGATATCTTCTTCCCCTCGCCTGCTCCGCCGCACGATCCGCAAGAGCTGCATGCCATCCTCGACAAGACGCTCGGCGTACCGCTGTTCCAGGAACAGGCGATGAAGCTCGCCATCATCGCCGCCGCCTTCACGCCCAGCGAAGCCAATCAATTGCGTCGTGCGATGGCAACCTTCCGCAATGTCGGGACCATGCCGAAATTCGAGCAAAAGATGATCGGCGGCATGATCAAGCGCGGCTATTCGGAGGAATATGCGCGGAGCTGCTTCGGCCAGATCAAGGGGTTTGGCAGCTATGGCTTCCCCGAAAGCCATGCGCTCAGCTTCGCGATCCTCGTCTATGTCTCGGCCTTCCTGAAGAAGCGCCACCCGGCGGCTTTCTGCGCGGCCCTGCTCAATTCCCAGCCAATGGGCTTCTATGCGCCCGCGCAGATCATCGGTTGCGCGCGGGATCATGGCGTGGAGATACGCGCGATCGACGCTGCGCACAGTGATTGGGATAACAAGCTCGAACCGGGCGACGGCGCCCCCGCGGTCCGGCTCGGCCTGCGCCAGATCGACGGGTTCAGGGAAGACTGGGCCGACGCGATCATGGAGGCCCGAAACGGCGCTTTCACCGGCGATGCCGCGCAAAAGATCGAAGCGCTTGCCCGCGCCGCCAACCTGCCGTCACGTGCGCTGCGGCTGCTGGCCGATGCCGACGCCTTCCGCTCTTTCGGCTATGATCGCCGCCAGGCTTTGTGGGAGGTCCGGCGTACGCCGACCGATGCTCTCCCCCTCTTCGCGGCAGCCGATGCCCGCGAGCTTGGTGAAGAGGAAGATCCGCAGCTCCCCGCAATGCCGCTGAGCGAGCATGTCGCGGCCGATTACCAGACGACACGCCTGTCGCTGAAGGCGCATCCCATGTCCTTCCTGCGCCCCCTGTTCAGGCGGGAAGGCGTGATGAGCTCGAAACAGGTGCGCGACGCGAACGACGGCACGCGTGCCAAGGTCGCCGGCGTGGTACTGGTCCGCCAGCGTCCGGGTGAGGGCAAGGCGATCTTCATCACGCTGGAGGATGAAACAGGCGTCACCAACGTGCTTTTATGGGCACGCGATTTCGAGAAATATCGCCGCCCGGTAATGGCCGCCCGCCTGATGGAGGTGCACGGCATCATCCAGAAGAGCGAGGAAGGCGTGGTCCACCTGATGGGTGCGCATGTCGTCGACCGCACCGCCGAGCTCGGCCGCCTGTCCGAGGATCACCCGACTCGCATCCAACTGAGCCGCGCGGATGCATTCGAACATCCCCAGCAGCCACGCGAAAACGTCCCGCGCGGCACCCATCCGCGCAACGTGCGCATATTACCCCCCAGCCGCGACTTTCACTAATGCCCGGACTAGGCTAAGCGCCCCCGCAAGCGTCGGGGAGTAGCGCAGTCTGGTAGCGCACCTGGTTTGGGACCAGGGGGCCGCAGGTTCGAATCCTGTCTCCCCGACCACTCACCTTATCGTCGATATTTATAGCGCGCCGACCGCCTCTCGCGCCCGGCTGTCGGCACCGCCGATGGGATACGCCCCGCATGCCAAGCGTTTGAGCATGATCCTTTTTTGGGAGCGGATCATGCCTCGTGGAGACAAAAACGCTTACACCGACAAGCAGAAACGCAAGGCCGAACATATCGAGGAAGGCTACGAAGATCGGGGCGTTCCGAAGGCGGAGGCCGAACGCCGTGCCTGGGCAACCGTCAACAAGGAATCCGGCGGCGGCAACAAATCGGGCTCGGGCCGCGGTAAACCCGACACGCATGTTTCCTCGTCGCGGGGCGGTCGTGCGCATAAATCGGGCTCGCCCGAGCAACGCTCCGCCGCCGCACGCAAGGGTTGGATCACGCGCCGCAAGAACGCTGCGGCCTGACGTTTCAGAACCGGAACGGGTCAGCGGCTCCGGTCGTTAGCAGGACTTCCAGGAGAAAAAACATGCGCAGATTGATCGCAATCGCAGCGCCAACGGCGTTGGCGCTTGTCCTCGCGGGCTGTGGCCCGAAGGCCTCGAACACGGCAGCATCCACGGAAAACAGCGTGGGCAACGCCGCTTCAGGCACCGGCGAGGCAATCTCCAATGCGGCCGACGACGTGAAAGAAGCGGTGACGCCAACGCCGACGGGCCAGGAGTTTGCGGACAAGGCAGCGAAAAGCGACGCGTTCGAAATCGCGTCGTCCAAGCTCGCCAAGGAGAAGGCCTCATCCGCGGACATCAAGAGCTTCGCCGCCATGATGATTGAAGACCACACAGCATCGACGGCGAAAGTGAAGAAGGCGGCGGGCGAAGCCAGCCCGGCGATCAAGCCGGATCCCACGCTCACGGATGACCAGAACGGGAAGCTGGCCGACCTTCGTAAGTTGTCGGGCGCCGACTTCGACAAGGAATATGCGGACCAACAGATCGACGCCCACCAAACGGCGCTGTCTCTGATGACCGTCTATGCGGACAAGGGCGACGTGGCCTCGCTCAAGACGGTCGCAGGCCAGATAAAGCCGAAGGTTTCGGCTCATTTGGATAAGATCAAGGCAATCAAGGACAAGCTATAAGGCGTGCCAGCGCGCCCCTAACGATCGCCGCTTCAGCCTCTGGAGCACCCCAGTTCCAGAGGCTGTAATTGCGCTAATTACACCTTCGGCGGCGTCGTTGAACTATCCATCATATCAGGATGCGCCTTCATCAAGGCGGCGCAGGCCTTGTCCTTCATCATTGCCTCGTGGGCCATTGCCTGGCAGCGCTCCATTTTCCGTCTATCAGCGGCCGACATCGCCGGCGTGGTGCTAGGCGCCATGGTCGGGGCGTTGGACTGATCGGAAACAGGCGGCGTTGGATTCGCCGGCATCGCAGGGGGCGCGGTCGGATAGGTTTGCGGTGTCGCTGCCGTCGGAGGGACCGTCTGCGCCAGCACAGGAACAGCCCCGATCGAGAGAGCCGATATGGCTCCCAACAGTTTTGCGGGTTTCATGACACTCTCCAGGGGCGAGCAGGATCTCGCCCATCAGCGTCAACGATTCGGCATCGGCGATGATCCAGGAAGGACCATGAGGTACCGGCGCATCCGGATGCGCCGGCCCTCGCCAACATTCTCCGAACTCTTCTTCTATTTCGGCAACGGACTACCAGCCTGTTCGGCCACGATGTAAGCCGCGTACCAGTCGGCCCAATTCGGATCGGCCGCGCCGATGCGCTTCTCATGCTCGCCATGGGCGACAGAGGCCCGCCGCAGCGCATCCGCCACGTCGCGCACCGAGGCGAAGCTCGTGACATCGGGATCGAGCCGCCCGGGGAAGCGATTGGTAATTTCCTGCAAAATCCAGCCGTTCCCGTCGGGATCGCTGAATGTCACGAAAGACGCATAGCTGCGCCGCTCCGGATCAGGCCCGCTCGCCCGCACCGCAGGATCGAAACGATTATAGCCACCGGCCGCATCGTGGAAGATCTCGCTCGCATCGACGCCCCTGCCAATCAGTTCAGCGCGCGCCGCCTCGATATTGGAGACGATGAGGTGGACGAATTGCGCGGTGCCGGGCGCGGACGGCGTGAGCCCCGTGCCGATCAGAATCGAGCATGGCGAACCGGGAGGCGTGAACTGCAATATCCGCCCACCATTGTCCGTCGCGATATCGGCATCCACCCGCCATCCGAGCTCCCGGTAGAAGGTGGCGGCGCGGTCCACGTCCGAGACGGGAAGGACGATAACCTCCAGCTTCATGTCGATCATTTCGGCTTCCGCAGGTCCAGCGGCGGTTTCGGCGTCTTCAAGAACGGTGCTCATGGCTAAGCTCCCAGCGCTGATACGAGGAAAGACATCTGCCCTTTGTGCCGGACATCACAGCGAAGCGGTGCGCGTCGCATCGAGCGATCCCACCGAGTCCAGCTCCTCCTATTTATCAGAAGGTCGTTTCGGGCGATACGCGATGTCTGGTCCTCGCCGCTGCCCGTCCGACGGCTCGCGAGCTACCGCACCGTGAAGAGTGCCTGATCCTGAACGCGGCCATTGCTGCCGATCAGGAGGAGGCGATGCGCTCCGGGAAAGGGCAAGACCAGCGGATTGGTAGCGGCAGCACCGAGATCGCGCGCATCCAATCGCCAGCGTTCGCCTCCGGTCGCTCCGATCGCGGCAATACGGATACGCTGACGCGACACCGGGATGTCCGGATCCAGCGCAAAAACCGCGCCGGATACGGGGCTGACAATATGCGGCCGGCGGGCGGCCGGCGGCGCGGCTTTGAGCACAGCCTGGCCCGTGCCCGCGAGAAAATAATCGATACGCGGCGGCTCGCCGCTTCCCGCGAAGCGGACGGCCTGCTCCTCGACGCCGGCCTGGCGCAACGGCGCACGACCCGGGTGATCCCGATGAAGCGCGAGCATGATCTCCCTCCATATGGGGGCCGCGCCGCTCGTGCCCGAGACACGTGTCATGCTGTCCCCTTCGGCATTGCCGACCCAGACGGCGACGGTAAAGCGATCGGTGAAACCGATGCACCAATTGTCACGCATCGCCTTGGACGTGCCGGTCTTGGCGGCTGCCCAGAAGGGCAGGCGCAAAGCGGAATCGAGGCCGAAGGTGACGGCCCGCGCGTCCGCATCGGCGAGGATGTCCGCGATAATCCAGGCGGCGCCGGGGGCCATCACCTGACGGGGCACGCCGACCGGATCGTCGGCCCGCAGGCGGAGCGGAAGAAAGCGGCCATTATCTGAAAGCGCGCGATAGGCGGCGGCCTGCTGCAGCAAGGTCACTTCGGCCGATCCGAGTGCAAGGCTGTAGCCGTAATAGTTGCCGTCCTCGGTCAGGCCGCGATAGCCCATGTCCCATAACCGATCGCGGAAATCGTCGACGCCGTCGATCAGCAAGGCGCGCACGGCCGGCACGTTCAGCGAGCCGGCAAGCGCGGTCCGCACGCTGACAGGCCCCTTATAATCATGGTCGTAATCCTTGGGCACATACAGGCCCGAGGCGGTGTCCAGCTCGACCGGGCTGTCATCGAGGATCGACGCGGCAGTAAGGAAGCGACGCTCGATCGTCTGGCCATAGAGGAAGGGCTTGAGCGTCGAGCCGGCCTGACGGGGCGCAGCGGCATTGTCGACATGCGAAGCGGTCGAGCCACCCCCGACCCCGCCGACATAAGCGAGCACATCGCCGGTCCGATTATCGACCACCACCACCGCGCCGTCGCGCGCTCGTTCCGCACCAAGCCCCAGCAATTGATGGCGGAGCGCGGTGGCGGCGACAGTCTGCACACGTGCATCAAGCGTGGTGACGATCGTCTGCCCGGGCTGCGTCAAAAGACGCGCGGCAAGATGCGGCGCAAGATCCGGATCATCGGCGAGCGCGCGCGCCGGCGCGGTCATCGCCTGAGCTTGGGCCAGCATCATGGTGCAATCGGGCAAACGTCCGATGCGGCAGGCGCGGCGGGCGACTGCGCCTGGATCGGCTTGCGGCGCGGGCAGCAACGCCGCAAGCAGCAGCGCCTGATCGCGGTCCAGCATCGCAGGTGACTTGCCGAACAAGGCGCGCGAGGCGGCGCCCACCCCCTGCGCCTCGCCCCGGAACGAAGCGAGGTTGAGATAGGCTTCGAGGATCTGATCCTTCGACCAATGCGCCTCGATATCCCACGCTGCGCGCATTTGGCGAAGCTTGCTGCGCAAGCCGCGCGTACCGGGATCGCCCAGTTGGGGCGCAAGGAAGCCGGCCAGTTGCATGGTGAGCGTGCTCGCACCCCGCGCGTGGCGGCCCTGCAATCCTGCCCAGATGGAGCCGGCGAGGCCATGCCAATCAACCCCGCCGTGTGAACGAAAGCGCTTATCCTCGCCCGCGATCACGGCCGTGCGCAGGGCAGGCGCGACCTCGTCGAGCGGCACCCAATCAAGCCGGCGGATCGAATAATCGACGCGGACCATATCCAGCAGGCGGCCATTGCGATCCCGTAGCCAGGCCTCGCTCGATCGCCATTCTGCGCGTTCTTGGCCGTAGCTCGGGATCGACGGGGGTGCGGTCCATAAGGCGCACGCGATGATGGCGAGCACAGGCACAGCCGGCCACAGACTTGGATGCCGCCGAAGCCACCCGAGCAGGCCGCCTAGCCGCGCGATCATGGCACGATTGTTATCGAATTGTTGGGCAACGCCGCGTGGATCTCGGGCGAATACATTGCCTCGACCCGCGTCGGCGGTAGCTGAAGCCGGCCGGTGCCGTTGAGGCGCACCGCATATTCGACTGTGGTGCGCCCCTTGGCCATCCAGCGGAAATAGCCGCGCCAGGCGTCCAAGCCTTGCTCGACATAGGAAGGCCAGCCATTGCCCCCGCTCGCTTGCCCGGCAAGCAGAGCTGACTGCCCACCGCCCGCACCGAGGATCGAGGCGCCAGCCGGAATCGGATCGTCAATCACGACCCAGGTGCGGTCGACCGGTGCATCGATCGTGATCCGCACGCGCATCACATCGCCGCGACTGATCCGGCCGGGTCGTTGGCGCTGGATGAAGGAAACTTCACGGCTGATCCGATAGCCCGCCGAGATCGGCGCGGTCAGCGGCACGGCCGCGCGGACGGATATGGTTGCCCATGGCCCTGCCTCGCCGCCATGGGCGAGCAGCAGCGCGCCAGGCCCTCTGGGTAGCGGCAGACGCAGCAAAGGCGGCTGGAGTGCGGTGCTGGTCATGGTCCGCCCGCCAAGCCGGGCGGTGGTGAGGCCGGCCGCGCTGCCCGGATAGGCCGCGGCGAAGCGACGCACCGCGACTGTCCCCCACGCGTTAGCGAGGGTCGTATCCCAATGGCCGCGCATCTGCCGAAGCGCCACGCCGATCATCATGCGCGGCGCCTCGGCGTCCCAACCGGTGCGCCCCGTGACGGCGAGCAAGGCCTTGAGCGCCATCTCGTCATCGCTAACCATCATCCACCAGGGCGCATTGCGGCTGTCGGTGAGGTCGAGGCGGGTGCCTTCATAGAGGATACGGCTGCGCAAAGCCGCCTCCGCCGCCTGGACGCGACGTGGATCGACTCCCGGCACGCGCGCGAGTGTGACGAGCCAATCGGCGAGCGTTGCTGTCGGCATATCGCCCAAGGGCATGGCGAGCTGATCGACCATCGCTGGCGTGGCGGCATCGTTGCGCGCGAGCGCGGCCAAGGCGGCCAGCCGCAGCAATCGGGCATCGCCCGGTCCGCTGCCGTCCTCCGTGATCCGGCCTTCAACCACGCCGCGCAGGGCCTGGAGGAGTCCGGCCTTGGCCGCGTCGGGCCATGTTAAGCCGGCATCTGCCGTAATCGAAAGCGCATAAGCCGTGAGCGCGATCGAGCCTGGCTCCTCCGGCATCGGCCAATAATGGAGCAGGCCGTTGGAAGCGACATAGGTGGGCAGCGCCTCCATCTGCTTGGCCCAGGCGGCGCGGTCGTCGAGCGCGACCGCCTTCGAAAGCCGTTGCTCGAAACAACCATAGGGATAGGCCAGCATGTAGCTGCGCACACCATTGAGCGGTGGCGCGGGCGACGCCGCCAGCGCGACATCGACCCCACCGCGACCGGGCAATGCTCCTGGCGGCGGGCCAACCGGCACGCTGGTTCCGGTGCCTATACGGACCAAGGTTGCCGCCCAGACTTGCTCGGGCACCGCCGGAACCACCTGTTGGTCCACTGCCAACCGATCGTTGGCGCGCCCGTCGGTCGATCGGGCGGTGACGGTCCAATGGAGCTTGTCGATCCCTATCGGCGCGGTGAGCCGCCAGGTCACGGGCGCCGCGCCCCCTGGGGGGACCGTCACGGTCAACGGGGCGCCCCGGGCTATCGCCGGCTGGAGGGCGACGTTCGCCGTCACCCGCATCGGGCGATCGGTGCCGTTCCGCAACGTGAAGGTCGCGCCGTAAAAGTCCCCCGACCGCACCAGCGGCGGAACGCCGGCATAGATGGCAAGGTCCTGAACGGTGCGAATGTTCGTGCTGCCCGTGCCGAACAGCCCCTCGCCTGCAGTCGCCACGGCCACCAGCCGATAGGATGAAAGCGAATCCGCAAGCGGCACATCGATCAACGCCCGCCCCTGCGGATCGAGCTTGACCCTACCGCGCCACAGCAAAACGGGTCGAAAATCCGAGCGCGTGAGCGACGAAAGATCGCCCCCGCCCCCGCCCCCGCTCGCCACCGCCTTGAGGCCGTAATGGCGTTTGCCGACCACCTGCATCTGCGCGGTGGAGGTCAGCACCGACAAAGGCCGCTCGCCCATCATCTTCGCAAGGATGTCCCAGCTGTCGTTGGGCGAGAGCTGGAGCAAAGCCTCATCGACCGCGGCGAAGGCGATCTCGGCCTGGCGCGGCGGCCTGCCGTCGGGGCCGAGCACGCGCACGCCAACCCGGGCGTGATCGCGCACGCGATAGCGCTGATGGTCAGCCTGGACGGCAACCTTGAGCTGGTGCGCTTCCCAGCCAACCACGACCTTGGCGATGCCGATGCGATAGGAAGGCTTGGCCAAATCGACCAACGCAGTGGGATAGGCGCCATCCTGGCTGAAGAAAGGCAGATGCCAGCGCCGCGCAAAGTCGGCGAGCCAGAGCCGCCAACCCGCAATCCGCCCACGGACCGCCATAACCGAAATATAGACGTCGGGCGCATATGTTCCTGGCAAGGGCACGTTGACCATCGCGTCCTTGCCCGAGATCGACGTGACGAAAGAGGAGAGCACGCCCTCACGCTCGACCGTCACCAATGCGGTCGCGCTGCGGAAGGGCATGCGCACCTGGACATGGGCAACGTCGCCGGCGCGATAGGTCTTGGCATCGGGAATGACATCCATCCGGTCGCCATTGTCTCCGCCGAACCACCAATCATCATCGCCGGCGAGCCAGACGGAGGTCACGGCACGCGCCTCGTTGCCCTGCGCGTCCCGCGTGGTCGCAACCGCGATCACCTCGCCCGAAACGCCGGGATCGAGATTGCAATCGGCCAGGCCGTGCGCATCGGTGGTGGCGGTGCAGCTCGCGCGGATGCGCGTGGTCTTCGCGCTGTTATCGAAGGCGTAAAAGCCGCCGATCAGCCGTCGCCTCGCCGAGATTATCTCCCGCGTATAGAGCGCGACCGAAATGCGCTGGCGGGCGACGATCTTGCCCTCAGGGGTCAGCGCCGCAATCTTGAGGCGCATCTCGCCCGCGCGCTGCATCCAGCCGTCCGGCTTGAGGCCCAGCCGAATAGCCGACGTGTAGATCGGAATCGACGTGGAGGTGGTCAGCGTCTCGCCATTGGCATCGTCATAATCCATCTCCACCGTCATTCGCGCCGCATCCGCAAGCGCCGGCACATCGATGCCGGTGCGAAGCGCGCCATGCGCGTCGAGCGCGAGCGGCAAGGTGGTCGCCGCGGGCAATGTCGGTGCGGTCAGATCGTTCTGATCCTCGTCGAGCGCGACCGTTCCTTCGCGAACGGCGGCACCGCCGAAGGTCCAACCGTCCCAGCCCGCCGGCGTGTCGCTTAGGGAGGAAAAGGCGGTACGCAGGCGGACGGGCGCATGCCCTGCGCCGCCGCCCGAGAGATAACCCACGTAGAGATCGAGCGGGAGCCGCTTGGGCCGAACCACCGGCATGCGCGGCCCGCTCACGCTCGCACGCATCGTCGGCAGGCGATATTCGTCCACCCGAATCGACTGGCCGCTATACTGAACGGCATCGCCGACCTTGAGATTCAGATCATAGTCGCCGGTCGGCGCTCCCCTGGGCGGCGTCCACGAACTCTCGCCCATCCCCATCCGATCGAGCGTGACCGGGACATCGAACTCCATATCGGATCCGCGATGCTTCAGTTGAAGCACGCCCTTCAGCGATCCCCCGCTCCGGAAGCCGGCGAGCGTCGGCTGCCGATAGACATGCGTCATGTGGACCGTCTCACCCGCCCGGAGTAGCGTCCGGTCGAAGATCGTGTGGAAGATCCGCTGCGGTGCTTGCCAGCCATAAGGAAGATCGAAATTCCACGGCCGTATGCCTTCGCCCCAGCTCGTCAGCGCAAAGGACATGTCGCCGCCTTTGCGTGCCGACACCAACAAGGGCGGGGATTCGGTGCCGCCGATTTCGCAGCCCTCCGCAGTGGAGGGTTCGGGCAAGTTGCGGATCGACAAGCGCCCAACGGAATCCGTCTGGCCAGAGGCTAATTTGCGGCCCGAGCAGCTGTCGGTGACGCTGACCAAGGCGCCGGCTACCGGCCTGCCGCTATCGAGCGCGGTGACCCAGGCGAGCGAACTTCCGCGGCCCCATTTGAAATGGACCGCCATGTTGGTGACGAGCGCCGAGGCCGCTACATAGCGCGTCGCTGCGCGCCCCAGAAGTGCACGGCCGAGCCGGGGACTCGCCAGCTCAACCACATAAAAGCCCGGCCTTTCGAGCGGGATGCCCACCACCTCCATTCGGCGCCCGGCCGCCGGGAGCTGGAGCTTGACCGGCGCCCCGCCCGAGCCCTTCAACAGGGGCCGGTCGCCGGTATGGTTGACCGTCACTGCGGTGGTACCGCGCTTCTCTTCGCGCAGATCGACTTCTTGGGATTTGGCGACGCGGCGGAGCCAATCCACGATCGTCGCGTCATCGTCCGGATTGATGCGCGCCTTCGCCCCCGTGATCGCCGCGATATTCCCCCTCAGTCGCGGCTCGACGTTGCGGATCGTCACCGGCAGTACCCCGCCTTCGCGCGCTTCGAGCACGCCAAAGGGCGCGGCGAACTTCACGAGCGGCGGTGCCTCGGCAATATCAACCTCGAGCGGGAAGCGCCGGGTATTGGAAAGCAGCCGGCCGCTTTCGTCGCGGAGGCCCGCCGGCATCAGCAGTTGCGCGGTGATCGCTGGCGGAAAGGGAGGCTGAAAGCTGACGGCTTCCACTGTCGGCGTCGTGCCTGCCTGGGCCTTCGGCGCCAATTGCCGCCCCGATCCGACATCGAGCCGCAATTGCATTGCATCGGCGCGCCGCACCGGCGCGGTAAACTGGACGCTGATCTCCTCAATCGGGTCACAGCCGGCATTCGCATTGGCCCGCGCGCAAGCGAGGCGTGCGGTGAATTCCTTGCGGACGGTGAAATCGAAGCGGTGGTCCTCGCCGGCCGCGGGGCCGCCCGGGCTGCGGATCGAAGCGCCCCACACCACAGCGACATCATGGCCAGGCGGAAGAGCGCGCCGGCATTTGAGCGCCACGACGTTGGCGAGCGCGGCCTCACGCGCCTTGGCCGATGCGGGAAGAGGATTCGGCAATCCCGCCCCTTCCAGAAATTGCGCCGTCATCCAGTTGGCTTGCGTTGCCGCCAGCACTTGCTGGGCAACGCGCGGCGGCAGCACGTCGACCGCGATCCGCTCGCCTATCCCCTCCACCGCGCAATAAGCGCCGGCGGCAAGGGACCGACCATCCACCGGTCCGTTCAGGGCCGCCAGGAAGACCTGATCTTCTTCAATCTCGCGTGAACCCGAGCCCGGCAGGATCGCTAGCGGAACTGGCCCTCCGCTCTCGATCGGAAAGCGCCGCGTGCCGACAACCTCCCCGCCTGCTGCGTCCTTGAGCCCTGCATTGAGCGCAGCCGCGCAAGAAAGACCTGCCGGGAGCGGGCGGGCAAATTCCCAGACGAACGTTTGCGGATCGATCCAGCGGCCCGCGCCGGGCACCGCGCATGCCATGGTGACCGGCGCCGTATCTTGGCCAAGCGGCACCACCGCGGCGGAAAAGCGCAAGGTGAAACGTGTTATGCCCGCCGGATCACGGCCGATGATGGCGTTGGACACGCTCGTCGGTGAATCGCCGAAGACGCGCCAGGGGGCGATCAGGGCGAGGGTGAAAACGAAGACGACCCACGCCAGACCCTTGCGCATCCGACTCTCCCTTTCCGCACACTGTGGGCGAAATCATAGGGAAGGTCTAGCGGCGAACCGTTTCATTTTGGCGGCGAATTGAAGAGCATGATTTCGACTTGGCAGAAGCCCGTTTCCTGCCGGTTGTTGCCGGTCAGAGGACTGCCCTCTTCATGCGATTTAGCGGATAAAGCCCCGGCATGGCCCGCCTTGCGGCGGGATGCCGACATGCTACTGATACCGGTGTCATAAGATAGACATTAGGAGGGCAGGGATGAACCGGAACACGCTGTCGGGATCGGCCATGCTCGCGCTCGCGGCGGCATTTCTGCAACCACCCGCAAGCGCGGCCGCACCTGATGCGGGCCTGTTGTTCCGTTTGTCCGCCGATCATGGGCTGACCGCGGACCAGGCTTGCGGAGACCCCGAACCCAATTTCCTCAGCCATGTTTCGCTCACGCCCAACGGCAAAAACGGCAACGCGATACGGTGGGAGGATGATGGTGTCGTCTCCTGGAATGCGCCGGGCAACATTTACGGCCGCCGCGGCACACTCTCTTTCTTCTGGCGGTCGCGCGAGCCCGTCGGCGTCGCACCGTTCGTGATCTTCCGCGTCGGGTTCGCCGATCACACCAGTTGGGACATGACCTTCCTGCGGATCGACTGGAACGGCCATGGCTTCGATGCCTTCGTCACCGATACCAATCTCGCGCGAGTCCGTGTCTCTTTCCGCATGGATCAGCTCCCGAGACCGGACGCCTGGCATCACATCGCTTTTGGTTGGGACGAGACGATCGGCGTGCGCCTCTATGTCGACGGCAAGGAAGTGGCGCGTAAGGATCAGACGGCAGACCTCGACACGGGCCTCGACCAGTTCGGCCTGGCCGGAAGGGTCATGTCCCCGCATCAGGTGCAAAGCCGCTACAATTTCATGCGCGGCAGCGATCTGGACGAGATCCGCGTCTATGATCGCATGTTGGGCGCGGGCGACGTGGCGGCACTTGCCAACCTCGCGGAACCTGCCCCGGTCGCGGTATCTATGGACGCGGCCAAGCGGAAGGCCTGGCTGCATCGTTATGGCTGGGATCTCATGACGCCCCCGCCCCTGGATGCTCCGATCACGCGCATCCGCAAGGTCGAGTTCGCAACCGCGCGCGATCTCAAGGAAGAGATGCGCAAGGGCATCGACGGCATCGAAGAGACGACCTGGCCGGGTGTCTATAATCGCTCGCGCCTGCCCGGCCGCGACGATTATTTCGAGCTGCCCGACTGGAACGTCTATGTCGAAGGCGGCAAGACGTTCGACCTCACCGTGCCGCCCAACGAACGGTTCAACCGCGTCGAGCTGCGCGGCGCGGCTTATGGCAGGCTCAGCTATGCCGCCGACGGCAGCCATTATGTGCCAATCGCAACGCGCAGCGAGGGAATGCTTCGCTCGCTCGACCAGTTTGCGCCTAAAACGGGCGGCGCCCTGCGTTTCACCAACAAGGCGCAGGAAACACCGATCCAGGAGATCTGGGCCTATGACGTTGCTCCCGGTGTAGAACCGGAAGGCACGTTCAAGCTGAGCTTCACGGTACGCGCAGATGCGGCGCCGTCGCGGCCGCAATTGGCCGGTTTGGTCCGCTTTATCGATGGCCGTTATCCGCCCGAAGAGCGCACGGCCGTGCTCGCGGCGCCAAGCAGCGGCGGCAAGGCCGCGGCCTCCGCGGGCGATCCGACCAGCGCCAAAAAGCGGTCCGAACAAGCTGGCGCCGCACCGATCGTCCATATCCTGATCCCATCGGGCTTCGGCGATGCGCCCCCCGCCGAGCCACTCGCACGGGCCTGGAATTATGGCTGGGAAAATGTCCATGACGGGCTGGATGGAATCGCGATCGACATTCCCGCTCTGGACGTGAGCCCAAACAAGAACGGGCTGATCCCGCTCGACATCCGCGTCAAGGACCCGATCTGGCCGATGCGCGACATGATCGACGTACAGGTGTCGGTCCGTCCGCACGAGGCGCGCACCGTCTGGCTCGATCTGCGCGACCGCATCCTGACCTCTGACCCGCTCTATCTGAGTCTCGCATCGGCCTCACCCGATTTCGGGGCGAAGGCGATTGACGGCATGAAGATCCGCCTGGTGTTCAAGGATCGCGAGGCGGCCAAGGCCGAGCATGTCGCGGATCGCTTCAACCAGGTGAAGGACAATTGGGGCTTCCTGGTCGAGGAACATACCGCCTCCAAGCGCGAAGCGCTGTACGCCCGCGTCTATGCCGACATTTCGGATTTGCTGCGGGTCGATCCCGACAATGTCCAGGGCCGGCTCTATTGGCAGGATATCAGCTACAATGCGCAATCCTCGCCGATCATGCCCGAACCGCAGCCGACTCCCGGCGTGCCGCTATGGGCGTTCCTCCAGCTCGAAGACCTCAAGCTGGTCAGGCAGTTCGTCAATTGGTGGATCGACAATCGCCAGGTGCCGTATGGCGATTTCGGCGGCGGTATCTCGGACGATGTCGATCTGACCCAGCAATGGCCGGGGCTGGCGCTAATGGGCGTCGAACCGGACAAGATCAACGCGTCGCTGCGTGCCTTGTCGGACGCCGTTTACAAGAACGGCATGCGGGTGAACGGGCTCGGCTATATAACCACGGACGAGCTGCACGCTTATGAGGAAGGTCTCAACAGCGATGCCGAGCGGCTGTATCTCAACTGGGGCGAGCCCAAGGCCGTCGAACGGGTCATGGCAGCGGTGAAGGCGCTGACCAACATCATCACCGTCAATCCGGCGGGACACATGCACTTCTCGTCCAACTGGTATGGCGGGCGGATCGTGTATCGCGAGGGGCCGTGGGAATGGCAGAAGCCGTACAGCTTCGTGGTCATGCACAGCCCGATCCTGATCGGGCTCTACAACGGCAATCCCGTGGCGCGGAATCTCGTCACCGGAGTCACCGACGGCTGGCTCGCGCATGGCAAGAAGGGCCCGAATAGTCTCTGGATCTTCCCCAACGAGATCAACTGGCGGACCGACGCCGAGCGCGCAGGTGATGGCGGCGGCTCGACCACGCCGCTCCAGACCGCCTGGGCGGCGTGGCGATTCACCGGCGATACCAGATATCTTCGCCCGTTCGAGGCACGCGTCGCGGCGAACGGTGCGGGCGCGATGGGCGAGATCAATGAGAATGAGGTCGCGGTCGCCGCGTCCGATCCTCAGCTCGGTAAAATGATGGCCGCCAAGCCCGCCAAGGGAGAGTTAGGGCTCTATTCGGCATGGAACCGGACAGGCGATCTGAAGCCGCTCGAACAGCTTCATGGTGACGCGATCCAGGATAAATTGCGCCACATGTATATGATGACCGAAGGTCATTGGTGGTCGGACCGCGTCGAGCTCAAAAGCGATATCCTGCAGCGAGAACGGCTGGGGGGCATCGCCAACGCACGCGGCCAGGCTTGGCCCGGGAACACCGTATCCTGGCGCTTCGACACGCCCGGGGCAGCCGAGCAGGTGGCGATCCTCATGCCCGGCGCGACACGCGATCACTTCAAGGTGATCGCCTACAATACGTCCGATGAGCCGCTCTCGGCCACCATGACGGCCTGGGATGTCACGGCGGGACGCTGGCGTATGAGCCAGACTGGCGGGACCGGTGCGGGCGAGGCGCGCGAACTCGATCTTGAGCGCAGCGCCTCGACCCGCATGACTTTCGCGCCGCATGCCACCACCACGTTTGAGTTCACCCTGATCCGGGCAGGACAACCCGTCGAGCAGCGCCCGGACATCGGCATCGGGGCGGACGATATGCGCGTGACGGGACGGACGGTGCGGCTGACCGTCCACAGCCTCGGATCGGTCGACACGCCTGCGGGCACCGCCACAGTCGAAGATGCGGGTGGTCATGTGCTTGCGACGACCGCCATTCCACCCATCGCCGCGCCGAGCGATCTGACCCCGCGCACCGTCGACATATCCCTTCGGCTCGCTCAGGCGATCCCCGCGGGCGCATCCGTGCGGGTGAAGCTCGTCGGCGGCGCAGCGGAGATCACTCAGTTCAATAATGCGGTGCCGCTAGCGCGCTGAGCTTCCCGCGAGCAGGGCGAGCGGCGCGGCGCCGTGGGCGAGCAGACGATCATGGATCCGCCGCTGGTCTCCGCCTTTTTGTGCCAATTGTTCGAAACCCAGCCAATTAAGGACATCACCAGCGAGGCTGCCGGGCGCAGCATGTGCGCGCGCTATATCTTTCTCGAATGGCGCGAAGATCACCGGATCGCCCTGAAGATCGCGCAGGAAGGCAAGTGCCACATCGTCCGACCAGCCGAACGCGTTGATGCCGATGTCGATCAAAGCCCGGCCGAGCCGGAACAGCAGCCATTGCAGACAGCCGATCTCCCCGCGAGGATCCTGCGCATAGAGGCCGCTCTGCGCCGCGAGTTGCTCGGCATAGATTGCCCAGCCCTCTATAAAACCGGTCGCAGCGGCGAGGCGCAGCGGGTGCGGATCAGCGCGTGTCTGCAGGGGAAGCTGCATCATATGGCCCGGCAGCAATTCGTGGTGAACAACGCTGCGCAACGTCCATTGCGGGCGCCGTCCAATTTCGTGCAGATCGACGAAATAGGCACCGGGCGTCGTCCCGTCGAACGAGGGTAGGCTTCGGTAACCGGCTTTGCCCGCCGCCTCATCGGCCGGCGTCATGCGCCGCACGGACACGTGATCGACTGCGGCGGGAATCATCCCAAACTGCCGCGGCAGCAGTGCACGCGCAGAAGCCAGCCAGCCGTTCATGTCCGCCACCGCACGATCGCGGCCCGCGCCGTCCTCCGAATAAAGATAGCGCGGATCGTGGGCCATTTGGCGCAGCCGCTCGGCGACGGTTCCGCTGGCGAGGCCCTCCCCGCGCAACAGGCGGTCGGCGCGCGCGGTTAGGGAGCGTGCCCGATCCAAGGCAAGACTATAAGTCTCGATCGGCGTGGCGTCGGTTCCGCTGTGGAGCCGCAGGTGCAGCGCGTAAAGCGCCGCTGCATCGCGCTGGTCTGCGATCGCCGCCTGCAGCGTCGCGCCGCGCATGGCCGCCGAGACGTCGAGCCGCACGCCCGTGGAAAGGCCATGAAGGTTGATCCGGCGGAGCGCATCGAGGCGTTCGGCGGGTGACAAATGTGCGGCATGATCGAGCGCCGCACGGGCAAGCGAATCTGGCCCATCGCCTGCGGCGGCAATCAGCAGCGAGGCGCCGCCGGCGAGGACGAGCGTGCGGCGATCGATCAAAGGTCTCATGCCCGCCTCTTACAGGATGTGTCACCGCGGCCGATGCATGACCACGCTCGATCGACTGCAAAAAACCGGCGCCCCGTCTCTGGGCAGGGCGCCCGGCAGGAGGGGGTTACATCGTGAACCGGGCCCCAAACATGAACGTCCGCCCGAAATGATTATATTCGTAATTCCGGTTCGCCTCGAGATCGACATAACGATCGCGATAACTATCCGTCAGATTGGTGCCCTCGATCGAGAACTCCAAATGCTGCGTCAGCTTGTAGCGGATCGAGGCATCGACGTTGGTGATGGAATTATACCCTTCGAAGACGTTGCCGGTGGCGCTGGCATTGTCGATGAAGCCACTGCGATAGGCGACCGAGGCACGGGCACTGAACCGGCCATCGTCATAATAGAGCGTCGCATTGTAAGCGCGCTTGGCCAACCCATAGAGCGTGGCCTTGATGTCCGACCCCGGGTTGCCGCCGCCCGGCACCGTCGCCGGCCCCGTCACGTGATATTGGACGGTGCTCGAGATGAAGGTGGCGTTGGCGATGCCGCCGAAGTGCGACAGGAAGCCCGGCAGGAAGCGGAAAGGCGCCTGAACGCCCAACTCGATGCCCTTGATGCTGCCCCCGGTCGCGTTTCCGATCGAGGAGATCGTCCAAAGCTGCCCTTCGGGGTTGGACGCCGCCGGCGAGCTCGGCAGGATCACCGATGTCGGAAGCCCGGTCGAAGCGAAGGTGCCGGTGCGCGTCACGCTTAGCGGGAAGCTCTCGATATTCTTCTTGAACAGCGAGACCGTGAACGCCGACTCCCGTGCGAAATACCATTCGGCCCCGATATCGAAGGCAGTTGCACGGAACGGATCGAGGAACGGATTGCCGAAGCTCACCTTGTAATTGAAGCCATCGACCGAGCCGCCCGGCGTCAGATTGCCGAGGCTGGGCCGCGTCATCACCTTGCCGATCGCTCCGCGCAGAATGATGTCCCGCGTCGGGTAGAAGGCCAGGTTGAACGAAGGCAGCCAGTCCTCATAGGTCCGCTTCACCGTCACGAGCACGCCGCTGTTGTAGCCGGTCGAGGATTGGTCGGTCTGAACGTAGCGGATGCCGCCCGAGAAGGAGTAGTCGAGGCCGAACAGATCGCCTTTGGCGTCGAACTGCAGATAGCCGCCCTTGTCGGTTTCCCGGACCGAGCGGATGTTGCTCTGGTTGGGAACGGCGGTGCGATCGTAAAGGTGGGTGAAGTCCGCCGCATTCTTGAGATCGGCGACGACCCACTGGGTGGTGGTTCCCGCCGGTTGCCCCGCGCTCTTCAAGGTGAAGAGATCGGTCAAGCCAGACGTGACAGGAAAGCCAAAGACCGCGCTGGCTCCAAAAACGCTCGATGGGCTGCAGGTGACCGTGCCCAGAACCACGTCGGGTGCGGCCGTTGTCTTGGTCGGGCAAACGACGGTGTCGCGA
>Ga0207647_10001173_pt1 | contig 20188 bp, 17 predicted proteins | sample KBSCornC2_FD_184295 | JGI IMG/M metagenome (GOLD analysis project Ga0207647, IMG submission 184295) | Corn rhizosphere microbial communities from Kellogg Biological Station, Michigan, USA - C2 (SPAdes) (version 2) | ecosystem: Host-associated > Plants > Roots > Rhizosphere ... | reverse complement strand
CTAACTGTCCTGGACCGATCGTGAATCAAAGTATGGTGAAGAGGCGATTCAGCAAACACCTTGTTCGTGCCGTGGTGTTGATAATGCTCGGCGTGGTGCGGCTTTCCTCAAAAGTCGGAGTCGCACTTGGATCGGGTCAGTACAGGGAGCGGTAGCGACCTGGTCAGTGGTCAGCATGCGATCTTTCCAATAATTCTTGATTCTCACGGTTGACCAGGTCGCTACCGCTCCCTGTACTGACCCGATCCAAGAATGATTCCGACCTCTTGAGGCAAGGCCTTAAGTAACTAAGTAACTCTACTTTGATCTGGGCCGTGAACGCTCGCGGGTGACGCGGCTCGAGCGCGTGTATGGAACAACGCTCGTGGGATCTACTTTGATTTCACACGTAACCGCAACGATACCCGCATACTTCTTCAACAGCAGCGCGGTGATTTGCTTGTTCACGATTTCCCAGTAGTCGTCTTCATTTGGATAGCCGGTCAGAAACGTCTCGACGTCTTTAGCCAGCCAGCGGAAGTCAGGATAATCAGCCTTAGTGACGTTAGCGGCATAGCGATACGAGATCGTAAGGTTCAGATTATTGGCCTGCCCCTGATGGTCCATGCGGAAGTCTTTAAGCACGAAAGAAAACTCTTCAACGAGCGAACTCGCCACTCGTGTGCTGGAACTATGTCCCGGAGTCTGCGAATACACGGTCGAACTTGTAGCTATGATGGCGAGAATGACGAGTGATTTTATTGATGTTGAGACGTTCATGTAGTCGTCCTCATGTTGACGTTTTCAATCTGCGGCGAATGACTTGTAGTTCCTCGGCAGTTGGCGGCGCCAGGCGTTCCGATTCACCGAGGTCGGCGGGTATCGGTTTGTCAGCGCGCGAGATTACCGTCCATGCGATTCCCGGAAACTCTGTGCGCAATTGCTTGAGCTGATCCATAAAATCTACATCGCGCTTCCACAGTTTGTCGTAACCATCAAGCAACACCACGACGTTTCCGGATTTGAGTAGTCGATTAAAAAGCCAAAGCCCGCACGGCGCGTAAGATCCAAAAGACTCGTGAAGCGCATCATGAAGCGAACGATCAGGTAACCACCGCACGAGAGAAAACAGGATCGGAACGCGTCCTTCCGTGTTGTAACTGATGTACTTTCGACTGAGGTTCGCCGCGGCTAACTGTGTCCAGGTTGTTTTGCCTTCGCCTGGTCCGGCACGAAGCACAAATCCCTTGCGTACCTTTTCTTCAAGAGCAGGAAATCCCTGCAATTCGATCTTGCCGGCAATGAGCGGCTCGAGTGCAACGAGTAGATTAAGAGCGTAGCGTTGCCCCAGCCGTCGCGTCGGTGAGAGGAACGAGACGAATCTACGCGACGTGATGAACGGCAAACGTTTCAGCGTCGCCAACTCCTGCGTCCGCAACCGTCGATCGATCACTATCAAGATAATGACGGTGACGATCAGGTCCGACGCGAGATTCAGCAGAAGCCCGGCCCAGTCAACTCCATGCATCCTAAATGCAGCGACGACAAAGCCGGCTGATACCATTAGCAGCACCAGATAAAGCCACAGCGACGGAGATTGACCACCCTGCGCCGGTGGTGTCGGTTCAGGCTGTGGCGTGGAGGAGATCGGGGTCATCGGGGATGTGAGTTAAAGCATTTTCGCGACAGACACACAGCACATGGCTGCCTGCCTGTCGCGAAAGGAAAAGGGACCGAGTCGTGGAATCAATGATTGTGCTTTGCAGCAGACGGTGCTGCCGGTGCATTTGATCCCGGATCAGCAACTTCGATCACCGTGCGCATCCATGGATGAATGCAGCACTGGAATTTGTGTGAGCCAACGGGAAGATCCGAACCTCCAGCGGTCGGTCCTTCTTCGGTGCCGCCGGCCGGAACGAAAACGATTGTCGCGAAATTAAGGCATTCGGGAGCGGGAACCGGATTGCCGGAAATCCCATTGAGCTCGTTTACAAACCCACCACCGAAGTTTGCCACGGGCGTGAACGTGTGCGTTTCACCACCGCGGTTTTCGATGAACGTCGGACGCCCAACGTTGATGTGCATTGCGGACGGTTGATTTCTCCAGGCGTGTGCGTCCTGTGTTGCTGCCAGTTCCGCAATGAATTCATCAAACGTGGTGTGTCCATTACCAACGCAAGCTCCATCGCCGAGCACTGCGTTGAAACTAGTGGGCTCGCAGTCATCGTACATCCTGATCTTCTTGTCGCCCTGAACGGCGCCGGCGCCCGCGGTCAATCCAAAAAGCGCGCTTGCAGCCACCAACGCCCAAACCATTGTTCTAACATTTTTCCTGCGTTTCATCTTGAGTCAAGAACCTCCTTGTTCGGGTCGACTCCAGTCTTCACAGGGGTGAGACTGAGGAGTTTGAATCTGAAGTTTGATAAAGCGAGGCAAGCATATACACGTCGGAACTAACGTTGTCAACGAAATCTGCTATCCACAGATTACCCAGATTGATTTAGAATCTGTGTAATCTGTGGATAAAGAAAAGACATTAGAAACCGAGATCCTGCGCGATGCCAATATCGCGTTGACCGAGGACCTTAGTCTCGAACGAGTTGCCGAAACGCTGCTCGACTTTCTGGGTCAATTAGTCCCTTACGACAGCGCAAATGTGATGTTGTTGGATGGAAACTCGCAATTCATCGTCACCGCATTCAGACACTATGTAACAGAGAACGGCGAGAAATCTCGGTTTATTGCGCTCGACCTCAATACCAACGCTATTTTGCAGCGCATCTGTTCGACTAAACAGAGTGTCGTCGTGGCGGATACTCACAGAGATCCGGGATGGCAATGGGTGAGCGGTGCCGGCCACGTTCGCAATTGGATTGGAGTGCCGCTGGTTGCAGCCGGCAAAGTCATCGGTCTCTATTCAATGGACAAGGCGGAGCCATTCTTCTTTCAGCCCGAGCATGTACGCGTGGCGGAGAGGCTGGCGCCACGAGCATCGAGTGCGATTCAAAATGCGCGGTTGTTTGAACAGAGCCAGCATTACGTGGCGGAACTCGAGGAGCGAATTGCCGAACGGAAGCGCGCTGAAGTTGCGTTGCGCGAGAGTGAAGAACGTTATCGCGAGTTGTTTGAAAACGCGAGGGATGCCATTTACGTTCACGACCTCGAGGGAAATTACATCAGGGTAAACCACGCTGCCGAAACACTGTCAGGATACAAGCGAGACGAAATCGTCGGGCATAATTTTTTTGAATTCGTGGCCGCAGACGATCTCCGTTTCCGGCGTAAGACCTTCTATGCAAAGCTGGCGGAACAGGGTGAAACTTCTTTCGAAGTCGATGTGATAGCAAAGGACGGCCGCCGGGTACCAGTCGAAGTTCGCAGCCGCGCGATCTATGAGAACGGCGTGATGACCGGAGTTCAAGGCATCGCCCGTGATATCACTGAGCGCAAACTTGCGCAGGACGCACTGCAAATGTTTTCGCGCCAGTTAATCGAAGCGCAGGAGGATGAACGACGCCGCATCTCGCGCGAATTGCACGATCAGATCGGACAGATTCTGACGGCAATCAAGATGAACCTTCACACGGTACCGCAGGTTCGACAGGTCTCGGAAATAAGTCCCTACGTCAAAGACAATCTCGAGGCAGTTGATGAGGCACTCCGGCTGGTCCGCGATCTTTCCGTGGATCTGCGTCCACCAGTGCTCGACGATTTCGGACTGGCCACCGCTTTATACTGGTATGTCGATCGTTATACCCAGCGTACCGGTTTGGAAGTGGACGTGATTATCGAAATGGCCAATCACAATCAACGTTTCTCACGTGAGGTCGAAACGGCCTGCTTCCGCATAGCGCAGGAAGCGCTGTCCAACATCGTCCGCCACGCGCAAGCGTCTCAGGTGTCATTACAGCTCGTGACAGATGAGAACGTTCTACTGTTGTCGATAAAAGACGACGGTGTGGGTTTCGATCCGGAGAGTCTGCGAAAACGCGCGCCGCGCGCCGCGACGCTTGGTCTCGTTAGTATGCAGGAACGAGCACATGCTGCGGGCGCGAGAATTGAAATTGATTCGGCAATCTCCAAAGGTACCGAGGTCAGGGTCAGGCTTGACCTTGCGCCTTGACTACACGACCCTCGCGAATGAATTGATCCATCATTTCCTCAATCGCCTTTACCGGTCTGTAGTGTTTACTCGGACGCGGCTCAGTGTTTTTGATAAACCAATCATCATGCTGTGCAGCGCCAGGGATGTCCGGATTAGTTACGAGTAGTTCCTCGAGATCGATCGATCGATCTTTCATCGCGCGAACCCACCTATTCAAAACAAAGCGTTGCGCGTGCGGCGATAAACGATGGATGCCACTATTCTGCTCGCGCCCCGTTTCACATTCTTCAAGAAAGAGCCGTGCCTGGACCAGTGCAGCGAGCAAACCACCAGTGTCGAACTGTACGATCTCGGTTGGAGCGGCTTCGATGCCACGAGATACGAAAGTATAAGGGTATCCCAGGTAGGCAATCCGAATTGGCCCGCATGGTCCATCTCCGGAAATGATATCCCAGCTATCGGGCGCTACCCTTAAACGCGGCTTCTGTTTTAGATCTTTTATTATTGGACCAAACTCCTGGTCACCACTGGAAGCGCTGATAAGGTTTATGCCGGGTTTGTGCTCGAGTGGCCATATGTCGTTAAACGGATCGCGCCCGGAACATCCCATTACGTAATTACAACGGAGCATCAGCTCTTCGATGGAGTCCACTCGCGTGACACGATTGGAGAGAGCAGAAGGCAGCTGCGCATTAGGATCGCAGTAAAACACTTTGTTGCCTTGTCTCGCGGCGAGATTTGCGACGGCCCGGCCAATGCTTCCCATGCCGATTACGCCAACTTGTTCTCCTTGCAGCGGCCGGCCATCACGGAATTCTCTATTTATTCTGTCGATGAAGCATTGCGAGAAGACTGCGCCGCCTATCTCCAACTTAACGGCCGCTCTGGCCCATGACATCACAGCAAACGGTGGTGACTTCTCTTCAAACAGGAAGATTCCCCGAGAAGTCTGTTCGACACCGCACATTGAATAGCGTTGTAAGACTTCGCTGGGAACGCTCGTGATGCAAACGCCGCCGTCATCCAAGACGAGCACGCGCTTGATTCTGCGCCGGGCGAGTTGCTCGGTCGCGACTTGCCACAATCGGTTCGTATCCTCGTCAAAATAGCGATGGAATTCACCCGGCAGCGGCATCACCGAGTCGAGCACAGTAACTCCCATCGCCCGCAGCTTCTCAATGACCACGGCACTGTTTGAATAGACTTTGCCGAGCGCGAAGATGTTTTCCGGATTGAGTCCCATCGCACCCGCCGTTTGAAAGAGATCCACGGTTTGTTGAAGCATGTGCTGGACAGCGACCAACGCCGTATCTTCACCAAACTGAAAACCGACGGAACGGGCACAGTTCAGCAGTGCTTGAGTTACTTCAAGACGAGTTGAGTGTGAGTGTGACATAAACAATTGGAGCGAGCGATCTCATCAATTGAAAGTCTGCAGAGTGTCCTCGAACCTGTGGGAGAGGAGGCTTGTGGTTCCCTCTGTGCGGCGCTACTTAGTTTCAGCGTTAGATGCGGGAGCAGGCAATTTTGTAACAGAAAATTTTGTTATTTGGGTGGAGATACTTCTTATAGGCCGATAAAACGAGGTCGCTGGCGACCAGAAGGTCGTTAAATCGATTGATTACGCAAAATCCCGCTCACGGGTAGTGAGCGGATTGTTCAAGTCCTTTCTACAAACCGATCTCTTAAAATACTTTTAATCCCGCCCCACAGGAGTGGGCGGATACTTCAGGTCCTCCCTATTTATCCCATTATTCGGCTTGTTAATAAATAGTTCGAACTTGAACGATCCGCCAACTGCCGTTGGCGGGATTGCCACATCCGCGAGGGTTCGTGGTAGAAAGGACTTGAAAAATCCGCCCACTGCCGTGGGTGGGATTTAAGCAGAAGCCTTGATTCTGCCTAAGTTCTGCGGGGGTTGTCGCCTTGACACTGGGAAACGCAGACTGCTAATCTACGCGGTCTTTTTCTGCACTGAATTCGAGTCTGTACACATAAAGGAGCTGTTTTGATTAGCGAATCCGGTTACCTGTTCACCTCTGAGTCCGTCACTGAAGGCCATCCAGACAAAATCTCCGATCAAATCTCTGATGCAGTACTTGACGCCGCACTGAGTGTCGATCCAACCGCACGCGTAGCTTGTGAAACTCTCGTCACCACCGGACTGGTGGTTGTCGCCGGTGAGATCACGACCAACGCCGTGATCGACTACTCCAGAGTCGCGCGCGAGGCGATTCGTGAGATCGGTTACACCAGAGCCAAGTATGGCTTCGATTGCGACACCTGCGCCGTTCTGTCCGCACTCGACAGACAGTCGCCTGATATCGCGATGGGGGTAGACACCGGTGGCGCCGGCGATCAGGGGTTAATGTTTGGTTTTGCCTGTAACGAAACTCCCGAGCTGATGCCTCTGCCAATCCAGTTGGCTCACCTTCTCGCGCGGCGGCTTTCCGAAGTTCGCAAATCAGGTGAGTTGCCTTACCTCCGTCCGGATGGCAAGTCGCAGGTTACGGTTGAGTATCGTGATGGCCGTCCGTTCCGGCTCGAAGCCGTTGTCGTCTCGTCGCAGCACGATCCGAATGTCACCAACGAGCAATTGCGTGCTGAAATCCAGGAGAAAGTAATCAAGCACACCGTTTCACCTGAATTGCTCGATAACGACACGAAGTATCACATTAACCCCACGGGCCGATTTGTTACCGGCGGTCCGCAGGGCGATGCGGGCGTTACCGGCCGCAAGATCATCGTCGACACTTACGGCGGCTACGCGCCACATGGTGGCGGCGCATTCTCAGGAAAAGATCCGACGAAGGTCGATCGTTCCGCTGCTTACATGGCGCGTTACGTTGCGAAGAACATCGTCGCTGCCGGCCTCGCAGATCGTTGTCAGGTCCAACTGGCTTACGCCATCGGAGTCGCCGAGCCGGTTTCGGTCTCGATCGATTCGTTTGGTACAGGCCGCATCAGCGACGCCGCCATATCCAAGCTGGTTCGAAACAACTTCGAACTGACTCCGCGTGGCATTATCGAATCACTCAACCTGCGCCGGCCGATTTACAGGGCTACCGCTGCTTACGGCCATTTCGGACGCAACGAGGAAGGCTTCAGCTGGGAAAAGACTGACAAAGCCGAAGCGTTGCGAGCAGGCGCCGGTGTTTAGAGTGACCGAGGCATTCATAATTCAAGTAAAGGATTAAATAACCAACATGAGTTCTGCACCGTCCGTCGAATACGACGTGAAAGACATTAGCTTGTCGGGTCACGGCAAGCAGCGAATTGAATGGGCTGAACGTGAAATGCCTGTTCTTCGTCTCATCCGCGAAAGATTTGCCGAAGAGAAACCACTGAGCGGCGTCAAGCTCGTCGCCTGCGCTCACATCACAACCGAAACAGCAAACCTCGCTCGCGCTCTTCAGGCGGGCGGCGCAGAAGCCGTGTTGATCGCGTCGAATCCGCTTTCAACGCAGGATGACGTGGCGGCATCGCTTGTCGCTGATTGGGGCATCCCGGTGTACGCAATCAAAGGCGAATCGACCGACACCTACAATCGTCACGTAAGGACAGCACTGGATTCGCATCCCGACATCATCATTGACGACGGCTCGGATGTGGTCGCGACTCTGCTGAAGGAACGCGCTGGTCAGATCAAAGAAATTATTGGTTCAACTGAGGAAACAACCACGGGCATTCAGCGCCTGCACGCAATGGAAACTGCAGGCGTGCTGCCCTTCCCTTCGATCGCGGTTAACAACGCGCAGACGAAACACTTCTTCGACAATCGTTACGGCACGGGCCAATCGACCCTCGACGGTATTATTCGCGCGACAAACATTCTGCTTGCCGGACGCACGCTCGTAGTTGTTGGTTACGGCTGGTGCGGCAAGGGTGTCGCATCGCGTGCGCGTGGCATGGGCTCGAATGTCGTCGTGACGGAAGTCGATCCGATCAAGGCCGTCGAAGCAGTGATGGACGGATTCCGTGTGATGCCGATGAGTGAAGCGTCGTCGATTGGCGACATCTTCGTGACTGTCACCGGCAATCGTCACGTGATCGATGGCGAGCATTTTTCACGAATGAAAGACGGCGCGATCGTTTGCAATAGCGGTCACTTCGATCTCGAACTGAACCTGGTTGCGTTGCGAGAGATGGCGGGCGATCCGTCGACGATTCGTCCGTTTGTTGAGGAGTATAAGGTCCAGTCGAACGGTCGCAGGATCATCGTGCTGGGTGAAGGACGTCTGATCAATCTCGCTGCGGCGGAAGGTCATCCCGCAAGCGTGATGGACATGAGCTTTGCGAACCAGGCGCTGTCGGTCGAGTACCTCGTGAAGAAGAAAGGCACGTTGGCTCCGGGCGTTCACCTGTTACCAGCGGAAGTCGATACCGAGATCGCAAGCCTTAAACTTCGCGCTCTCGGCATTTCAATCGACACGTTGACCGCCGAACAAATCGAATACATTTCGAGCTGGGAAACCGGCACATAGCCACAATAAAGTTTTAGCCACAAAAAGGCACATAAAGCACATAAAGGAAGATTTTTCTTTGTGCTTTATGTGCCTTTTTGTGGCTCAGGTTCTTACTCGGGAGAGGAAGTAGGTGCCTGCGGCAGTGAAGATGACGAGGGGAGACCAGCCGGCGACGGAGGGTCTAAGCAGCCCGTGATTTCCGAGTTGCTGAAAACCGCCGCCGAGTGCCCAATAGGCAACACCGACCACTACAGCGGCGCAGAGCGCGATTACGGTTCCCTTTCGCCCGAACGAAACCGCGAGCGGCATTCCTATCAGGGCCATTATCACGATACCGAATGGACCTGCATACTTCCTCTGCAACGCCACTGCGAGCGACGATACGTCGACGCCGCGCTGTTTCGCGGCATCAAGATACCCTCGCAAGTCTTTCGCACTCAGTTGTGAAGGACGGTCAGTCGTCGGTTTGAAGACTGCCGGTGACTCAACGCCCGCGAAGGTTATTTCCGCGTCAGATTTGCGTTCAACACCCATCCCTTTCAACTGAAGCGTTTCGACGTCGGTGAACTTCACATGACTCGGATCTAACCAGACTCCGCTTTTCCCGCTGATGACCTGGGCCAGATGCACTGCGTCCTCATCAAGCTCATAAACAGTTGGTTCGATTAGACGACCGTCTTCACTATATTCATATGAGTAGAAGCGGCGCTTTTCCGTCGATGCAAGCCACTGGCGGCCAGTGGGCGTCGTCGCGCGTGCTTTGTCTCCACGGATGCGTGCGCGCAGTCCATCCTGTTTGAGATTCGCGCCGGGCATTACATATTCCTGGACCAGCCAGGAGCCGAACGCCATCACGATCGCAAAGCAGAAGCCCGGCAACATCAAGCGATAGACGCTCTGACCCGACGCCCACCACGCGATCGCTTCATGCCTCCGCGCAAGCAATGCATAAGTTACCAACACCGAAATTAGCATCGTCGCGGGAAAGAGTTCGACGGTGATGAGCGGCATCAGAAACAACAGATATCTCGCTACCAGACCTGTACCCGCATGAGTGGTGGCAATGAAGCGCCAGAGTTCAAACAGCGTGAAGATGTTGAAGATTGCGACCAGTGCCGCAAAGCACACGACAAAAGTCACAATGAGTGAACGAAAAAGAGTTGCGTCCATCAGACTCGGAAAGCCGATAGCTGAGAAGATGCGATGTTTGGTCTGACTGGTTCGGGCTACGGCTTTAGCTTCTTTAGTGCCGCGCGACAAGATCGGCAGCGAAGACACAAATGGCACTCGATTGACGAATAAGAGCAGAACGGTCAAACCGAGCACAAAGATTGTTGCCAGCCATGGTCCAAGGTTAGGCGCGACTGTTCCCGCACGCGCCATCGATTCACCCATAAGCGACAGGAGGTAGTAAACAATGACGACGATCAGCGTGAGCAACACACCAACGCCTCGGCCACCGCGTCGTATTCGCAATCCGAGCGTCGCGCCGAGGAGCGAAAAAACCAGAGGCGCCAGTGACAAGGCAGCGCGGCGGTTCAAAACTCTTAATGCTTCCCTTTGCTCGTCTGGTGTTCCGGAGTCGACTCTTTCACGTAGTTCGCTCCACTCCATGGCATCGGCATTTGTGTCTCGCTGATTTACCCGGTCGACCAGCTCGGCACGTCCTGTATTGATCGAGAAGCGCAACTGGGCGGAGCGATCGACGACATAGGATTTCTCTCCGTTGTTGCCGCCGAGAATATTAGTCGCTGCAGCTTGTTTAGTTTCTGCTTCAGTCGCAGCACCGGGAAATTCAGTCGAAAGCACGTCAGTAAGGACCAGCTCAGACTGGTCGCCGGCTGCATCGATGCGTCCGGAACGGGCGGTGTAGACTTTCGTGGTGTTACCGGTGCGTTGTTCGAAGATGAAGACACGTCCCCACGTTCCCTCTTCTTTGTTACCGTCACGAACGTAAATCACGTATCGCGGTAGTGTGCTGAAGGTTCGTGGCTCGACCGGTGACTCGAGTTTTGCGAGCATTCCTTCAACTGCGATGCGTTCGAGGTCTCGGGCAGCTTCAGGCGCTTCTTTCAGATGCAGGTAAGTAGTGGCGCCGGTGAATAAGAGCCCAATAAGCAGGGCCGGCCAGATCATGGTCCAGGACCCGATGCCTGCAGCACGCATCGCGACTATTTCACTGTCGCTTCCCATGCGCGAGAAGCCGATGATTATTCCTGCGAGGGTCGCGAGTGGAAACGAGAAGATGAGGACTCCAGGTAACAGCGCGGCTGCGAGTGACACAAGGAATGAGAACGGCAGATCAGCATAGACTACGACTTCAGCGAGACGCGCGGCCTGTTGTGCTAACAGGATCGCTGTGAGTAGTAACAGTGAGATGAGAATGTAGGGCGCCATAGCCCCGATGATGTATCGGGGGATAAGGAAGTTCTTGAAGTTAAAGACTTTTGTTAACAAATCGGGTTTTCTTCAAGTATTACCTGAAAAACCAAAATCATTCTTGGACACAGTCAGAACCACCTCGCGGTAGCGGGTGGGTGCGCAGCCAACGGGCTCGGACACTGGCGCGCTCCGCTTGCACCCACCCGCTACCGCGAGGTGGTTCTGACTGTGTCCAAGCTCAACTCGCTGGGCGGATGCGCGGTATGCGTTCAAGCACGTGCCCGATAATCTGAAACGTCAACTCCGCCATCTCGCGTCTTGTTTCCTTCGACATCTCCCTCGTCCCTTCAGCAAACTTCGCCGGCGAAAGCTTCTCCGCAGTTCGCAAGAGCCCGTGAAGCCGTTTCGAGACAACCCTTCCTCTTCCATTACTGCACTGCGAGCATAGCAACGACAAATCCGAGCCGAGGTAAGCTGCTCCATCATCACCTAAAGCTCTTTGACAGCTTGCACACGTCCGCAGTTCCGGCAGAAAACCTTCAAGCTTCAGCAACCAGATCTCAAAGTAACGAAGCACGGCATCCAGATCGTCCGGAGTTTCCGATGCCGCTTCGAAACATGCGATCGCCATTCGAAAAAGATTGTCATGTGCCTGGTGTGGTGGTGAAAAATCGATCAGCAGGTCGCCCATGTATGAGAAACCTGTGAGTATCCCCGCATTCGACGCGAGGTTAAAGCGCGACTTTAAGATCTCGACCTGCCGGAACGAGACGAGTTCCTGATTCTCTTTTTCGTAGTAGGTGAGATTGACGAGCGTGAAGGGTTCGAGTGCGGCGCCAAAACGATTCTTCAGTTTTCGACAACCCTTGGCGACCCCTCTTATTAATCCCGCGGAACGGCTTAAACAGACGACAATCTTATCAGCCTCTGCCAGATTGTAACTGCGAAGGATCAGAGCCTCAGTTTCAAATACAGCCATCTCTGCAGCGTCACGGGATGAAATACAGAATCCAGCTCAGCACCAGTCCAATCACCATGAACTCAGCAAATACTTTAAGTCCGTAGATCAATCGCTCACGCGTTGTGTCTTTCGCCATCGCTCCAAAGATGATTGAAGCGAGAGCAGCGAAGAGGGCCATTACGAGGAAGTGTCTCAAGATTTCCTCCCAGCGGCGATATCGAAAGCGTCGAGCATATTCAGAAAGTTGAGGAGACCGGCGATCAGTAGAAAAGTATTGCCATATTCGTAGGTAGCGCGTGCGGCCCGCACTGGATCATCAGCAAAGCCGTAGTTGAGTAACCACGAAACTATGTAGAGAGCGCCAGATCCGAGGTTCGCAATCATCGGTGGAATTTGAAGGATTATCCAACCATCGGTCGTGAGATCGAAGAGATGACCGCCCATAGCAAGACCGACAAAAAAGCAAACCCAAACGGCCCCGCCCATCAGAGCTGCGCGAAACCATCTTTTAAGAAGAACGTGACCGAGTCCCGGAATAAACCAGGCTGCCAGTCCAGTTAGCCATGCACTGCCGGGTGTCTCCTCGACCTGCATGCGTTCAGCTTTTACCAAATGAATGCCTCCAATAACCCGAGTAAATGATTAACGTTTTACATCAATAAGAATTCCGGCGCAAAGGGGGTCACAGGGGAAACGGATTTGAAATCCGGATTTGGTTCTGCGGGCCCTCTTTGTCTTCATGATTCACATTAGCGGTCGGCCAGCCGACCTTTAACATCCCACGTTAACTTTCAGTCAGTAGAGCAGGAACGGTTCACGTAGCTCTTTAAACTCCTCGAGTGGTTTCTCAGTCCAGTCTCTAATCGCTTCGAGCTCAGTTCCCTTCTCAAATGCCTCTCTGATCTTTGCGGTTCCGCTGATCACGTCGAATGGGTTCTTGTCATAGACGTATTCATACGGCGGCACTTTCCAGCGAAAGTCGTTCGGGTACATGTCGTGCGCCAGCTTCGCCATCGCAATGCCTGCAAACCACGGCTCAAATGAATTTCGATCCAGAACATGAATCTGAACTCCGCCGCAGCTCACGCCACCATGCTTTTGGAATGTCGGTTGGAATACACAGCTTCTGAAATACACGCCTGCCATTCCGAGCGCGTTTAGTCGATCGGCATATTGATCCGGATCGATGTAGGGTGCGCCAATCAACTCGAACGGCCGTGTTGTTCCTCTTCCCTCTGAAACTTGGGTGCCTTCAAAGTGCACGGTACCCGGAAATACTGTTGCCGAGTCGAGCGTCGGCATGTTCGGAGAAGGCAGTACCCACGGTGCGTTTGTGTCGTCGTGCCAATACTCGCGTTTCCAGCCGCGCATTGGAATCACTTCCAAATCGCAGCCGATCTGAAAGTGATCATTGAACATTCGTCCCAACTCACCGCAAGTCATGCCGTGACGAGTAGGCAACGGAAACTGACCTACAAATGAAGCGTATTCAGGCTCGAGGATATTGCCGGCCATGCTCACACCGTTGATTGGATTCGGCCGATCGCAAACGACGACTTTCTTGCCGAGCCGGCGGGCTGCTCGCATGCAATTCGCCAGTGTGTAAACAAACGTGTAGATGCGGCAGCCGACGTCCTGCATGTCAAAGAGGAGGACGTCGATGTCCTCGAGCATCGCGTCCGTCGGCTCGCGGGTTTCGCTGTAGAGCGAGTGCACAGGCAGACCGGTTTTGCGATCGATGCTGTGACCGGTCTCGATCATGTTGTCCTGGACGTCGCCACGAATTCCGTGTTGCGGGCCAAACAAAGCTCGCAGTTGGATCTCCGAGTGTTCATGGATCAGATCCGCTGCGTGACGATAGGAATGATCGACGGATGCCTGGTTGCAGATGAGTCCAACGCGCGCGCCTCGAAGTGCGGGATGGCCTTCTTCAAGTAATCTCTCAAGTCCCAGCTCGACATGTTGGACTTGTTTCTTAGTCGGAGTTGCTTCGCGCTCCAAAGTTAAAGTCATACTTGAATTCTCCTAAACCCAACTTGGACCGGGTCAGTACAGGGGCGGTAGCGGCCTGGTTGGTTAGTAGCACATGCGTCTGAGATCGAACCAGGTCGCTACCGCTCCCTGTACTGACCCGGTTCAAGTAAAGCGCACAAGGCTAAGTAAGCCATACGGCTAAAGATTAGCCGCACAGAACCGATCCGCCGTTGACGTTCAGCACCTCACCCGTGATGTGGTTTGCCCACTCGCTGCATAAAAAGGCGACCGCACCTGCAATGTCTTCCGGTGTCGCGACGCGACCTACAGGAATACCTTTGACAATCGACTCAGCGTCTGCCAGCGCGTCCGTCGTCATTTCTGTTTCAACCCACCCTGGCGCGACACAATTAACGTTGATTCCAAACGGTCCCAACTCGGGCGCCAGCGACTTTGTAAAGGAGATCTGACCGCCCTTAGATGCAGCGTAGTTCGAAAAATTAGGTTCGCCACGCTGTCCCGCCGTCGAACTAACGAGGACGATCCGGCCAAATCGTTGTTCCTTCATGATTGGCACCGCCGCACGGCAAACTGACCACGTCCCCTTTAGATTGATGTCGAGAGTCTTATTCCACAGCTCTTCCGAGATTGACTCAACCGGCGCGCCTTCCCAGATTCCTGCATTACAAATCAGGAAGTCGATGCGCGCGAAATGCTTAACTGTTTCTTGAAGTAACCGTTCAGCGTCGCTCAGCTTCGAAACATCTCCCTGAATCGCAATAGCTTTTACGCTGTGGCTTTGCGCGAGGTTTACAACCTCGTTTGCGGCAGCCCCATCTTTGACGTAATTGACGACTACGTGAGTCCCGAGACAGGCCAGCAATGAGACAACGGCTCTTCCGATGCCTCGTGACCCTCCTGTCACGATTGCCACGCGATCCGCGAGACCGAGGTTCGAAGGATTCATGCAGGTGTGGAGATTGAAGCGAGATCTGCTTGCCGCGTGTTAGCCGCTTCGTCTACGAAAACTCGGAACAACCGTTGAGAAAGCAGATCCTTCTCCCAGCCGAGCTCCGGATGCCATTGTACGGCGACAATAAACCGATCGGGTCGCGGATCCTCCAACGCCTCAATGATGCCATCCGTGGTCCATGCCGTCGCGATCAGATCAGCGCCCAGTGACTCGATAGCCTGATGATGATGGCTATTGACTATGGCATCAACCGAACCTGCAATCTCCGACAGCTTACTCGTCTCCAGCATCTTGATCCGGTGAGACGGACGATCACGAGGCGCTCCCTGCTCATGCTTGATGGCGTCCGGAACTTGCGAACCAATGTCCTGAATCAATGAGCCGCCGCGAGACACATTTACGATCTGCATTCCGAAGCAGATTGCCAATAACGGAATTCCCTTCCTCTCAGCCGCTTTGATGACAAGCAGATCCGTCTCGTCCTTGATCGTTTGAACCGTTCCCAGCGCAGGATGTGGCTGCTGTCCAAAACGTAGAGGGTCAACGTCAGAATCACTACCAGGCAGCAGAATGCCGTCAAGCTCATCCACTACCGCGTCGATGTAATCAGCAGTGGGAATCAAGCTGATGTGCACCGGAACGCCGCCGGCTGCCTCGACCGCCTCGCTGTAGTGACGCCCCAAATAGAAGCGATCTGTGGTCTGTTCAATGCGCATCGTGATTCCGATGCGTGGTCGTTTATGCATCATCGCCCCTATCATAACTCAAGTGGGCGCCACACTCGAAAAAGGTGTCCTTGACTTAACTCGAAACGAGTTCCTATAGTCTCGGTACAAGAAACATGCAGAAAAAATCAAATCGGGTTCGCAGCACTACAGTGCTGCTCGTCAGGAAGGATGCCAGCGTGGCGCTTGCCGGAGACGGGCAGGTGACGATGGGTGAAACCGTCATGAAAGCCAGCGCCAGGAAGGTGCGGCGTCTTTATAACGATCAGATCATTGCCGGTTTTGCCGGCGCGACCGGGGACGCCTTTTCGCTTTTGACGCGGTTTGAAAGCAAACTCGAGCAGTATCACGGCAATCTCGAGCGAGCCGCCATCGAGCTTAGTAAAGAGTGGCGCACTGACAAGATGTTGCGTCATCTGGAGGCGCTGCTGGTTGTTGCTGATAAAAAGTCTTCATTCCTTTTGTCAGGTAATGGCGACGTGATCGCGCCTGACGAAGGCGTGCTGGCAATTGGCTCAGGCGGGTCTTACGCCCTCGCTGCCGCTCGTGCGTTGATCAAACATACGGATCTTTCCGCTCGTGATATCGCCGTGGAATCACTCCGCATCGCCGGAGAGATTTGCATTTATTCAAATCAAAACATCATAGTTGAGGAGCTTTAAGAGAAAGCTGTAATACGCAATGGTTATTTATTTAGCTGGTGAAGTGGACGAAGAGGCACAACTCGATGAGATGTCGCCTCGCCAGATCGTGACTGAGCTCGATAAACATGTTGTGGGCCAGCGCAACGCGAAACGAGCAGTTGCAATTGCTTTGCGAAATCGTGTGCGACGGCAGAAGCTGCCGCCCGAAATGGCTGTCGACGTGATGCCTAAGAACATCATCATGATCGGCTCGACGGGTGTCGGTAAAACTGAGATCGCGCGACGCCTGGCTCGCATGTCGAACTCGCCGTTCATGAAGGTCGAGGCTTCGAAGTTTACTGAAGTCGGTTATGTCGGTCGCGACGTCGAGAGCATGATTCGCGATCTCACAGAGATCTCGGTGGAGATGACGCGTCAGGACAAAAGCGAAGAGGTCGCTGAAAAGGCGGAACTGAACGTCGAGGAGCGAATTCTTGACTTACTGCTGCCGCCGCCGCGCTCGTCGTCGAGTTTTTACGACTTCGATTCAGACACGACTGAAGAACCATCAACCGAGCTCGACACTACGACACGCGACGAGCAGTTTCAACGTTCGCGCGAAAAGCTGCGCACGCAATTGCGCAGCGGCAAGCTCGACAATCGTTTAGTCGAGCTCGAAGTGCGAGAGAAAAACTTTCCCGTGATCGAACTGGCTGGTCCGCAAGGCGTCGAAGAAATGGGCATCAACATGAAAGACATGTTGGGCAACCTCTTTCAGGGTCGCACCAAGCGACGAAAGATGCGCGTCGACGAGGCGATGGAGTATTTGATGCAGGAAGAGGAAGAGCGCCTCATCGATATGGACCAGGTTGCACGTGCCGCAATCGAGCGAGTCGAGAATTCCGGAATCATCTTTCTTGATGAGATCGATAAGATTGCCGGACGCGAGTCGGGACATGGTCCAGACGTCTCACGTGAAGGAGTGCAGCGCGACATCCTTCCGATTGTCGAAGGAACGACTGTGAACACTCGTTACGGGATGGTGCGCACGGATCACATTCTCTTCATCGCCGCAGGCGCTTTTCACGTTTCAAAACCTTCTGATCTGATTCCCGAGCTGCAGGGCCGCTTTCCGATTCGCGTCGAACTTGAGTCGCTCACTATTGAGGATTTCAAACGCATTCTGACCGAACCGCGTAATGCGTTGATCAAGCAATACCAGGCGATGATGGAGACCGAAGGCGTGTCGATTGAGTTCACGTCGGACGCTATCGATTCGATTGCAAACTACGCGGCCCAGGTCAACCAACAAACCGAAAACATCGGCGCCCGGCGTTTACAGACGATCATGGAGAAGCTGCTCGAGGAGATCAGTTTCGAGGGTCCGGATCTGGAGCCAAAGCAACAGCGCATCGACGCTGCTTACGTCTCAGGGATGCTCGCAGAAACAGTTAAGGATCAGGACCTCAGTCGATACATTCTGTGACAAAACGTGGACCAACCCATCCACAGGTTTCACCGATTACTCTTCTGTGTAATCTGTGGATAGTTCTCTGTTTGATCGGTCTGGCGGGTTGCGGCAAGCGACGGCCTCCTCTGCCGCCCGTTGAGCGCGTCCAGCAACGCACAGAGTTTCTTTCGGGCGCACAACAAGGTAACGAGGTGATTCTCAGTTGGCCTTCGCCGCAACGAAATGCGCCGAACAGCAGCGTGCAGAGTATCAGGCGTATCGACGTGTACCGGCTTGCAGAAAAGCCCGGGGCCCCGTTGGCTTTGACTGAGGACGAGTTCGCAGCGCGAGCGACACTCGTTGGTTCGGTCACATACGAGCAGATACAAACTGCCGGCGATACCCTCATCTACCGTGACGTTCTCGAGCTCGCGGGACAGCCTACACGCCTGCGTTACGCGATTCGGTACGTCAATGCTTCTGGTCAACGAGCTTCTTTCTCAAACTTTCTGAGCATCGAGCCTGCTGCGCGTATCGCTAAAGCGCCCACGCTCTCGTCGCCGGCAAAAGTGCTCGAGGATTCGATCACGATCTCGTGGCAACCGCCGGCAGCAAATATCGACAACTCAACGCCGGTGAATCTGCTTGGTTATAATGTTTACCGGACTGACGAGTCGCAGACTGAATCTGGTATTCAGCCACTCAATCCCAAGCCGATTACCGCTACCGAATATGCCGATAAGAGTTTTCAGTTCGGCACTACCTATCGGTATGTTGTTCGGGCAGTTTCGCTGGGAACGGGTGGTGCGGAGGTGGAGAGTCTTAATTCGAACGCCGTTGAGATTTTGCCTCAGGATGTGTTTGCACCGGCGGCGCCGGAGCGGCCGAGTATTGCAGCGCCCGAGCCGAATTCGGCGCGCCTTGCGATTTTCTTTGCGGCGAATAAGGAAACGGATATTGCGGGCTACAACATTTATCGCTCGACCGATCCGAATCTGCCGAAACAGAATTGGACCAAACTGAATCAGGCACTGCTGACGCGCACGACTTATCAGGACGACAAAGTTGAACCTGGCAAGACTTATTACTACTACATCACGGCGGTGGACAAAGCCGGTAACGTCAGCGCACCCTCGGAAATCGGATCGGAGAAAGCTCCTTAGGCAACTCGGAACGTACTGTAGGGGCGGCCCTCCGTGGCCGCCCGTGGCTTGAGCTAGAGCGGTTCAAGTACGCGACAGCTCAGTTTGGCGAACACGATTCAAAACCACGGGCGGCCACGGAGGGCCGCCCCTACAGTTCGCTGAACATAGCCTTATGAAACTTTGTCGCATTGCATATCAGAGCTCGGGGAAACCGCGATATGCGGTACTGCGGGATTCTAAAGTTTATACATTGCCCGATGACTATATCTTCGATCGCATTGAGGAAGGTGCAGCACTGGATCTGGCGGAAGTGAAGCTGCTCGCGCCCGTAGCACCTTCAAAGGTCGTATGCGTCGGTCGAAATTATCGCGAGCATGCGGCGGAACTGGGGAACAAGATGCCCGACGAGCCGCTACTGTTCTTGAAAGCTCCGTCGGCCGTGATCGCTTCAGGCGACGTGATCGAACTGCCAAAAGCATCCCAGCAAGTCGAGCACGAGGGAGAACTCGGCGTAGTAATCGGTCGCCTCGCTCGCAAGATCCCCGCGAACGAAGATCCCCTGAGCTACGTCTTTGGCTACACGTGCGTGAACGACGTCACCGCACGCGATCTGCAGCGCAAAGACGTACAGTTCACCCGAGGCAAATCCTTCGACACGTTTTGCCCCGTCGGTCCGTGGATCGAAACGGACCTCGATCCAACGACCGCGGCCGTTCAAACACGCCTGAACGGCGAACTAAAACAAAAAGGTAACACGGCTGACATGGCCTTTCCTGTCGCCTTTCTTATAAGGTACATCTCTGAGATCATGACACTGTATCCCGGCGACCTGATCGCGACTGGAACGCCTGCAGGCGTCTCGCGAATGAAGGACGGCGATACGGTAGAAGTTGAAGTGACGGGGATTGGTATTCTCCGTAATAGCATAGGAGTCTTGTTATGAAATTTTTTCTTGATACCGCCAATCTCAATGAGATTCGCGAAGGAGCAGCGCTAGGCCTTGCAGATGGAGTGACCACGAATCCATCGCTCATCTCCAAGGAAGGCGGTGTTGACTTCAAACAACACATCGCCGCGATCTGCGAAATCGTTCAGGGCCCGGTGTCGGCTGAAGTCACGAGCCAGGATAAAGACGGCATGGTTCGTGAAGGACTTGAGTATTCGAAGATCGCGCCGAATGTAGTGATCAAGTGCCCGCTGACACGCGATGGCCTTAAAGCTACACGTCAACTGACAGACGAAGGTATCAAAGTAAACGTCACGCTTTGCTTCTCGGCAGCGCAGGCGATTCTGGCGGCGAAAGCCGGTGCGGCATTTATCAGTCCGTTCCTCGGGCGTCTCGACGACATTGGCGAGAACGGGCTCATCCTGTTGCAGAACATCGTCGAGATTTATCAAAACTACA
>Ga0207647_10001172_pt1 | contig 20191 bp, 17 predicted proteins | sample KBSCornC2_FD_184295 | JGI IMG/M metagenome (GOLD analysis project Ga0207647, IMG submission 184295) | Corn rhizosphere microbial communities from Kellogg Biological Station, Michigan, USA - C2 (SPAdes) (version 2) | ecosystem: Host-associated > Plants > Roots > Rhizosphere ... | reverse complement strand
CTTGCCGGTTTTCCAGATCGACATGTGGGTGTGCATGCCGCTGCCGTTATCCTTGGCGATCGGCTTGGGCATGAAGGTCGCGGTCTTGCCGTAGGCATGGGCGACCATGTGGACCACATATTTGTAGATCTGCATCCGGTCGGCGGTTTCGACCAGGCCGCCGTAGGTCAGGCCGAGCTCGTGCTGCGAGGCGGCGACCTCGTGATGGTGCTTGTCCATCGGCAGGCCCATCTCGAGCATTGTCGCGACCATCTCGCCGCGGATGTCCATCGCGCTGTCGACCGGCGCCACGGGGAAGTAGCCGCCCTTGGCTCGCGGGCGGTGGGCAAGGTTGCCGCCCTCGTAGTCGCGCATCGTGTTGGTCGGCAGCTCGATGTCGTCGATCTTGAAGCCGCTGGCATTGTAGCCGTCCTCGAAGCGGACGTCGTCGAACATGAAGAACTCGGCCTCCGGTCCGACGAACACCGTGTCGCCGACGCCGGTCTGCTTGAGATAGGCTTCGGCGCGGGTCGCGGTGGAGCGCGGATCGCGGCCGTAGAGTTCGCCCGTCGACGGCTCGACCACGTTGCAGAACAGCACCATCATCGGCGTGGCGCTGAACGGGTCGACATAGGCTGCGTCAAGGTCGGGCTTCAGGATCATGTCGGACTCGTTGATCGCCTTCCAGCCGGCGATCGAGGATCCGTCGAACATCAGACCGTCGGTCAGCGCATCCTCGTCGATGACGCCCGAGGCCATGGTCAGATGCTGCCACTTGCCCTTGGGATCGGTGAATCGAAGGTCGACCCAGTCGATTTCCTCGTCCTTGATCCGCGACAGGATGGTGCCGGGGTTGTTCGCCATGGGTGTTGCCCTCGCTCTATCGGTTGCGCCCGAACAACGCCGCGGGCCCGGCGGACGGCCGGACGTCGGGCTGCGATTCGAGCTTGGGACTCCAGATTCCGGAGGCCGCGCCGAGAGTCAGGGGGGCGGCGAATATTTCACCGGTGCACACTGCTGTTGTGCGGGGCCCGGGAGTCCCTACGGTGGCAACAGGCAACAGGGTGAGGAACGTTTCATGTTGATCGCCCTGTTGCTGCCGCTCGGCCTCGCTGTTCTCCTGTTCGGCCTGATCCTCGTTCGCGCGGCGGTTCGCCAGCACACGCTTCCAAAGCTCGAGGCAATCGCGGTGGGAGCGGTGGTCAGCTTCTTCGACACGCTCGGCATAGGGTCGTTCGCGCCGACCGCCGCTTGGCTGAAACTCCGCAAGCTGGTTCCCGACCGCCTGATTCCGCCGACCATGCTCGTCGGCCTGACGCCGCCATCGATGGTTGAAGCCATCATCTTTCTGATCCTCCTCGGCGTGATGGTCGATCCGGTCCTTCTGGTGGGCTGCGTTATCGCTTTGCTGATGGGCGGCCTGCTCGGTGCGCCTCTGGTAGCGCGAACTCGAGTTTGGATCGTCCAGTTGGTCGTGGGGATTGCATTGGTCCTTGCAGCGACCGCCTATGTGATGACCAACCTTCACCTGTTCCCCGGCGGCGGAACTGAAAGCAGCCTGCCGTTGGCGCTGATGGTTGCCGCGATCGTCGGGAACTTCGTGTTCGGGATCCTGCTGAACTACGGCGTGGGCAATTTCGCGCCGAGCCTGGTGATGTTCAGCCTGATGGGCATGGACCCGCGGCTGGCCTTTCCGATCATGGCGGGCGGGGCCGCGATTACCGGAGCAGGCGCGAGTGTCCGCCATATTCAGATTGGCCAGATCGACTTGAGGATCGTCATGGGCTTGGCGATTGGCGGCATCCCCGCGGTCCTCGTCGCCGCCTTCATCGTCAAGACCATGCCGATCGAAACGCTCCGCTGGCTGGTTATCGTGGTCGTCCTTTATGCCGCGGCCGTCATGTTCCGCGCCGCGATGCTCGGGCGGAGAGAACACCGCCCAGAAGGCGCAACGGCGCCCGTCCTCGATTAGGGAACCGTTGCAGCGGCGAACCATTGTCGCCGCCGGGGCGGGCGCTTGTATGGGAGTTAAGCCATGCGTTCGATCCTGTTGTGGCTGATCGGCATTCCCATCCCGATCATCCTTCTGCTCGCGCTCTGCACCCATCATTTCTGAGGTTTTGGGCTATTCCCTAGGGGCGGTGCGGCAGGGGCCTTGTCGGTCCCAAAACCCCTCGCTATCAGGCCCGCCAATCGCGGCGGTCACCGGCCGGCGCGGCGTCTCGCTACCGTGCTTCCCGGCACGTCAGCATATCGCGTCACAAAAGGGTTATGATGGCCACCCAATCCGCTGAGGATTCCACAACTGCAGGTCATGAAGCCGATGGCGTACGCCGCCGCGACTTCCTCAACGTAGCTGCGGTCAGCTTTGCCGGCGTCGGGACGGTTGCGGCGCTTGCTCCCCTGCTGGTCCAGATGTCTCCGTCGGCCGACGTGTTGGCGCTCGCAACGACCGAAATCGACATTTCCAAGGTGCAGCCGGGGCAGGGCATCAAGACCCAATGGCGCAAGCAGCCGGTGTTCGTCCGCAACCTCACTCCGAAGGAGATTGCCGAGGCGGATGCGGTCTCGATGGGGGACCTTCGCGATCCCGAGACGCTCGCCCAGCGTACCAAGCCGGGCCACAAGAACTGGCTGATCACGCTCGGCGTCTGCACTCACCTCGGCTGTGTGCCGCTCGGCATCGGCGATGGCGAGAACAAGGGGCCGTATGGCGGCTATTTCTGCCCATGCCATGGCTCGATGTACGACACGGCGGCGCGCATCCGTCAGGGTCCGGCGCCGAAGAACCTGATGGTTCCCGACTACAAGTTTTTGTCGCCGACGACGGTGCAGATCGGCTGAGGGGCTAAAGAGCATGAGTTTTTCCTGGGCCAGGCCCTACGAACCCAAGCACCCGGTAATGCGCTGGCTCGACGAGCGGCTTCCGCTCCCGCGCCTCGTCTATGGTGCGATCGGCGGCGGTTATCCGGTTCCGCGCAACCTCAACTATTTCTGGAACTTCGGTGTCCTGGCGGGGATCTTCCTGACCATCCAGATCGTGACAGGCATCGTGCTCGCGATGCATTATTACGCGACCACCGATGGCGCGTTCAACTCGGTCAACCAGCTCATCATGCGCGACGTCAGCGCGGGCTGGCTGCTCCGCTACGCTCACATGAACGGTGCAAGCTTCTTCTTCATCGTCACTTACATCCACATCTTCCGCGGTCTCTACTACGGCTCGTACAAGGCGCCGCGCGAGCTGGTGTGGATGCTCGGCCTCGTCATCTACCTGCTGATGATGGCGACCGCCTTCATGGGCTATGTCCTGCCCTGGGGGCAAATGAGCTATTGGGGCGCGCAGGTCATCACCGGTTTCTTCTCGGCCTTCCCGCTAATCGGCGAGCCGCTCCGCGTCTGGCTGCTCGGCGGCTATGCGCCCGACCAGGCCGCGCTGACCCGCTTCTTCTCGCTCCACTATTTGCTGCCGTTCGTAATCGCGGGCGTGGTGATCCTGCACATCTGGGCGCTTCACATCCCCGGCTCGGGCAATCCGACCGGCGTGGACGTCAAGGAAGAGCGCGACACGCTGCCGTTCCACCCGTTCTACACGGCAAAGGACGGCTGGTTCGCGGCCTTCGTCCTGCTGGTCTATGCGATCGTGACCTATTTCGCGCCTGACTATCTCGGCCATCCGGACAATTACATTCCGGCCAACCCGCTTGCGACGCCGGCCCACATCGTGCCCGAATGGTACTTCTGGCCGTTCTACGCGATCCTTCGCTCCTTCACGATCGACTTCATCCTGCCGGCGAAGCTGTGGGGGGTGCTGGCGATGTTCGGCTCGATCCTGCTGCTGTTCTTCTTGCCGTGGCTAGACAAGTCGCCAGTCCGCTCGGGCGCCTATAGGCCCGTGTTCAAGCGCTTCTTCTGGCTGCTGGTGATCGACGTGGTGATTCTCGGCTATGTCGGGGGAGCGCCCTTGAATTGGTGGCGCACGGCGCTCGGCCAGATCGCTGCGGCTTATTATTTCGTCCATTTCCTCGTCATCCTGCCGCTCGTCTCGGCGTTCGAGACGCCCGATCCGCTGCCAAGCTCGATCAGCAGCAGCGTGCTTCACGGGGAGGAAGCGGAGGCCGCTCCGGCGGGACAGACCAAGCCGCGGCGCGGTTCCGTGGCGACGGCCGGCTAAGGGGACAGCAGGCACATGCGTTTCATCCTGGGTTTTATCGGTTCGGTCTTCGCGGCGATCCTGCTGTTCTCGATGATCAGCAACCTCGCGACCTATGTGAAGAATCCGCCGGCCCCGCTCGCCGCCGAGAAGTTCCACAAGGAGCCGAAGGAGCTCAGACTCAAGAGCGATGGTCCCTTCGGCAAGTTCGACAAGGCTCAGCTCCAGCGCGGCTTCCAGGTCTATTCGGAAGTCTGCTCGGCGTGTCACAGCCTCAAGCTGGTCTCGTTCCGCGAGCTGAAGGGCCTTGGCTACAATGACGCCGAGATCAAGAAGATCGCGTCGGACTGGAAGACGCAGGTCCCGTCGATCAACCCGGATACCGGCGAGCCCGCGACCCGCAAGGCGCTTGCCTCGGACAATATCCCGGCGCCGTTCGCCAATGAAGTCGCAGCACGCGCCGCGAACAACAACGCGCTTCCGCCTGACCTGTCGCTGATCACCAAGTCGCGCGAAGGCGGGGCCGCCTATATCTATTCGCTGCTGACGGGTTGGGCCAATCCTGACACCTACCGGAACGAGCATGGCGAGAAGCTACCGGCCGAGGCCAAGCCTGGTCCGAACCTCCACTTCAACCCCTATTTCGCGAATCTCAACATCGCCATGCCGCCGCCGCTGACGTCGGAGGGCCAGGTGACCTATGCCGACGGGACCAAGCCAACGGTCGACCAGATGGCCAAGGACGTCTCCGCCTTCCTGGTGTGGACCGCCGAGCCCAATCTCGAGAACAGGCATGCCGCCGGCCTTTCGGTCGCGATCTTCCTGCTGTTCGCCAGCATCCTCGGTTATCTCGCCTACCGGCAGATCTGGCACGATGCGAAGCGCGTGGTTCGGGTGACGGGTGCGCTCGATCCGAAGAACCAGGCGAAGTCGAAAAGCGCCAAGGCCAAGCAGGGCGTCGTCGGCTGATCCGGATGGCCAGCGTTTGAGTTTTGACGCCGGCGTGCTTGCTGCGCGCCGGCGGTTCTTCTTTGTGAGGGGGCAGAGATGCAATCGAAATTCCTGGCACTTATGGCGTCCGCAGCATTTGTGGCGGCCGGGCCCGCAATGGCTGCGCCGGGAGACGCTGCGCGCATCATCGACGAGGGCATGAACCGCAGCCAAGTGATGATGACCGCGTCCGAGCTAATGGACGGAATCGGCGCTCGCCTCACCAATTCGCCCAACATGCGGCGCGCTGAGCAATGGGCGATCGGCAAGTTCCAGAGCTACGGCCTGACCAACGTTCATCGGGAGGGCTTCGACTTCGGCCGCGGCTGGGAGATCGTGGATTCGAGCGTGGTCATGACCGCGCCGCGTCGAATCAAGCTCACCGCGATTCCGATCGCCTGGTCGCCTCCCACAGTGGGCGCGCTGAGCGCCCCCGTGATCGTCGCGCCGATGAACCGCAAGGAACAGTTCGCGGCCTATCGAGGCAAGCTTCGCGGCAAGATCGTGATGATCGACCTGCCCGGAACCGGCGACGAACCCGACAAAGCCGCCTTCCGGCGCCTCGACTCCGGGGAGATATCCAAGCTCGACCAGTTTGAGCAGCCTAAGTTCGATCCCGACTTCGTCGACAGCTTCACCAAGCGCATCAATTTCTGGAACGATGTCGACCAGTTCCTGGCGAGCGAGGGCGCGGTCGCGTGGGTCCGCAAATCCTATCGCGACGGGAAGCTGATCTCCGGCGAAGGCTATCAGAACATGATTGGCAAGAGTCCGAAGCTGCCAGCGGTCGAAATCGCGTCCGAGGACTATCGGCGCCTGGCCCGCCTGGCCAAGACGGGGCGCAATCCAGAGCTCGAGATCAACAGCAACGTCCGCTACGTCGACGACGACCGGCAGGGCTACAATATCATCGCCGACCTGCCCGGAACCGATCCCAAGGCGGGCTACGTCATGGCCGGCGGTCACTTCGACAGCTGGGCCGCGGGTGACGGCGCCGCCGACAATGGCGCTGGCAGCGTCGTCGTTCTCGAGGCGGCGCGCATCCTGCGCCAGCTGGGGGTACGGCCCAAGCGTACCATCCGCTTCGTTCTTTGGTCTGGCGAGGAGCAGGGCCTGTTCGGCTCGCTGTCCTACATCGAGCGACACATCGCAGTCCGGCCTTATCGCCTGACTGAGGACGGGACCGCGAACTACGACAAATGGGAGAAGTCGTTCCCCATCACGCCGCTGGCCGGATATTCGGACCTGAAGGCCTATTTCAACCTCGACAATGGCTCGGGCAAGGTCCGCGGCATCTATGCCGAGGGGAACACAGGCGCTTCGTCACTGCTGAAGGAGTGGCTGGCGCCGTTCGACGCGATGGGCGCCGATGCGATCGTTGCCGCGCCAACCGACGGCACCGATCACCAATTCTTCCAGACCGTCGGTCTGCCCGCCTACCAGTTCATCCAGGACCCGCTGGATTACGGCTCGCGAGTTCACCATTCGAACATCGATACGCTGGATCACATGAAGGCCGAGGATCTGCGTCAGGCGTCCGTGGTCATGGCCGGAGTCCTGCTTGCTGCAGCCAACAGCGACAAGGAACTGCCGCGCCAGCCCTTGCGCACGCAGCCGCTGCCGACCGACCCGTTCAAATACGACTATCCCGAGCCCAAATAGGCTCCCGCCTAGTTCACTCGCGGTTAACCTGCGCGGGCGCGTACACGCGCGCATGTTCCTCCGTTGTAGTGGAGTCTCGACATGCGCGTTTCACAACTTCGCTTAGCCGCTTTGGCACTGACGAGCGGTATCGCCCTTAGCGGCTGCGCCTACGACATGTACGGCGATCCTTACGGTTACGGCTATGGCTACGGCCCTCAGAGCAGCGTCTCGATCGGTGTCGGCTACGGCGGTTATGGCTATGGGGGCTACGGTTACGGCGGCTACCCCTACGGCGGTTATTACGGCGGCTACGGCTACCCTTACAGCGGCTACGGCTATGATCCGTTCGGCTGGTACGGGAACTATTATTATCCCGGCAGCGGCATCTACGTGTACGACAGCAATCGTACCCGGCACGTCTGGAGCGGCGACCAGCAGCGCTATTGGACCCAGCGGCGCGAGCAATGGCAGAACCATCATTCAGGAACGACCGCCGCAGCCACGGGCGAGAACTGGAGTGGCTGGGACCGCTCGCGCTGGCGCAACCGGACCGTCTCGACGACGGGCGCGACGACTAGCTCGACCGGGACTTGGTCGCGCGACTCCAATCGAGGCTGGCAGCGCCGTTCCTCGACGAGTGTCACTACCCAAAGCTCGGACGGGTCGCAGCGGGATCGAGGCGGCCGCCGTCGCGGCAACCGCGACGATTAGGACTCGTCGCCGTCTCCTTGCGGGCGGCGGCGAATCAGCACGATCGAGATGAACGTCATCACGACGTCGCCCTGTTGATTGGTGACTGTCGTTTGGGTTCGGAAGGAGCCCATGTCCGGGCGGCTGCGGGACGGGGTCGTTTCGAGGATCTTGCCGCGCACGTGCAGCGTGTCGCCGGGGTAGACGGGCTTCTTCCACCTGAGCTCGTCGATTCCGGGCGAGCCTAGCCCGGCCTGCTTATTGTCGACGACCCGGCGCGCGATCACCGCCATGGTCATCGCAGCGGTGTGCCAGCCGCTCGCGGCGAGGCGCCCGAAGTGGGTCTTCGCGGCGGCCTCGTCCGACAGATGGAAGGGCTGGGGATCGTACTTGCGCGCGAACTCGAGCACTTCCTCACGCGTGACTTCATATGTGCCGAACTCGGTCTCGGCGCCGACCTGCAGGTCTTCAAAATAGATCATGGCGGCCGCGCATAGCGGTGAGTGTCGCTTCGCGCTACGCTGGGCTGTGGCGACGCATTCGACCCTTGGGACCGGCTGGGATCCCCGCCTGATCCAGGCCGCGGCCGCGCTTCACGACAACCGCCTCGACGTCGCCGAGCGCATCCTGAAGCCATATCTCAAGGAGGATCCATTCGACGCGAAGGCGATACGGATGCTCGCCGAACTTGCCGCGCGGATCGGCCGGTGGCGCGATGCCGAGAATCTGCTCCGCCGCGCCGTCGAGCTTGCGCCCGGCTGGACGGCGGCAAAGGCCAATCTGGCGATGGTGCTCGGGCGGACCGGCAGGCCGGCCGAAGCGATGGAGCTGCTCGACAGCGTCCTCGAGGAGGAACCTGACTGGGTCGGGCACTGGAACCTGAAAGCGGCGAATCTAGGACGTCTCGGCGACTTCGAGCAGGGCATTACGCTCTACGAAAATGTCCTTAAACAATCGCCGAAGCAGCCGCGGGTCTGGCTGAGCTACGGCCATATGCTGAAGACCGTCGGGCGGCTCGAGGAGGGGATCGACGCCTATCGGAGGGCCATCGACTTGCAGCCGAAGCTCGGCGAGGCCTGGTGGAGCCTCGCGAACCTCAAGACAGTGCGGTTCGACGAGGCCGATCTGGAGGCCATGCGGAATGCGCTTCGCGCTCCGGCCCTGTCGGACGCGGACCGCTTTCATCTCGATTTCGCGATGGGGAAGGCGCTGCACGATGCTGGCGAGGCCGACGAAGCCTTCGCCCATTATGCCCGCGGCAACGCACTTCGTTTGAAATCGGCGCCTTACGAACCGTCGCGGATCACCAGGATCGTCGACGCTTGCGTCGCGGCCTTCACAAGCGAGGCGTTCAGGGGCGGTGGCGACGGCTGCGCCGCCAGAGATCCGATCTTCATCGTGGGGATGCCGCGTGCCGGATCGACCCTGGTCGAGCAGATCCTGTCGTCGCACAGCCTGGTCGAAGGCACGTCGGAACTTCCCGATATTCCCGCGCTGGCGCGCAAGCTCGGCCCTTATCCCGAGGCGATCGTTGTCGCATCGGCGAGCGAACGCCGAGCGCTAGGCCAGGAGTATCTCAAGCGCACGGCCGTCCAGCGACGCACCGACCGCCCGTTCTTCATCGACAAGCTGCCGAACAACTGGCTGTTCGTGCCCTTCATCCTGCTGGTCCTTCCGAACGCCCGCATCATCGATGCGCGCCGCCACCCACTCGGCTGCTGCCTGTCCAATTTCCGCCAGCAGTTCGCGCGGGGACAGGACTTCGCCTACGATCTTGCGCATCTCGGCCAATATTATGCCGACTACGTCCGCCTGATGGCGCACATCGACGCAATCCTGCCGGGGCGGGTCCATCGCGTTATCTATGAGAGGATGGTCGACGACACGGAAGCGGAAGTCCGCAGGCTGCTCGACTATTGCGGGCTGGAGTTCGAGCCGCGGGTCCTCGAGTTCTACAATACCGAGCGCGCGGTCCGGACCCCGAGTTCTGAACAGGTGCGCCGCCCGATCTATCGCGATGCAACCGAGGAGTGGCGCGCTTACGAGGCGCACCTTGGCCCGTTGAAGGAGGCGCTCGGTCCGGTGCTCGACGCTTACCCGGAGCCTGCGACCTTCCCGCAACGGTAGCGCAACAATCCAACCGGATCGCTGACACTGTTGTTGACAAGGCGCGGGGCCTCTGTCGCATTGGTGTCATATTGCCACGGGGGAAATGATGGGCAATTTTCGAGCGCTGACGATCGGCCTCCTCGCTTCGACGGCGCTCGCGCCGCCGGTCTTCGCCCAGACGGGCCAGTCGCCTACGCCAGGCACCAACGCCACGGACGTGACCGCGCCGCCGCCGAAGGTTCAGCAGGCGCAGGACGGGCAGGTCCAGGATCAGACTGAGATCGTCATCACGGCGACCAAGCGCGAGGAGCGCCTTCAAAACGTTCCTCAGAGCGTGCTCGCGATCGGGACCCGGCGGCTCGACCAGCTGAACATCAGCAATTTCGAGGAATATACGAAGCAGCTGCCCTCGGTGAGCTACAACTTTGCTCAGTCTGGCGGCACCGTCGTCTACATGCGCGGCGTCGCGACCGGTGGCGACGGCAACCATTCCGGCGCCCTGCCGTCGGTCGGCGTCTATCTCGACGAGCAGCCCGTGACGACGATCGGCGGAGCGCTGGACGTCCACATCTATGACATCGCGCGGATCGAGAGCCTCGCGGGGCCGCAGGGGACCCTGTACGGCGCGTCGAGCGAAGCCGGCACCATCCGCATCATTACCAACAAGCCAGACCTTAATGCGACCTATGGCCGCGTCGACGGCGAACTCAACACTGTCGCCCACGGTGGCGTCGGTGGAAAGCTCGAGGGCATGATCAACGTGCCCATCGCCAATCATGTCGCATTCCGCGGCGTGGCTTTCTACCAAAAGGATGCGGGGTACATCGACAACGTGCCGGCCAGCCGGACCTATTGCGGCACTCCGACCTTCGATAGCAGCGGGGCGATCAACGGCTGCATCCATAACGGGATCACCGTCAACAACTCGGCGTTCGTGCACAACGACATCAACACGGTGTCGAACTATGGCGGCCGCGCCGCGCTCAAGATCGACCTCGATGATAATTGGACCGTCACGCCGACGATCATGCATCAATATTACAAGCAGGATGGCTTCTTCGCCTTCGATCCTGCTGTCGGCGACCTGAAGGACGAGCGGTTTCGTAATGAGTATCGCAAGCAGAGCTTCACCCAGGCCGCGCTGACAGTCGAAGGCAAGATCTGGAATTTCGACCTGACCTACGCGGGAGCCTATCTCAATCACCCGACCTATTCGCTCGGCGACTATACTGACTACACCGACGCCTACGATTATATCTACGAAGGCTCGGGGGGCATCGCCAACTACCAGAATTACGTCGATTCGGCCGGCAATACGATTGACCCGCGCCAGTACATTGTCGGCGGCGAGCACTTCAAGAAACTGAGCCAGGAATTGCGCATCGCGACGCCCAAGGAATGGCCGCTCCGCGCGATCCTCGGCGCCTTCTACCAGCGCCAGACCAATCACATCTACCAGAACTATCTGGTCGACAATCTCGGTCAACAGGTGTCGGTTAACGGTTGGCCGGGAACGATTTGGCTGACCCTGCAGGACCGCAAGGACAAGGACTATGCGATATTCGGCGAGGCCGAATATGACCTCACTCCCAAACTGACGCTGATTGCCGGCGGCCGATATTACAAGTTCGACAATACGCTGATCGGCTTCAACGGCATGGGCCAGAACAACCCTGTCGGCATTACGCTCGGTTACAACCGCTGCCTCACGGTCAACGGAACCCTGCTCAAGGATGATATGACTGCCGCACTGATCAGTGGCGGCGTCCCTGGTACTCCGTGCACCAATGTCGGACAGGTCGTGAACGGAAAGCTCGAGCCCAAGCAGAGCGAGGGGACGGGCTTCATCCATCGCCTGAGCGCGCGCTACAAGCCGACGAAGGACCTGATGTTCTATGCGACCTGGTCTCGCGGCTTCCGACCTGGCGGCATCAACCGCCAGCCCACGGCGCCGTCCTACGCACCTGACTATTTGTACAACCTCGAAGCTGGATGGAAGACCCAGTTCGGGCCGCTGATTTGGAACGGGGCCATCTATCACCAGGTTTGGAAGGGCTTTCAGTTCGCCTTCCTCGGCGCGAACAGCCTTACGGTCATCCAGAACGGACGCGACGCGCGGATCAACGGCATTGAGTCCGACATCTCGTACGTTGCTGGCGGCCTGACCTTGAATGCCGCTGCCTCGTACACGGATGCCAAGACGAAGGGCGCGATCTGCCACTCTTCGCTCGATACGACAGCCGATTGCTCGGCGGTGATTGACGGTGACCAGGACTTCATCATCACGCCATCCGGAACGCGTCTGCCGATAACGCCCAAGTTCAAGGGGACGGCGACGGCCCGTTACAGTTGGCCGATGGGGTCGGGGAAAGCCCACGTCCAGGGAAGCATTGCCTACCAAGGGTCGTCCACCGTCGACGTCAGGCAGGATGTCGGCGGCGGCTTCAATCCGAACAGCATTTTCGGAGAGGTTCGCTCATCGACGCTGGTCGACCTGTTCGCGGGCTATGATTGGCATAATTACAGCCTGGAACTCTTCACGACCAACGTCTTCGATGAGCGCAATGAGCTCGCCAGACTAACCGCCTGCGGAGCCTGCCTGCGGCTGCACATCATCCCTGGCCGTCCGCGCACGTTCGGCATCCGGGCCGGAGCAAAATTCTAGGCTGAACGCTTTCGGCCGGTCGACGGTTGATCGTCGCGTGAACTATCGGCCGCCACCGCGGCGCCTCCAATGGCGCCTTATCGCTCTCGCGCTGGCGCTCGCGGGGACGTGGCTCGCGATGCTCCTTGACGGTGGCGGCCCAGTCGACCGAGCAATCTACGAAGCGCTCTATTCGGGGGAACGGCCGATCCTGCTTGCCGTGGCGCGACTGCTCACGGACCTGGGCGAGCCGACCTTGCTGATCGGGGCAGGGCTCGTTTGCGCTCTCGGGCTGTGGTGGGCCGGCCGCGGGCGCGCCGGTCTGGCGCTGGTGCTGGTCACAGCCTCCGGGCGGATCCTGACCGAGGCGCAGAAATACTGGATCGCTCGAGTCCGCCCCGATATCGAACCCCATCTGGTCGTGGTGAAGACGAGCAGCTTCCCGAGCGGCCATGCGGCAAGCTCGATGATCTTCTATCTAACGCTGGCGCTACTCGTTGCCGGACGCGGCCGGCTGCGCTTTCCGGCCGCGGCGGCCGCCATCCTGCTTTCGTTATCGATCGGTGCAAGCCGCGTGATGCTGGGGGTGCATTGGCCGAGCGACGTCGTGGGCGGGTGGGCGTTCGGCCTGCTGTGGGTGTTGCTTACGCTGAAACCCGCCGAGCGCCTGTTGCACAAGGGGCCCGCGGATAAGAGCTACGGTTCCGGAATGAACCCGTCTGGGCTATAGGTTCCGATGCAATTGTGCAGGGGAGGGCTTCATGGGATCGAGACCAATCACGATGATTGCCGCGCTGGTGTTCTTCGCGGTGTCGCTGCTCCACGTGTACCGCGTGTTCACCCACTTCCAAATCATCATCGGGACGCACACCATCCCGCTGTGGATCAGCTATTTCGGGATCGTGATTCCGGCCTTGCTGGCGATCCTGCTGCTGAGGGAGAACCGGGCGCCCTGATGCGCCGTGCTAGACGTTGAAGCGGAACAGCAGCACGTCGCCGTCCTGGACGACATAGTCCTTGCCTTCGGAGCGTAGCTTGCCGGCGTCGCGAGCGCCCGCTTCGCCGCCGAACCGCACAAAATCGTCATAAGCGATGGTTTCTGCGCGGATGAACCCGCGCTCGAAATCGGTATGGATCTCGCCTGCCGCCTCGGGCGCCTTCGCGCCCTTGTGCACGGTCCAAGCGCGCGCCTCCTTCGGCCCCGCCGTGAAGAAGGTGATTAGGCCAAGCAGATCGTAGCCGGCGCGGATGACCCGCGCGAGCCCGGTCTCGTGAAGCCCGAGGTCTGCAAGAAAAGCATCGCGCTCGTCTGGCGGAAGGGTCGCGATCTCGGATTCGATCGCGGCGGAGACTACCACCGCCTTCGCATTCTCCGCTGCGGCCTTTTCGAACACCCGCGTCGACAGCGCGTTGCCGTCGGCGGCATCGGACTCATCGACATTGCACACATAGAGCACGGGCTTGGCGGTCAGCAGCTGGGCGCGCGCCAGTGCCTTGGCCTCTTCGGCATCCCTGGGCTGGACGAGGCGCGCCGGCTTCGACGCGCGCAGCAGCTCGAGCGCCTGGGCGAGCACCGACGCTTCGATCTTGGCTTCCTTGTCGCCCTGCTGGGCCTTCTTGACGAGGTTGGGGACGCGACGCTCGAGGCTGTCGAGGTCCGCGAGCATCAACTCGGTCTCGACCGTCTCGGCGTCGGCGATCGGGTCCACCCGGCCTTCGACATGGGTCACGTCGCCGCCCTCGAAGCAGCGCAGCACGTGGACGATCGCGTCTACTTCGCGGATGTTGGCGAGGAACTGGTTGCCGAGGCCTTCGCCCTGGCTCGCGCCGCGGACCAGGCCCGCGATGTCGACGAACTCGATCTGGGTTTCGATCTCCTGCGCCGACCCTACGATCGCGCGGATCTTGTCGAGCCGCTCGTCGGGCACCGCGACGCGCCCGACATTGGGTTCGATCGTGCAGAACGGATAATTTGCCGCCTGCGCTGCGGCAGTTTCCGTCAGCGCGTTAAAGAGCGTCGATTTGCCCACGTTCGGCAGGCCGACGATGCCGCAGCGAAAGCCCATCAGTTCGCCTCCGCCGTTTCGATCCAGTCGGTGAGTCCCTCGCGCCGATGGACCTCGCGCAAGCTTTCGCGCTGCTTCATGCGCCGGAGATAGGCGTCGAGATTGCGCCAGGTTTGCGCAGGCCTGGGCATGTTGCGCGACCAGCGCGCGAGCATGGTCGCGAGGAAGTCGGCCGCGCTCATGCCCGACCCGACCATATATTCGCGTCCGTAGGCAAGCCGGTCGTCCAGGCGGTCGAAGACCTGCTCGATCCGGCGCCGGGCGTTTTCCCTGACCCGGTCGGCTTCGTCCGGGCCGCCGAAGTCCTGCGGATAGAACCAGGCGCGGAAGGCCGGGAGCAGCGCGTTGGCGAGGACGATCATCAGCTCGAGGTAGGCGGCTCGCTCGGCCGATCCCAAAGCTGGTGCAAAGCCGGCTTCGGGATGGCGCTCGGCAAGCAGCATGAGCAGGGCAGTGCTTTCGCCGTGCGGCTTTCCATCGACGATTAGGGTCGGAACCTTGCCTTCTGGATTCAGCGCCAGGTAGCGCGGTGATTTTTGCTCATCTGAACTGAAATCGACGAGGTTCGCCTCGAACGGAACGCCAAGCTCGATGAGCATCCAGTGCACGGCGAGGCTCGCCGCGCCGGGCGCATAGTAAAGCGTGTACATGGCGCGCGGTTAGCGGCTGCCCGCTTCGAGCGCCAGCGCCGCTGGTCCGGCATCGCGTAGGAGCGTAAGACCGCTGAACTATCGGCCAAATAGGGGGGTCGGATGACCATCGCTTTTTCGAGAAGGTCGTTGCTCGGCGCAGCTTCGGCGGGAACCGCGCTCGCTCTCGGCAACGCTCCGGCGCTCGCCGCGGTGAAGACCGCGCAAAAACCGCTATTCGGGCCCGATCAGGGAATTGCCTGGCTGACTTACAACGAAAATCCCTACGGGCCTTCGCCCAGGGCGCTCGCCGCGATCGCGCAGGCGGCGGGCAAGGGGTGCTATTATGCCGACGACGCCACTGATCGCCTGCGGGCGATGGTCGCCGAACGCTTCGGCCTTTCTCCCGCGAATGCGGCGATCGGCAACGGTTCGACTGAGGTGCTGAGCGCAGCGGCGCTGGACTGGGGTCGCAGCGGACCGATCGTCTGCCCCGAGCTGTTCTTCGAAGAGCCATTGCAGGTTGCGGTACGCCACGGCGCGCGCCTGGTCCGCGTACCGCTTCGCCCGGACATGAACATCGACCTGGAAGCGATGGCTGCCGCGGCGGCCGCCAACAAGGCGTCGATGGTCTATCTGTGCAATCCAAACAATCCGACCGGCATGCTGGTCGACCCGCAGGAGCTCCGGGCCCTTGCCTCGCGCCTGCCGCCCGAGACCACTTTGCTGGTCGACGAGGCGTACAACGAGCTGACCGATCATCCAGCGCAGAACTCGATGATCGACCTCGTGAAGGCCGGCCGGAATGTGATCCTCAGCCGAACCTTCTCGAAGATCTACGGGCTCGCCGGGATGAGGATCGGCTACGCGCTTTCGACGCCCGCAAACGCGGAGCGAATCAACGGCAACATCATGACAATCGACCTCGCAACGGCTGCCTTGGCCGCGGCGATCGCCTCCTTGAACGATGAGGCATTCATGGTCTTTTCGAAGAACCGCATCCTGGAGGCGAGGGGCATGATCCTTGATGCAGCGCGGAAGGCCGACTTGCCGGTGTTGCCGAGCCAGGCGAACTTCGTCTTCGTGCGGGTACCGGACGCCAATGCGCTGAAGGCGAGAATGGCGGAGCGCGGGATCATCATTCGCGGCGCCTATGGGAAATGGCGCGAATGGTCGCGGGTCAGCACCGGCAAGATCGAGGACGTCCGGCGCTACGCTGCCGCTCTGCCGGAGCTCGTCAGGCGAAGTTGAAGCTGATGCTGAGCCGCTCGCCGCGGCCGCTGCCCGCCAGCACCTCGTGCCGAAGCCAGCTTTCCCACATCAGCAGCAAGCCGGCCCCTGGCTCGACGGTGACGAAGCTCTCCGGCCGCTGGGGCGCGGCCATCATCAGCGGCAGGCGAGGGTCTTCGAACCGGATTGCTCCCGACCCTCGGGGCGCATCGACGTAGAGCGTGCCGGAAATGATGCTGTGCGGGTGGATATGTCCACTGTGCTGCCCACCGGCTTTCAACAGGTTGACCCACAGGCTGTCGAGCTTCGGCCTGATTTCCCAGCCGGCTTCGCGCGCGAATGCTACCGCGTGCCGCGTCAGCAGCCTCGCGAGGTCGGCGAAGGCCGGATCGCGCTTCGGCAGGTCGTTGAGCGAGGCATAGCTGGTATAGCCCGCGTACCGGTGCTGCTTCGACCATCGCCGGCCTGCTTCATCCTCCCGCGACAGGCTGCGGATGGAATGCGCGAGGTCCCTTAGCAGCGCATCGTCCGCGATATCGGCCTCGTAAAGCATGGTGGCGAACAGGCTGCGCATGGGCGCCCTTGTGTCGTTCAACCGTTTGCAGATCAATCGAAGCGCGGCCGCTCCTCGCAGAATCGGTCGAGACTTCGGCTCCGCCCGACGGCACCCGGCGGTGAATTTCATCCCTTCGCCACTTAAAACTTCCAAGAGCGCCGGCCTTGGGCAGTCTCGCGGAAACCCTGACAAGGAAGGTGTCCGGTCGATGCCATCGTCGCGTACCCTGGCGAAGCTCAGCATCGCCGTCATTGCATTGGGCCACGCCGGTCACGCGGTGGCGCAGTCCCGCTCGTCGGACAATGCGGTGACCCAGGCGGAGGACGCATTCGGCTTCAGCGTCGGTCGCGAGAGCCTCGGCATCTACAACGCTGGCAACGCGCGCGGCTTCTCGCCGACCTCGGCGGGCAATTTGCGCATCGATGGGCTCTATTATGACCAGGGCGGCTTTGCTGCCTCGTTGGTCAGCCCGCTAGTCAATTCCACCAGCATTAAGGTGGGCTTGTCCGCCCAGGGCTATCCGTTCGCGGCGCCGAGCGGGATCGTTGACATTGGCCTGCGCAAGCCGGCCGACAAATCATCGGCCTCGGTGGTCATCAATGGCGACAGCTTTGGCAGCGCGGGGGTCGAGGTCGATGGCTCCTTTCCGGTCAGTTCGACGCTGTCCCTGGCATATGGGCTCGTGCTCAGCCGCGTCGCGTTCCCGGACGGCACCGACAACCTGAATCACAGCCAGAGTCTGCTGCTTCGCTGGCGTCCGGCAAAGGGCATCGAGGTTATCCCCTTCTGGTCACTCTATAACGATTACAATGACGAAGCCGGCGTCTTTTACAGTCCTGACGGCGAGTTCCTGCCGCCGCTAGCAAAGCCGCATCGCTTCGAGGGAGCACGATGGGCGGACTTCCGCTTCGTCGCGACCAATCACGGCGTTCTCGGCAATTTCGGCCTGACCCCGAACACGGTGCTGCGAGTGGGCGCATTTCGCAGCGTCCAGGATCAGAAGAGCTCGTTCACGAACATCCTCGCGAACGAAGAACCGGACGGGACCGGCGAGCGGATCGTCATCGCGGATCCACCCACGAAGAATACGTCCGTCAGCGGCGAAGCGAGGCTCACCCACAGCATCATTGATGGGCCGCGCCTTCACGTGATTCACCTAAGCGTTCGTGAACGAGACGCTCATCGGCAGTTCGGCGGTTCCGCCGTGATCGATTACGGGCCGGGGAGGATCGGCGAGATCCTTGACGTGCCCAAGCCGGCCTCATTCGACTTCCGCGAAGTCAGCCGCCAGCATCTCACCCAGACGACCTATGGAGTTGCCTATGACGGGCGCTGGCGGAACGTCGGCGAGATCAGCTTCAGCATCTCCAAGGCCCGCTACGAAAAGACGACCACGATCCCGGGCGATGGGGTCGCCGTCGCGCGGTCCAGTCCGTGGATCTACAATGGTACTGCTGCGGCGAACGTCACCAAGACGATCACGATCTACGCGGGCTACGCTCGCGGGCTGGAGGAAAGCGGGCTTGCGCCGCCCAGTGCGGCCAACCGTAATTCTCCGCTGCCGACGATCATCACCACGCAGAAGGACGCGGGCGCGCGCCTCGTCCTCGGTCCCTTGAAGCTGACGGGGGGTGTGTTCGACCTGACGCGGCCCTATTTCGGGTTCGATTCCGCCAATATCTTCAAGCAGGTCGGAACCGTCGAAAGCCGCGGCGCGGAATTCTCGATTTCCGGCAACGTAACGCCCAAGCTGAGCGTCGTCGCAGGCGGCGTGTTCATCAATGGCAAGGTCACTCGCGACGCGGACGCGCAGGGTTCGGTCGGTCCGAAGCCCGTCGGTTTGTCGCCGCACCAGCTCAGTCTCAACGCGAACTGGAAAACGCCGTTCAAGGGCCTCGAGCTCGACACGACGGTGATCAACCGCGCTCCGGCGCCCGCAACGACCGACAACCTCGTCTATATTCCTGCCAAGTGGCGCTGGGACGTCGGCACGCATTACCATTTCAAGCTCGCCAAGCATGATGCGACGCTCAGGCTCCAGGTTTTCAACATCACCGGGAACACCGGCTACAATGTGCAGGGATCGAACTTCTACGGGCAAAACCCGAGCCGGTTCGTCCAGGGCTTCCTCAGCATCGACTTCTAATCGTCTTGTTGCAGCCGCAGCGCGACCTCACTCATGAAACGGACGTCGTCTCCGTCCGCAAGCCATTCCGCTTCGCCTGCGATCGCAGCCAGTAGATCTGACAGCGGCTCCATCTCGGCCTTCGCATAATTTCCCAGCACATGGCCGGTGACCAGCTCCTTGCGACCGGGTCCCGGGTGGCCGATGCCGATGCGCACGCGGCGGAAGTCCGGGCCAAGCGACGCATCGATCGAGCGGAGACCGTTATGGCCGGCAAGTCCGCCGCCCGTGCGTACCTTAACCTTGAAGGGCGCGAGATCGAGCTCGTCATGGAAGACCGTCAGGTCGTCCATGCCGAGCTTGTAGAAATGCATCGCCTGCTGAACCGCGTCCCCGCTGTCGTTCATGAAGGTCTGGGGCTTCAGCAGCAGGATGCGGTGACCGCCGATGCGGCCCTCGGCGATCAGGCTTCGAAACTTTTTCGACCAGGGCGAAAAGCCATGAGCCTCCGCGATGATGTCGGCCGCCATGAACCCCACGTTGTGCCGCTGCAGCGCATATTTCGCGCCGGGATTCCCGAGGCCGACCCAGAGTTGCATCGCCGCTCGCTAGCAGCAGCGGCACCCAAAAAGAAACCGCCCGCCGGTTATGGCGAGCGGTTCCTGTTTTCGGCACGAGAGGACCGGGCTTACTCGCTCGCTTCCTCGCCGCCTTCGGAAGCGGCTTCGCCTTCGCCTTCCTCGCCCTCGACGGTCGGAACCTCGCCTGCAGGCGCTGCCTCTTCCTCTTCGGCCTTCATCGCCGACGGAGCGACGATCGTGGCGACGGTGAAGTCTTCCTCATCGTTCCAAGGGGTGACCCCGTCCGGCAGCTTCACCTGGCTGATGTGGATGGAATCGCCGATCTCCAGCCCGTCGAGCGGAATGTGAATCTCGTTCGGAATGCTCGCCGCGTCGCACTCGATCTCGAGCTCGTGGATGACGGCGTTGAGAACGCCGCCACGCTTGAGGCCCGGCGAAGCCTCCTCGTTGTCGAACCGCAGCGGAATCGCGACGTGCACCTTGGTGTGCTCGCCGATCCGCAGGAAATCGACGTGGATCGGCCGGCTCGAAACCGGGTGGAAATCGATCGCTTTCGGCAGGGTGCGATGCGGCTTGCCCTCGAAGTCGATCATCACGACCGAGTTCATGAAGTGACCGGTCGAAAGCATCTTGGACAGGAGCTTCTCCTCGACATGAATCGAAAGAGGCTCCTTCTTCTCGCCGTAAACCACGGCAGGTACCCGGCCTTCGCGGCGCAGTGCACGGGAGGCTCCCTTGCCAGCCCGGTCGCGCGCCTCGGCGGGCAGCGTCAGCTGTTCGCTCATTTGGCTATGC
>Ga0207647_10001171_pt1 | contig 20210 bp, 22 predicted proteins | sample KBSCornC2_FD_184295 | JGI IMG/M metagenome (GOLD analysis project Ga0207647, IMG submission 184295) | Corn rhizosphere microbial communities from Kellogg Biological Station, Michigan, USA - C2 (SPAdes) (version 2) | ecosystem: Host-associated > Plants > Roots > Rhizosphere ... | reverse complement strand
TGTTGCGTAGCTTTTCAGCACCGGATCGATAGCTGAAATGCGATCCAGCATGTGCTGCGTCAGATCGATCGGGGTAAGCTTGCGAGAGGCGATCCGCCGCGCGGCTGTCCGCAGGCTTATGTAGTGCAGCGGCTCGAAGCCCTGGCCCGAACCAACGGCGGTAGTCGCATGGCCAGGCGCCGTAATGACGGACGCAGCCGCGCCGAACAGCCCCATCGCGTGGCGCCTGGAAATACCCCGTTCGAGATTGACCCCGGACATCGTTTCCCCCTTTTGACCCAATCCGCACCGAGACGACCCCACATCGTTCCGGAGAGGACGTCGATTTTGAAGAAAACGCAACTGACTCCGGATCCCGGAACCGAGGGGAGCAGGTATGCGATCGCGGCACACAAGGAGACGTCAAGCCTGACAAAGGGGCTGCATCCGATCCGTCGATGATGACCGTGGCAACGCCATTGCGCGACGCCTCACGGCAATACTGAAGGGTACGCACGCTGAACAAACGGCGGCTTCCAGGCAACACTCCGACCGCCTGAACGGCAAGAATTGGAGCGCAAAGCCGCCGCGTCCTCACAAACCATTATAAGCGCGCCGACATTATTGGGCCGCTCCGGCGGCTCGGGCAATCACCGAAGGCGGTAGCGGCGGAGGGCGGGGCTGATGGGAAAGACTGCCTTCCGTCCGAGCGGTTAGCCATTGAGCTTAATGGCGAGCTCGCCGCGATTACTGGAGCACACCCCATCGCGGTGTCGCGGGCTCGGCTAGCGCCCATTTCCATTGCGAGCCGTGCCGGCAGGCGGTGGTCGCATAATAGCCGCGTCGGCTGTCCGGCCGGTCGCCGGCGAGCACGGTGAAGACCACTTCCTTGCACGGGGCGAGCGGATTGGGGATGTCGCGCACCACGGTCACGTCACCATGTGCATCTCCGATTGGTATCGCATGGCGGATCCGCCAGGGTGTGCTCTGGCCCACCGGGAGTGTCCCGACCGCGGCGACGATCTGGTCCTGTTCCGCGCGGCGCCGCGAACGCGCGATATGGCGGATCAGAGCGTCTACCGCAGCTTTGGTTCCTATGCCGACCGCATAGCCGAGCGCGGGATTGGCCGAGCCCGTGCCGCTGGCGGCACCGGTCGCGGCGCCCGCGAGCGAGCCGATATCGGTGCAGCCGGGCAGCGACAGCAAGAGCGCTGGAAACGCCAAGGCTGCTCTGCCTGAGCCTCGAACCGGCTTGATCACTGCAGCGGACCCCAACGTTCGGTCGCCGGCTCCGCAGTCGCCCACTTCCACGTCGCGCCGTCGCGGCAAATGATCGTCGTATAAAAAGCGCGGTCGGGCTTATGCTTAACGACCGAGTCGACCGAGAAGACGATTTCCTTGCAGTCGAGATTGCCAGCGCGGATCAGACGGCTGACGGTGAGTTCGCCATGTTGATTGGCCTCGACCGACACCTTGTAGTGTCCCGAGGACCAGCGGGCCGTCTCACCGATCGCAAGCGGGCCGGCGGCCGCCGCGATCGAATCCTGTTCGGTACGGTGAACGCGCTTCTCGATTGCCTTGACGGCGGCCGACGCCGCGGCGTTCACGCCTAGTCCGATGCCCGCAGTGACCGCAGGATCCTTGGTAACGGCACCGGCAAGGCTCGCACCCGCCACGCCCGCGCCGGCCGCACCGGTCTGGGTAAGCAGCGAGCTGCAGCCCGATAGCAGTAAGCCGCATATCGCAACCAGCGGAGCCAGCGCGCGCAAATGGCACGCAAGGACGCGGGAATGAACCGCGCGCAACAGAGTTGGGCAAGCGCAGGGCACTCGCGAGTAACGCAGTCCCGGCGAAAATCGTTTCCGATGCGCGGGGCGACTGCCGTATCGGCCGGGGCAAGCGCGGCGAACCCATCGGCCTTAGCGAGCGGCGACCGTCGGGCTGGTTATAAGCTCCGCCGAAACTCGCTGGGTGTCGCGCCCACCAACTTGCGGAAGCTAGCGGTGAAGGAAGAGGGAGTTTGATACCCCACGCACAGCGCGATTTCCGTGACGGGCAGCAAGGGATCGGTGAGCAATTCCTTGGCCCGAGCGATCCGGAGATTGGTCAACCATTGGTGCGGGGTTCGGCCCGTGGCCAGCCGAAAGGCGGTACAGAAGTGAAAGCGGCTGAGGCTCACCAGCGCGGCCAGTTCGTCGAGGCCGATCTCCTGTTCCATCATGCTGCGCATGTAAGTGGTGACGCGCCTGACCTGCCAATCGGCAAGCCCGCGTTTCGGCGCCGGATCCGGCAGCGTTCCGAAATTCGAGTGGCCGCGCACAAGCTGAGTACAGAGCAGGTCGATCGCCTGTTCCAAAAATAATCGCGCGGAGGGGTCTCTCGTCGTTTGTTCGTCGCTGAGGAGCGTCAGAATATGGGCAATCTTCGGATCAGCGAAACATAGTCGATCGAGCAGTTCGACATGCCGTCCGCCCGTCAGGACCTCCGCGCTTTTGTTAAGGCGCTCGTCGGTCAGATAGACGTGGCTGACATCGACGCCGCCGTTGATGTCCCAACGGCCGTCATGGTCTGCGGGGATGATGACGATTGTTCCGGGCCTGGTCGCGGCGCGCGTCCGCAAACCCTCGCCCGTTCGCAAGACGATCTCGGTTCCCTCATTGTGGTGCGCAATGATCACGTGCGCCGGCATTCCCGGCAGGCTGTCGTGCAAGGGACCGTGCGTCCATCGGCCGGTTAGGCGCGTGTCACCACTGAGCTGCTCGGATAAAGCAATCGGAGGCCGATCGAGAATCCGGCTCATCTCCTCGAACGGGTCGGGTGGCCGCTCCATGATGCGCCTGGCGCTGACGGCCCTCATTTGCCTGTCGCCCTCCACCAACAGTCGAAGAGAGTCGTTCGCCGTCGATGCGTAACGCAGGCGCCGAAAACCGCAATCCTGCGACATTCGCCGCAAGCCGCGAACGGCGGCTCCTCCCGCGGCGGGCTAGGCCTTGGCTACCGGAAGCGACCCGAACGCCCACCGGCAGCAAGGGAGAACCAGCATGACTAGCATCAACCTCGTCCGCCGCGATTTTCTGGCTTCTTCGGTGATTGGCGTCATGGGCGTCAGCCTGCCGAGCCTGGCAGAAGCGCAGTCCCCGGCCGTGTCGCCGGCAAGTGGGATCCGCCCCTTCCAGTTCCACGCCTCGAGCCAAGCGCTCGCCGACCTTCGCGCCCGCATTCGCGCCACAAACTGGCCCGAGCGTGAGACGGTGAAGGACGCCAGTCAGGGCGTGAACCTGGCGACGATGCGGAAGCTGGCCGGTTATTGGGCGACCGGCCATGACTGGCGACGGGCCGAGGCACGTTTGAACGCCTATCCCAACTTCATCACCAATATCGACGGGCTGGACATTCATTTCATTCATGTGCGGTCGCGGCATGCGAACGCTCTGCCGGTGATCATCACCCATGGCTGGCCGGGCTCGATCATCGAGCAGATGAAGGTCATCGGGCCCCTCACAGACCCGACCGCTTTCGGCGGCACCGAGGCCGATGCGTTCGACGTCGTCATTCCGTCGCTGCCGGGGCACGGCTTTTCGGCTAAGCCCACCGAGAGCGGCTGGGACCCGATCCGCATCGCCCGCGCCTGGACGGTGCTGATGGAGCGGCTGGGCTATACCCGCTATGTCGCGCAGGGCGGAGATTGGGGCAATGCCGTAACCGAGCAGATGGCCTTGCTGCGGCCTGCGGGTCTGATCGGGGTGCACACCAACATGCCGGCGACCGTACCCGACGAGATTGCGCGGCTGCTTCCGAATAACCCCGCCCCGGCCGGGCTCTCTGCGGACGAGCGTTATGCGTTCGACCAACTGTCTTTCTTCTATCAGCATGGCCTGGGCTATGCGCAGGAGATGGCGGGCCGGCCCCAGACGCTATACGCGCTAGCGGACTCGCCGATAGGGCTCGCCGCATGGATGCTGGACCATGACGACCGTAGCCGCGCGCTCATCTCGCGCGTTTTTGACGGCGCCGAAGAGGGTCTGACCCGTGACGACATTCTCGACAATATTACGCTCTATTGGCTGACCAACACCGCGGTTTCGTCGGCGCGGCTTTATTGGGAGAGCAAGCTCGCCTTTTTCGCACCCAAGGGGGTGGATCTGCCGATGGGCGTGAGCGCCTATCCGGACGAAATCTATACCGCGCCGGAAAGTTGGGCGCGTCGCGCCTACCCGAAACTCGTTCATTACAATCGACTGCCCAAAGGAGGCCATTTTGCCGCCTGGGAGCAGCCACGCTCCTTCACCCAAGAGCTGCGCGCAACCTTCCGCTCGTTGCGCTGACAAATGCGCGCCGCCCCTGCCGGACAGTGGGCGGCGCAGCCTTGTGCGCCATTATCCAATGCCCTCGTCCTGTCCTTTTACCCTGTCGCGACGCAGCAACAGTCGGGCCGCGAAAACGCCTCCGGCCGCGCCGATCCGTTGCGGAGTTCGATCGCCGGCTTACGCTGGGTGTGCCGCGCTTCGACGAACGGCTGACAGGGGAGTTGATGATGAACCGCAAACTGATCGCCGCATTGGCGCTTTCGGCTTCGCCCTTTGTTTTCGCCAGTGCGATCGCACAGGCTACCCAAACCACGGACGCTGCGGCACCACAGCCCGATGTGACGGACCAAACCCAGGAAGTGGTCGTCACCGGCAGCCGCGCCGCCAACCGCACCGTGGCGGATTCTCCGGTTCCGATCGACGTCATTTCATCGGAATCGCTCACCACAAACGGCACGGGCGAGACCAATAAGATCCTCAATCAACTGGTGCCGTCGTTCAATTTCCCGCAACCTTCGATTGCGGACGGCTCGGACGTCATCCGCCCCGCCACGCTACGCGGCCTATCCCCCGACCAGACGCTGGTTCTGATCAACGGCAAGCGACGCCACGTGTCTTCCTTGCTCAACATCAACGGTACGGTCGGGCGCGGCTCGGCGGCGGTTGATCTCAACACGATACCTGCACTCGCGATCGACAGGATCGAGGTGCTGCGTGACGGCGCCTCCTCGCAATATGGATCGGACGCGATCGCCGGTGTCATCAACATCCAGCTCAAGCACGCCAACCATGGCGAGCATGCCAGCATCAGCTACGGCAAATATATCACGCAAATGAGCGGGGTCCCCGCGCTCGAGGGCCTGCAGACCAATGGCGGCCAGCCCTTCTTCGACCCGGCCGACGCCACCGGCACCGCCTCGTCACGCTATTTGGCGGGCAATTTCGGCGACGACGCCACGCGCCACGACGGCGGCACCTGGGTGATTGGCGCCAATCTCGGACTGCCGATCGGCCAGGGCTTCCTCAACATCACCGGGGAGTTCCGCGATCGCAACGCCGTGAACCGCGCCGGATACGATATGCGTCCCAATTATATCCGGCCAACCGCGGCATTCGATCCCCGCGAGATCAATTTCAACCGGCTGAACTTCCAGCTCGGCGATCCGAAGACCAAGGACTATAACGTCTTCGTGAACGCCGGCATGCCGCTGGGCGATAGCGGGTTCGAATTCTATTCGTTCGGCAGCTATGCGCATCGCGACGGCCTGTCCGCGGCCAATTGGCGCCAGCAATCGAACGCCGCCAACCGCGATTATTCCCAACTGCCCGCGGGCGTCGCGCCGACCGCGGCCAATTTCGTCGCCATCTATCCCGATGGCTTCCTGCCTTTCATCGGCTCCGACTATGACGATTTCTCGATCGCTGCCGGGGTGAAGGGCGACTTAGGCCCCTGGTCGGTCGATCTGTCGGGCGTCTATGGGCACAACCAGATCGATTATCGCACGCTCAACAGCATCAACACCTCGTACGGCGCGGCCGGCCCGCACGACGTCGATTCCGGCGGCATCCGCTTCGGCCAGTTCACCGCCAATCTGGACGTCACGCGCGAATTCGAACTGGGCTTCGCCAAGCCCGTGACTTTCGCTTTCGGTGCCGAATATCGGACCGAGAATTTCAAGGAGCGTCCCGGCCAGGTCGAATCCTACGCCCCCGGCCCTTATGCGGCGCGCGGTGCCGCGATCGGCCAGCAGGGCTTCCCCGGGATTCCGGCATCAGCGGCCACCGACAATAGCCGCCACAGCATGGCGGCCTATGCCGAGCTCGATACGGATCTGATCAAGGGGCTCACTGCCACCGTCGCCGGCCGGTTCGAGCATTTCTCCGATTTCGGGAATACGGTGAACGGCAAGCTGGCGCTGCGCTATGAGATCATGCCCGCGCTCGCGATCCGCGGATCGGTGTCCAACGGCTTCCGCGCGCCGTCGCTGCACCAGCAATATTTCACGACGACTTCGACCAACTTCGTTGCCGGCGTTCCGGTCGATATCGTGACCGCGCAGGTCAACAGTCCGATCGCGCGCGCGCTCGGCGCCAAGCCGCTCAATCCGGAAAAGTCGCTCAATTTCTCGGGTGGCGTCACCTCCAACCCGTTCCGCGGCTTCAACATTACAGCGGATTATTTCTACATCCGGATCAAGGACCGGATCGTGCTTACCGAGAATCTGGGGTCGTCGGGCAATGCCGCTACGGATGCGGTTGCGCGGACGGCGTTGAACGCCAACGGTTTCACATCGATCGGTGCGGCGCGCTTCTTCATCAACGGGCTGAACACGACCACGCAGGGCGTCGATATCGTCGGCACCTATCGGCTGAAGCTCGGGGAGCTAGGCAATTGGTCGCTGTCCGCCGCCTACAATTACACCGACAACAAGATCAACAAGCGGCTGAACAATCTTGGGCCGTTCGCAGCCGATCCGAATCTGGTCCTGTTTGGGCGAGTTGAAGGCATTCGCTTCACGGACGGCCAGCCGCGCGACAAGGTCGTGCTCTCCGCCGAAGGCACGGTAGGGATTTTCGGGATCACGGCGCGGACGACCCGCTATGGCCGCGTGATCGCGCCCACGGCGACGGCGCCGGTCGTCAACAAGAACAGCCTGACCGATTTGGGGCCCGATGACGTGATCCTGCACCCGCGTTGGGTCACCGATCTCGAAGGGCGCGTTACGCTCTACAAGCATGTGACGCTGGCGCTGGGTGCGAACAATCTGTTCGACGTCTATCCCAATCGGCTGCCTTATGGCCCGCGTCCCGCATCGGCGGGTGGCGGCCAATATCCGGCCAACCAGATCTACATCCCCTACAGCGGCTTCTCGCCCTTCGGGTTCAACGGCCGGTTCCTCTATGGGAGGATCAACGTCGATTTCTGACCCGACCTTCCAGCCGCTGAACCGGAAATAGATCCGGCATGCGCCGGATCTTACCGGCGGGCACACGCGCAAGCACATCCGAGGAGTAGCTGATCAAACCAGCTTCCGGAAGCAGACCTGCGTCAGGCTGGCGCTGGCGCCGTCCGGCGAATTAGTGGAGCCGATCCGGGTCTAACGGCCCCGCCTTTCTGACGGCAAGTCAACCCTGTGGCCCCTCAGACGACGCCGGATGTCGATCCGGGAAACGATGACCGTGAAAGAGGACTAGCCAGCGCGTCCTGTTAACTCGCATCAATTGCGGATCAAATTGCCGCTCCGTAACGTTTCTTCATACTTGAAACGAAGAGGCGGGATGGCAGTGTCGACGGAAAAAGCCGCGTTCGGCATCGCGGGCTTGGACGATATCACCGATGGAGGGCTGAAACGGGGCCGGCTGTTTCTGCTGGAGGGCAGTCCCGGCACCGGCAAAACCACGATCGCAACCCAGTTTCTGATCGAGGGCGCGGCGCGGGGGGAACGCGGGCTCTACATCACCCTTTCTGAAACCGAGGCCGAGTTCCGCGCAGGCGCAGCGTCGCACGGCTGGGACTTGGCGGGCATCGATATTTTCGAGCTGGTCCCGCCTGAAAATCTGCTCGACGAAGAGCAGCAGCAAAGCTTGCTATATTCGTCGGATCTTGAACTCGGCGAAACCACGCGTCGCATCTTCCAGATCTTCGAGCAGGTGAACCCCGAGCGGGTCGTGCTCGATAGCCTGTCCGAGATTCTACTGCTGGCGCAGAGCCCGCTACGCTTCCGGCGCCAGACCCTAGCGCTCAAACATTACTTCTCGCGCCATGGCACCACGGTGCTGATGCTCGATGATCTCACCGCCGACACCAACGACAAAACGATGCACAGCATCGCCCATGGTGTGATCCACCTGGACGAGATGGCTCCCGATTACGGCGCGCAGCGGCGGCGCACTCGCATCGCCAAATATCGCGGCCAATCCTACCGTGGCGGCTATCACGATTTCGTAATCGAGTCGGGCGGCGCACGCGTTTTTCCGAGGCTGGTCTCCGCGGAACATAGGACCGATTTTGATCGTGTACCGGTGGTGGCGCGGCCACCCGAACTCAACGACCTGCTTGGAGGAGGTCTGAGCCGTGGGTCGAGCACGCTCATCCTGGGACCCGCGGGCACGGGCAAATCGCTACTCGCGCTCACCTTCGTCGCGACCGCGCTAGAGCGTGGTGAACGCGCTGCGATGTTCGTCTTCGACGAAGAATTGGGCCTGTTGTTCAACCGGGCACTCGATCTCGGAATCGATCTCCAGGCGATGGTCGACTGCGAGCGGCTGACTATCCAGCAGGTCGACGCCGCCGAGCTCACGCCGGGTGAATTTTCGGAACGCGTGCGCCGTTGCGTCGAGACGCACGATGCCCGGACCGTCGTGATCGACAGCCTGAACGGTTATCAAGCGGCGATGCCCGGCGAGCAGGCGCTGATCCTGCATGCGCACGAGCTACTCCAATATTTGAACCGTCAGGGCGTCTCGACCTTTCTAACGGTCGCGCAGCATGGGCTGGTCGGGGACATGAAGTCGCCAGTCGACGTTACCTACCTCGCCGACACCGTGATCCTGCTGCGCTATTTTGAAGCGGCCGGTAGGGTGCGCCGCGCCATTTCCGTCATCAAGAAGCGCACCGGCATGCATGAAGATACGATCCGCGAATATCGTATCGGCCGGCGCGGCCTGACAGTCGGGCCGCCCCTGCACGAATTCCAAGGCGTTCTGCGGGGCGTGCCGAGCCTGATCAGTGAGGGGAAGCCGCTGATGGAGGAACGCGGCGCTTGATTCCGCACCTGTCCGAACGGGCGTTGATCCTGGCGCCGCTTGGCAGGGATGCCGAGGTGGCCGCAGCGATGCTGGCGGAGGCCCGGTTCAACACGCTCGCTTGCCGCTCCATCGAGCATCTCGTCGAAGAGATGGACAAGGGAGCGGGCTTCGGCGTGATCGCGGAAGAGGCACTGCATACCGCCAACCTTGCGCCGCTCGCCACCTGGATTGGCCGACAGCCCGAATGGTCCGACTTCCCGTTCATTCTACTCACGCTCCGTGGTGGCGGGTTAGAACGGAACCCGGCGGCACAGCGCTACCTCGACATGCTGGGCAACGTTACCTTCCTCGAACGCCCTTTCCATCCGACGACCTTGCTCAGCCTCGCCCGTTCGGCTCGCCGTGGTCGGCAGCGGCAATATGACGCGCGCGCACGTCTGGAGGAGCTTCACGCGCTCGCCGCAGATCTGGAGCAGCGTGTCGAACAACGTACCGCCGAGCGACAGGCTGCGCTGGAGCAATTGCACGAGGCGCAGAAACTGGAGACGCTCGGCCAGCTGACGGGCGGCGTGGCCCATGATTTCAACAATCTGCTTACGCCGATCATCGGTGCGCTCGATCTTCTCCAGCGAAAGACGGAAGGAGCGGACAGCCGCACCGCCCGCTGGATTGCCAACGCGCTGCAGTCGGGCGAGCGTGCTAAGACGCTGGTGCAAAGGCTGCTCGGCTTTGCCCGGCGCCAAGAATTGCGGAGCGGGCCGGTGGATATCGGCAGCCTCGTTAATGGTATGCGGGACCTCATATCAAGCTCGGTGGGCTCCACCATCGAGCTCCAGCTGAACTGCGCCGCCGATCTGCCCCCGGCGCTCGCCGATCCCAACCAGCTCGAACTCGCCATTCTTAATCTGTGTGTCAACGCGCGCGACGCGATGCCTGACGGCGGGCTGTTGATGATCGGGATCGAACCGGTAGTGCTCGGCCCCGGCTCTGAAACGCGTCTGTCCCCTGGTCTCTATGTCCGGTTGTCGGTAATCGACACCGGCAGTGGCATGGACAGCCAGACGCTGGCGCACGCGGTCGAGCCCTTCTTTTCGACCAAGGAAGTCGGACGCGGCACCGGTCTCGGCCTTTCGATGGTGCATGGCCTGATGGCGCAACTCGGCGGGGCTTTCATGCTGTCCAGCGTCGAGGGAGAGGGCACGCGTGCCGATCTCTACCTGCCTGCTACAGACGCTCTGCCAGATGTAACGGTCGCGTGCGGCGATCATGATCTGGAGCCTACTCGGCCCCTGACCGTCCTGGTGGTGGATGACGAACCGCTGGTCCGGCGCGGGATCAGCGAGATGTTGCGCAACCTGGGTCATAACGTGATCGAGGCCGATGGTGGCGCCGAGGCGTTGGGTATGGTCGCGGCGTTGCCGGACATCGACGTGGTCGTGACCGACTATAAGATGCCGCGCATGGACGGCGCGGAGTTTGCGCGGCGCGTACGGGAGATGCGGGCAGGCATGCCGGTCCTGCTTATCTCGGGTTACACCGGAGCCGCGGACCCCGTCGAAGGGCTGCCGCGGCTCAACAAGCCGTTCGGGCTAGCCGAATTGGCGGACGCACTGCGCCGTGTGACCGAGCAGCCGGAGACTGTGGTGCAACGCCAGCCTTTAGCGGTGGCCGAACAGCCCGTCCTCGATGAAGTGTAATCCGCCGAGGTACAGAACTAGAACCCGAAGCGCGTCACCTCCGTGACGCAATTGGGGCGGGGCGGGAGGCGGGTCCGAGGCCCGCACTCCCAGCTCCGTCAACCGCTCAGATAGGAGAGCTGCGTTTAAGCTAGCTCGGGCAGCAGCGCTTCGAGCTTCTCGAAGCTCTGGCTCCAGCCTTCCTTCATTCCCTGCAGCGCCTGGATCATCTTCTCGCTCACCTGCTTCACCTCGGTACGCATCTGCATCCGTGTGCCACCGCCAGGCGCATCCTCGAAGCGGAAGCTGGTAACATGCTCGATCCCCCAGCTGCCATCAGGCTCCTGGAACCCGCGGATCACCATCGAGAAAGCATCCGGCCGCTCAATCTCGAGGAATTCGCCGGTGATCGGATGGGTGCCGTATGGCTCCGGCCCGCGCATATCGATGCGGATCGCGCCGCCGGGCCGCGCATCGACTTCGCACAGCGGCGCGTCGAAGTGGTGTGGCCCCCACCAGCGGGCGAGATGCTCGGCGCGGGTGAAGCAATCGAACACCAGCGCACGCGGCGCGGAGAAGGTGCGTTCGATGGTCACTGCATAGCCCACGCCCGGCTCGCCGATCACGCTATCCGTCATTTCGTGTCTCCTTGGTTTTGCAATTGCTCGAGATAGGCGTCGAGCTGGTCGAACTTTTCGTCCCACAGCCGGCGATAGGCCTGCAGCCATTCGCTTGCGGCCTTCAGCGCGGCGGGCTCCAGCCGGGCGGGGCGCTGCTGCGCCGCACGTCCGCGCGAGATCAGACCGGCACGTTCAAGGACTTTCAGATGCTTGGTCACGGCGGGTCCGCTCATCGCGAATGGCCGCGCCAACTCACCCACGGCGGCCTCGCCCACCGCCAGCCGCGCGAGGATTGCGCGCCGCGTCGGATCCGCGAGCGCGGCAAAAGTGGAGCTGAGGGGATCGGCAGCGGGGCTCATTTCTAACCTCCCGGTTATTTAACCGATCAGTTAGATTCGTGTGAGGCCAAAGTCAAGGGCTGGCTGTGGGGGTCCCAGCACGCCCGGCGCTCGGCGAGTTCCGGCCCTTGCCGACAGGCATGCCGGCAAAGTTTGAGAGCGACTCAACAAGGTGCTGCTTCGCTGGGGATGCGAGTTAGAAGGCGCTTCAGCGGTGTTGGCGCGAAAGGTCAAAAGAAAGGGCCGACGCCCTAAGGCCCCGGCCCTTCCCGACACATGCCGCCCTACGCCCGAACGCCTCCAGCGGCACATGCACAGGAGGCTAACGTTCGGGATTGGCGGTTTAATCCCGCCCAGCGGACTAATTGCGAAGAGAGGCCGCGTCTCAGCCGTGCAATAGGCGGGATGGCGTCCGCTGGACGGGTCCGGTGATGACCTTGCCCTTGTACATGCGGCCGATCGTCGCCGCGTCATCCGCGCTGCGGAGCACGACACGCGTGCCGCCTGAGGCGAGCGTTTCGATTTGGGTGATGGCGGCGTTCTTGCGGGCACAGGTGGCGAGCACGTCATCCTGAGAAGCGTCGAGATTCAGTGCGCGGGACATGACTTTTCTCCTGCGCGGCTCTGGGCCGCGCCAGCCGGAATAGGCTGCGGCAAACTAGCATGTCCCTGGCCGCCTTGTCGCCGCTTATCGGGCGCGTGAGCAGACCGTTTCGCCCCGCGCTGTTCTTTTCGGCCGCAAGCGCCTATATGAGTCGCGCTACCAGTCGCAAATCGATGGTTTTTAGGCGCTTTGCGGCCCTTCTGCCTTCTTTCCCTGCCTTTGGCACGCAAGAGGCCGTCCGACATCCGGGCCGCCGCATCAGAAGGAAGGCAGTCATGCCAGTCGGTACCGTCAAATTCTTCAACAACGACAAGGGCTATGGTTTCATTGCGCCCGACGATGGCGGCAATGACGCTTTCGTCCACATCAGCGCAGTGCAGAGCGCGGGCATGCCCACGCTCGATCAGAACCAGCGCCTCGGCTACGAGCTCGAGACCGGCCGTAACGGCCGCGTGAGCGCGATCAACCTGCAGCCCGCGGACTGATCAAGGATCCGGGCGGCCACGCGCCGCCCGGATTTTCCGTCCGCTGCAGGAGAGTGAATGAGCGAGGCCCCTTTATACCGTGCCCGCGCCGAGGAATGTCGCGCGCAGGCCGAAGAGACTACGTTGCAAAACGTACGCGAACGTTGCCTTCGCGCAGCGGCGGCGTGGGCGGCGATGGCCGAGCGCGGCGAACGCGCGGATGCGATGCGCGCGGCGCATGAAAAGATGAAAGCCGATGGGGGCTGAGCGCTCCTTCCCGTGTTGATCCGGGCCGTCGGGCTGGCGATCATCGTCTTCGGCCTGATCCTGGTCGGGATCAGCGGTGATAATCACCGCGTCCCGAACGGACGCCACATCACCTATGGCGCATCCTTGATGGGCTTAGGAGCGATCGTTGCGCTGTTCGCGGGCGAGCTGGAACTGCTGATCGGGTGGGCACGGCCTTAGCGGACGCCGTCCGCGCCGCTCTCGCTTACCCCCGGTAGCGCATAGCCACATCACAGCGCTGATAACGCGCGCCATGCTTCGCCATCACTTCGGCGTCATGCTCAAAGCCGAGCTTCTGATACAGGTGGATCGCGGCTGCACATTTCGAGTTGGTAAGCAGATAGAGGTCATCGACCCCTATCTCCGACGCACGCGCAATCGCGGCGGCAAGCAGGAACTCCCCAGCCTTCAGCCCGCGCGCGCTGGCGCGCACCCCCATCTTGGTCAGCTCGGCGCTGCGCGCGCCCGTCTTGCGGAGCGCGCACGTGCCGACGACTCCCAAGCCCGGCACCTCGACGAACAGAATCGCGCCGCCCCGATCGATGATGTGCGTGCGTGGGTCTTCCAGCACCTCGCGATCCGCCTGCTCCATCCGGAACATCGTGCTGATCCATTCCTCGTTGATTGCGTGGAAGTGCGGAGCGAGGCTCTCCTCATAATCCCGAATTACCAATGCCGGCGACGGGAGCGCCGCAATGCGCGCATCTAGCGAGCGCTCGGCCAGGGCGGCTTCGATGCCGGCGATCTGTTCGAGGAAATTGCCCGAGAGATCGGCGCAAATTGCCTCGACTGCTGCGCTGGCGCGCGGCCAGATAATCGTCTTGATCCGCGCCATGGCTGCTTCGCCCGCGGGGGTAAGGCGGATAGTGCGCTGCCGCAGGTCCTTGCCAGGTCCGGACTCAACCAGCCCCAGCTGCTTGAGCTGGCCGATACCGCGGGTCACGCCTGGCTGGCTGGTACCCACCGCCTCCACCAATTGGCCAACCGTCATCGGCGCGCGATCGAGCGCGGCAAGCAGCGGCATGTGGGTCGGCTGTACCGGCAGGCCGGTCTCCATGATTACCCGTGCGGCGCCTGCCTGCATCCGCTCGGCAAGCCGCTTAAGCCGGCTGCCCAGATAGGCGTAACCCAGGTCCGCAACCACATCCTTGCTCATCCGCCGACTCTCATAACATGTTATATAAGATGCTATAATCACGATGCGGGGAGGTCAACGGGCGGATTAAAAAAAGGTGTAAGAGCCTCATAACGGCTGCTTTTCTGCCGCGATGCCCAACGCGTGCATGACGATTTGCCGTCGGATGACGAGCGTGCCTCAAACGTCGGATACTTCCCCCGAGAAAAGCTTCTCGGTGACCGCCATCTCGCGATCAGGGACAGCGCGTCGATTAATGCGCCTCGCGATAGGCGGGCGGAGCGGTGGCATTGACGCTCACCTCGACGCGCATCTCGACCAGATCCTCGGGCGCTCCTTCATAGCTGCCGGAGATCGGCACGACCTGGGCGATCAGGCGGCCGACAGCAACGGGCACCAGATTGGCGCCGCCCATCCGCGCATTGGTGGGGTCGAACGGGATCCAACCCGCGCAGGGAAGATAGACTTCGGCCCAGGCATGGGTTGCGCCGTGCTGGTCGGCGGCAGCTTCATCGAACAGATAGCCCGAGACCAGCCGTGCCGCGATGCCGAGGTGGCGCATCGCTTCGACAAACAGGGTCGCGAGATCGCGGCAGGATCCGCTGAGCGCTGCCAGCGTCTCCGATCCGCTTTGCGTGCCCTCTTCGTCTCGCCAGCGATACCGTATTTCGCGATGAATCGCCTCGTTGATCGATTTGATGAGGGTGAGCGTGTCGGCTTGGTCCCCCTTCAGGAAGTTCTGGGCCCATTCGCTTACCTGCGCTCCCGTCGCCCCCTTATCCGTCGGCAATAATAGCGCTCCTAGATCGACCAATTCTTCCTCCGAATAGACGAAGGGATATCGGTGCGCGGAAGGGGCGATCGCGAAGACCGGCCAGGCAGTGGCGCTCTGTTCAACCACCATGCGGCTGTCGACGACCAGCGTGTCGGTCGGACCGAGGAAGTCGGCGGTTGCGATCAGGTTCCCGAATACATCCTGCGTCCATTCGATGCTGGCGGGTGGGCTGGTGCTGAGCAGGGTCTTGACCAGCTTCAGATCATATTTTCCGCGCGGGCACATCATGATGCGGTGGGGTCTCAGCCGGACCGCGCGGGCATAGCGGTAGATGGTCTTATGGCAAATGCTGAGAAGCAAGCCCCGGGCCCCCTCTGGTCAGGCCGCGTACATCGCTCCCGTAGCGAGCGGCGCTGGACGGTCCGCCGATCCATCAATCCGTTTGGCCTCGATAAGACGGGAATAGGCCGCTGCCAGGCCGAGATGCGCATGGTGCGCGCCGGGTGACGATGCCGCTTCAGCTCGCATGATTGAGGTCTGATGGCGAAGATAAAGATAATTGAGGTCCACGGCAGATACTCCTGCTTGGTAAGCGGGAGCACCCTGTCTCTCAGCCACCGTAGCCTACGCATATGAGTCGGTGGTGGCAGGGGTTTAGCACGACTGGGACGCGCAGCCGCACGAAATCGGCGGCGCCGCGATGCCGCAGAGCGACATCGGGTGGCGCTGCCCGAAGCGCGGGAGGGACTTGAGCTTCCGGCCGCTAATCCCCAATTTTCGTCGCAGAACCGCCTTTTTTCATCGGCGGTTCAGGCAGATATGGCAGTCTTTCACTTGCATCCGAAAGCAGGAGGAGGATTCGATGCGAAAACTCACCAAGCTTCTCATCGCAGGCGCAGGTGCGCTCGCTCTGGGCGGCGTGGCGGTCGCCGCGGCCGACAAGGGCCACGTCATGAATGTGGTCCTGCCTGACGGCAGCGTTGCGCACATCCATTATGCGGGCGACGTAGCTCCAAAGGTCGTGGTCGCGCCGGGCGCCGAGGCGATACCTGTCGCTTTCGTCGCGGCGCATCCCTTCGCGATGTTCGACCGCATATCGTGGGAGATGGACCGCCAGATGGACGCGATGCTGCGCCAGGCATCCGCGCTCTCCACCATGGCGCCCGGCCCCGACGGCAAGTTGAGCGAAGCCGCGCTCAAGAGCCTGCCGCCTGGCACGGTCAGCTACAGCTTCACCTCGTACAGCAGCGGTAATGGCGCAAGCTGCAGCCAGAGCGTCCAGGTCACCTCGCTCAGCGCCAATGAGGCGCCTAAGGTAGTCAAGCAAAGCTCGGGCGATTGCAGCGCGGTCAATACGCGCAAGCCAGTCCCTGCGGTACAGCCCGCCAAGCCCACAGCGCCGACGTTGACGCCGGCCAGCCTGGAGAAAGCCAAGGAGCCGGTGAAGAAGGACCCGGTGGTTTGACCTAGTCCACGTCACCCCAGCGCACGCTGGGGTCCATCTCCCGAACGACGGCTTGGCTGACAGCTACGGGAGATGGATGGCAGCGTCCGCTGGCATGACGGCTAAGTGCATGATCTGAAGGGGCGGCCTTCCACTAGGAACGGCCGCCCTTCTTATCGGCCGATAGCGATGATCTCGATCGCATCGTCCTTGCCGGCAAAGGGCAGCACGTCCCCTGCCCCGGCGCCGATCAGCGCCTGCGCGAGCGGCGCTTGCAGGCCGAGAAGTCCCGCAGAGGGATCGGCCTCGTCCTCACCTACGATGCGCACCTCACGCTTCGCCTTGTTTAGCTTGAAGGTCACGCGACTACCGAAGCCAACCTCGTCCTCAGCCGGCTCCGGCCCGATCTGCGCCGTGGCGAGCCGTTGCCGCCAATAACGCAGCTCGCGCTGCTGCTCCTCATCGGGGGCTTCGATCGCCTCCAGCGCCGCAACCTTCTCTTCGATCTGCTTGAGCCCGCGCTCGGTCACCAGATTGGGGCCCGGCGGGATCGGGATATCGAACTTGGGTTCTTTATGTTCGTCGTCGCTCTCGCGGCGAAAGGCCACGCTCACGTCATAATCTCCAATATCATGCAGGCATAACGTCCCGGCCGCGAAACGGTTCGGGCTCGACGGCGGCTTATTTAGGAGCCGCCGCCATCATTGCCGCGCGACCGGCCTCGGCCTCCTCGGGCGTAAGCGTGCCATCATGGTTCGTGTCCCACTGGTCGAACCGCGCAGCCTGCGACGCCTCGACCTCGGCCGCGGTCGCCTTGCCGTCGGCGTTCGTGTCAAGCATCTTGAAGATCTGGTCGATCATTGGCTGCGGCGGCGGGCCGCCCATCTGCTTGGCGATCGCGGCCGAAAGTTCGTCCTTGGTCATGACCCCGTCGTGATCGGCGTCAGTGGCGGTGAATTGCGCCTTGCCATTTGCCAGGAAATCGGCGCGCGCTATCGGTCCGCTCATCATCTGCGCCCCGGCAGCGGCAGCCATGCCGAACATCAACAGGCCCGCGATCATTGTCTTCTTCATAATCCCTCCCCGCGCATGACTGCGCGGAAGCGTGCCTAGACCAGCGCAAAGCGCCGCGATAGCCGCACCCCGTACCTTTCGTTGCGCCGCAGCGTCCCGCATGCCAAAGGCGCGGCCGATTCCCGGGGAGTTGAAGAATGAGCGACGTGAAGCGCGTGGTGTTGGCCTATTCGGGCGGCCTCGACACGAGCGTGATCCTGAAATGGCTGCGCGAGACCTACAATTGCGAGGTCGTCACCTTCACCGCCGATCTGGGGCAGGGCGAGGAGCTTGAGCCGGCACGCGCCAAGGCCAAGCTGATGGGCGTCAAGGATGAGCATATCTTCATCGACGATCTGCGCGACGAATTCGTGCGCGATTATGTGATGCCGATGATGCGCGCCAACGCACTGTACGAAGGACTGTACCTGCTCGGCACGTCGATTGCGCGGCCGCTCATCGCCAAGCGCCAGATCGAGATTGCGCGTCAGGTCGGTGCCGACGCCGTCAGCCATGGCGCGACCGGCAAGGGCAATGATCAGGTGCGCTTTGAGCTTGGCTATTATGCGCTCGCGCCCGACATCCGCGTGATCGCGCCGTGGCGCGAATGGGACCTGACCAGCCGTACCCGGCTGATCGAATATGCCGAGGCGCACCAGATCCCCGTGCCCAAGGACAAGCGCGGCGAATCGCCTTTCTCGACCGACGCAAACCTTCTTCACACCTCATCCGAGGGCAAAGTGCTGGAAGATCCGTGGGAGGAGGTGCCGGACTATGTCTATTCGCGCACCAACAATCCAGAGGATGCACCCGATCAGCCCGAGATCATCACAGTGGATTTCGAGCGCGGCGACGCGGTGGCGATCAATGGCGAAGGTTTTGGCCCGGCGGCACTGCTCGCCAAGCTGAACGATCTCGGGAAGACGCACGGCATCGGCCGGCTCGACCTGGTCGAGAATCGCTTCGTCGGCATGAAGAGCCGCGGCATGTATGAGACGCCGGGCGGCACCATCTATCATCTCGCACATCGCGGGATCGAGCAGATCACGCTCGATCGCGGCGCAGCGCACCTGAAGGACGAGCTCGCGCCGCGTTATGCCGAGCTGATCTATAACGGCTTCTGGTTCAGCCCCGAGCGCGAGATGCTGCAGGCGGCGATCGACCATAGCCAAGCGAAGGTGACCGGCACCGTCCGCCTTAAATTGTACAAGGGCGGGGTGCAGGTGATCGGCCGCAAATCGCCGAACACGCTCTATTCCGAGAAGGTGGTGACCTTCGAGGACGATCAGGGAGCGTACGACCAGCGCGATGCTGCAGGCTTCATCAAGCTGAACGCGCTGCGGCTACGCCTGCTTGGGCGTCGCGACGGGCGCTGAACGCGGGCATGACTGCTGATTGGCGCATAAAGACCGCCGATCGCCACAACGCTGTCGGGCTACGCCATCACGTGTTGACCCGGCCGCTCCGCTGAGTCGGCTGGGCCGAAGCATGGATCAGGCGGACGACCAAGGCTCACTGCCCTGGACTGCAGATGCGGATGGCCTGACGCTGGCCGTGAGGGCGACGCCGCGCGCCTCACGCACTGAGATCGTCGGTATCCAGCCTCAGGTGGATGGCCGGACCGCGCTCGCGATCCGCGTCGCATCTCCTCCCGTCGACGGCGCCGCGAATGACGCGCTGATCGCCTTCCTCGCCAAGCAGCTCGGCGTTCCTCGCTCGAAGAGCAGAGTCCTATCGGGATCGCAGGGACGCTTGAAGATCCTTCGGATCGCGGGTCACGGCGCCGACCTCGCGCAACGGCTTTCGATACTGGCGAAGAGCGAACACGGGCAGAGCTGACACCCCTCGGTGAATCGGCATTCCAGAACGGGATGCATTAGTATTGACTAATTGATTAGCCCGCACTAATCGATTCGCATGATCGCGGCCCACCCCGTCGACGCCGTCATGCGCGCATTGTCCGAACCTACACGCAGATCAGTCTTCGAGCGGATCGCGCAATGTGAGGAAATCAGCGTGGTGGAGCTCACGCGGGGAAGCGGCGTGACGCAGGGCGCGATTTCACAGCACCTCAAGGCGCTGAAACAGGCCGGCCTGGTCGCCGAGCGCCCAGAGGGGCGGAAAGTCTTTTACCGCGTCGCGCCGGAGGGGCTCAGGCCCCTTGCTGACTGGATGGATCACTATGGCGCCTTCTGGCGCGAACGCTTCGCAAACCTGCGCACCGTCCTGAAGGAGATGGACACGTGAATGACATGGCAGTGGATACCGACACGCGCGAGATCGTGGTCGAGGAAGTCCTTCCCTTCGCTCCGACCGCGGTGTGGAAAGCGCTTACGACCGGCGAGGTGATCTCACGCTGGCTGATGGAGCCGACCGGCTTCGCCCCGGAGCCGGGAAATCAATTCACCTTTCAGACCACGCCGGCGGGGAAATGGGACGGAACCATTCACTGCGAGGTGCTGGATGTGGTGCCGAACGAGCGCTTTGCCTTCGCCTGGCGTGGTGGCGATGCGGACAATATCGGCTACGGATCCCGGCTCGACACGGTGGTGACCTGGACGCTTGCGCCCGCGCCGGGTGGAACGCGGCTCCGCCTGGTCCATTCGGGTTTCGAGCTTCCCCGCAACGAAACCGCCTTCAAGAATATGGGCGAGGGCTGGCCCAAGGTTCTTGAGCGGCTCCGCCCACTCCCAAGCGAGCAATAAGATCGCGGCAACCCAACAGCATCTCTCCGGCGGGCGGAAACCATGAGCGAAAACTACACCGGCGGCTGCATGT
>Ga0207647_10001170_pt1 | contig 20218 bp, 18 predicted proteins | sample KBSCornC2_FD_184295 | JGI IMG/M metagenome (GOLD analysis project Ga0207647, IMG submission 184295) | Corn rhizosphere microbial communities from Kellogg Biological Station, Michigan, USA - C2 (SPAdes) (version 2) | ecosystem: Host-associated > Plants > Roots > Rhizosphere ... | reverse complement strand
GATGATCGTAGCGGCACCCGCCGGCATCGCCCAGCAGGAGAGCACAAGAGCGAGAACAAGCCCTTTCATAACATCTCCCCTCTACGTTGGCCTGCAGATGTTGCGGCCAATCTATAGCGTCGAGACTAGCCAGCTATTCTGCTGGAGTCACTGATTTTTGTTGAAAACCCCCGACCAACTGCATTTAGCGCACTGCGGCACGAAGCGGATTAAAATAGTTTAATTTCATCTGTTCTGGATGGAATGTTGCTCCGTGGCAGCGAGGGCAAATTGCTGGACGACCCAGTCGATAAAAAGCCGAACGCGCGGAGAAAGTTGCCGGTTGCGTGGATAGAGAACCGAAACCGGGCCAGGCGGCAGCGGATGATCGGGCAGCACGCGCACCATGCGCGCTGTGGCAAGATCGGGTGCGACATGGAAAAGGGGCATCTGGGCGAGGCCGAGCCCGAGTTGCACGCCTTCCAGGAATGTCTCGGTTCCCGTGACGGTGAACGGCGCGATCATGTCCACGCGCCGGATCGCATCGTTCTGGAGGAATTCGAAGGGCGTCACCGCGCCGCTCGTGATCGATCGCAACAGCACCGCGCGATGCTGCGCCAGCTCTTCGATTGTTTGCGGCGTGCCATGGCGCTGGAGATAGACCGAGGCGGCGCAGGTGATACGCGGCAGCAACGTGACGGTGCGCGCCACCAGGTCGCTATCCGGCAAGGCGCCGTAGCGCAGCACGCAATCGACGCCCTCGCGCACCACGTCCACCCAGCGATCGCTTTCGCTCATCGCGATCTCGATCTCGGGATAGCGCGCGAGGAATTCGGGCAAGCCGGGCATCAGGAAATGCCGCGCAAGCGTGCCCTGCACCTCGACCCGAAGCATCCCCTTGGGCGTGGCCCCGCGGAAGGCCCCCTCGGCATCCTCGACATCGTCCAGGATAGCCAGGCAGCGCCGATAATAGGCCTCGCCGTCGAGCGTCGGCCGAACCGTGCGGGTCGTCCGCTGGAGCAGCAGGACGCCCAACCTGTCCTCCAGCTGGCGGATCACCTGCGTCGCGGTTGAGCGCGGCACATCCAGATCGTGAGCGGCCTGCGTGAAGCTGCGTCGATCCACCACTCGCGTGAACAAACGCATTGCGTCGAGCCGGTCCATGCGTCCTCAATTGTTTGAGTATTCAGAACAGTGTTGCTGAAACTAGCCTGATTATCTCCGCCGCTCCAGCGGTCATGTTGTTGGCGTCCGCTCAGCATGGGCGGAGCGAAGCAGGAGGTTCAGATGAACGGAGACACGAACAAGGTTGCGATCGTCACCGGCGCCTCGCGGGGCATCGGCGCTGCGATCGCAGAGCGGCTGGCTGCGGATGGCTTTACCGTTGTCGTCAATTATGCCGGCCGTGCCACTGATGCCGAGGCGCTGGTCGCGAAGATTGAAGCGGCTGGCGGCCGCGCCATCCCGGCGCAAGCGGATGTCAGCGATCCCGCGGCCGTGGCGCGCATGTTCGACGCGGCGCAGGCGGCGTTCGGTGGCGTGGATGTGCTGATCAACAATGCCGGGATCATGAAGCTGGCGAGCATCGCCGACAGTGACGACGCCCTGTTCGACAGCCAGGTCGCGATCAACCTGAAGGGCGTGTTCAACACGCTGCGCGAAGCGGCGAAGCGGCTGCGCGAAGGCGGCCGCATCATCAATCTCTCGTCGAGCATCGTCGGGCTCCGGCCCGCGACCTATGCCGTCTATGCCGCCACGAAAGCCGGCGTCGAGGCGATGACCTATGTCCTGACCAAGGAGCTGCGCGGTCGCAACATCACGGTCAACGCTGTCGCGCCCGGGCCAACTGCCACGGCCCTCTTCCTCGACGGCAAGCCCCAGGTGGTGATCGACAGTCTCGCCAAGGCCGCCCCGCTCGAGCGGCTCGGCCAGCCCGAGGATATCGCCAACGCGGTTGCGTTCCTCGCCGGGCCGGATGGCGGCTGGATCAACGGCCAGGTGCTGCGCGCCAACGGGGGGATCATCTGATCCTCCCGTGCCCCGGGACCACGCATCCGCCCTGACGCGGACCAGCAAATCAAAGGAGATCCCCATGCCTCAGAAGATCATCCTCATTACCGGTGCCTCCAGCGGGTTCGGCCGCATGACCGCGGAGGCGCTCGCCCGCGCGGGCCACATCGTCTACGCCTCGATGCGCGACGTCGCCGGGCGGAATGCCGAGAATGCGGCCCAGATGGCCGATCTCTCGGCGCACGAAGGGGTGGATCTCCGTGCGGTCGAGCTCGACGTGCAATCGGAGCCATCGACCAGTACCGCGGTCGAAAAGATCATCGGCGAAGCGGGCCGCATCGACGTGCTGATCCACAATGCCGGCCACATGATGTTCGGCCCCACTGAAGCTTTCACGCCCGAACAGTTCGCGCAGCAATATGACGTGAACGTGCTCGGTACCCAACGCGTCAACCGCGCCGTGCTGCCGCACATGCGCGCGGCCAAGCAGGGCTTGCTCCTGTGGGTATCGAGCAGCAGCTCGGCCGGCGGTACGCCGCCCTATCTGTCCCCCTATTTTGCGGCGAAGGCGGCGATGGATGCGCTGGCGGTGCAATATGCCCGCGAACTTGCCCGCTGGGGGATCGAAACCTCGATCATCGTCCCCGGCGCCTTCACCAAGGGCACCAATCATTTCGCCCATTCCGGTCGCCCGGCGGACGGGGCGCGCCTTGCCGAATATGAGGCCGAGGGGCCGTACAAGGACTTTGGCGCGCAGGTGCAGCAGGCCTTTGCCGAAATCGTGCCCGAGGATGCGGACCCGATGGGCGTCGCCGACGGTATCGTCCGGATCGTCGACATGCCGTTCGGCACTCGCCCCTTCCGCTTCCACTATGATCCGGCTCAGGATGGTGCGGATGTGGGTTTCACCGTGCTCGATCGGCTCCGCGCCGAAATGCTGCACCGGGTGGGTCTCTCCGACCTACTGAAGCCCGCAAAGCTGGTCTGATCTATTGAGGGAAGGGGGCCGCGACGCGGGCCCCTTTTCTTCATCCGCCCGCGGCTTCATCAACCGGATAGGTGCCGGCGCCGTAGCGCACCAGACCGCCCTCGAAGATCAGCACTTCGTTCACCGAGATGCCCTTCTGGTTGCGATACTGGATCACGATCGTGTCGATGCCGGCGAACACTTGTTCTACCGTAAAATGCAGGTCCGGGATCAGGCTCAGCCCCTTCGCCCAATACTCCCGCAGCGCCGCCTTGCCCACAACCCGACCCCTGCTCGCTGGGATGAGCTTTGCTGCCATCGGCGAGGTAAAGACCACGTCTTCGTGGAAATGCGCGAGCAATCGATCCAGATCGTGCGCATTCCAGGCCTCGCACCATTCCGTGGCGAAGCGGAGGGGATCATCGGTCATCTCACCGCACCTCTATGGCCCTGCGCAGCCGGATATCCGCGGACGACGCGCCGATCTGCAATTCGATCGGCTCGGGCTCCACTGTCATCGCCTTGCTTGCGGCGTTCCAATAAGCGAGCTGCGCGGCCTTCAGGGGAATGCGGACTGTCTTGGTCTGCCCCGGGGCGAGCTGGACGCGCTGGAAGCCGGCGAGCTGGATCGCCGGCCGCGCGACCTTGGAGCGGATATGCCGCACGTAAAGCTGCGGGAGGGCATCGCCGGCGATCTTGCCCGTGTTGGTCACATCGACGCTGACGGTCACCGCACCATCGCGCGCCGCCAGGACCGGTTTCTCGGTGCGCAGGTTGGCGAAACGGAAGCTGGTGTAGCTCAGCCCGTGGCCAAACGGGTAAAGCGGTTTGCCCTTGAAATACATGTAGGTGCGGCCGTGGCGGATATCGTAATCCATCATCGGCGGCAGCTGCTCCATCGATGCCGGCCAGGTCACGACCGTATGGCCGCCGGGATTGTAATTGCCGAACAGCACCTGCGCCAAAGCCCAGCCCTCGTCCTGCGACGAATGCGCCATGTGGAGGATGGCGGGCACATGATCCTGCGACCAATTGATCGTGTAGGGAAAGCTCGACACGAGCACCATTGCCGTGCGCGGGTTGGCGGCCAGCACCTTGCGGACCAGTTCCTCCTGCGCCAGCGTTAGCGTCTCGCGGTCGCGACCCTCGCGCCCGTCGCCGGGATCGGCGCAAGGCTTGGTGCCATTGTCGGTCCAGTCGTGCGCCATATTGGGGCCGCAGGTCGGATCATTGCCTACGACCACTACTGCGACGTCCGATACTTTGGCCGCCGCCACCGCGGCACCATCCTTGTCGTCCGCGGCGTAATTGACCTTCACATTCGGCCCGACGGCGGTGCGTATACCCTGAAGCGGTGTGATCGCGTGCGGGGGCAGGCCGCCATACCAATCCCAATGGACGCTGTCGGCGAGCGGGCCGATCACCGCGATCGATTTCAGCCCGGCCTTCGCGATCGGCAAGGCGCCCGGATTGTTCTTCAGCAGGACGATCGATTCCAGCGCCAGCTTGCGCGAAATCGCGCGGTGCTTCTCGCCCTCCCACGGCGGCGCGCCACCCTGAATGCTGGCATAGGGAACACGTTCGGCCGGATCGAGCAGGCCAAGCTTGATCGTCGTGCGGAACTTGCGCCGCAGGGCCTCGTCGAGATCGGCCTGCGTGATCGTGCCTTCTTTCAGCGCCTCGCGCAGCTCATCCTTATAGATATCGAGATATTGATTGATGCCCGCCTTGAGCGCAGCAACCGCCGCCTCCTTCTGGTTCGGATAGCGTTTGTGATCCTTGACCAGCGTCTTGATCGCACCGCCGTCGCTCGAAACCACATCGACATGCCATTGGCCGATCACCACGTCGCGCAGCACGGGATGCACCGCCATCGGTACGCCGTTCCAGGCATTGTAGGACGCCATCACCCCGCTCGCGCCGGCATCCTGAAAGGCCATGCGGAAGGGAACCGAATAATATTCCCAGAACAGTCGATCGTCGAAGTCGGAACTGGTGCGCGTCCGATCATTCTCGTTTGAATTGGCGAGGAAATGTTTGAGCAAGGGCGCGGCCTGCCAATATTTCGGATCGTCGCCTTCCATTCCCTTGGCGAAGGCGGTCGCCATCACGCCGTTGAACCAGGGATCCTCGCCATAGACTTCCTCGCTGCGCCCCCAGCGCGGATCGCGCGCCAGATCGGCCTGCGGGCCCCACAGCATCAATATGCGGCGGTTATAGGCAGGCGTCTGCGTGATGAAGCGCGCTTCATAACCCTGCACGCCGCCCGCCTGGCGGACCAGATCCGGATCCCAGCTCTCGCCCATGCCCGGCGGCTGCGGGAATTGGGTGGTGGGGATGGGCGCGCGCTGCCATTGCTCCGATCCGCGCTGCTGCAGGCCGTGAATGCCCTCGGACGAGCCGAAGCTGGGGACGCCGAGCCGCGCCACGCCCGAATTGGTGCTGAGCGCGTCGATCTTTTCGTCGGCGGTCATCAACGAGAGTAGGTTGCCGATGCGCTGCTCGGTCGGCAGATCGGGGTTGCGGAACGGGTAGGTCTGCGCGGCCGCTACCGTCGACAGCAGCGCGCAGAATGCGATTCCCAGACGTCGCCGAGCCGAAACCATCGATGTTGCCCCCTCTTGCGCTATTGTGGCCCGGCATCGCGGTGGGCCATTGGCCGAGACCGTATAACAGGCCCGATAGGCCCGCAAATCGCGGCGTAAGTCGTGGGATAACGAGCGAAGCCGAGTGGCAACGCTGCGTGCCGCGCCCTAAAAGATCGTATGAGCATCGCGGACGAACGGGCTGACAGGCGCCTCGCATCCTATGGAACGCTGGCGCCCGGCCGGACCAATCATCATCAAATGGCAGGCCTGGGCGGGACGTGGTCCAGGGGCACCGTCAGAGGCCATTTGGTGCCGGAAGGGTGGGGAGCGACGCTTGGTTTTCCGGCGCTGACGCTCGACCCGCTTGGTCCGGTGGTGGACGTGTATCTGTTCGAATCTCCGGACTTGCCCGATCATTGGGCCCGGTTGGATGATTTCGAGGGCGAGGGATATCGGCGCGCACTTACATCGGTCCAAACCGCCGACGGCATTGTTCAGGCGTGGATTTACGTCGCCGCATCCTAGCGCGAGAGCCGGGGCGAGATATTCGCCCCGGCCGACACTGACGCCCCCGCTCAGAAGCGTTCGCCCACCATCTCCTCGCTCTTTGCCCACAGCGCTTTGGCGCGATCGGGATCGACCGCATAAGCGCGCACGCCTTCGCTCACCGGCGTGATGAGGCCTTCGGTTACGGCCGACACATGGCAATTCTCGCAATAGCGTCCACCCACCTCGTCCGCGGGTGCGACGGTCGCAGCCCACACCGATGTCGCCGCACCCTGGGGGATGGTCTTGAACTGGAAGGGCGGTTGGCCCGCCGCGGCGAGATCGACGTTGATCCGGGCCACCAGATCTTCGAGCTGATCGGCCAGATGGCGGCCGAGCTCGGTCCGGATCCCGCCCGGATGCACGGCGGTCGCCCGCACGCCACGATCCCGATGGCGACGATCGAACTCGACCGCGAACAGGATATTGGCGGTCTTGGAGCGTCCATAGGCAATCATCGGCTCGTAAGCCGTGGCCTCGAAATTCGGATCGTCGAGATCGACGTCCGAATAGCGATGGCCGGCGGAAGCGAGGTTCACCAACCGCCCGCCCGATTTGATCAACGATGCGATCCGGTTGACCAGCAAGAAATGGCCGAGGTGATTGGTGCCGAACTGGGTTTCGAACCCATCGGCCGTGCGGCCATAAGGCGTCGCCATCACGCCGGCATTGGCGATCACCACGTCGAATGGGCGGCCGTCTGCAAGCAGCGCATCGGCGCAGGCGCGCACGCTTGCGAGAGAGGCAAGATCCAGTTCTACCAGCTCCAGCCCGCCTCCATTGGCCGCATCGGCGCGGACCGCCGCGGTCGCCGCCTGGGCCTTCGCCAGGTCGCGCGCCGCGCCGACCACCTGCGCCCCACGGGCCGCGAGCGCACGCGCGGTCTCCACGCCCAGGCCGGCCGAAACGCCGGTCACGAGAATGCGCGTCCCGCTCAGGTCGATACCCGCAAGCACTTCGTCCGTGGTGGAAGTCGCATCGAAAATCTTGGTCATGACGGGGTCCTTCTTCAAGCGACACGCCGCTCCCTTGGCCAGGCGCCATTGTCGGCCGGCCGCAAGGGGTGTAAAAAGGGGAGGGCGTCTCCGCTTCTAAATACGGAGGCGCTCTCCGTTTATCAAGGGGCGTATTCGCACGCGTGGCCGACGAGCAGGAAATCAGCGGCAAGAGGAAGCCGCGCGCGGATGCGGAGCGCAACCGAACCCTGCTGTTGGAGACGGCCAAGGCAGCCTTTGCCGAAAAAGGCTCGGCCGCGAGCCTGGACGAGATTGCGCGCAGGACGGGCGTCGGGATCGGTACGCTCTATCGTCATTTCCCGACGCGCGACGCGCTGATCGCCGCAGTCTATCGCAAAGAGAGCGAGCAGCTCGGCGCTGCGGCGGTCCGTTTGGCCGAAACGCGGCCGCCGGTCACGGCCCTGCGTGAATGGTTGCTGCTGTTCGTCGACTATATGGCGACCAAGCAGGGAATGACGGAGGTGCTCAACTCGGTGATCGGTGACACAGCCGCGCTTCGTGCCGCGTCGGGCGAACAGATGAAGCAGGCGATCGGCATGCTGGTCGAACGCGCAACTGCGAGTGGCGAGATACGCCTCGACCTCGATCCGCTCGATTTGCTGCGCGCGATCGCCGGGGTTGCGAATATCGGCGCGGGACCGGGCTGGGAGCAATCCGCCAAGCACCTGGTCGAAGTCCTCGTGGCGGGGGTCAGGATCCGCGACTGAAGCACTCGACGGCACAACTCATCAGATTGTCATCATACCGTCGTTTGCCTGCAATGATCGGCACTTAACCGGCCCCGAGTCCATCCCGGACGCACCAGCAAAACAAAGGGGTCGCCGTGACTGTCCGCCATCATCTCGCCGCGGCGAGCGCGCTTGCGCTTGCTATTGCCTTGGGAACACCCGCGCTCGCGCAGGATGCGCCGCAGAGCAGCGGGGGCGATGCATCATCGGCCGATCAGGACATCGTCGTCACCGGCCATGCCGGGGCGGGCCAGCGGACCAAGCTCGATACGAGCTACGCCATCACCACCTTGTCGAACGATGCCCTGCGCTCGCGCGCCGCGTCGAGCGTGACCGAAACGCTGAAGTCGGTCCCCGGCTTCTGGGTTGAGGCATCGGGCGGCGAGGGCAGCGGCAATGTCCGCGCACGCGGCATTCCGGTGGACGGTTATGGTTCGATCAACCTGCTCGAAGACGGTCTCCCCGTGCAGCACGACCCCGCGCTCGGCTATCTGAATGCCGACCAGGCGTTCCGCGTCGATGAATCGATCGACCGGATCGAAGTGGTGCGCGGCGGCCCGTCCTCCGTGTTCGAGCCCAATGCGCCGGGCGGCGTCGTCAACTTCATTACCCGCCGGCCAGGTGACAGCCTGTCGGGCAATGCCCGCGTCCTCTACGGGCCCACCGCCGATCTCTTCCGCTTCGACGGCTGGATCGGCGCGCCGCTCGCCGACGGCTGGAAGGTCGATATCGGCGGCTTCTATCGCAACGAGCGCGGCGTGCGCGATCCGGGCTTCACCGGCAACAAGGGTGGCCAGATCCGCGTCGATCTGTCCAAGAAGTTCGATCGCGGCCAGATTACGCTCAACTATAAGCGGCTGGCCGACAATGCGATCTTCTACACGGGTATCCCGCTGACCAAGGACAGCGAGGGCGACATCGTCGGGATTTCCGGCTTCGATCCGCATTACGATACGACCGCCAGCCGCGAGACCGCCTATATGACGCTCAAGAGCGCCAACGGCCCGGTTTTCTTCAACAATAGCGACGGCACGCGTATCCGCCTCAACCAATTCTCCGCACTCGCCGATTGGGAATTTGCGGATGGCTGGAAGCTTTCGAACAAGGCACGCTATCGCACCAGCGATACCGTGCGCAACGGGGTCTATCCGGCCTCGGTCGGCACGGCGGCGGCCTTCCTCACTCAATATGGCTCGACCTTGCTCAAGGCTTTCCCCGCGGCCAGCAGCGTGCAGCTTCGCTATGTCGATACCGGCCAGGCGTTCGACGTCACCAATCAGAACGGCAATGGCGACATCTTCATCAATGCCGCCCGTCCGGTGACCGTGAACGAGGACGAATTCCTCGACGACCTGCGCCTTGCCCACAAGTTCGACATGGGCGGCACCACGCACGACGTCGCGATCGGCTTCTATTATGCGCACATCAAGGAGACGTTCCGCCGCTATTCGGCGTCGACGCTGCAGGACGTGTCGGGCAATTCGCGCCTGGTCGACCTGGTCGCGCTCAACAGCAGCGGGCAGGTGGTCGGCGCGCTGACCCAGAATGGCGTGACCCGCTACGGCTCCGAATTCGCCAACGGCCATGGCAAGCAGGACACGATCGCCTTCTACGCCTCGGACGAATGGCAGATCACGCCGCACTTACGCCTCGACGGCGGCGTGCGCTGGGAACAGGTCAAGACGAACGGCGCGCAGGAAGGGTCTAAGACCGTCAATCTGGGCGACGCGACCACGCTCGCCGACGATCAGGTGCTCACCGGAAGCGGCGTCTTCACGCCCTATGACAAGAAGTTCGACCATGTAGGGTTTACGATCGGCGCCGACTGGCAGTTCGCGCATGATGGCGGCGTCTTCGCGCGCTACACCTCGACCTTCCGCTTGCCGAGCGTCGGCAGCTTCATCACCAATGCCACCGCGGTCCCGCGCACCCAGGGCATCCGGATGTGGGAGGCGGGCGTCAAATATGGCACGCCGCTGCTCAGCCTCTATGCCACCGCCTTCCTGACCGATTTCAATTCCTACTCGATCGGCAACACGAAGTTCGATCCGGCGACACAGGGCTATATCCAGCAGACTATCTATACGGACACGCGCGCCTATGGCGTCGAGCTGGAGGGCACGGTGCGCCCGGTCCGCTGGTTCGACTTCACCGTCAACGCCACAGTGCAGGATCCGACCTTCCGCAACCTGCGCTACAACGAGCTTTCGAGCGGCGCGCTGATCCCGCGCGATTACACCGGCAACCAGCTGCTGCGCGTCCCCAAATTCGCGATGCGCGCAACGCCTGCCGTCAACCTGTTCTCCGATCGCCTGCGCGCGCAGATGGATGTCGAATATTATTCCAAGCGCTATGCGGATGCCGCCAACATCTCCAAGCTGCCCGCTTATGCCGTGCTCAATGCCAGCGTACGTTTCGCGCTGACCGACCAAATCACCCTCTGGGCTTATGGCGACAATCTGACCAACGAGCTCGGCCTGACCGAAGGCAACCCGCGCGCGGGTGAGTTGACGAGCGGCCAGGCCAATGACCTGCTGTTCATCGGTCGTCCGATCCTGGGCCGCAATTTCCGCTTCGCGGTCGATTTCAAATTCTGATGCGCGCGTTCCTGATCGCCTTGCTTGCACTGGCGGCCGGCCCCGCGGCGGCTGCGGAATTGGAAGCAGCGCCGGCTGACAAGATCGTGACCGGCGAGATCAAGGGCGCGGACAATCAGAGCTACAAGGAGATTTCGTTCGACGTTCCGGCGGGCGTCGAACGGATCACCGTCACCCTCGTTTACGACAAAGCCAACAAGACGGTCATCGACATGGGCGTGTGGGATCCGCACGCCTTCCGCGGATGGAGCGGGGGCTCGCGCGATCGCTTCACGATCGCCCCCAGCGACGCGACACCGGGCTATCTTTCCGGCGCGATCCCGCCCGGGCGATGGCATGTCGAACTGGGCGTCCCCAATGCGCGGCCGGACAGCCGCAGCGCATACAAAGTCTCCATCTATTTCGATCGCGGCGCGGTGCGCCACGCGAGCGCAGCGATCGCGGACGCGCCGCTCAAGAACGGCCCCGGCTGGTATCGCGGCGACCTGCACATGCATGACGCCAACAGCGATGGCACATGCGCTAACGCGATCGGAAAACGCGTTCCTTGTCCGCTGTTCCGCACGGTCGAAGCCGCAGCCAAAGGGGGTCTCGATTTCATCGCGGTCACCGATCACAATACCGTGGCGCACTTCGGGGGATTGCGCGAACTGCAGCCCTGGTTCGACCCGTTGCTACTCATTCCCGGCACCGAGATCACGACCTTCCACGGCCACGCCAATATCTTCGGCGAAAGCCGCTTCGTCGATTTCCGCGTCGGCACGCCCGCCGTCCCCAACCTTGCCGCGTTGGAACGGAAGGTGGCGGACGCGGGTGCGATCCTGTCGATCAACCACCCCAATTCGCCCTCGGGCGAGATCTGCATGGGCTGCGGCTGGACGTGGCGCGACACCGATTATGCAGGCGTAACCGCGGTCGAAGCGGTCAATGGCAACCTCACCGCGGGGCCTTATGCCGGCGTTGGATTTTGGTATGCCCGGCTCAACGAAGGCCATCACCTGACGGGCATAGCGGGCAGCGATAGCCACGATCCCGATGCGCCGGACGGCAAGCCGCCGGTCGGCCATCCGACCACTGTGGTCCATGCCGCGGCCCTCTCGATTCCCGCGATCCTCGACGGCATCCGGGCCGGCAATGTCTTCATCGATGTGCAGGGAACGCGCGACCGGATGTTGGAAGCCGAAGCGAGCGACGGCGCCAACCACGCGGTCATGGGCGGGACGCTGCGCTCCGCCGGCCGGGAAATCCGCGTCGAGGTGAAGACCGCCGGACTGGACGATGCCCTCGTAAGCCTGATCGCGAACGGCAAGGCGGTCGATGGAGCCGAGGCTCCGATAACCGCGGCCCATCCGCGCGCGACGCTCACCCTCGATCGCCGCTCCGCCTGCGGCTGGATCAGCGCCAACGTGGCCGATCGCGCCGGACACCCGCTGCTGATTGGGAATCCGATCTATATCGTTTGCCGGTGAATAAGGGCCGTGGGAAGGACAGCGACATCGTAGCGGATTCCGCCGCACGAGCGTTGAGCATGATGCCAGCTGATATGCAGGAACGATCGTGCCCGATACGCTTGCAAGGAATGATCGTCGCGCAATGGCGGGTCACGGCCGGCCGATCCCGATCCTGATCAATCGCGAAGGCGGGACGGCGGCGGGGGATGACGGGCTTGTCGCCAAGATCGAGGCTGCATGCCGCGACGTGGGACTGGCGGCGGAAATCCGGTTACTCGCGCCGACGGAAATCACGCACGCCGTCGAGATGCATGCCGATAGCGCAGTGATCGCGATAGGCGGGGGGGACGGAACCGTCCGCAGCGCAGCCGCGGCGCTGCTTGGGTTCCATTCGGAAGCCGCTTTGGCGATCATCCCGCTCGGCACCCTCAATCATCTCGCCCGCCAGCTTGGAATTCCGCAGGACATTCCAGGTGCGATCGAGCTACTGGCCCAGAGACCCGTGCGGCGGATCGACGTCGGCCAGGTGAATGAATCCATCTTCCTCAACAATGCTTCGATCGGCCTCTACCCGGCTCTCGTTCAATCGCGGGACGGAGAAAGACGCCGTCGTCGTATTCCGAAATGGATGGCAAACATCCTTGCCGCACGCGCGGTGATGCGCCGTTTGCGCCACCATCGCCTGCGCGTGGAGGCCCATGGCCGATCGCGCATGATCCGCACGCCATTGCTGTTCGTCGGCAACAATATCTACTCGCTGGAGGCCGGACATATCGGGCAGCGGAAGGCGATCGATCAGGGCAAACTGTCGCTGTTCGCGCTGGCGGTGCGCAGCCGCCTTTCGACGCTGTGGTTCGCGGCGCGGACGCTGTTCGGCAAAGCCGATCCGCAGCAGGATTTTGCCGCGCTGGAAATATGCAGCGACGTGGTCGTGAGCGCGCATGCGGGCTCGATCGATGTCGCACTGGATGGGGAGGTGGAGCGGCTGCAAACGCCGCTGCGCTTCGTCAGCCTTCCGGCTGCCTTGCCGGTGATCGCTGCCGCGGAGAATGCCGCTGAGGAAGGTCAGGCCGGGAAGCCGGATTGATTGCGGGTTAGGGGCGCCCCGAGCGTCCTCTAAGCAAAGGTGACGGCCGTCGGCCGGGACCTCGATATCCGCCGGCGACCGTCGGAGGCAGCGTAGGCCGCAAAGGTTAACGTTACGCCTGCGCGATCGCGCGCGGTGAAGCCCGGTGACCCGTTTGAGCCCGCCAAGGAAAACGCCGCCGATCTTGCGATCGACGGCGTTCCGAAATGCTAATCTTGCCGGAATCAGACCAGGCTGGCGCGCGGCTTGCGGCGGCTGCGCAGGGCGCCGCCGATCGCACCGAAGCCGCCCAGCATCAGGGCCCAGGAGGCGGGCTCGGGCACGCCTTGGGCGATCTCCGCCGAGTAAGCGAGATTGTCGACTTCGAAAGCGTTCGAGGTCGTCCCGAGCGTGATACCGGTGATGAACCGCCCATCCCCGTTCACGATGATGCTGCCCGACGTGATCCCGGTCGGAAGGCCGTTCAGGATCTGCGTTCCGGTAAACACCGTGTCGGCTCCGGTCGTGTAGTGGATCGTCAGCGTGTTGTAGGTGTCGACCGTGCTATAGTCGAAGCTGAACGATTTCACGTCACCCACGCCGGTGAAATCGATGCTGGCGACACCCCCGCCATAGACCGCCAGATAGGGCGTCAGATCGCCCGGAACCGAAAGCGACTGGCCGGGATGATCGCCGGTCGGGAAGGCAAAATTGCTTCCCGAAACGAGCGACTGTCCGGTCGCATCGTCGAAGTCGTCATACAAGGTATAGCCAACCGGCGCACCGAATACGTTATGATTGAAGACGAAATCAGTGGCCTGTGCAGCTGCCGGCAACACGAATGCGGCCGCGACCAAGCTTAGCTTTCCAATATTTTTCATAGCAATCCCCTCAAAATTGCCCCCCGACCGGGGGGCCTCCTAACGAGGGGGCAACGAGTCCGGAGCTAAAATATTTTGGTAGAGGTTGGTTAATGAACCGAAATGGTCACATCTCTTCCGGCACTATTTACAGGTGTGCGGTGCCGCTGACGAAATCGCTCTGGTCGATCGCACCCGCATTGATACCGTCGAGTTTTATTACAGCGTCAGTGGGCGATCCGATGCTGGAGATGGTGTAAAACAGATAGGTGTCCGATCCCACCTGCAGTGCGGCCGCCTCGCTGCTGCCCGCGCCGGTAAACTGGGCCTGCGCATAAGCAGCCGCACCCGCCTCGTCGGCAAAGCCTTGCGCCGCGTGGAGCACGACGGGAAGCCCGCCGCCGACAGTGTCCATGTGGAACTTGTCGGTGCCGTCCTGGAAATCGAGGATCTCATCCCAGTCCGCGAGATTGCTGTTGGCGGGCCCGCTCAACACGAACAGATCCGCGCCCGCGCCGCCGGTCATCTGGTCGAAGCCGGTTCCGCCGCCGATGACGTCATTCCCCACATCGCCGAAGCTATGATTGTCGCCACCTGCGGCAGTGATCGTGTCATTCCCCTGACCGCCATGAATATCGTTGGCGCCGGCGGTCACCCGCAGCACATCGTCGCCGACATTGCCATTGAGGTGGCTGATGCCGCCTCCGAGCACCTGGATCTGGTCATTGCCCTGGCCGCCATAGAGGCGATTGCTGCCCCAGCCGGCGGTGATCACATCGTCCCCGGCATTGCCGTTGACATAATTGCTGCCATCGCCCGCCGCGATCACGTCCGCGCCGTCGGTCGAGCCCTGCGCCGTGGTCGACATATTGCCATAGATATGGTCGTTGCCGCTGCCGCCGATCAGGCTGTCATTGCCGGCGCCGCCCATCAGCACGTCGCTATTGTCGTTGCCGGTCACAGTGTCGTTGCCGCTCCCGCCGATCGCGGTATCGATCCGCGTACCATAAGCGATGCCGACATTGTTCTGCAGGCCGGAAACGCTGCTGAAGGCGCCGTCATGAAGGTCGACTGTGCTGGCGGTCGAATAACCGGAAAGATCGAGCGTGTTGCCCGTGCCCGTGTCGAACAGCGTAATCACGGGCCGGGCATTCATCGTGAAGTCGAAGAATTGGGCGATGTCACCCGTGATGTTGGTATGGAAGCCGAACACCTGTCCGCCCGACAAGGGGGTATCGGCGGGAAGGCCGTAAATGCGGTCCGCGGCCGCAATGTCCAGGATCATCGGCGTTACGGGCGCCCGCGCATAGCCGCCGGACGAACCCCACACGAAGGCGCTGTCCACGTCGGGCGCGTCGTTGTACGACATGACGCTGTAAGCGCTGTTGTCGTAGCTCGTATACATGGGCGAGCTGGTTGTCGTGCCGTCGTCATAGGCGCCGGAATGGCCGAGCCCGATGATGTGACCGAGCTCATGGATGATCGTGCTCCAGGGATAGCCGCCGGAGACGCCGAATCCTGCGCCGATCGGCCCGAAGCCGCCGACTGACGTGTCGATCGAGATCGATCCCTTCAGCGCGGTGCCCAGATGGGTTCCGCCGATGTCGCCGGTGTCGAGATAGGTGATGCCGCCCTGCGCCTTGTGATCCGTATCGCGGCTGATCACGACTTGCGCGCCTTGCGACTGGGAAACGATGCTGAAGCTAATGTTCGCCTCGGCCGACCAAAGGTGCATGGCCGCGAGGAAGGCACTCTGTTCGGTCGCGCTCCAGTTGGAGGCGGTATCGAACGCCAACGTCACCGCACCGCCCGTGCCCGCCAGGGGCGTGCCCCATTTGGCCTCGTAGCTCAGCGTCGGCGAATAGGTTGCGGGCTGATCATCGTTCCACGTCCAGAAGCTCTGCGCGGCGATTCGTCCCTGGGAGGTGACACCCGAGATGAACGTGACTTCTTGGTTCTGCTCGGAATTGATCTCAGCCACCCGATAATCCTTACACGCGTCCAGGACGATCAGGGGGGACGCCGCCCTCGCCAACAGGGCGATCGGCTATATCATAGCACAATCCAGTCTTAGCAGACACTTAACGCGGCGTGTCGGCCATTTTGCACGTCAGGCCACGCGCACACGACGCCTGCCTGGCTATCCCCCAAAGCGTCCAGCTGAGAACGCGTGGCCATTCTCGTCGATCATCGGCGGTTTTTGCCAATCCTTCGCAAGGTTTCTGGCTGGAAATCGCCCTGGCACGGCTCCGACGCTGCCGGAATGGTTTGGCACGGCTCCTGCAAAGCATGTGCTGTGATCGGCGCGGTGCTGGTCACGCGTTCAGCGAGAGGTTCCCCCCCATGAAGATTTCCACCGTCGTTCTGGCCGCTGCACTGGGTGCGTTTGCGCTCCCCGTCATAGCCGCCACCCCCAAGGATCAGGATCGGCTCACGCTCAAATACAATGCCAAGACGGGCAAATATTGCGCCTCGGCGGAAGTTACCGGTTCGCGCCTGGCGGTCCAAGACTGCCGCACGAAGGAGGAATGGATGAAAGCCGGCGCAAAGATCAGCGACGCCTCGACCCCCGCGCCCCGGCTTGCCCAGAAGTGAGCGCTCATGCCCGCGGGAGGCACCGCGGGCATCGCTCCCCGGCGGAGCCGGCCGCCGATCCGGCGGGCCGGCTCCTGTTCGGATCCGGACGATGCGGCGAACATGTCCCGCATCTGTCTGAAAACGATCACTCCATTGTGGAGGCAGGAATCCAGTTGCCGTGAAAGCCGGGCGGGACGCGATGCGGGAGGCGGATGCTCGCCACGGGCGCATCTTCGAACCGCATCGCATCGAGGATGACCAGATCGGTCGTCTCTTGGCCAAGATCGACGACCAACCCGACCAGCCAACCCTCGCCTTCGGGCGCATCAGCGGTGGCGGGCACGAACACGAATTCGCCGGGATGACGGCCTGGCCCGAAATCGTGGACCTGGCGCGTCCCGCTGTCCAGGTCGTGCCGATAGAGAGCGGTCGCGCCGACGAAGCGCGCCTCCGGTTTGGTCGGCAGCGCCATGGTGAAAGCATAGCGGTAAGGCTGGCCGAGGAAGCGCTCGTCCGGGCGCGGGAATTCCTGCGGACTGGCATCGATCGTATCGATCGCGACGCGCCGCGTTACCGGATCGATCGTCCAGCGCTCCAGCCCGCGTGAGCGCGCGTCAGGGCCGCCAGCGCCCGCATCGAACATGCGCTCATAGGCGCACAGATCCATCACGACCGTGCCATCTGCCTGGTCATAGGCATTGACGATGTGGAACGCGTAGCCGGGCTCGACCTCGCACCAGATAACATCCTCCGCCCCGCCGTCGCGCGGCAGCAGGCCGACGCGCGCCTGATGCTCCGGATTCCAGCGAAAAGGGAACAGCTCGCCGCCCAACAATGCGGACATGGAGAAAGTCACCGGCAGATCCAGGATGATCACGAACCGCTTTGTGATCGCGCAATCGTGGATCATGGGCCCGTGTTGGACGGGGATGGGTAATTCGCGCACCACGCGTCCTTCGGGTGAAAGCACCACGTGCCGGATTTCGCCCGGATTGCGCGCTTCGTAACAGATGGCATGCTGCTCGCCCGTCTTGGGATCGCGATGGGGATGCGCGGTGAAGGAGCCCCGTAGCGTCCCATCGAACGGATTGTAGCTTTGGCCCTCCAGCGTCTCCGAAAGCTCGACGGGATAGCTCCCGGCTTCGACCAGCGCGAAGGTGTGCCCGGCGATATCGACGACATTGGTATTGACCGTATCGAAGATGTGCCGCGGGCCAGGCGCGGGCGGCTCGCCCAACGCGGCGCCGACCGCGTTGGAGCGGATCCAGCGATTGCGATACCAGATCGCCTTGCCCTTCTGGATGCGCAGGCCGTGCACCATGCCGTCGCCGATGAACCAGTGATAGCCGGCGGGATCCGGTTTCACCGGGTTGGGGCCGATCCGCAGATAGCGCCCGTCCAGCGCGGGCGGGATCGTGCCGGTCACGGGAAGGTCGCTGATCGTGAGCTCCGTCCGCATCGGCGCGTGGATGCCGGTCAGGAAGGGATGCGGTTCATCATTCCGGCTCAGCCGCTTGCGGTTGAACGACCCGACCGCCTCCATGCCCTTGGCTACGGTGGATCGGATCAAGGTTTCGATCTGGCTTCCCATCTTCGCCTCCAATGTTTACGTTGTTAGCATGGCGCCGAATGCTAACAGTGTCAACATCGAGAAGAAGTCCTATCATCATGGGGATTTGCGCGCAGCGTTGATCGCCGAAGGGCTGCGGCTGCTGGCCGAACATCAGGCCGATTCGCTTTCGCTGCGTGAGCTGGCGCGTCGCGTGGGGGTCAGCGCGCCGTCGGTCTACCGCCATTTTCCCGACAAGGAGGCGCTGATGACCGCGCTGGCCGAGGAGGGGCTGAGGCAACTCGCGGCTGACCAGCACGAGGCCTCCGACGCGGCGGGCGGGGGCGAGGCCGGCTTCGCCGCGACGGGCCGCGCCTATGTCCGTTTCGCGCTCGCCAATCCTGCGCTGTTCCGCCTGATCTTCACCTCGCCGGTGATCGCGCGCTACCGCCGCAATAACGCCGAGCAGCCGGAGGCGATGACCTTCCTGCTCGCCAACGCCGCCGCCTCGGCGGGGGCCGAACAGGGCAGCCCCGAAGCGCGCCGCGCGGCAATCGAGGCCTGGGCCCTGGTCCATGGCCTTGCGATGCTGATCCTCGACGGGCAGCTTCCCGCAGATGATGCGATGATCGACGCGATTTGCTGATCGTGGGGCTCGCCTGAGCGTTCAGCCGCTTTCACGCGACCGGCGTCAAGCGCAGCACCTCCGGCTTTTGCATCAGCGCGGGTAGCAGCGCGTCCGCAATGCCGTCGCGCCAGGCGCCCGTTGCGGCGAGCTTGGTACTTAAGGCACGCTCGGCCGCTTCGTCGCGGAAGCGGGCGATCCATGCAAGTACCGGGTCATGTTCGCGCACCGGCAGGCGCGGAAAGCTGTTGGCGGCGGTTTCCGTCGTCAGGGTCGCCAGCACATGGCCACCGGCCTTTTCGATCCGGGGCGCCATGACGTCGTTGAAGAAAGCCGCGAACGCCGCCGGATCTGTAGCGCGCAACCGATGGATCGCGATGCGGACCACGCCGTGGCCGCCCAAGCGCTCCGGATCGAGCAGATCGCCGCCCATGAGCGGCCGCAACAGCAGCACATTGTCGCTGTCGATCATCATGCCGTTGGCCCGGTCGCGATGCGCTTTCCACACCGGGCCGAAATAGAAAGCCTCCAATGCCGTCTTGCGCGCCTCCATGCTCGTGAAACCGCGCATCCACACGAAGCGATCGGGATCGTCCAGGTCGCGGAACACGCCCAGCACATGCGCGCCGACCGCATTTTGCGGGACGACGAACTCGCGCTCGAACAGCCGCGTGAAGGCCGCGCGCGTGCCGCCCTTCAGCGTATATTGGCGCAGCTCGATCACCTGGAGTGCGGTCTTTTCCTCGGCCAGCGCGGGTGCGATCGCCACGCCCGCGGCGCCCGCCAGGAAAAGGCGCCGATCGACCATCACGGCCGAAACTCCATGAACCAGTTGGTTTCCCAGGTTGCGCCATCATCGGCGGAAAAGGCCTGCTGCCAGCGCGGCACGCCGGGCGCCGCGTGGTCCCAGATAAAGCGGACGCGGATCGGTTTGCCATCCCACAGGCTGTCGCCATAGAACGTTCCGATACCATCGACGAAGCGGCCGGAGAGTGGTCGTTCGATCTCCGAAAAGCGCTCATCCCACCACCAGATCGACCACAGGCCGCTCTGTCGGTCGAAGCGCCTGAGGCCCTCGGCACGATAGGTGCCGCCCGGATCGTTCAGGACATTGTCCTCGTAACCGGCAAGGCCGCCCATCAGTGGGCCCGCGGTACAGGTGCCGCCGAACTCGAACCAATCGCTGCTGCCTGCAAGGCGCTTGCGCAGTTTGCGATGGCGGACGGTCCAGCGCCCGTCCTGGAAGGCGAAATCGCCACGACCCGCGGCCTTGGGGGCCGCCAGCAGGGGCGCGGTCATAGCGGTGGCAAGAAGAGCGCTACCGGTGAGGAGCGCGCGACGATCGAGTGCGGGGGCGTTATCCATGCCGACAGCTTACGCGGCCAAATATGACAATCTGCGTCATCATTTTTGCGCTAGGCTCAGTTCATGCGCGCGAGCCGCCTATTGTCGATTCTGATCCTGCTGCAGGTCCACGGCCGGATCTCCGCGCGCGCGTTGGCCGAGCGGTTCGAGGTATCGAAGCGCACCATCTATCGCGACGTGGATGAGTTGAGCGCGGCGGGCGTGCCCGTCTATGCGGAGCGCGGCGCGGCGGGCGGCTTCGCGCTGCTCGACGGCTGGCAAACGCGCCTGACGGGCATGACGGGCGAGGAGGCC